>Ga0105158_1000456_pt1 | contig 17739 bp, 12 predicted proteins | sample LHCtaG_FD_81567 | JGI IMG/M metagenome (GOLD analysis project Ga0105158, IMG submission 81567) | Hot spring microbial communities from Little Hot Creek, USA to study Microbial Dark Matter (Phase II) - LHC4sed_matched | ecosystem: Environmental > Aquatic > Thermal springs > Hot (42-90C) >...
AAATCGAATGCGGGGGTACCCAAGCCAGGACCAAATAGAGGGATCAGAAACCTCTAGGGTAAGGGGGAGGACTTAAGATCCTCTGGCGTAGGCCCTCGTGGGTTCAAATCCCACCCCCCGCACCATTATATAGGTTTTGTAGACGGGTTCTTCTAAAGCGTGTGTAGAAGCCCTTACAAGAAAAATACGTCATGTAACCAAAAATTGAGCCTACTGGATAATTGGTAGGAGGTAAATAAATGGTTTCAAATCAACAATAATATTTGCAAAAATAAATTTTGAGCCTAAAGATGCTTTATTAACAACAAACCAAGCCTTTTGCTATATTAAAAGTTTTAGGTTGCCTTGAAAGCCAAATCTCTCTATTATATTGTCTGTTATGGTCTTTACACCTAAATCATATATCTTCCTAAACTCGTTATCTTCATGATACAATTCTATGATGGCATCTCTAATGTATCTTCGGCCTATCGTATCCCTAATGTTTAAGGCTAGAAATAAATATGATTTAGCGAGTGCTGATAATGGGTCTCTAACTCTAATCTTTCCTTGAGATACTCCGCGCTTATAATCCTCAATCTTGGACATAAGCTCATTAGAGTATAATGGCCCTTTAAATTTAACCTCCTCATCCAGGTACTCCATAACTGAATCAAATATCTCGTCATATAAGCGTCTACGTTTGGAGCCTTCAGGGGATTTAAAGAGCATCTCAAGTAGAAGTTCGTAGTATATGCCTGAAATCTTAGTCTTAACTCTGCCGCCAGTAGCTATGCGTATTGTATCATAGACGCCGAAACCCTTAAGGGAGCTGGGCGTGAAGCCGCTGGTTGAGTGGATTGAGAGTGTGGATCCTAGTGAGTATGCTACTGCCGCTAAATTAGAGACCCTTTTCCTTAGAGCATCTAGGTCCCCCTCATAATCCATTCTCTTCTCAAACCCTATATTAGGCGCTATAAACTCAACATGCCCACCCATCCACTTCCACTCATTTAGATAAAAGTATAGGTCTTCAGCATTCGTAATCATGGGCGTTTCGTCAAAGGCTATTTCGAATCCGAATGGTTGCTCATCCATCTTATCCCTTATATAAGAGTATATGCGCCATGCTGCTTTAAGGCTATCATTATATTTCACAGCAAGTCTCTTCACGTCGGATTCTGAAAACTTCAGCTTATATATTGATCCGTCTATCCAGGGGAATATTAGCACCCGCCCAATATACCTATCCCGAATCTTCAACCTTTCATTATATTCTGGAACAACCTCCTCAAACATGTAATCTAACTCGCTTTCGGGCAGGCTGCTAGCCTCAAAGTTTATGAGGGAACACGTATCTACAGTGAAGGAGTTTATTTTAGAAGTAGCTACTGCCTCATCGATCCCCTTAAAGTTGTAGTTGAGAGATGCCTCCACAATTTCCTTACTTCTAGCTGCAGTTCCCTTATTCCCTATTAATCTGGCAACAGCTTGGGCTGTTGTAGCACCCACTATAAGGTGATCGGCCTCAATCTCCGCAATAACATTTTCCTCCACAATGATAGAGGAAGCTTTCTCTATATACTCAGTAATAGGGGTGCCAGTGTGGCCAGTAGTTATGTGGTATAATCCTGGAGACGCCTCTATAACATCTCTTGGAGCAGTTTCCCTACCAAAGGATAGGGCGAAACCAGCTGCAACCTCATGTTCCTTAATGGAGCGCACTATGCCCGATAACACTATGTCAGGTATCCTTATACCAAATGTTGGATGCGGTAGAGAGCCTAAATACCTAGGTGATTTATGGGGCATAGTTACACACCAACCTACTTAGTGCGGGGCTTCTCCACCTGGAGCCTGCAATCATATTTATTGATAGTATTAGAAGCGGTTAATTTATTTAAGATTTCGATTTAAGCAAATTAACAAACTAATATTCCAGAAATGTTTTAATACAAAGTCTAGAAGAAAACTTGGCTTAAAAAAGAAACGTTAAACTGTGCCTTCTTATATTATCCTCTAAACTTTGTATTAAAGCCGCTTTATTCTCGTCTTTCACTTCTATTTTAAGGTTTTTGTACCCCATTATTAATGCGCCTATAACAGGATATTTTACTGGGGGTGTAAAGGCAGCGTTAGGCAAACGTTTTGATACGTACTCCTTAAAATATGTCCATATTATTGGCTCGGCTCTGAAGACTCCGCCTGAAACGCCAACGGTTATACGCTCATTTTTAGTGAAAATCTTCCTTGCTATGGCAACCGCAGCCCGACCTAACTCTTCACTTGCTTCTTTCAGTATTTTAATCGCTATTTTATCGCCTTTCTTAGCGGCTGAAAAAACTACCTTAGATAGCGAGGCAATGTTAGCTGATGTGACTTCATGATAAATTTTTGGAACTATATCTTTAAAATCTTCTACCTTAAATTCCTCTTTAAACATATTTGTGAGAGCTGTCTTCCTTCCTCTGCCATCATATGCTTTTGCGGCTAAAGCTAACGCTTGCTTCGCTATATAGAATGCGCTCCCCTCATCACCTATAAGCCAGCCCCAACCACCGGAGATCATGCTCTCATTCTTACTATTCACGCCGTATGCTATGGAGCCAGTGCCAGCGACAACAACTATTCCCGGCTCACCATTTGTCACCGCGTAAAACGCGACAATAACGTCATTAACTATAACCCTATTTTTGGCGGACTCGTAAGGAATTATTTGATTTGAAATTATCTCGTAGTCATGTTGTGTTGTCAAGCCCCCAATTCCAAAACATCCTATTTCAGCAGTTTTATTCCTTAATTTCTCATCCTCTATACTTAAATATGCCTGTTGAATTGCCATCTCAACATTTCTGTGGGCATCCTTAATACCCACAACATTATAGTTGCATGGTCCAGCAGCTCCAACTCCAATAACCCGAAAATCCTCATTTGCAATCGCGCATATAGTTTTTGTCGCTCCACCATCAACGCCTAAAATCAACTTTTCTTGCAATCTCCGCACCCTATGAAAACATTCTACAGAAAGGTAATCGGCTAGCTATAAAAATATTTTTTATTTCGCTGCGCTTATAAATAAGGCTATTTACGTTGCTTATAATGGTTTAATTCTCTCAAAGTATTCTGCTATTATTAATTTATTTGCCTCCTCACCACCGGGTAGATGGGCGCTTGTCCAGACTTTAGGCTTTACTCCATCCCTAATCAACTCGTCTATTGTAGCAATGACCAAACTTTGCAAAATGAAAGAGTTTACTATTGTAGATACTGGCGCTATTTTTGTCGGTAATCCGTTTACTTCTATCGCAGCGTCTCCCGGTGGCATTTTATTATCTATCGCGACATCCGCCACTTCATAGAGCTTTTTCCCATAAGGATTTTCGGTGGGAAGGGATTTTGAATACTCTTTAGACGTGACGGCAATTACTTTAGCGCCCTTCTTTTTTGCTTCAATTCCAGCCTCAACTGGAACAGATCTATTCCCTGAATTAGAGATTACTATAAGTACGGAGCCCTCCCTCAAACCATAATAATCAATTAAATTTTTAGCATATCCAGGTAATTTTTCAAGGTTAGTGCTCTTTAGAGCCCCATTATATGCAGATATACTTAAGTCCAGCATTGGATAAATATGTGGTAAACCACCAGCGCGATAAAAGATATCTAGGGCTAAAGTCATAGAGTGGCCTGCTCCAAAAGCGTAAATGAGATTGTTCTTTTTAATGCATTCCACCATAATTTTCGAGGCGATTGCTATATTTTCACTCTCTTCAGAACACACTCTTTCAATCAACTCAAATATTTTACTTTTATAATTCTCAATATGCTCATGCATGAGTATATTTAGACCTAGAAAATTAATAAGCCTTCTCATAAAAGCCCGTATATATTTTCCATAAAGTATTTATTTCGTTATTTCTATTTAGAGTAGTGAGATGAATTATGCATAAAAATATCCGCTCATTTTTCTTCGTTCCTCTTTTAATTGTACTAGCCTCGTCTCTTTTCTCCCTCTACACACCTTTAGTGTCTTGCCGCCTTTACTCAACCCTAGTGCAAACAAATTATGAAGAGTTGACTGAAAATTTGAAGCGCTTAATGGAATCCGTAAGTATGGAGAAAATAATGGAGCATATATCATATTTTGCATCTCTACAAACAAGAGTTATTGGGACTCAGGGGTTCTATGAGGCGGCAGAATATATAAGAGACATGTTTTCCCAATATGGCTTAAAACCTGGTCCAGACGGTTTTTACCATCGATACCCGCACACCATCACTATTCAAAATTATGCGAATTTAACGGTGGAATCTGAAGGTCTCTCTCTGAGATTACTCACAGTATGGCCAAATCTTGTCTCTACAAGTAAGACCCCACCAGAGGGGCTTGAGGGTGAGCTGCTTCTAGTTGAAGGAAGTGGTAGTTTAGAGGATTTCGATGGAAAAGATGTTGCTGGCAAGATTGTTGTTATGAACTATGATAGTGGCTCTAATTGGATAAATGCAGCTAAGCTTGGGGCAAAGGCTGTTATATTTCTGCCGGCAAAGGGCACAGTAATAGGTGAAAGCTTAAGTAAATTTATTCAGTCTCCCTTATATTTTCCAAGGTACTATGCTGCTTATAATGAGACAATACTTTATGATCTGGCTGTGAGAGGTTCTAGGGCTAAGATAACAAGTAACATGCATTGGGAGATTGTTAATGGAATAAATGTTTTAGGCGTGATTGAAGGTTCTGATTCGGAATTGAGAAATGACATAATAATCATTTCTTCGCATTTTGATTCATGGTCACCGGTTCCAGAGATAGCTCCGGGAGCTGAGGAGGCATGTGGTATATCCGTCCTTTTAGAGATAGCTAGGATTATGGCGGAATCTGCTAAGAGTGGCCTCGGTCCTAAGAGAACAGTTTGGTTCGTTGCCCTTTCAGGACACTGGCAGGCGCTTGCAGGTGCCAGAAACTTTGTCATGGATTATCTTTTCAGTGGAAGGGAGGGAGGGGATTGGCCATATACCACCCCAAGCGAATTTAGAGTTTATGCCTGGATCGGTCTTGATTTATCAACAGGCTCTGATAAACTTGGTTTACTTTTCCCCTCGCTGCTATATAGACCCCTCAATCTAAGGGGATTTTACGATGGTAGGATTGAATGTTTAATAGCCCTCTTCAAGCAGAAGGGGTTCCTTAAGAATGTCTTAGACACCTTAAAAGAAATTAGCCCGGAATACTCTGGCTACAATGTAATATTTGGAGATGAGGATCGAACTAAAGACCCGTACCCCACAGGACTTAAGTACGGGCCAGGGGAAATGTGGGGTGGATTAAGTTTTCTTCCAAGTAGAGATTTTGTAGAATCTGAACCTGCTATGGTTGCTGGAACACCAGCATTAACACTTAGAACGGTATGTGATTATAGACCGTACTTATGGACCCTAAGTGACAATATTAAAAACGTGAAAGTCTACAATCTTAAGCCACAGGCTCTGTTTTCGCTAGGGTTTATATGGGTTATATTAAATGTGCCAAGGGATGTTCTGGGCATCGACTATGAGACTAAAGCGAAACCAACAGATTTATACACTGGCCCAGGATATGTTGGTATAGGATTGTCAGCGGTTAGAGGGAATTTACAGATATATGACCCGCTTACTGACAGATTTGATGATTTTAAAACTAACCAGACTGGGTTAGTGATTGTTACAAATCAACCATGGGATCCTAGAAGTTATATTATAGCAGCAGTTAATAGAGAAGGCACTTTTCTAATTAAAGGACTTGGCTCTCCATCCATATATTATGGATACGCTGGCGCTATAGGCCCGAGCTACGAGTTCCACGCCTTTATTGTAGAAAACGAGACGGGACTGGTAACTATGGTTGATATGGAGGGCATTCACTCATCCGGTAGATTTATTAAAGGAGGCCCCTCGATGATTGGTATACCCTCAGTCTATAGGCATGGTTACCCACTTAAATTGCCAGTCTATAGGCCTGCATCCATAGTTATATTTGATGCAGTTAGCCCATATATCCTCTCATCCTCTCCTGTGGATCCGGTCTCAGGCGACCCAGTCGATATTGTTCAATTATCTGTCAATATACTTATACCATTTTCAGAACAAATTTATCCTAAGCTTGCTTCTATGCTTCCTCCCATAAATGTAGTAACTGGTGCTGAGAATGAGTATTATGCGGGCTTTCAGAACGAATTCTCAAATGTTTGGGTGATTTATGTTACACCATATATTAAAACCGGGCTTAAAATGATAGCATCAGACAGGTCTCTATTAGGTCTGTTTATCAATGCTACGGAGGTAAACCCATATGGTGAAGGATTAATTTTAATGGAAGGAGAGGAAATTCGCGTAACCCCTATAGAAATTGTTGAGGATTTAGTTAAAGTTAATGAGCAACGAATTAAAATCTTAAGAAGTTATGAAATAATGGACTCTAGACTTATTAGTCTTCATGAAACCTGCAAAGAGTATCTTGAAGGTGCCAAACAGTATCTCAAAAATAATACTTATAGTAAGGCTTATTCATTTATTTATACAGCGTGGTTAGGGGAGAGTCAAGTATATAATGGTTTAATACGCCTTCACTATGATATAACGGCAACATCAGTCTTTTTTGCTTCCCTTCTTCTACCTTTTGCCTACATTATGGAGAGGATTGTTTATGGTAAAGGTGGCTATAGGTCACTTACTATTGTGTGCATTACAATTTCCATAGTATACTTGCTCTTCACGATTTCTCACCCTGGATTCGCCCTTTCATCAAGTCCTATCACGATAGTAATTGGCTTTGCTATAGTAATTCTCCTAATACCAATATTTTCAATTTTCTTTGGAGAGGCGCTCACTGCCTTCAGAGAAGTCAGAAGAAAACTTATAGGAAAACATGAGGAAGAAATATCGAGGTTATCGCAGGTTTTAGCAGCCTTCTCCTTAGGAACGGGATACATGAAGAAAAGGCCATTTAGAACAACGCTAACAATGTTAACATTAATAATATTAATCTCATCGTTGACATCGCTAACCTCTATGAGCACCCTTATGATTACCCAGTATACTCCACTTTCAGGACCATCAGGTGGGAGTCCTATAGCCTTGTATACGGGAGTTCACATAAAACGTATAGGCTTTGGTCCGATATCTCAAGATCTAATGGATACTGTAAAGCTTATAATAGGGGAAGGAGCGAAAGTGGACTTTCAAGTCTGGTATTATCCGAACTTCAATCATGGGGTATATACTGAGAGGAAGTTTGAGGTGACAAATAAAAAAGGTTCCTACTCATTTCAAGCAATACTCGGCCTAACACCTGGCTTAATAGAGCTCTATCGTCTAGGAGATTACATGGAACCGCCTGTTCCTTTGTCATGGAGTATGGAGGAAGATATAATCCCTGTCCTACTCCCAAGAACAGCTAGCGATATGTTGGGTCTCTCAATAAAGGATGTATTTACAGCGAACGGTCTCAGGTTTTTTGTTGCGGGCATATTTAATGATACTTTAATGGATTCACTTCTTCATTTAGTAGATCTAGACCAAGACAGACCAACCCCAATAGACTTAAGCATGTATACTATGGGAATAAGTGAACTCGCAGCTCTTCCATCTCCTAATAGGCTTCTGAAGATTAATTGGGGTAAAGTTATGATAGTTCCAGCTGAGCGGGCTCTTCATATTGGTGGTAAAATAAGGGCAATTTCAGCCACGTTTCCGAATGGGGTATCACTTAATATAAACAAAGTTTATACGCTTATAGATATTTATGGTTTAGAAATCGTAATTGGGAAGAAAGACGCCGAGGTTACGTTGTTAAGTAGAAGAAATCTAATTCAAATCTCCGGGCTGAGTATGTTGATAATTCCTCTTATAATAGTTATATTTGCAGTTTTTAACGCTCTTCTAGCCAGCGTCTATGAGCGAACAAGGGAGATGAAAATATTTAGCATTGTGGGATTATCGCCAACAAGCGTTACAGGATTATTCCTTGTTGAAGCTTTGGCGTATGCTATATTATCAGCCGTCATAGGCTACGTTACAGGAGTGGGGATACTAAAAATTTTGTTTGCTCTATCGCCAATTGGATTTACTCCAAATTATTCGTCCGCCTCAGTAGCAGTTGCAATAGGCCTCTCACTTCTAGCTATTCTAGCTTCATCTATGTATCCAGCCCTAAAAGCTGGGACAATGGTTACGCCGTCGCTTGAAAGAAGATGGAAAATTCCAACTAAACCAATTGGAGGAGTTTGGGAGATACCGCTTCCATTCTATACTGATAATGAAACTGAGGCTGCAGCAATCCTATTATTTTTAAAGGAATACTTGGATGCAAACACTGTTGAAAGGTCCGGAAGCCCCTTTGCTTCCTCATCAACTGTTATTGAAAGGGTTAAAGGGGAGGGAGGCTCCCTGAAAAGCATTATAAGGCTTGCACCATTCGATTCGGGATTAGTGCAATTTGCGGATCTTAAAGTTCTTTTAAGAGAGGGAAAATACATGTTCCTCCTTAAGCTTGAACATAAAAGTGGACCATTAGGTAGATGGGAGGCCTCGGCTAGAAATTATATTAGAGTTATTAGGGAGCAGATGTTACTGTGGCGGAGCTTAACTCCAAGGGAGAGAAGAGCATACTTAGATATGGTTGGTGATTAAATGGAGCTTTTGAAAGCAAAAGAGAAAGAGTTTACTAGTAGGGTTCTACTAGCAGTATTATTCGCCCTTCTTGTGGTTGCCCCCACAAATCTATTTTTAACTTTAGTTGGCGGCTCCTCCCTTACGATTGGAGCTGGAATAATAACTCTTCTACTTATGGTTGAAATAGGGAGATTGTCCGGTAATCCACTAAATAAACGGGAAGCATTTTTAATATATTTCCTCTGCGCATATGTAGCGGGGACAGCAAGTCCTACATTTCTAACAGCGTGGTTAGGGTTTATACAAGCAACATTTAACGTGAATTTCCCCCTCTGGAAAAGTCTCGGCATAAGCGATATAGCAAGGAAATATTGGTGGTACGCGCCTGAAATAGCTTATGATCCCTATATGCCTAGGATATTAGGACTAGAATGGTTACCAAATATTCTGTTATTTTTAGCTGGAGTAACGATAAATATAGCATTATGGACTTCTACGGCATTCATAGTAGCATCACTATTCGCTAGAAAGGAGGAGAGAATGCCGTTCCCAGCAGCTCAGATACAAATTCAGCAGCTAGTTGGTCTAGTTGAGGTTGAACCAGTAAGGAGACGCGTATTATACCTTTCTGGAGTGGCTGGAGTTATATGGGGCTTAATCTTTTACGTAGCCCCAATATTATCTTTCGCTCTCTTAGGTGTAGCAATTGAACCTGGGCAACTTCTGTATAGGGACTTCACAAGACCCCTCCAAGCATATCTCCCTGGAGCATCATTAGCCCTGACGATTAATCTTGCAAACGTGATGGCTGGATGGGTGATCCCGCGGAATGTTGTTATAAGCGCCTTTGTCTCCTCATTAATATTCTTCTTTATAGGGAATCACATCGCCTTAAGAATAGATTCTCCTTATACAGCGCTCTGGAGAAGAGATTATGACCCTGGATTAAGAATTTTTGAGATGTATAGAATCTCATATTTTGACCTCTGGTTCGGACCTTTTATCGGCTTAACATTAGCTGCTGGCATAATTCCCGTCATTCTAAATATGGGCTTTTATGCACGCGGTATAAAATCGCTTTTCAAGAGAACGAGTGAAGTAGGTGAATTTTCTTTAATAAGGTTGCTTATATTATACTTTGGGGGCACGGCTGCAAGCATACTTATATCAAAACTTCTAATTCTTCCAGATTTCCCAATATGGCCCTACATAGTTTATGCAGCCTTCGGTTTTCTACTTGCCATTCTCTTTGGATGGGGGGTTGCTGAAACTGGCTTCGGAGGGCCAGGAATAGCAAACGTGGAGCATATGCTTATATGGGCTTCAGGCTATAGAGATATTAAAGTGTTCTTAGGAGGCTTCCCACCAGCAACTCCCGGATCCGTCCCAGCGGTTCTCGTAAATAATGGCTGGATTGTTGGGGATGCGTGCGGTGTTAAACCGACAACATATATAAAGTGGATGCTTACATTAACTCCAATCACGCTTGCATTAAGCTACTTATACACTAATATTCTTTGGTCTCTCTCCCCGATACCATCTAACCTTTTCTTTCAACCAGCTATAGATTGGCCTGCGAGTGCAGTACAGTGGCTGTTTTGGCCCTCAATAATAACGGGCAACATACCTATCGAGGGAAGGGTTAATTTAGATTTTAATGCCGTGATCCTTTCATTTGTGATCGGCAGTATTTTCTATACATTGAGCGGCAAATTAAAGCTTCCGTTCTCCTTTATAGGATTCATTATAGGGGCATCACCAACCTTTTATATCGATAATACTTTAGCATGGTTTATAGGCATGTTAATTGAACCCTTACTCAAGAGATTTACGGGTGAAGAATGGTGGAAGAAATATAAAATCACATTGCCAGCGGGCTTTGGAATAGGAATATCCATATCCGCCGCTGCTGCAGCAGCAGTATATATGATCAAAGCTTCTCTCTTCGCTGCCCCATATTAAGCCCCTCTACTGAAATCGCCTCAATAAGAGCGAAAATTTTAAGTGTGCTTACATTTTAAAGTGAATTTATGTTCATAAAGTCTGTTTGGATGCATAGGGGCAACCTTGGATCCTCCATTAAAGATGTTGAAGCGGTCTTTTCAAATCTAAACAAGCATAACTTTTTAAAGGTTTTTCTCTTTGTGAAGGGTGAGGATAGTGATGTAATATATCCAACGGATTTATCTGATGCAAGATTTGTCATGATTAACTGGAAGGACGGTGATCCCCTAAAAAGAACGATTGAAGTAGCCCATGATATGGGAATAGAGGTTCATGCAACCTTTGTTGTTTTTTGTGAGGGGCACTGGAAGGGGTGGGGGGTTCCTTCCGAACCTGGATGGTGGCTCTCCCAAAACTTAAATCTTATTCAAGTCGATAAGAATGGAAATGGAATATTTAGGTGGGCAGATCCCTCAAAGATGGCTGTAAGAGAGCATGAGAAAAATATAATCCTTGAGGTGGTTAAAAAGTATGAGGTCGATGGCGTTCAGCTGGATTACATAAGATACCCAGAAGAGGTTGAAGGCTGTTTTTGTGATCACTGTAGAAACGAGTTTATGAGAGCTCACCAAGTAGACCCGAAAAATATTATTAAACTTGACAGTTCACTCTCTCTTTGGGTTAGATGGAAAGCTGAAAACATAACAAGTTTTGTAAGAGAAATAAGGCATGAAATAAGACAAGTAGATCCTGGCGTTATGCTTTCAGCAGCCGTCTTCAAGGATTATCCCAGATGCTTAATTACTGTATCACAAGATTGGCAGAAGTGGGTTGAGGAAGAAATTGTAGATTTTCTCTGTCCTATGACGTATGAATTTGATCTTAAGGTAGCCAAGTATCTTGCTAGAAATCATAGGGCTGCTGTTGGTAGACATGCAACATTGTATGAAGGACTTGGTAAAGCATCAAGCCAATCGCTACTATCACCCCATGAGGTACGAGCCCAAGCAGAGGCCTTTAAAGAAGAAGGCGCTAATGGAATAACAGTCTTCTCATTAAGTTCACTTACTGAAGAGGACTTCGCTGAGCTGGATAAAGTGTCATAGAATTTAAGTCGATGAGAAGCATATTTTTGCAGTATACACTTTAAAAGAAAGATGTCATATTTTAGAGATTAAAAGCAGGAGGCAGGGATTAAATTGAAAATCACTAAGGTTGAGGTTTTTGAAGTTAATGTGCCTTGGGTTGAAAGGGTTCGGGAGCAAATGCCTAAAGCTGGAATGCCCGCAAACGGGGTTCATACTTTCATATACAAGGTTTATAGCGATAATGGGCTTGTGGGAATTGCCGATGGACCTGATGTGAGACATTTAATTCCTAAAGTTATTGGTCGCAGCCCATTTGAATTTATCCTTGATGATTCATTATGGCCCCTTCAAATAGCCATATATGATTTAATGGGTAAAGCCCTTAATCTCCCAGTCTGCAGGCTTTTTGGGCCAGTATATCGTGATAGGGTTAGCGTTGCCTACTGGAGCCAATGCTTCCCCCCAGAAACCTTAGCTAATGAAGCCATATATGCGGCTGAAAATGGATTTAAAGTTCATAAAATTAAGATACGACCAGCTAGAAATCCGGTTGAGCAAGTTAAGGCCATATTTCAGTCCGCCCCAGATGTTCAGGTGATTGCGGATGCTAATTGCACGCTATGGCTTCCTTCGAGAGCGGTTAAGGTTGCTAAAGAAATTGAGCGTTATAATGTCTTCTGTCTCGAAAGTCCAATCCCCCAACAGAATATTGAAGGCTACTTAGAGATTAAGAGTAAAACAGTGATCCCATTAGCTATGCATATGGGTTTAGGTTCGGGTTCTGATTGGACACCTAATCCGATGACAGCTATTGAGAGGCGGATGGTGGATTACTTTGTAGTTGAGGAGTTTGGGGCTGGAATAACACTTAAGAGCGGTATTATTGCTGAGATGGCTATTGGAAGGGCTACTGCAAGCGGAGGCTACGAAGTTCAGGGAATACCATTATGGATTGAGGTTGTCGGTTTAGGGCCCATGGAGATTTTTGGGCTTCATATGGCAGCAGCCATGAAGATGGCTGTTCTTCCATCGATAACATTCGTCTTTAGCCGCTTCCTCTACGAGGATGATTTAATTGAGGAGGTCCTTGAGGTTAAGGATGGAGAAGTGAAGGTTCCTGAGGGCTCGGGTTTAGGGGTTACCTTGGATGAAAGGGCACTGGAGAAGTATCGCGTAAGATGAGGTAAAATTCCGCGCTAGTACGTGAATAAAAGGGGAGTTTGGAAGGTTCTAAGTGATGATTACTGGAGTTTACCTTCACCCATGGGATTTATTTGACGATGGTCCCAAAACTGTTTTTGACAATATAGTTAATAAGGCCGGCTTAAACTCCCTAACTATAGCCGCTACATATCATGGCGGCCCGCCCTTCCGCGGGGGTTTCTTTCTCCAACATAATTTGAGGAGAAATTTCTATATTCCCGAAGCTGGCGTAGTCTATTTTGCTCCACACCCAGAATATTATCGTGAGACGAGGCTGAAACCCATAAGAAGCAGGCAGCTCGGCGATTATGATGCTCTAGATGTTGCCATAAGGGAGGCTAGGGAGTGCGGCATCTCGGTTTTCGCTTGGATAATATGCTTGCGGAATGAGAGGCTTGCCGCCGAAAACCCCGAGTGCGCAATTGAAAATATTTTTGGGGTTAGAGACCCAACGTGGCTCTGCCCGAATAATCCGGACTCTCGGGAGTATATCCTCGCGCTTATAGAGGATATAGTCTCAAACTACGATGTTAGCGGTCTAGAGCTGGAGTCGCTTAGTTTCGGCTCGCTTTTACCCCATCCGAGGGGGCTCGCCTCCGACGCCCTAACTAGTGAACTCCTAAAATTGTGCTTCTGCAATAACTGTAGGAAAACGGCTGAAGGCACGGGGTATAATTGGGAGGTTATGGAGAGAGACACTAGGGAGGTTATGAGGGTTTACACGAGAATAGAGCCTATTGTGGCTGATGCCATTAGTAGAGGAAAGGTCAGCACCATACCTTTTATTCAGATGGCAACTCAGATGAAGGGGTTTGAAGATTTCATGAGATTTCAAGCAGACACATTAATTCAGCTTTTATCTGAGATACGGGAGAGGATGGGAAGGCGAGGTAGGAAAATATCGGTATCAATGCTCTGCGACTTCCTCCTCCCCCTCAAAAGGCTTAAAGGGCTTATTAACTACTTTATTGTTAGCCCAACTACTCCTGAGCAGCTCATTTATCAAGCATCAATGGTTAGATTGATTTCTCCGGATGTAGATTTACAGCTCGATATTAATATGCTGCCCGGAGCGAGAAGCTTCTCTTTGGGAATGATCGATGCTGCCAGAAAAGCCGATGTGAGGATCATCAACTTTTATAATTATGGGAATATGCATGCTAAAGACTTTGATGAGATAAAATTGGCTTTAGCACACATAAAAGAACGATTTTTAATCCGAAACCAGTCTCGGTTGCCCTAGAAAATGAAAAGGCTAAATAGGCGCGCATAATATTTTTAGGTATGTATTCCATAAGAGGGAGCGGTATTGAGAAGCCATTTATTTTGGATGCTCACACGCATATTGGTGCCTCCTATTTAACATGCTATTTTACAGACAAGCGCTGGACGGCTGAGGATTTAATTCGGGAGATGAACCGTTGCGGTGTAGACATGGCTTGTGTGTCAGGTGGAGGCTTACCCCATGAGATTAAGTGGATGAATGAGCGGACATTAGAGGCGGTGAAACGCTATCCGGATAGGCTTATAGGTTTTGTTAGATTGAATCCTAAATTCAGCGATGTCCTAGATGACTTAGACTATTATGTTGGGGATAAGGGATTTAAGGGAATAAAGCTTCACCCGAATCAGGATGGATACTGCCTACTTAAAGAGCCGGTTCTAAACTTAATCTTTGAGAGGGCGGCAAAATATAGGGTTCCAGTGTTAATTCATTCGGGGACGGAGCCATGGACCGTTGCTGGTCAATTTGCAGATCAAGCTGAAATGTTCCCTGATGTGACATTTATAATGGCTCATTCTGGGCTTAGGAACGATAAGCACGTTCTTGAATCCGCTAGGAGAGTTGAGAATCTTATCCTAGAAACCTCTATAGGTGGCGTTACATCACCAAGAATTTTGGGGAAGGATCGCGTTGTCTTCGGAAGCGATTGGCCTACAACAAGTATGCGCTCAGAACTTCAAGAGATCTTTAATCTATGGGATTCAGGCCACTTAAGCGATGAGGAGGCGCTTGATATTTTAGGTCTCTCTATGGCTAGAATCCTTAGGATTAATCCTAGGAGGGTGATATGATTTGGGGAGAAAGTGGTTTATTGTTGACGCTCATCAGCATATTGAGATAGGCTCCTATATATATGCATCTAGCTTGGAGAGGCCAAAGCTCAGTTATGAGCAGATGATCGCTAGGGAGGCTGAGCGGTTTGATAAATGGTTTAGGAAGTATGGGGTCTCATATGGCGCTGTCTCAAATATTTCTCCAATGGTGGATAGGGTCTGGCATAGTAGGCATGGGGGAAACGAGGCGGTTGCAGAATTAATTAGTCTCTTGAAGGGTAGGGTGATAGGGCAATATGTGCCAAATGTTTTTGAGCCCCCTGACCTGATTAGGGAGAAGATTGAGGAGGCTGTTAAAGTACATGGTTTTATGGGTATTAAGCTTCATCCATGGGTCTCAGCCTTCCCACTAAACCATCCCATAGTCTATCCGGTCTTCGATATGGCGGCTAAATATAGGCTTCCAGTCCTCTCCCACTCATCTAGGTCTGAGTTCTGCACACCCATGCTCTTCGCCGATATAGCGATGCGATACCCAGAGGTTCCAATAATAATGGGGCATATGGGTAAGCAGCACCTGCACTACGATGTAATTCCAGCAATGAAACTTGCCGAAAACATTTATGTCGAAACTTCTGGAAGCAAAATCCAAATTCTGCTCGAGAGGATTGTTAAGGAGTTTGGCGCCGATAGGGTTCTGTTTGGAACGGATGGGCCTCACGACCTACTGCCCGCATATATTGCTCGAATAGAAGACCTAGATGTTAGCGAGGAGGATAAAGAGTGGATTCTAGGTAAAAGCGCAGCTAAACTCTTCAATCTTCCAAAACCATAGGGTCCGCTTTCCAATCATCAACGAAAGAACCTGAAGTGATACCTCAACTTAAAAATTCTCATGGACTCATCTCTACTCTTGGAGTTCCCATATGAAGTGGCAAAATTCGTCTCCAGCCATCAATAGTTTTGGTCTTGTGAACTTTATTCTTGGATTAAATCCTTCCGTCACCGCTTCATCACCACTACATATCAGCTTTTGCCCTATATGCGCTGCATTCAATTTCCTAAATGTTTCCGCATGAACACACCTAGTCACTTTAACTTCTAGGGCTCTTTTATCCTTCCTAATAACCTCAAATTCATGAGCTTCTTTATTGAAGAGGCAGAATAAATATTCTGGGTCGCTCCTCCCAGTTGACTTCGCCATCTCCCTCCATCTCTCCCTAATTTTCTCATGTATCCATGATGTTAAAACATCCAGAGCCTCCTCCCCATACTGGTTTATGAGTATATGACCCATTATTGCTAGTAAAAAATCCTGATAAACTCTCAAGTTCACTCCAGACATATTGAATCACCCAATAAAGAAACGAGATACGTCCCCTAATAAACTTTGGTATCTATAACGGTGAAAAGCCCTTTTCTTGCCTATCAAAACGTTTATAATTTCAATTATGAAGCCTTTTATAGGGAAGATGATGATTTCGCCATAGTTCTCCCATAATTATTCTCCTCTCCACAAATGCTTATGTGCTCTCAGACAATACTATTTTTAGTTTCATGAGGGAATGCCGAAATAAATCATGGGCATCCTTTTATACTAACATCTCTAGACTGAAAGTCATGTACACTTACGCGAACCGGAACTTTAGACATCTATAATATTTTGACCGGATTGCCCGTTTGGGCCGATTTATAGGCTGCCTCAACAATCTTCCATACTTTTACGCCATCCTCTGCTGATATAGGTGGCTCAGTATCATTTACTATTGATTCTATGAAAGCTTTTAGGGCCTCTGTCAGAAAGTATGAACCCCACTCCCTACGGGGTGACTCCCTCACCTCAGGTTGCAGTCCCTCCCTAACTATCACTAGCTTACCCTCCCGCACAGCGTCAGCCCGCCCCCTCTCTCCCAGAACCCATGCGAAGCAGTCTCCTCCGAAGGCGTAATATTCTATTCCAGTCTCGCATATTGCTCCATTTTCGCATTTAATTAAAACGTGGCTCTGTATATCCCGCCCCTTCTCATCAAACTCCATCATGGCATAGACGTATCTTGGTTCGGAGTTAGCTACATGCATTACCAAGTCTATGTCATGTGTGCCCCAGCCAGCTAATGCCCCGCCACCAGCAAGCGCTATATCGCTAGTCCAATGTCCCTCTATAAAGCCGCCCGTTGTCTGCCTCTTAGCGAAGACATAGCGTATTCTACCGAGCTCCCCAGACCTTACTAAGCGTGCCATCTCCTTATAGTTTGAGATATATCTTTGGCTGAAGCCAGCCATCATCTTAATGCCCCTCCCCTTAGCAGCCTCAGCCATTAATTGGGCGTCTCTGAGCGATGCACCAAAGGATTTCTCCACATAAAGGTGCACTCCATATTTTATTGCCTCAAGTGTTGCCTCAAGATGTAAGCCGTGTGGAAGCGCTATTGTTACTATATCCGGCTTAGTCTCCTCTATCGCCTTAGAGATTGATGTGAAGGCCTTAACGCCCATCTCAGCTCCAACCTTTAATGCCTTATCTAGACTTCTGCTAACAACCCCAACAAGCTCGGCTTCAGGTATTCTTTTGATTGAGAGGCAGTGTTCTCTACCCCATATCCCAGCTCCTACAACCAATACTTTAACCTTATCCATGCGAAATCGCCTCCTTAGATGCCTCTAAAATATAGGCCTTTATATTGTTTGCTACAGCCTTAAGGGACGTGGCAACTTAGCTTCACCTCCTTAAGTGGTTGTAGTATAGTATGAATAGTTTTATTGTTAGGTTCCAGCATGCTATTGACCTTCTGAATCTTTCGCTTTTATTGAGCGGGTTTGA
>Ga0105158_1000457_pt1 | contig 17726 bp, 19 predicted proteins | sample LHCtaG_FD_81567 | JGI IMG/M metagenome (GOLD analysis project Ga0105158, IMG submission 81567) | Hot spring microbial communities from Little Hot Creek, USA to study Microbial Dark Matter (Phase II) - LHC4sed_matched | ecosystem: Environmental > Aquatic > Thermal springs > Hot (42-90C) >...
TCCGGCCACGATTTTTCCCTATCCGTCCACTCCTTCACCTCCTCATACTCTATGTCAGCAGGTTGAAAGACTCCCCTGGAGATTGAAGTAAGCTTCTCCAGCGTCTCCACGCACCTCTCCTCAGGATAGAAAGTATCGTCCCACTTTATCAGTAACGGTAAATACCTCTTCGAGTCAATAGCCAACGCAAACGTGTCGACATTAAAATCGCTATCCTTCTCCCACTCCTTCTCATCCCAAGATACCCAACGAGACCACGCCTTCACCTTCTCGAAGATCTCTTCGGAGGTCAGGTTAGAATACTCTTCAAAGAACCCTAGTTTGCGGAGGTACTCTATCGAGCTTATGAAGCGCTCCCTAACACCCATCCACTAACAATAAGATGCGAATATTCTTTTAAGCATAACTGCCTCTGAGTCTTAGTCGGATTTACGATTTACATAAACGTTAGTATGAAAGAAAGCCAGCCTGAAGGCTTGCTTGAAGAGCCCCACTGTCCAAATTTTACTTATAGAGAATCTTGAAAAGAAAGCAACGCTAAACACATCGCCCAACCACCCTCAGGAAAAACAACTAAAAAAGCACTCAGTAAAAAATCACTGCCATAATGAAACCTTAAACCTTAAATAGCCCCCCATCAGGCTAATGAAACAGCAAGGGAGGAAAGAAAAATGAGTTCGTCAAGCAAACCACACCTAAATCTCGTCGTTTGCGGACATGTGGACCACGGCAAGAGTACTACTACTGGTCACTTGCTTTACTTGACTGGTTACGTTGATGAGAGGAAGATGAGGGAGCTGGAGGCTGAGTCTGCTAAGACTGGTCTCGGGGATACTTTCAAGTTTGCGTGGGTGCTGGATAAGTTGAAGGAGGAGCGTGAGCGTGGTGTTACTATTGATGCTGCGTACGTGAAGTTTGAAACAAAGAAATATTACTATACGATCATTGATGCGCCTGGCCACCGTGATTTTGTGAAGAATATGATTACTGGTGCTAGTCAGGCTGATAGTGCTTTGCTGATTGTGTCTGCGAAGAAGGGTGAGTTCGAGGCTGGTGTGAGTCCTGAGGGCCAGACTACTGAGCATGCTTTTCTGCTTTTCACTTTGGGTGTTAGACAGATTGTTATTGGCGTTAACAAGATGGATGATCCTTCTGTTAATTGGGGCGAGGACAGGTTTAACGAGGTTAAGAAGAACATTGAGGATTTGCTGAGGCGTATCGGCTTTAACCTTGAGAAGAACCCGATTCCGATTATTCCTATCAGCGGCTGGACTGGTGATAATCTTGTTAAGCCTAGTGATAAGATGCCTTGGTATAAGGGTCCTACTTTGATTGAGGCTCTCGACGCGTTTCAGCCTCCGCCTAGGCCTGTTGACAAGCCTTTGAGGATTCCTCTTCAGCAGGTTTTCACTATTCCGGGTGTTGGCACTGTTCCCGCGGGCAGGGTTGAGACCGGTGTGTTGAAGCCTAACACTAGGGTTGTCATTAGGCCTCTGGATAAGATTGTTGAGCTGAAGACTATTGAGATGCATCATACGCAGCTTGAGAAGGCTGAGCCCGGTGACAATGTCGGCATGGCTGTCAAGGGTGTTTCCAAGCAGGAGTTGAGGAGAGGTATGGTTATGGGGTATCCTGAGAACCCGCCGACTGTCGCGAAGGCTTTCGTAGGCAGGATTATCGTTATCAGGCATCCTACTGCTATTGCTGCGGGCTATACTCCTGTGCTTCACGTGCATACTGAGCAGGTTGCCTGCACCTTCGAGGAGCTTCAGAAGAAGATTGACCCTCGCACTGGCGCGGTTATTCAGGAGAAGCCTGACTTCTTGAAGACTGGTGACGCTGCTATCGTCAAGTTCAGGCCCCTGAGGCCGATTGCCATCGAGGTTTACTCTGAGTTTCCGCAGCTCGGCAGGTTTGCGATCAGAGACATGGGTATGACGGTCGCCGCCGGCATCGTGACTGAGATTCCTGAGAAGGTTCCTTTCGAAGCCAAGTAGTTTCCCCGCAACTTGTTTTTTCAATGTTTTCTCTAAAGCGATAGACCCAAATATCTTTCGACGGTTTTTCACTGTAAGATAATGGTTTGATTTAATGGGATCGGGAGACAGTGGTGTTCTATGGTTGGTGCTTAAGGTATTGCAGGAGGCTTTTTTGCTCGCAGGGGTTTCGAACATGTTTTTCAGCAAGCTTGTAGAATCTTCTGGCTAGGGAGGCTCTTGTCCCCCTGTCCTCATCCCTGTCTAGGGCCAGCGTGTTGAGAAACTCGTTTAGAAGAGCATGGGGCTCCAGGTTCTCCCCTTTTCTTTTCTCCGCGTACTCTAGGAATGCTTTGAAGAGTATTAGGGAGTAATCGTTTATTTTCTTCACGCTGGCTATTACTTGGTGCCTCAGCTCACCGTAGTGTCTCGCGAGAATCTTTAATTCCTCGAGCCGCTCGCTCATCCTCTTGGGTTTTCTCCAATCGTCTTTTAAGCTCCGAGCTCGTTCAAGTCTTGGTATTGGTCGATGTTCCCGAGCAGAGGGTGGATGAAGACGAGGAAACCAGTTTGGATTATTCGTTTAAAAGGGGTTTAACCAGGGTAGTTCTCTTCCACAGTCCCAGCCCTATCTATTATCAGGAGGTCTATACCGTTCCCGCTTGCAGAATCCCTCTCCAGGGCTGTTCTTATTGCTTTCAGCGCAAGGTTCTTGGCTTCGCTCTTGTTCATGCCATCCCTGTACTCTGCCTCCAGTATTCCGAGCGCTATCTCGGTTCCGCTCCCCGCTGCAGCATACTTGTCCTCTATTACTGAGCCCAGCGCGTCCAGCACGTATATTCCGTGAGCGTCGAAAGTAAACCCTCCTATGAGCGTCTGAGTTATGAGTGGAAAAAGCCTGTTCGCGAAGAGGATATTTGACAATAGTTTTGAAAGGGCTTTAGCAGTTATCTCCCTAGAGGTATTGTACTTGAACATTCTAGCATGGTAATTGAGCTCCCTCACTATCGTCTGGACGTCCGAGATCAATCCGGCTGAGGCGAGACCTATCCGCGGTGTTATTTGAAAAATCTTCTTAACCGATTTCCCGATTACGAAAGTGCCGTACGCCGCCCTCCTATCAGCACCAAGTATGACACCGTTATCGTACACTATCCCGACGACGGTTGCACCCGGCACTATTTCACCCATACCCAGCAATTCACCTTTGCTCCACATACGGCCGGGGTCGGAAATAAGCTTTTATGACTGGGCGTGGGAAGCCTCAGCATGGTTGAAACGCTTGAAATAGACGGCTCCATGGGCGAGGGCGGCGGGCAGGTCTTAAGGACAGCCGTGGCTCTTTCAGCACTCTTGAAGAAACCGGTTAGAGTGTTCAACATCAGGGCTAAGCGTTCAAACCCTGGGTTAAGGCCTCAGCACCTCGCCGCCGTGAAGGCTGTGGCGAGTCTAACCGGGGCCAGGGTTGAAGGGCTGAGCGTTGGCTCCAGCCAGATACTCTTCTACCCCGGAGAAGTCAAGGCTTCAGACATCGAGCTTGACGTCGGCACCGCCGGAAGCATATCTCTTGTTCTTCAAGCAATGATGCCCGTCCTAGCTTTCTCCGGGAGAGAGGTTACGCTGGTTCTCAAAGGGGGTACTGACAACCCTAGGGCACCCCCCATAGACTATGTTAGAGAAGTCTTGGCGAGGAATCTTTCGAGAACGGGTTACGTAGTCGACTTAAGCGTTGAGCGGAGAGGTTTCTACCCGAGGGGCGGGGGGATAGTGCGGTTTAGGTCAAGGCCTGTCGAGCGCCTAAAGCCTTTTCAAATCACCGATTTCCCAGGCTTGAAGAGCGTTAGGGTTTTCGTCTACAGCTCCAAGCTGCCGAGGCACGTGGCCGAGAGGATCGCGGGCTCAGCCTCCTCCCAGATAAGGAGCAGGCTCGGGGTTGAGCCGACGGTAGAGTACGAGGTTCTGAGCGGGGAGGAGCCTAATGCCTCCCTAGACCCTGGCTGCGGAGTATTGATAATCGGGACGCTTGGGGACGGCACGGTTTTCGCATCAAGCGCGCTGGGGGAGAGGGGTAAGCCTTCTGAGAAGGTTGGCGGCGAGGCGGTTTCAGAGTTCATCAGACAGGTTGAGCAAAGGGCTCCTGCAGACAGGAACCTTGCCGACCAGCTTGTTGTCTACGCGGCTCTCGCAGACGGGGTTTCAGCCTTGAGGACGCATGAGGTTACGCTGCATACTCTGACGACAATAAGTCTCGTAGAGCTCTTCCTACCGGTAAGGTTCAAAGTATACGGTGAAGTAGGCTCGCCCGGGGGCTACAGGGTTAGTGGAGCAGGTTTTAAGCGTTAATCGGAGCAGGCTAATGTTTATCAATGCTCCAGCGAGCTAAAGGGTTCGGAATGGGGAGGAACCCTCTCTACATCGGCCGCTTCCAGCCTGTTCACAACGGTCACGTGCACGCTATAAAGCACATTCTTTCAAACCACGGCTGCGTCATCATAGCTGTGGGAAGCTCTCTGACGAGCCATGAGAAGGATAATCCATTCACGTTCGGGGAAAGGCTCCAGATGCTGCGTCTCGCCTTCGAAGAAACTGGCATAGATAGTGGGAGGTGCATCGTAACCGGTGTCCCCGATGTGCCGGCTATGCACTTCCTATGGGTAAAGATTGTTGAAGCCATGTCGCCGCCCTTCGAAATAGTGTATACCAACCAGCCTTTCACCAAGAGGCTTTTCACCGAGGCAGGCTACGAAGTTAGGCCTATACCGTACCTTGAGCGCGAGAAATACTCCGGCGTAGAGATAAGGAGGAGAATACTATCGGGCGAGGACTGGAGCCAACTGGTTCCTAAGAAGGTATTCGAGTACATAGGGAGCATACAGGGTGTTGAGAGGATAAGGGCTTTAACGTCTTCCGACGAGGCTTTTTAAGCCGGGAGAGTATTTATAAGCGGTTCCGCAGGCCAGTCCCCAAGGAATGGAAACAGGGTCTCTAATACTAGTGGATTACACGCTCACGGTGAAGGAGACAGGCAGCGTCATAGAGACGACGATAGAGGAGGAGGCGAAGAAAGCATCGATATACAAGGAGGGTGAAAAGTATTCTCCCAAGCTGGTTTACCTAGGGGGGAAATGGGTCCTAGAGAGTTGGGAGGAGGAATTGCTGAGGAGCGAAGTCGGCGTCGAGAGGACTGTTGAAATACCCCCGGAGAAAGCATACGGCTTCAGAGACCCTAACAAGGTTAAGACCTACGCTGCGAGAAGGTTTGCAAGACCCCAGGAGCTTTCCCCGGGTACGTTGGTTGAGGTGGATGGGAGAATAGGCATTGTGAGAAACATTAGCGGCGGGCGGGTTCAGGTTGATTTCAACCCGCCGCTAGCCGGTAAGACGCTCATCTACAGGTTTAAGATAGTGAGGGTTCTGGAGGACGATGTGGAGAAGGTAAAGTACCTGGTTAACAGGCGTCTCCCAGAGGCTTCCGTAGAAGAGGTGCAGGTGGATAAGGAGGGGGATATTGTTACTGTAAGGCTCCCAGACAAGGTTTTGTTTTCAGAAGGCATTCAGCAAATCAAGAAGGCTGTTTTCGAGGATGTTACGAGCATTATTAAGGGGGTTAAGACTGTAAGGTTCATGGATGTTTTCGCAACACCCGGGGAGCCGACTGAGAAAACTCTAGAGGAGAGGACAGCTTCTTAAAACGCTCTAATCAAGGATTTCAGCCTTAATCAGGACTAGTTTCCTCTCCGGGCAGTCGAAGCCGCCGAGCCTCTCCAGAACCTTAACCCTACGGCCCGCGATGAGAACGTTGAACAGGATGGGGCACTCCCCTATTCTCTCGCAATCCGTCTTGCAGAACGCGTCGTCGAGCCTAAGCTCCATCACAGCCCCCTCTTTAACCCTCCCCGAGGGCGCTAGAAGAACCAGTGGTTCCAGGGAAGCCTCGTACGGGACTACTTCGTCACCCCTGAGAATGCAGTACACGCCCTCCCCCTCCGTTGTCCTCTCAACCCTGTATGCGAAGCCCATGCTTAATGCGCCGTGGCAACGCCCCCTGTTGCTGCACTGCATACACTCGTATGCTTCACCCACGTATGTGAAGACGCTCCCAGGCCTGATCCCCCGGCTTAAGTAGATGTACTTCGCCATTTTCAGGATCATATTACCATGGTGCTTCTGGCAAGCTCTTCAGCCGCCTTCCTCGTCAAACCCTTGTCGCCCAGGATAGTGTATCTCTCAGGCCTTATCGTGTGCGCTATGGTTAGTGCTTCGATTACCTTCTTCTCTTGAACGTTGATGTCCTTAGCTGAGACAGGAGCCTTGACTGTTAACAATGTTTCCCTCACTCTTTCCCAGTCGCAGTTGTGAAGCTTGCTCATCATTATCGTTCCAATACCCACTTGCTCACCGTGGAGAGCAGGGTATCCAGCGACGAAGTCCAGCGCGTGGCTGAAGAGATGCTCCGAGCCGCTGCAGGGCCTGCTGCTCCCAGCTATGCCTATTAGGACACCGCAGTGTATGAGCGCCTCTATCAGTATGCTCGCCCCCTCAAACTTGTCGCTCGCAATAATGTCTGCGCATTTCATAATCCTGTCCGCAATGTTTTCCGCGAGGCTTGCAGCGTACTCGCCGTAATACTCTCCTCTGAGCGAGTGGGAGAGACGCCAGTCTCTCACCGCAGTATACTTAGCCACGAGGTCGCCCACTCCCGAGCCGAAGTACCTGTCGGGTGCGGCAGCGAGAATAGACACGTCCCCTATTATCACAGAGGGCATGACTGTGTAGAAAGAATATCTTCTCTTCCCCCTGGGGGCCGAGGCCAGGGGGCTTGCAATCCCGTCGTGAGAAGGAACCGTTGGGACGCTTATGAATTCTAAGCCTCTCCTCCACGCGATGATCTTGCCTGCATCTATTACCCTACCTCCTCCGACGCTGACGATAACAGCCTTATCCCTCTTGCTACGGAGGAAAAGTTTTTCAATCCTCTTAGCCTCTGAGAAAGAGTCCCCGCCCCCTACGAGCACTATTTTAAACGGAAGGCCGTTTCCAGCAAGTATCTTCCTTATCCTGTCACCAAGTATCTTTAAAGGGGTTTTGCTCATCAGAACAATGATTTTCTTCACACCCGTCTCCCTTATGCTTGAGTCAAGGTCGTCTACAGCCCCGTCCCCAAGTATTATGCGCCGGGGAAGACTTATCACGTGCCTACTCTTGTCTTTCAACAGCCTGACAGGTTTTCAGGGAAAGGTTTATCTTTAAGCCTTTCCCTAAGGATTCGGTCTAAGGTTCTAGAGGTGTTAAGAGATTTGGAGAACATTACTAAAAGGTTTGGTAAAGCAGGAAGCGTTTCCCCCGTCTGGGGGACTACTACAGTCGGAATATCCTGTAGAGACGGCGTTATATTTGCCTCCGACACCAGGGTCGTGCAAGGCTACTATTTCATAGCTCATAAAAGGGGTAAGAAGATCCTTAAAATAGACGATTACATAGCTGCAACCATCTCCGGAGGAGTTGCTGACGCGCAGGCACTCATAGCGGCGCTTCAATGGGAGGCGAGGACTTACAAGCTTGAGAGAGGCATAAACATGCCTGTTAAGGCCGCTGCAAACATAGCTTCAATAATACTCTCCTCCACGCGGATGGCGCCGCTCTACATACAATTGATGATAGGCGGCTACGATAGGGATGGCGCCAGCCTCTACGTGCTCGACCCCCTCGGAGGGTTTTCGAAAGAAGTTTTCGCAGGCTCTGGGTCAGGCTCCCCGGTTGCCCTAGGCTACCTGGAGGCGGAGCTCAAGACTCCAATAGACACTTCGTCAGCCATACCCACAGCGATCAAAGCAATACTGGCGGCTATGCAGAGGGATACTGCAACCGGTAATGACTTCGAAGTCATGGTGGTTGACTCAAAGGGCTGCAGGGAGCTTAGTCCGGAGGAGAAGGCGAGGTACGTAAAGCCAGCATGAGCTCTGAAAACAGCATTAAGGAAGTCATCTTCGAGAAGATTCCTAGGGATGCGAAGATAGTCAGCATAGAGATGGAGGGGCCCACTATAGCTGTTTACATTGAGAATCTTGATTTCCTAGCTAGGGGGCAGCAAGTACTGGCGGAGGTTGCGAAACAGCTTAGGAAGAGGATAATCGTAAGGCCCGCCGCATCGGTCAGGCTGCCTAAGGAGGAGACTGAGAAGGCTATTAGGCAGATAGTTCCCCAGAAGGCGGGCCTAGAGGCAGTAGTGTTCAACGAAGTTTTTGGAGAAGTACTTATCTCAGTGAGAAATCCCGATGCTGTTGAAGAGCTTGGCGAGAAGATTCTTAACGAGATACTGGTTAAAACAGGATGGAAACCGGTTGTGATAAGGATCCCGCCCCTGAGCACAACGATTATCCCGCAGGTAATGTACGTGTTCAACCAGAGCGCTGAAGAAAGGTTCAAAATACTCCGGGAGGTTGGGGAAAGAATCTTCAGGAGAACGCTTTTCAAAACCGAGAGCATTACTCTAACCTTCCTCGGCGGCGCTGAACAAGTTGGGAGGTCGAGCATACTCGTCTCAACCGACGAGAGCAACGTGCTCATGGATTTCGGAATGAACCCTGCGGCAAACATTTTCTCAGACGCCTTCCCAAGGATCGATAGGGTTCCGATCTCCGTTGAAAACATAGATGCCGTAGTCATATCGCATGCTCACCTTGACCACATGGGAGGGCTCCCGCTGCTCTTCAAATACGGCTACCGGGGCCCGGTCTACATGACTGAGCCCACAGTATACTTAATGTTCCTCCTCCTAAATGATCTCTACGATGTTCTTCAGAAGAACGGTGTGACACCGTTCTTCGAATTGAAAGACCTTAGGACGATACTTCAACACACTATCCCCGTAAAATTCGGTGTAGTGGTGGATATCGCGCCCGACATAAAGCTTACTTTCAGAAACGCCGGCCACATACTTGGCTCAGCAATAATACACCTTCACATAGGGGAGGGGCTTCACAACATTGTTTTCACAGGAGACTTGAAGTACGACCGTTCAATACTTCTCGAACATGCCTCTACGACGTTTCCCAGGGTTGAGACGCTCATCACGGAATGCACCTACGGGGGGCAGAACGACGTAATGCCTCCGAGAGAAGAAGTGGAGAACCGGCTTATAAGCCTAGTCAACTCGACGCTCGACAAGAACGGGAATGTGCTCATCCCCACGCTCGCCGTCGGGAGAGCCCAGGAGATAATGCTAATACTCGACAACGCTATACGGAACAAGAAAATACCAGAGGTACCGATATACGTGGACGGCATGATTTCAGAAGTCACTGCAATACACGCTTCATTCCCCAACTATCTGTCGAAAGACCTTAGGAACCTCATGAACAATGGTTTAAACCCGTTCAAATCCGAGTATGTAATACCTGTTAAGAACTCTGTCTCGAAAGAGGAGATAACTGAGAGCAGAAGGAACATAATACTCTCGCCCTCCGGCATGCTGGAAGGCGGGCCGGTGCTCGAATACTTCAAACTGGTCGCACCTCAAGAAGAGTCTACAATAATATTCGTAAACTATCAGATAGAGGGGACGCTGGGCAACAGGGTTTTAAACGGGCTTAGAGAGCTTACCTTCCAGAATTCCAGCGGGAAGGTTGAGGCACTCACCATAAGGAGCACTGTTGAGAAAGTGGACGGGTTCTCAGGGCATTCCGACAGAAACCAGTTGTTAAACTACGTAAGGCGCGTATACACTAAGAGGGGGCCTCTGTTCCTAGTTCACGGGGAAGCTAAGAAAATACAGAATATGAAGAGAATACTCAGCAGGCTCTACGGCGACCCTGTGTATTCTCCGAGGCTTTTAGAGACTTATAGAGCCCTTTAAAACGAGAGCTGCTCGATATTACTCATACTTCCTCCATCACTGTGAGTGGAGAAAAAGATTTATTTAGGCGGTTTACAGAATTCTCGGGAATTGTCTACAGACACTACGATGGAGCTGCTTCAAGCATCGCTCGGGAAAAGCATAATAGTAAAACTGAAAGGCGGAGCGAAGATACGTGGCATACTGGACGGCTACGATCCTCATCTCAACATAGTCCTGTCCGATGCGGAGGAGCTGAAGGGTAATGAGACAACCAAGCTAGGCCTCATCGTGATAAGGGGAGACAATGTGATACTGATATCGCCACCCATCGAGTACAAATCTGAGGAGAAGAGGTAGTTGAGAATTGGGTAAGACCTCGGCTGGCACAACAGCCTTTGGAAGACTCCATAAGAAGGCGACTCACAAGATATGCAGGAGATGCGGGAGAAGGTCTTTCAACGTGAGGAAGAAGTATTGCGCTGCATGCGGTTTCGGAAGGACTTCTAAGATTAGGAAATACACGTGGCAGACTAAGCCTCTTCAAAGAACCGCTAGGATAGTGTAGGTCTTGCCGAGGGATTTTCAAACCAGGATAAACCTGCTAGTTAAAGACTCTTACGAGTTCCTTAGGAAACAGGAGGATGCGAAGTACGAGCTCCTCAAGGATATAAGCGTGGTCTTGAAGAAGTGTAGGCAATCGGTTAAAGCATCCTACGCTCAGGATTTTAAGGCTGCGAAGAAGCTGCTTGACGAAGTACAGCGTGAAATAGGTAGGATCGTGAAGACAGCTTCTAAGAAGGGGGTTTACAATACTTGGCCGCCGATAGTGCAGACATACCAAGAGCTTCTGGAAGCCGTATTCATATACTGGTTCGCCTCTGGAAAAGAATATAGGCTGAGGGTAAGACCTCCTCCGGCTTCGATACTGTACGCAGCATCGGATCTTATAGGGGAGCTGAAGAGGGTGATGATGGAGAAGCTCAGGAGGGGGCAGTTGGACGAGGCTGAGGAAACATACAGCATGATGACCCAGCTCTATGAAAACATCTCGACGATAGCGCTGGGAGACGCAGTATTACCCGGGTTCAAGAGGAAGATAGATGTTAACAGGGCCTCGGTGGAATCAGCCTTCACCATCCTGAACGAGGAGCTTAGAAGAAAAACCTTCCTATCCTCGATGGAAAAACGTTTAGAAAAGCTCTAGAAATGTGTGCAGCCCGTAACCACGGGATAGACCAGTCTCTTTACCACAGGCTTTGCAGGATTCAGGAACTCCTCTCGAAGAAGGTTTCAGTCTCTGATGAATCATTGGAGAAAATCCAGAGGATTGGCGGAGTGGATGCTTCTTACAAAGGGGAATCTGCAGCAGTCGGGTTTTCAGTATTTGACGCTTCGAAGGAGAACATAGTGCTCTTAAGCGTTTCAAGGACGCTTGTTAAAATGCCCTATGTTTCAACCCTCCTCTCCTTCAGAGAGGGGCCTGTGGTTCTCAAAACGCTTAGGAAATTCATCGACGAGTATGATGTCCTCATAGTCAACGGTCATGGTCTAGCGCATCCGAGGAAGTGTGGTCTTGCAACCTATTTGGGGGTTATTCTTAAGAAGCCGACGATAGGTATCGCGAAGAAACCCTTAGGAGGGCTTGAGGCGGAGCATAACGTTAACAATTTAAGGATGTTTAAGGACAAGTTTTATTACAGTGTTGGCAACATGATTACTCTCGAAGGAGCGTATAGCGTTCTAAGAAGAATTACGCCGGAGGGTTTCAAACTGCCTATTCCACTGGAGGTGGCGCACAGGCTCTCCGTGAAGATGCTGGAGGCAATTACTGGAGATGTCGGAAAAGTATAAGATGAAAGAGTATAAGAAGACATATATGCTGCTTGCAATCGCCAAGCTGATACAAGAAGGCAAGACCTACATCTCCACTAGAGAATTGTCCAAGGCTATTGACGTTTCGCACCAATCAGCTTCTAGGTACCTGAAGGAGCTTGAAAAAGAGAAGCTGATTGAGACAATGATGTCCCCCAAAGGGAGAGTGGTAAGGCTCTCAGACAAGGGTATTAACCAGATTAAGCTCCACGTTGGGTCGATAATGTCGATAGTAAACAAGGTCTATGTGACTCATGTCTTCACCGGCAGGGTTTTCACGGGGCTGGGGGAGGGAGCATACTACGTTTCTAGGAAACCTTATCTCGACCAGTTTCACACGAGGCTGGGCTTCTACCCCTATCCGGGTACTCTAAACCTTAAGATAGAGAACTACATGGACCAGTTGATACTCGCCGAGAAAATGTCTAAGCCACCCATAGTTATACACGGCTTCTCAGACCAGGAGAGAACTTTTGGAGAGGTATATTGCTACCCGGTCGTTGTAAACGAGAAATACGATGGGGCAGTGATAAAAGCGTTGAGAACAATATACGATAGCTCCGTGGTTGAAATAATCTCACGCTACAACTTGAGGAAGGAACTGGGGTTGGAAGACGGGGACAAGGTAATGTTCTTTTTCAAAACAACAACCCGTGAATAAGCTCCCCCTCAAGATTTCTTAATCCTCCTTATTATCTTGCTACTGCTGATGTCGTAGAACTTTCTCATCTTTACAACTCTAATTCTAAGCCCAAGCTCACCCATAACTTTAAGAGTATTCTTCATAACTGACTCTTGGTCGTAGCCGAACACAAGAATATCAGGCCTAATCTTCTTAAGAAACCACGAGATGTTTTTCTCAAGCCTCCCCCGCCTGCCAACATACACAGCGTCAACAGGCTTAAGCCTAGAAATCATGAGAGCTCTATCTCTAGCTCTGAACATGGGGCTTCTCCCCTTACTCTTCCTAACAACGCTGTCGCAGGCGACGATAACTATAAGCCTACCATCCTTGCCGGCCAGCCTCTTAGCCTCTTCCAAGAACCTTATGTGACCAGGGTGAATGATGTCGAACACACCAGTGGTGAGAACAATCTTACCGCTCTTACCCATACCGGATTCTCACCAGAGCCATGAAGAACATCAGTTAAAAGTTTTTAAAATCCCTGGCGAAAAGGAAGCTTAGGGCCCGTAGCTCAGCATGGTAGAGCGGCAGGCTCTTAACCTGATGGCCGAGGGTTCAAATCCCTCCGGGCCCGCATTAATTCGGGATTAAGGAGGAGAAGGCCTATTCCCATCTTGGTCTACGTAGAGGCTGTTGCAGCTTCAACTTGTAGCTGACACTGGTATTAGCACCGTCCTAATCTTCTTCCCACCTGATGAGTATTGTTCCGATAGTGATGAAGACTACTGCTAACACCGGTAGTATTGCAAGGTTGTATAAGGCATTTAGTGGCTCCTTGTATATTATGGCACTCCGAAGCGCGTTGAAGAAGTATGTTAGAGGCATGATTTTTGCAAGCGACTGTAGTATGGGAGGCATTATTTCAACAGACCAGAAGGACCCTGAGAGAAACATCATGGGAAACGCAACGGCATTACCGAGAGCGGATGAGGCTTCAACGTTTTTGAAGACCCGCCGAATATCATGCCCAGCCCGGAGAACGCCGCCACCCCCTGCAAGTATTATAATTATGGCGGGTACATCAGGTATTGCAACTACTCCGAATACTGGGTAGCCGAATGTAATCATTACTAGTGTTATGAATATTTGCGTAAGAATATTCCCCGGACTTTCCCAAGCCATAAAGTCTTAAAAATATTGAGCTCTAATCTCCATGGACAGGTTGCAAACAGGCAGATTGAAAACTGCGGTAATCTTCGGAACAACAATGCTTATTTTAGCCTCCTTCATAATCTGGCAGGTGTTTAAAACGAAGGTGAAAAATAACGAGGATATGGCGAACCATGATTATTCCTTGTTTCAAAACCATACTTTGAGAGAGCTCGCTGAGTCTTGCGGCATAATGATTGGAACGGCCGTAAGCTATTTCCCCTTGAGCGAGGAAAAGTATGCAAGCATTCTCGCTCGTGAATTTAATGTTATTACTCCAGAGAACGAGATGAAGTTTTATATGATTCATCCCCATAGGATGGTTTATGATTTTTCGATGGCAGATTCAATAGTTTCATTCGCCGAGGAACATGGAATGAAGGTTCGTGGTCACACTCTTGTCTGGCACAATCAGCTACCGGATTGGGTGGTTAACGGGAATTTTACAAGGGAGGGGTGGATTAATATTCTTCGAGACCATATTTTCACGGTTGTCGGATACTATCGGGGCAAGATATATGCTTGGGATGTTGTTAACGAGGCTTTCAACGACGATGGTACTTTAAGAGATACTGTCTGGCTTAGAAACATAGGCCCAGAATACATTGAGCTCGCCTTCAGGTGGGCGCATGAAGCTGACCCTAATGCATTGCTCTTCTATAACGATTATGGTGCAGAAGGCATAAACAGGAAGTCCAACGCAATATACAACTTGATTAAGAACCTTCTGGAAAAAGGGGTTCCAATACATGGAATAGGATTGCAGATGCATATCAGAGTTGAATGGCACCCTGATCCTCAAAGCATTGCAGAGAATATAAGGAGGTTCAGAGAGCTCGGCCTAAAGGTGGAGATAACGGAGATGGATGTCGCTATTAGGCTCCCTGTTTCAGAAGAAGAACTTACTAAACAGGCAGAAATATATAAGAAGATCTTCAAAGCGTATTTGGACAGCGATAGCCCACAGGCCTTCATCATGTGGGGCTTCACAGACAAACATTCTTGGGTACCCCATGCTTTCCCAGGATATGGCGCAGCCCTAATTTTCGACGAGAACTACAATCCTAAGCCGGCGTACTACGCCTTAATCGAAGCCATGCTGGAAAAAATAGGTACAATCCGATGACCAAGAATCAGATAATTTTGGAAGGTATTGTTTTCAGCGGCAAAAGTAGGGGAAGTTTTTTCGTAAGCATCCCTTGGGCTATGGATCAATTCGTAGAAAAACTGGGGTTCAAACCGTATCCTGGAACTCTTAACATTCAACTGCCTCCAGAGTTTAGAGCCGTAAGGGAAATACTAGACAGTTACCACGGGATAGAAATAGTTCCTAGAGAAGGCTTCTACCCTGGAAAATGCTTCAAAGCAGTAGTAGCTGGCAAGGTCGAGGGTGCAATCGTAATCCCTCAAGTCCCATCTTATCCTAGAGACATCGTGGAAATAATAGCGCCAATAAATCTGCGCAAAAAACTCAATCTCAGTGATGGCGATGAAGTAGAGATTATAGTCTTACTGGGATAAGAACCATGTAAAAAGGATCGAGCACATACTTATAGTAGTGCAATCAATGCAACTCCAAGTATTACTCCTATTATTACAGCTATGATTACGAAGAGTATTGCTGCGAAAACAGCTATGACGAAAGCCTTCAACCAGCCGCAGTCGAAGAAATGCTTGATCAAAGCCAGCCAAACTATGAAACTGATAAGCGCGCGCGCTACTAAGCCGTGTAGGAAAGCACCTATAACCGCACCCAGAATAACACCTAGGACGACGATCCAAACAGCGTCTGTGAACTTAGCCTTCTTCTCCCCCACCATAATCCTCCCAGCAATCCACAGAACCGGAGCAACAACTATGGTTTCAACTATAATCTGTATTAATAATGATTCCAAGCTCATTTTCTATTCACCAGTAGTATAGGTGCTCTAAGCATAATTAAGCATTATGCCAACCCTTAAGCATCTGTAACGTATACGCTATATTTCAAACTCGTGTTTCCGCTAGTAGAGCAAGCAGTCACTCTCTTAACACTGCTTTCCCTCCTCCCACACGCTTAGGAAAATCTTTATTTAGCCACGAATCGTTCTCATCTAATGAGTCGGGGTAGCCAAACCTGGTTAAGGCGCTGGCCTGCTAAGCCAGTGGCGCCCACGCGCCGTGCGGGTTCAAATCCCGCCCCCGACGCTTTCTCATTTGGTAAACGAGTCTTCTATTCTTATTTCGCTTAATCCTTATAATACTTTGAATGTGTTTAGAGAACCAGTATGGATAAGAAGGTTGTGAAGAGGGACGGTAGGATTGTTGATTTCAATCCTGAGAGAATTAGGAATGCTGTTATGAAAGCCATGGTGAGCGTGAAACAGTATGATGAGAAGGTATTGGATAAGGTTGTCAACTATGTTCTTGAAGTTCTAAGCAAGAAGTATGAAGAAGGGAAGATTCCCCATGTTGAAGAGATACAGGATGTTGTTGAACTTGCTCTCGTGAAATTCGACCTTTACGAGGTTGCTAAAGCGTATATTCTCTACAGGAAGGAGAGGGAGCGTATAAGGGAGGAGAAGAAGGCGCTCCTCCAGAAGGATTTCATAGACGAGGTTGAGAAAGAGTTCTCAGTAAACGCTCTCAGGCTCATGGTCAACCGCTACCTGCTCAAGGATGAGAACGGGAGGCTGATAGAAACTCCTAAGCAGATGTTTCAGAGGGTTGCGATGACCATAGTAATACCGGATATACTCTATGATCCGAGGGTTTTCCACAAGGAGGGGGGTTTGCCCGTTTTCCCAAAGGAGGATTTCGACGCCAAGTCTTATGCTGGAAAGCTGGGTCTCGGGAAGAGTGGCGGGGGCTATTCCGTAACTTGGAACGAGCATCATTTGGAGCGTATGAAGACGCTTTACGACGAGCTTAACTCACAGGGTAGAATGAGGGTTTCTTGGAGCGATTTCCTGAAGATGCTGAGCTCAGGCGAGTTCGACAACTATTACGAGAATTTTCAAGCATATTATAGTCTCATGGTCTCTAAAAGGTTTATGCCTAACTCGCCCACGCTCTTCAATGCGGGGACAAGGCTGGGTCAGCTTTCAGCATGCTTCGTCCTAGATATAGATGATAATATTGAATCCATAATGAACGCAGCCACTCAGGCAGCTATAATCTTCAAATCAGGCGGTGGAGTGGGGATAAACTACTCTAAGCTAAGGCCAGCTGGGGACATTGTTTCAAGCACCTCCGGCGTTGCAAGCGGCCCAGTCTCCTTCATGAGGATAATAGACACTGTTACCGAAGTTGTGAAGCAGGGGGGAAAGAGAAGAGGAGCCAACATGGGGATCCTGGAAATAGACCATCCCGACATAGAGGCTTTCATAACATCAAAGTCTGAGCGGGGAAGACTAGAGAACTTCAACATATCCGTTATGATTAAAGAAGAATTCTGGGATTATCTGAAGAAGGATGGCAAATACCCGTTGGTAAACCCTAGAAACGGCAGTGTTTGGAAAACCATGGATGCGCGCGATATCTTCTGGAAGATTGCTGAAATGGCTTGGAGAACCGGAGACCCTGGAGTCGTATTCCTCGACAATATTAACAGGAGAAACATTCTTGCAAAGCATAAGGGGCTAATAAAATCGACAAACCCCTGCGGAGAAGAGCCATTGTATCCTTATGAGTCATGCAACCTTGGTTCAGTAAACCTCTACGCTTTCATAAGAAACGAAGGAGGAAAGACGTATTTTGATTGGGATGAATATGATAGAACGATTAGAATTGCATTAAGGTTTCTTGACAACGTTATAGATGTTAACAAGTTTCCAATACCGGAGATAGAACGTGAGACAAAGCTGACGAGGAAAGTCGGCCTCGGAGTCATGGGTCTTGCAGACACGCTTTTCGCGCTCAGAATACCGTATAACAGTGAGGAAGGCTTCAGGATGATGAACAGGATCGCGGAACACTTGACTTTCCACGCTATGAAGGAATCATGTCAACTCTCTAAGGAGCGCGGCCCGTTTCCCCTGTACCCCAACTCTTCATACCCCGAAGGCGGGATGCCTATTGAGGGATTCTACCATGAGGATTGGCAGACCCTTCCGTGGCGCGAGCTACAGCACGAGATAATTAGGTTCGGGATTAGGAATGCTGAAGTCACAACCATAGCGCCAACAGGCTCCATATCCATGCTAGTAGACGTTTCTTCAGGAATAGA
>Ga0105158_1000458_pt1 | contig 17708 bp, 16 predicted proteins | sample LHCtaG_FD_81567 | JGI IMG/M metagenome (GOLD analysis project Ga0105158, IMG submission 81567) | Hot spring microbial communities from Little Hot Creek, USA to study Microbial Dark Matter (Phase II) - LHC4sed_matched | ecosystem: Environmental > Aquatic > Thermal springs > Hot (42-90C) >...
GCGGGCGCAGAAGCCTTAAAAAAGGTCGGAGCAGCGCTGCTGCACTGGTGAAGGGTTAGTGGTCCGCTACAAGCAAGTGGAAGAGATAGAAAAAATAATGAAAAACGTTGAACAGGTTAGGAACATAGGAACCCTCGCTCACGTAGATCACGGGAAAACCACTACGACGGATTCCCTCTTGATGGCGGCTGGGCTGTTGAGCCCTAAAGTTGCCGGAAAAGCCTTGGCGCTCGACTACGTGGAAATCGAGCAGTTGAGGCAAATGACGGTGAAAGCGGCGAACATCTCGCTATACCACGAGTGGAGGGGTAAACCCTACGTGATCAACCTGGTGGACACGCCGGGGCACGTCGACTTCACGGGGCACGTAACGCGAAGCTTGAGGATGATGGACGGGGGGTTGGTGGTGGTCGACGCAGTTGAGGGCGTGATGACGCAGACCGAGACCGTGGTGCGGCAGGCGCTAAACGAGTACGTTAGACCGCTCCTCTTCATAAACAAAGTCGACCGACTCATCAGGGAGCTCAAGCTGAGCCCAAAGGAGATCCAGCAACGATTCGTTGAGATCGTCAAGGATTTTAACATGCTGATCGAGCTCTACGCGGATCCCGAGTTCAAGGATAAGTGGAAGGTTGATTTCAAGAAGGGTCAAGTTGCGTTCGGAAGCGCGCTTCACAAGTGGGGTTTAACGCTTCCCATAGCCCTCGAGAAGGGCGTGAAGTTCGACTACATAGTCGACGCCTACGAGAGAGGGTACTACGAGGAGCTGTCGAAGGAGTTCCCATTGCACATCGCGCTGCTCGACATGATCGTCGAGCACGTGCCCAACCCCAAGGAGGCTCAGAAGTACAGGATTCCTAAGCTGTGGAGGGGCGACCTTAACAGCGAGCTGGGTAAGGCGATGCTGGAATGCGACCCCGAGGGGCCGCTGGTGATCGGCGTCAGCAAGGTCACGGCAGATCCTCACGCCGGCTTCGTCGTGACAGGTAGGGTGTTCAGTGGGACTGTGCGCTCGGGCGAAGACGTGTGGTTGGTGAACGCTCGCGCAGAGGGGAAGATACTGCAAGTGAGCCTTTACATGGGCCCGTACAGGGAGAAGGTGGAGGAGATCAGCGCTGGCAACATCGCCGCTGTGCTAGGTCTCGAGAAAGCTAGAGCTGGGGAAACCGTTGTGGACTTTAGGTGCAAGGACGCCGCCGTACCCTTCGAGCGGATGAGCTACATTAGCGAGCCCGTGGTGACAATAGCGGTTGAGCCTAAGAGGAGCAGCGACCTCCCTAAGCTGGTCGACTCCCTGAGGAAGCTCGCAATCGAGGATCCAACGCTCAAAGTTTACATAAACGAGGAGACCGGTGAGTACCTGGTCAGCGGGATGGGCACGCTGCACCTCGAAATAGTGCTCTGGGATCTAAAGCAGAGGACCGGGCTCGACATTGTCACGTCTCAGCCCATTGTCAGGTACAGGGAGACCGTCCGGAGGCGCGGTAAGGTGTTCGAGGGCAAATCCCCCAACAAACACAACAGGCTCTACATCTACGTGGAGCCGCTCAACGAGGAAACCCTCAAGCTGATGCAAGAGGGCAAGGTTTACGCCGATCAAGACTGGAGGGAGAGAGCGAAGATCTTGAGAGAGTACGCCGGCTGGGACTCTGACGAGGCGAGGGGGATCTGGGACATCGATGAAAACCTCAACATCATCGTGAATATGACGTCGGGCGTCCAGTACCTGAGGGAGGTGGCGGACACAATAGTCCAGGGCTTTAGGTGGGCAATGCAGGCTGGCCCCCTAGCACAGGAGCCTGTGAGGGGTGTTAAAGTGGTGCTCGTCGACGCTCAGCTGCACGAGGACCCAGCTCACAGAGGGCCCGCGCAGATAATGCCAGCGACGAAGAACGCGATCTTCGCCAGCTTCATGGACGCTTCTCCAACGCTCCTGGAGCCTTTGCTGAAGATCGAGGTCAGGGTGCCGCAGGAATGGGTCAGCGGAGCGTTGAACGTTCTCAACAGGCATAGGTGCAAAGTGCTGAGCTTGGAGCAGCGAGGCATGCTAATGAGGATCATCGGCGAGATACCAGTCAGCGAGACCTTCAACTTGGCCGACGAAATGAGGGAGGCGACGCAGGGGAGAGCTTTCTGGGCCACCGAGTTCGCCCGCTGGGCTCCGGTGCCGCAGTCGGCGCTGAACGATCTAGTGATGGAGATCAGGAAGCGAAAGGGGCTGCCACCTAGGCTGCCGACGGTTGAGGACTACGTGACCTTGTAGCGCGTCCCTATTTTGCCGAGAGAGCCGCCGCGGTGATCGCACGCAAAACGTCTTAAAGGACTGAACGCCCTTACCCCGGGGCCCGTGGCCTAGCACGGAAAGGCGCCGTCCCTCGTTAACGGGGGTGCAAGCCTTCGGAGCCGGAGATCCCGGGTTCGAGTCCCGGCGGGCCCGCCAGCAACCGCTGCCTCTGCATCCCTCGAGGTCGCGCGCTTTTTGCCGGGTGACACTTTTAATATGGTGAAAGGTCCCGGCTTCAGAGCGATGAACAGTTATCTGAGCGAGCAGGCTCGAAAAATAGCCTTAACCTTGGTGCTAGAGGGACTTCGCGCCGTCGAACCCAAACGCCTTTTGAGGAACGAAGCGAGGCTGATAGGAACCAAGTTGATCGTAGATGATTGCGAGCTGGACGTTAGCAGGGGGGTCTACGTTGTAGCCATAGGCAAAGCGGCAGGGAAGATGGCGGAGGCAATCGAAGAAATCCTGGGCCCTTACATAAAGGCTGGCATCGCGACAATCCCGCACGGAGCTTTGAGCCCGAAGCTCAGCAGAGTAACACCGATCGTGGCGGGGCACCCGCACCCCGACGAGGGTAGCTTGGAAGCCGGCAAGCTCGCTTTGCGTTTGGCAGAGGACGCGCGTCGCTCGGGATGCCCGTTACTTGCGCTGATATCGGGGGGCGGCTCCGCGCTGGCGGAGGTTCCTGCTCCTGGAGTGTCTCTCGAAGATTTGCGTTCCATAAACGACTTACTGCTCAAAAGCGGCGCTTCGATCGAAGAGATAAACACGGTGAGGAAGCACTTGTCCCTACTGAAGGGCGGCCGTTTGGCGGCTGCCGCTTACCCCTCCCCCGTGCTCGCGTTAATTATTTCCGACGTCGTGGGCGATAAACTCGAGGTAGTCGCCTCGGGCCCTACGGTGCCGGACCCCTCCACTTACGAGGATGCACTTGAGGTCCTAAAGCGGCACGGCCTGATCGACAACGCGCCTAAGGCTGTGCTCGAGGTGCTGGAGAAGGGGGTGAAGGGAGAGCTGACCGACACCCCCAAACCCGGCGACGAAACGCTGAGCAACGCGCGCACCGTGCTTTTGGGGAGCAACCTCACCGCGCTCAAGGCCATGGACGCGTACGCGAAAGCCCTGGGGCTGAACTCTCTGATCCTGACTAGCATGCTGCAGGGCGAAGCTAGGGAGGCGGCGAAGGTGCTAGCCGCTGTAGCCCTAGAGGTTAAGCGCAGCTCGATCCCCGTGGCTCCGCCAGCCGCGGTGATATGCGGTGGCGAGACTACGGTAAAAGTTCAGGGACGCGGGCGGGGAGGGAGGAACCAGGAATTCGCGCTCTCCGCCGCCTTGCAAATCGAAGGCGAAGAGGGGATCGCGATCGCCGCTGTCGGCAGCGACGGGATCGACGGCCCCACAGACGCCGCCGGCGCCATCGTCGACGGCTTCACGGTGAGAAGGGCCAAAAGACTCGGATTAGATCCCAGGAAGTTCCTTAACGAAAACAACAGCTACGAATTCTTCAGCCTTGTTGGAGGCCACGTAAAAACGGGCCCCACAGGCACCAACGTCAACGACTTCTACCTGGCGGTTGTGATCGCTCGAGAATTGGAGTGAGGGCACTCTGCCAGCTAATACCCGGTCTTTTCTCGTGCTATTTTCCTAAAAACTTCACAATATTATCTTTCGATGCCTCCAACAGCTCAACCTCGTCAAGCCCGCGCTCCATTGCCACGAGCCTCACGGCCTCGGGTATGAGCCACGGGCTCAAGCGCAAACCCCTGTAATCGTAAGGTCCGTCGCTCTCGAATGTTAGCGCGCTGAGCGGCACCTTCTTCGCTATCTCTAGGTGCTTGGAGCTGATCTTCACGGTGGGGTTTACGGAGATTAAGTACCCCCTCGCCACGATCTCATTAAGAACGTCGAGGGGGCCGCTATACCAGTGGAAAAGAGCGCGCCTGACACCCTTAGCTAACACTTCTTCGTGCGCTTGACGCCAAGCTTTAGCCGTATGCACGTTTACGGGTAAATCGTAATCCTTTGCTATATCTAAAACCATTCTGAAAAAATCTAATTGCTTATCGAAAGTTTGTGGAACAAAAGCCAGATCGAGGCCCACCTCTCCGAGGCAGCGCACGCGGCCGCAACGCACCAGCCTCTCGAGCTCTCTCGCGAGCTCGTGCGGGTCGCTATCGCCTAAAGCCCAGGGATGGACGCCGACGCAGGGAGCTAGAAAGAGGTACCGCTCGGACAGCTCGAGAGTCTTCTTTGACGAAACTAAATCGTCCGAAACGGCGACGATCACTTCGAAGACCTCCTCAAACTTCCTCAGCTCTCCTTCGCCGAACTCGTGTGCATGGCAATGCGCATCGGTAAGCAACTTCTTCATGGTATCACGCGCGTGACGCGTGCCAGCTTCCAAGCAGCCGCTTCGCTAAGACCTCCTTCGCCGAGGATCGTGTAGCGGCTCCTAACGCGGTGCGCTATCAGGAGCGCCCTGACGACGGCCTCGGGGGGGACGCCGAGCTCTTCGCAGTTTGTGGGAGCCCCTACAGTCTGCAACAGTCGCCGCACGCGCCTCCAGTTGAGACCGTGGAGGTAAGCCATCATGATGGTGCCCACGCCTACCTGCTCTCCGTGGAGGCTCTCCTTATCGGGGTGCACCAAATCGAGCGCGTGGCTGAAGTTGTGCTCGCTACCGGAGCAAGGCCTCGAGCTGCCGGCAATGGCCATGGCGACGCCGCAGCTTATCGCCGCTTCGACGAGGACGCTGATGCCCTCGGGCTCGTGCTTGGCTATCGCTTCGGCGTGCCTAGCCACCATCGCTGCGCTCATCCTCGCTAGCGCGAGGCTGTAATCTCCGACGTACTCGCCTTTTATCTTCCTGGCGAGTATCGCGTCTTTAACGCTAGTGATCTTTCCGATGATGTCTCCAAAGCCGCTCGCGAGGAGCCTGTGCGGAGCCTGAGCTATCGCGTCGATATCCGCTACTATCGCGAGCGGCGGTTTCGTGAACTTGCTAACCGGGTAGCCGTTCACGTCCTTAAGAGAGACGGCGGGGCTCGCTATACCATCGTGAGACACCGCTGTAGGCACGCTCACGAAACGCAAGCCTAGCTGATGAGCCGCGTACTTGGCTACGTCGATCACTTTCCCGCCCCCCACCGCTATCACTAGCTGAGCGCCCACTTCCTTGGCGAAGTTCACAGCTTCACTCACAGCTTTAGCGTTCGAAGCCGCGGCGACGTGAGTGTGCACTTCGAATCCGTAGCTCGACAAAGAGCTTTCGACCCGCTTACCCACCGTGGGACCGACCGTAGGGCCCGTTAATACGGCTAGGGTGCGATAATTGCCGAGGTTTTCCAACAGCTCGGGGAGCTTCGCCAGAGCTCCGCTCCCCGTTACGACCTTCACCGGCAAATCTATCTCGTGCACTCGCGCAATCTCTTGCGGCCTTTGCATAGGTTCGCGCAACACGCACGCGTTCACACTTAAGCTTTGTGCGGCGCGTAAGGTTAAAGTGCGCGTGCGCCCAGTACACACGGTGATGAATTACTCCCGGCGCAGACCGATGATTGCAACTTACCCGGCTGATCGTTCTCCCCACTCGCGCGCCAAAGTTTAAGGGAGTTGTGGCGGACGGGGTGCGCGGCGTGATGAAGCTGCGCCCCTTACGATCGGATGAAGCCCGCGCTAGGCCCTCTGACCGCCGTTACAGCGTGATAAGTTCCACTTCCATCTTTACCGTGTCCAACACCGCTAGGCTCCTTCTCCCGGTTAAGTAACCGCACGCTTCACCGGGATTCACGATGAGCGCCTTTCCCACTCTCCTGACGTCGGCCTCGTGCGTGTGCCCGTATATTACCACATCGTACTCGCCGGTTTTCGCGAGCGCGGTAACAAAACTCTTGGTCTCTTCGATGCCGCTCAATCCATGTAAGATAATAGCGCGAAGACCTTCGATCTCGGTAATCAATGGTTGCTGAACAAGAACTGCTCCATGATCGCGCGCTACGCGAGAGAGCAGCAACAGTTCCCCATCATTGTTCCCGAAAACTCCTCTGAACTCGAACCCTCTCGAGAGAATCCTGCGCAACGTGAAGGGCGCGATTATGTCTCCAGCGTGCAGGAGCAACCTAACGCCCATCCTCTCAAGGCGCTCGAGCGCAGCGTCTACGGCGGGAAGGTTGTCGTGCGTGTCGGAAATTACGCCTACCTTGCTCACGTCCCTCCTTTCGAGGTGGACGGCGTAAAAAAGTTGCGCGTTCAAAGCGCTGACGCAGGAGCGAAACCGCGAACCGCTTAGCAGCTTCGCGCCAACCTCCAGCTCGAGTCCTATTTTAACTGCTGATGTTGCGAAAGAGCGCTTTTTCGACTTGTTCTAAAAGGTAATCGATATTTATACCGTAAAGTGCTGAAATGAATGTAAGGTCTCGGGCCTCTTCGCCCAGAGCCTTTACGAGATTCGAAGCCTGCTCGGGGCTCATAACATCGACTTTATTGGCTACTGGGATTAACGGGTTCTCTCCAAGGAGCTCCTTAACGCCGTCATACACAGCGAGCTGGTAATCTAGGGGGAAACCGCACATAGTTGTTGGATCGAAAATGAATATCGTCACCCCTTTCAGATGCTTGAGCGCGGCCACGGCCCTCCTCTCCACTAATCCTTTCTCGGAGAGAGGCCTGTCAAGCAAGCCGGGGGTATCCACGGCCTGCACCCTTCGCCCCGCTAACTCCAGATGACCTACGATGACGTTCGTTGTTGTAAAAGGGTAGGGTCTGACTTCTGGCTTGGCCCTTGAGATCGCGCGCAGCAGCGAAGATTTGCCAACGTTGGGCGCTCCAGCTATCACGATGGAGGGCGTGTAGGGGTCGATGCTCGGGAGCTTGGCGATCTCTGCCTGGCAGGTTCTAATAAGTTTGATGCAATCATCGAGATCTTCTAAAATTGAGCGCAATCTTCCCAGGAAAGCCCTTCTGGCCTTAGCTACGCTCTTCGCGTCGCTGCTCGACGCTATGGCGGAGAGACTTTCGCGCGCGATCTTTCTGACTATTTTGGAGACGGAGTATAGACGTGAGAGACAGACTCTGTACGCGTCCTCGCTGACCAGCGTGCTCACTAATTCGCGGTAAAAAGGATGGAGTGAATCCAGGAAAGGCATCGAGAGAGCGATTCTCTTCAGTTTCTCGCTCACGTAGTCGGCGGCCGCTTCGACCCTCGCAGCCTCCATTCTTTTTATGGTCTCCAAACGCGTACGCGAACCTTTAGCACCAGCTCTAGCTGCCCTGCGCAGAGCAGCGTTGAAAAGGTCGATCCAACTGGGGGGTGCTGGTTCCATCACCTTCGGTCGGCGCTATGCTTCTGCGCGAAATAAACCTTCGCCGCTTGAAGCTCGAGCGGCTCAGCTTTTGCTGCGCACCCCGAAGGAGCTGAGAATGGGGCCGCGGCCGGGATTTGAACCCGGGTTCACCGGCTCCACAGGCCGGCGTTTACTACGCGCAACCACGCGTTAGCCAGACTACACTACCGCGGCGCCAGCAGGCAGCATTTTGCAGAGCGGGGTTAAAGGTTTTGCGGCGCGCGCCCGCTTAGCAAGATGGGGATAGCACGTTGCGCTCGCCGCCAAAAGCGTTAGTTTAGAAAGCGTTAAATTCGTACGGAAAGCACCTGCGCGCGAGCGCTATGGCGCCCAGCACCGGCTACGCAGGCGTGCCAGTCCCCGTTAGACCGGAGAGGTTGGGGGTTGTCATAGGCAAAGGCGGTGGGAACTTACAGGTTTTGGAGAGGACCTTCAACGTCAAAATCAAAGTGGATTCCCAGACAGCGACAGTTTTCGTCGCGCCCGCTGAAGGGGCTACGCCCTACGAAGTAATGAGGGCGAGGCAGGCCTTAGAGGCAATTTCGCTAGGCTTCAGCCTTGAGGACGCGCTTTTGCTAAGTAGCGAGGAATACTGCTTCGAAGTGATCGATCTCTCCGAGATTGCAAGGAACCCCGAGGACCTCAAGCGCATAAAGGCTAGGATCATCGGCGAGGAGGGTAGAGCGAAGAGGAGCATCGAGCAGCTGGCGGGCGTTAAAATAGTGGTCGGCGACAAAGTAGTGGGTGTGCTCGGCGAATGCGAAAACGTTAGCGTAGCCCGGAAGGCGCTCACGATGCTCGCGGAGGGGCGCACGCATGCCACTGTTTACGGCTTCTTACGCTCCGCCACTCGCGAACTAAAGAGGAGGAGGCTGCAGCTTTGGGAAAGGCGCGAGGTGGGCGAAATTTAGCGGGCCGAGCCCGCAAAAACTTTATTTCGGCCCCGCTGAGCGTACACTGGCAGCGGGGGTGCCCGAGCCAGGTTAAAGGGGGCGGTTCGAATCGAGCCCAGACTCAAGGAGGTGGAGAGATCCGCTGGCGTAGGCCTGCCCGGGTTCGAATCCCGGCCCCCGCACCACCCGTTGATCCAGCTCGTCGCTTAGTTCGAGAGCCGGTTTAAGCTTCAAACCGGCTAGCGAGTTCTTCCAGTTCGCCCAAGAGATCCTCAACGCCGTCACGGAGCTCGCTCAGGACTTTTCTCCCCTCTTTCCTTGGCAATGCGCCCCTTTCCATATCATGCTTCGCTTCCTCGAGCTTGGACAGCCGGCTTAGGATTTCGCGTACGAGCTCATCAAACCTCTCTAAGGCCCGTACCTCTACCTCAGTGGAGGCTCTCTCTTTGCACTTCCCCTTGAGATCTTCCTCTTTCCTCTTAAGCTTCGAGGCGAGCTGCCTGTAAGCTTGCCTGCTTAGCTTGCCCTCGCTGTACCTGTCCCACGCGCTAACCAGCGCCCTGATGTTAGAAACCCTCTCCCTCAACGCGGTCGAGAACTCGCTCGCCACGACGACAACCGGAGCCGGTGCCGCAGCTCCCCTACGAGCCTTCGAGTGAAGCAGGAACGCAAGCGCGGTAATCGCCGCCAGCAACGCGCCTACTGCCACGTAGCGCGTAGGGGCGTGCGGTGCGAACGTTACTTCCGCGCGAATGTTCGTTTTCGCGTTCTCACCAAGCAGTTTGAAGATTCCCAACTCACAAACTCTGTACTCACCCTCTTGCCACTCTCTGATCGGGCTTAGCTCGCGGAAGGACGCTGCCCCGCGCAGTTTGACCAAAATGCGGGCCTCTGAGATGTAGCGCCCGACCCCCACGAATACCGGGATTTCCACGTCCTTGCCCTCCCAGCGAAGAGGCGCCGAGAACTCTAGCTGAACATATGCCCTATCGCCGGCGCTCTTAAGAGGTGCTATAAGGGATATCCTCACGATTGTCGAGTTGCCGGTGCGCGAGACGCTGTACAACGTGGGCGGGTAGGGGGTTACGAGCCCCTTTACGCTCTTCAGATCGAGGCTGGCCGCGTACGTGAAGGTCACGTCCGCACCCCCCCGCTCGGCGAGCCCTAACAACGTGAAATTGTCCAGGATCGTGATCGAGCCTGGCTCTACGACCACAATCCTCACAAGGCGCTCAACAGCCGGAGCCAAGCCCGAGGCGCCGAATCGGGCTTTGACGACCTCGAAACCTCCTGCGCTCGAGGTCGCAGCGCCCTTGAAATAGTGCAGGAGGTCAGGGCTGTACCCCCTGCTAAGGTTGAGATTCGAAACTAGGTCAAAGGGTTCTGACGGTATACCCCACACAGTGAAGCTAACGTTAGCCACGTTAGCTTCTAGGGGGGCTAAGGGGAGGGGGACGGCAAGAGCGGCCACGGTATCGCTCACGTTCAACGCGCGAAAAACCACCCGCGCTTTGGCACTCGTTACAGGGTGCCCGAAATCGAAGATCAAGAGATGGCCACTGACGGAGCCTTGAACGACGGCGCCGTTCACCATCGCCGCTGCATACTCGACTGCCTGCGCATAAGTGCTGAGGTTGAAGGTGAGCTTCGACACAGCTTCGAGCCCCTCGATTTCCACTTCTTCGACCAGAAAGGGCGGATCTAAGCGCGCGCTTATGCGGATCTGAGGTTCGCCGATTGCCGCCCGGCACAGCGCGGTGGCGATCATCAGTAGCGCTAAGCTCAGCACGAGCCAGCGCATACATGCTTCCCTTGCCACGGGTTCGCTTTTATTGCTTTTCTGGGCTCGGCTCCCCCCAGCGCGCTCAGGTAGCGCTGGGCAGCAACGTGCACTTTTAAAAACCGTCGCGCCTGGATTGGTGCGCTATGCGGGTCTACATAGAAGAGTACGGTTGCTGGCTGAACAAAGCTCTCACGCGCTACATAGAGTACTTAGTGCGCTCGGAGGGGGCAGAGGTAGTGGGGGATCCGCGAGGGGCCGACGCGGTGATCGTGAACACGTGCGCGGTCAGGGCCGATACCGAGCGGAGGATTCTCGCAAGGCTGCGCGAGCTCAGTTCCATGGGCAAGCGGGTGGCTGTCACAGGTTGCCTTGTGAACGTTCGCCCTTACTCGATCGAGGAAGCCGCACCGGGCGCCTCCCTAGTGGACCCCTCGTGCCTCGACGAACTCCGCAAGTTCGTTAAGGGCGAGGATTTGTGGCTTGTAAGGGAGTACCGGCGGTGGCTGCGAGCTTGCGATCACACGGGAGGCGCGAGGTACATCCTCCCGGTTCAGACTGGGTGCACTGGCCGCTGCGGGTTCTGCGTAGAGCCCATCGTGAGGAGGGGGGTTAGCAGCCTGGATCTCGAAACTGCTGTTGGGATGGTGAAGAGGGCGGTTAAGCTCGGTGCCAAAGAGATTCATCTGACGGGGCAGGACGTAGCAGCGTACGGCGTGGATCTGGGAGTCAAGCTTACTGACCTCCTGAGGCGCATACTGGAGGAGGTTGAGGGAGATTACATGATTAGGCTGGGCATGATGGAGCCCTGGATGGCGAAAAGGATCGCCGAAGAGCTCGCCGCGCTCCTCAAGGACGAGAGGGTGTGCAAGTACCTCCACCTACCGCTCCAGTCAGGTGACGATGAAGTTCTGAAGCGCATGAACAGGAGGTACACGGTAGCCGAGTACAAGGCTCTGGTAACGCTTTTTAGGCGGGAACTTTGCGAGCTAACTCTCGTTACGGACGTGGTAGTCGGTTACCCGGGCGAGACGGAAGCCGCTTTCAACAATACGCTCAAGGTGATCGAGGAATTGGCGTTCGACAAGGTTCACGTAGCCCGTTACACCTTCAGGCCGTTCACACCCGCGTACGTCGAGGGAGACGTGGTTCCTGAACCCGAAAAGAAGAGGAGGTCGAGGCTCCTCTCCCAGCTGGTAGCGGAGGTCGCTGCACGAGTGAACTCGAAGTACGTCGGCAGGAGGGTGCGGGCACTCGTCACGGAGGACGGGAAAATGCCCGGGACGGCGATCGCGAGGACTCTGACATACAAGCCGGTGGTGATTCCAGAGGTGGCCAGGCCGGGCGAGTGGGTGGAGGTCAAGGTGACGGCGTTCACGCCGAACTACCTCGTAGGCGAGGTGGTGGACTAGGCGCTAGCCGAGAGCTCGCGCTGCTTTGCTCCGCCTAATTTCGTCGAGCTTCGACCGAAGGGCATTAAGCTCTTCGTCGCTAATTTTCCTGAAAAGCGGGACGGGCTCCTTTATCCTGAGGCCCGGCGTCACCGGCTTTTTGGCTTCGTCCCACCCCGCTTTTTCGACAGACCCGCTACAACCGAGCATCTCCCACATGCTTTGCGCGCTGGCGGGGATTATCGGCGCCAGCGTGATTGCTAGGGTCTTCACCAAGCTGCACGCCGTGAATAGGGTCTTCGCCGCATCGCTCAGCGGCTCCTCCCAGGGGCGCATCTCGTTGAGGTACGCATTGCCTTCGTAAGCTATTTCCAGTATCGACATAAGCGCCTTCTTAAACCTGAATTCCAGCATACTTTTTTCGGCCTCCTCTACTCTGCTCCAAGCCGCCGCTAAAGCGTCTTCGTCCCGTTTGCGCAACTCGTCTGGCCGAGGTATCACGTAATCGAACCTGCGCTTAACGAGAGTCAAGGTCCTGTGAACCAGGTTGCCGACCGCGTCGTTCAGCTGCGAGTTCACGGCTTCCTGTAAGCCCTTCCACGTGAAGCTGGAATCGCGCACTTCGGGCCTCATCCACACTAACGCGAAGCGCCAGTAATCGACCGGCAGCAGCTCTAGGGCTTCGTCTATCCAGATGCCGATACCCCGGCTCTTGGAGAACTTCTCTCCCTCGAAGAGGAGGTACTCCGTCGAAGCCACCGTCCAAGGCAGCACGTAACCTTCGCCGGAAGCCATTAGCAGGGCCGGAAATATTATTACATGGAAAGGTATGTTGTCCTTCCCTACAAAGTAAACGCCCTTGGTATTGGGATCCAGCCAGTACTCCTTCCATCTTTCCGGCTCGCCCCTCTTCTCAAAGTACTCCTTCACGGCCGAAATGTACCCTAGCACCGCTTCCATCCACACGTAGATGGTCTTCCCTTCGGCGCCGGGGAAGGGCGCTGGGATGCCCCACTTGTTATCCCTCGTGAGGGATCGGGGGCGCAAACCCTCTTTTATCATTTGCAAGCTCATATTACGGGCGTTCTCTGGCAAGTTCGGGTTCTTCTCCACGTACTCTTTAATTTCGTCCGTAAGCTTCGGCAAATCGAAGAACCAGTGCACAGTCTCTCTAACTTCGGGTTTCGATCCGCACAGCGCACAGCGCGGTTCGATCAGTTGCAAGGGTTCCAGCAACCTTCCGCAATTATCGCACTGATCCCCCCTAGCCTTAGGGTAGCCGCAGTAGGGACATGCCCCCTCAACGAAACGATCGGGGAGGTACAGCTTGTCAACTGGGCAGTAAAGAATTTGAATGATATCGCTGAACACATAACCATTCTCGTAAACCTTTCTGTAAAAATCTTCCACGAATTTTATATGTATAGGGTTGTCCGTTTTTGTATATATATCAAACGATATGTCCCACTTATCGAACAATTCCTTTACAATTTCGTGAGTTTCGTCCGCCAACTTCTTCGGATCGACCCCTCGCTTGATCGCCTCCACCTCTATCGGTGTACCGTGCTGATCGGATCCGCTGGCGAATATCACCTCAGCACCCTTCATCCGCAGGAAGCGGGCGGCTATGTCAGCTGAGAGCACGGACCCTATCAAGTTGCCGAGATGGGGGATCGCGTTGACGTAAGGCCAAGCCGAAAATACCAACCACTTCTCTCCCTTTAGCTCGACCACCTTTGTTGCGCTTGAGAAAAGGAATTTAAGCGTTGCTGCTCAGCGGCGACCGAGCTTAAGTACCCGCCTTCCACGAGCGCAGGTACGCTTTCTGCTCTTCCGTTAACCGCTCTATTTTCACGTCGAGGGATTCGAGCTTCAATCGAGCTATTTTATAATCTATCGACTTGGGGAGTTTATATACCCCCGGTGCCAGTTGCCCTTTGTGCTTAATTAAATGAACGACCGCAAGCGCCTGGTTGCTGAAGCTCATGTCCATCACCTCCGACGGATGGCCCTCGGCCGCTGCCAAGTTCACTAAGCGACCTTCGCATAGCAGGATTATCCTGCGACCGTCGGGTAAACGGTACTCCTCGACGCCCGGTCTCACCGTGCGCTTCGCCACGACCATTTGCTCGAGATCGCGAACGCTAATCTCGACGTTGAAATGCCCGGCGTTTGCCAGCACTGCTCCATCTTTCATGAATTGTACGTGCTCGCCTCTTATGACGTTTATGTTGCCGGTAGCGGTGATGAAAATGTCCCCGATGCGCGCCGCCTCCTCCATGTCCGTGACGTGGAAGCCGTCGTAGTACGCCTCCAGGGCCTTTATCGGGTCCACCTCAACAACCACTACCCTCGCACCTAGACCGCGCGCCCTCATCGCAATACCGCGCCCGACCCAGCCGTAGCCAACGACGACGACCGTCTTCCCGGCGATGAGGAGGTTCGTCGCTCGGATTACGCCGTCCAAGCTGCTCTGTCCGGTCCCGTACCTGTTATCGAACAAGTACTTCGTCCGAGATTCGTTGACCGCTATCACCGGGTAGAGCAGGCGCCCCTCCCCCGCTAGAGCCTTTAACCTGATCACCCCCGTCGTGGTTTCCTCCGTGCCACCAATTATCCCTTCAACGCGAATCCCGCCGACAACGCCTCTTGCCGCTTCGACGTCTTCGCCGGTCTCACCGTAATGCAGCTTGTGTACCAGAGCTGTGAGGTCCCCTCCATCATCCATCGTGAGATCAGGCTTCGCCGCGATCGTTCGAGCGATGGCCTCGTAGTAATCCTTCACTCCCATACCCCTCCACGCGAAAACGTGGATCCCGTCTTCGACCAACGCCGCTGCCACGTCGTCCTGCGTCGAGAGCGGGTTGCTCGCGGCTAGGTAAACTTCAGCTCCTGCCGCCTTCAGCGTCCTAGCGAGGACCGCGGTCTCCTTCGTGACGTGCAAGCAAGCAGCGATCCGTACTCCCTCTAACGGCTTCGTGCGCGAGAAGCGCTGCCTGATTTTCATGAGGACCGGCATGTGCATTTCTGCCCACTCAATCTGGAGCCTACCCCAGGGGGCTAGCCCGAGATCCTTCACCTTGTACTCTTGGCTCACGTGTCGGAGCAGGGAAATGGTCAATAAAAATGTATGCCGAGTGGATAACTACAGAAGGGCTTCGCTCAGGTAATGCGCGCAGTTGCAGTGCCGCTCCTTCGGTATCGCCGGGATCAGCTCGTAGAGCAGCCTCTTCACCTTCTCTAAGTTCTCGGCCATGACTCTCTCCACCTCGCGGGCGGTTACAGGACGCTCGGCCCACACGTCGTAGTCCGTCACCATCGCTATGTTGACGAAGCACATTCCAGCCTCTCTGGCTAGGTTGACTTCGGGGACCAGCGTCATGCCGATGATGTCGGCACCGAACTGCCTCCAAAGCCTAGATTCGGCACGCGTGCTGAAGCGCGGCCCCTCGATGCAAATGTACGTGCCCCGCTCGTGGATCGTTATCCCCAGCCTCCTGGCGGTAGCAACGCACAGCTCCCTCAGCTCCGGGCAGAACGGGTCCGCCATGCTAACGTGCGCGACCACCGGCCCGTCGAAAAAGGTGTATGTTCGGTTCTTAGTCATGTCGATGAACTGGTCGGGGCACACGAAGTCTCCGGGCTTGTACTCTTCGCGCAAGCTACCCACCGCGCTGACCGAAATCACTCGTTCAACGCCCAGCTCCTTCAAGGCCCAAACGTTAGCTCTGTAGTTGATCATGTGGGGTGGGATGCGGTGCGCGCGCCCGTGCCGCGGGAGGAAGGCAACGCGGCGCCCCTTCAGCGTGCCTACCATGATGAAATCAGACGGCAGGCCGTAAGGCGTGTAAATTTTGAGCTCTTTAACATCTTCCAGAATCGCCGGATCGTAGAGCCCACTTCCGCCGATTACGCCGATCTCGGCTCTTTCCCCGGTTTTTATCATCAGCTTGAGAAAATGGGCTCGCGTAATTAAGGTTTGCGGGTGCGCAACGCTACCGCTTCAGCGCGCGCATTATCTTATGCCTCCCGGCAATCTCCCAAACCTCAACTTCCGCTCCCGGCTCAATCCTTTGCTGCAACTCGGGGTCCTCCGGCATCGCAACTTCGAACGTCGAGTAATCTTCAAGGCTCATCACTTGGACACTGTTCCCGCCCACTTTCGCCAGCACTTGCGCCGGGAATTTCCTAACCACAGGCGATTCAACCTTCGAATCCGCTGGAACGACGAGCGTCCTCTTAACGCCGTCAAACAAACCGACCGCAACCAGTCTCACCTTCGCCGAACCGTGCTTTCCAGTTTTCGACCGCTCAACCTCAAGCACTTTGCAAGGCTCCCCGTCGATCATTACGAACGAGCCGACTTTAAGCGAGCCTGCATCTACAGGCTTCGTCGACATACTTTTCACACCACCGTTAGCTCCCTCAAGCCCACGTTATTAACCTTCCCTGCACGCGTGCTTCCATCGGTTGATCGGAAAACGCCTGCGACAAGTTTAAAGGCTTACGCCAAATTAGTGGGAAGTGGCGCATACTGCGCATCCGCGCGGATAAGGGATCGGTCATGGGATCACATTCGCACACTCGCCCCCCACTCAACGACTGTCCTGGCGCACAGGAAGTCTCGCACATACGCCGGTTGTGGGTTTACGCCAAGCGCGACGTCAAACCGGAGGAGCTGGCACGCCTCGAAGAGGCAATTAGGCGCTACCGTCTTGAAGCAGCGATCCACCCGTTCCACGCCTCGTCGAGCAGCCTACGAGCGCTTCCGGTGGGAGAAGCTCTCAGCTGGGCGGACGCGATTGTGGCTGTTGGCGGCGATGGCACGCTCCTCAAGGCCTACCACGAAACGCGGGGGGCTCTCCCCATCCTGGGGGTTGCCTGCAGAAGCGTGGGCTACCTGATGGAGATCCCACTCTCCCGAATCGAGAAAGCTATCGAGCTAATTGCCGACGGCAAGTACTGGGTGGAGGAGAGGGTCGTCGGACTTGCATCCGCTGGGCGATGGAGCGGCGAATTCGTGAATGAGGTGCTGGTAACCCCCCTCCGCCGCGAGCGACCAGCGCGCTTCACAGTCCGCGCGGATGGCGCGGTGCTCCTCCAAGGTAGATTCGACGGGCTAATAGTAGCTACCCCGACTGGTTCAACGGCTTACGCCCTCTCAGCTGGTGGGGCCGTGGTCGATCCTCAGCTCCGCGCGTTCTCTATAGTCCCTTTAGCTCCGCTCACCGCGTTAGCTAAGCCGCTCGTCGTCTCCTCCAGCAGGCGTATCGAAGTGACCGCCGCTGCCGACTGCGGCTGCGCCGCAACGATCGATGGGACGGAGGCCGCGCAGCTCGAGGTGTGCACGATTTCGATTTCGGAGGCCGCGCGCACGCTGAAGCTGCTGAAGCTGCCGATAGGGGAAGACCCCTGGGTGAGACTCGTGAGAAGGCTGACGGACACGCCCGTCGCCTAAACGCGCTTAAGGGTGGTGCCCCGGCCGGGATTTGAACCCGGGTTCTCCGGCTCGAAAGGCCGGCATACTTAACCGGTCCCTCCACCCTTTGGCCGGGCTATACGACCGGGGCTCCGCCACCCTCAACTTAGGGGGAGTTTAATAGCTTGCGCACCGGCAGACCAGCTTAATGCTAGGCAGCCTGCTCGATCCCTTCTTCCATCGCCGCGGTCGCACCAGCTTCTTCCAGCATCTTCAATTTCTCACGCCTTTTCATAAGCCTTGTGATGTAGCCGGCAATCCTGTTCCTTACTCGCTTAGTGGTTTTCAGGAGCTCTCCTACCACCCGCTTGTTGTGTTCGAAATCTGCGGTGAACTTATCGGGGTACTTTTCCAACAGCGTTCTGGCAGTCCTCTTGATGTACGCCGGACGGACCTTGCCCACGCGCGGTCCCGCCGTGACCAGTCTCATAAACTTTCCTTGCCGGTGGCAGACTCGCGGCAGGTTTTTCTGACGCTCTTTGACGGGCCCCCGTGGGAAGGCGAGGCAAGGCCGGTTACGAGATACCGCTGGCGCCGCTAGA
>Ga0105158_1000459_pt1 | contig 17657 bp, 27 predicted proteins | sample LHCtaG_FD_81567 | JGI IMG/M metagenome (GOLD analysis project Ga0105158, IMG submission 81567) | Hot spring microbial communities from Little Hot Creek, USA to study Microbial Dark Matter (Phase II) - LHC4sed_matched | ecosystem: Environmental > Aquatic > Thermal springs > Hot (42-90C) >...
CTGATCTCACCAATAACAACATCCCTTATTCCTTTCCTTTCCTCAAGTTCCCTTATCTTCTCCTTAAACTCCCACTCCTTCTTTAAGTCCTCAAGTATTTTCTTCGTTTGTTCCTCGTAGTACCTTTTAACTGACTCGATCGTTTGCCTGAGGTCCTCTATCCTATCCTTGTAGAACCTCTCCATCCACTCGGCATCCCTCTTGTACAGCTCCTCCTTGGTCTTCAGTACCTCCTCCACCCTCTTCCTCTCCATCTCCAGTAGTAGTTGCTGTAGTTGTTGCTGTTGCTGTTGCTGTAGCTGTTGTATCGTTTCAAGCATCCTTGAGATAGTTTTACCCGTTTCCTGCTGTAGGTTGTATATTGTCTTCAGCAATTCCTCACGGCTCTTCGACTGCTCCTGCATTACTTGAACAACCAGCCTAGCAGAGTCATCGCTACGGAACCACGCAGGTTCCTCAACAACCTCTACAGGTTTACCAGTCTCATCGGTCTTTATCCTCCTGATAACAGGGAACGAAGGCTTTTCCTCCTTTTTCTCCCTAATCTCCTCAAGTAGTCTCTCAAGCCTCATCTCAAGCCTCATCAGGTCTCTATCGTAACCTGGTATTGGGTAGTATTGATATGGGTAGTATTGCCTCTGGTACGGTACTTGAGGTATCGCTGGGGGCTGTAGAGGTACGAAATCGGTACCAAAGAACGCCTTAACGATCTGCTCTGCTAGGTGTCTCCGTATTCCAGCACCAATGAGGGTGTCGTAGAGTTGTTGAGGGTTCTGTAGCGTACTTGGGTTAGTCTCTACTAGCCTCGTAATCCACCTCAGCTTCTTTCCCTTAACCCCGGCTTCCTCTAGGAGTTGTTTGAGCTTTTCCGTAGGTTCCTCGAATGGACTTGGTACGTATACGTTCCCCTCTTCATCAACCTCTATCCCCTCTGCTAACGCTACGCCAGCCTTGTTCTCTTTCTCTACCTTTACGCATATCTCCATGTCAATCAGCTTCTGCACCTGCCTAATGATGGTTGTCTCATCCTTTCCGAGCCTCTCACTTAGTTCCTGGTACGTCTTAGGACCCTCCTCGCTGAGAATCTTAACGATCTCACGAAGAGCTCGTGGAAGCTCTATCTTCCGTTTCTCCTCGACTTCGGTTTCGGACAAGCTATATCACCTGTATAACTGTACCGCGCAAAGTATATATAGCTTTCTACAATACAGTAGTGAGCGGTGAGATAGTATGAACCTCCAGGAATATTATAAATCACGTAAGGAGATGGTAGACAAAGCCGTTAAGGAGTTCTTGGAGAGGGAAGAGTTACTCGATGTAAGCCCTACGCCATTGGGAGGTAAGAGACTAAGGGGAGTACTAGCGATATTAGTCTGTGAGGCTCTAGGTGGTAAGCCAGAGGACGCTCTCGACGGGGCAATAGCAGTTGAGCTAGCACATGCTGCAAGCCTCGATGCTGATGATATAGTTGACCTAGATGTCATAAGGAGGGGTAAGCCTAGTACGTGGGTTCTCAAGGGTATCGTTAAGACGGTTGTCGGTACTCATGCACTGGTGTCTGTAGCACTAAACATCGTAAGGCGTTACGGGGTTGAAGCTGTTGAGATATTCGTAGATACGTATACAAGGATGGTTAGAGGGGAGATAAGGGATGTTATTAGAGGGGGGTTCTACGAGGCTATCGTAGGTGCTAAAACAGCATCGCTGTGGTCAGCGGCGGGAGGGCTTGGTGCTCTGGTAGCAAAGAGGAAAGAGTACCTCGGTCTCGCAAAGAACTACGGATACGCTGTGGGGATGTCGTTTCAGATAGCCGATGACATCGTAGATGTGTCGAAGCTTATCGAGCAAGGCAAGGTCCTGGAGGTCCTCAGGAACCCCTCCGCCATGGCGTTTATAGCGTATGTTGGTGTAGAGTCAATGCTAAAGCTACCGCCATTCGAGGTCCTCAGGAGGGGTCTCGGGTACCTAGAGGAGCAGATGAAGATTATGGCTATGGAGAAGCTCAACCAGTGGGTTAAGACCGCGGAGTCGTACGCATCCCAGTTCCCAGAATCACCTTTCAAGCAACTACTAGTAGAGTACCCAACCTTTGCGGTTGACATGATGTTTGAGGAGGCGGGGTGGAAGAAATGAGCAAGGGAGTAACGTTCACGAAAGGAATCATACCGCAGTTACTAGTGCTAGTATTCTTCTGGCTAACACCTGTTTACATCAACCTAATGCTAAGACCACCCTCAGTGGTTGACGCTATCAAGGCAGTACTACTGGCGATAGGCATAGCGGGGGTGATGGTGTTCCAGCACCAACTACACAGAGTTCTTGGAGCTTCAAGCCTTAAGGAGCCTGGTAGTGTGAAGATTTCTCTAGTAGGTCTGATAGTAGCTTTTACAGCTGGTGTTATACTAACGTTCATTTCAACACCGCTACTATGGGTTTGGGCATTAGTAGGGCTCGTACTCACGGTCCTATATACAATCACTAGGAGGTGGATCTACAGTAACGAGTTCATCGTGGGCTTTACGTACACCACCATACTACTCGGTACATACACAGTCCTTAACGGAGCTCTACTACCACCTCTAGGGATACTGGTATTCTTCGTAGGTCTCGGGCAGCTGATCGGCTTGATTGACTATGTGTACAGGGTGATCACAGGAGACTACGGTTGCCCGATACCCCAGGAGACCTTAGTGAAGCTAGTGGTGTGGTTGTTTGTAGCGATAATGCTTACCGGTGCAGGGGTAGCCTTGTAACCCCTGTAACAGAAAACTATTTTATTTTTAGATTTCTTTTTCTTTGGGGGTAACCGTGCTTGAGTACATTAAGAGAGCGAGTGTAGCGAATGCTGTATCAGCTATTGTACTTGTTGTTGGAGTTGTATATGCGGTACTAACAAGGAACGATGAGCTCTTGAAAGCACTAGTATTTATAGCAGCAGGATACCTTTTCGGGGTAACTAGGGGTGGGGGTGGTGGAGGAGGGGAGCATCGAGGTTAAGCTAGCGAAGATGGAGCAAAGGCTAAACGATATTGCCCACAGGGTAGAGAGGTTGGAGAGTGCAATGTATAACGATGGAGTTATAGCGAGGTTGAAAGCACTTGAGGAAAGGGTTAAGCAGATGTCCTTGGTACAGAAGCTAGTCCTCACGTTTACGATAGGTACGTTCCTAGGGATAATCGTAACTATAACAGCTCTCATAAGGTGATGGTATATGGGTGTGCTCGTAACAGTTAAGGACCTACCTCCCCCGCTAAAGTACGCCCACCCTCTCTGTGTATGGAAAAAGGTGTTATTGGAGGGGCTCAGTAGGGAGGAAGCCGCCAAGCAATGTCTATTAGAGGGTAAGGTGCAGGGGATTCCGAAGCTCTTCGGTACGATCGTAAGGGTTGACGGCTATGCTCTAGCCTCCGAGGTCGAGAGGCTTAGGAGGCTTGGGGTTGTACCCCGCGAGGAAGCCATCAAGAGGCTCAAAGAGCTATACGAGAAAGCCCTCTCGCCTACTGCAAAGGAGAGGATAGGGGATGAGCTGTGGTATCTCGAGGCGTTCCCAGAGACAACAATCACGGTTGAGAAGCTCAGAGAGCTTGAGGAGCTGGCGAGGCAACCACCTAGGAGGAGGACCACCAAGGAGTACTCGCCGCTCCCGTGGATTAGGTTAAGGAGGGTGTTCAAGGTTGATAACGAGTGGGAGGGAGAATACGAGATTCACGCGGATGGAAAGATAGACGTTAGGTGGAGGGAAGTTGGGCTGTTAGGACTCAGCGTTAGCGATCTAAGGACGTACCCCAAGGAGAGGATAATCAGCTTCATGGTAGAGTACGGTATACCCAGGGATCAGGCGGAGAGGGTCTATAGCCTACTACTAAAGGACGTGAGCGAGGTCTTCCCGGGTGAAGTTCCTCTGTAGCATAGTACACTTCCTTGGCGGTGCTCTAACGGCTCTAGTATCTACAAAGTTTCCAGTCTTAGGTTTAATCATGGCAATTCTTTTCATAGTCTACGAGGTTGATGAGGACTGGCATCTAAGCGATGAGGCTTTCAGGGATATACTTGAGTTCACGATAGGTCTCTACATAACGTCTTTAGTGGTACTAACCCTAGGGGTACTGCGGTGAGCGAGGTACCGAGGGTCCTCGGTAGGGTAGCCGAGAGGGTTGTTGACTCCCTTGCCGAGAGGCTGTACACGGTAATATCGAGGTCCGAGAGGTTCAAGGACCTACCTGAGAATGCGAGAAAGGCTTTAGCGTACGCAGTAGTGGGGGACGTCGTGGTATCCCCCATCCCATCACCTCTCGATGTTGCCCTCGACGCGGTAGTAGAGGAGAGGATTAGGGAGTACCTACCACAGGTAGACAAGTACGTGAGAATGTTCACGAGGGTAGCCGAAGCCCTACCCTGGGTGGAGCTACTACCAACATACGTAATATCGGTCTTGACCTCTGTAACAGAGGTTACAGAAAAGTAGAAAACTTATGGAGTAGACAAATACAAAAGGTGGTAGCGTGAGCGAGCTACTGGGTAAGAAATACGTGATCCACCCCCTCTGTGTTGCTAAGGCGTTTCTAGTAGGTAGGATGATGGATAGGTGGTCCGTGGATGAGCTTAGGGAGAGGATATGGGAGCTCATTAACGAGGGTTGCGTACCTGAGACTGAGGCGTACTTTGACCTACAGAGTGCTACAAAGCTTCTGTGGGAGTCTAAGTTTGAGCCATCACCGGTTGAGAAAGAGAACATGGTAAGAAGGGCTAAGTCATTGATTGAGAGAGCGTTTAACAGGCTGAAGACATACTACGGGGTGTGAACATGGCTGAGGTAAAACCCCACCCACTGTGTATTGCCAAGGCGTACTACGTCGGTAAGGAGCTTGCGGAGGCTTTGAGTAGGCTTGAGCTCGTACCTACGACTAGGGAGGAGGTGAGGAAGAGGAGTATAGATCTCGTAAGGTCTAGGATTAAGCTACTCGTAGATGAGCTTGAGGAGCTGATCAAGGGGGGTTGCTTCCCCAAGGAGCTATCGGAGAAGGCTAGAAGCGCGGTCGAGCTAGCCAGGGAAGCCCTCAGGTTAGTTGATACTAACCCTAGCGAGGCGTTAAAGAAGCTAAGTTACGTGGAGTCTATACTCGACGATGTAACACACACGATGTACGCATATTAAGGGGTGGTAACGTGAAGCTCAACCCATGGCTTGCCGAAAAGCTCAAAGGCATAGACCCAAGGAACATCAGGGTAATCGTAGAGGTTGACCCAAAGTACTTTAACGAGGTCTACACTGTACTACTGAGGATGGGGTTAAGGGTGGTATCTACAGCATTCGGTAGGTTCATAACTGTTGTTGCACCCGATGTACCAGTGATAGAGCAGATCGAGAGGATGCCGGGGGTTATCGAGATACACTACGACATGCCGAGGTACATAAAGCCCCTACCCCCTTTCGTACTACCTAGCCCGAGGATTGCTGACAAACTACTTGGGGAGATAAGGATCTCCGATGTCGAGGTACCAGGCTTCAAGCTACCATCGCTAACAGTTCCGTTTGGAGGCTTAGGGCTTCCACCGATTAAGAGAGGAGATGTAGAGATAATACCAAACAGTGAGACGTATAAGATCGTTGTGGATATCGAAACTACTTTAAGTGGTAAAGGGGTCAAGGTAGCCGTTATTGATACCGGTGTAACACCATGGCATCCCCAGTTACTCGGTAAGAAGGTCGAGCTCTACAGTACTGTACCGGAACCCCCCTTCGATGGGCAAGGACATGGGATGTGGTGCAGTACTCAGGTACTGGGTAAGCCGTTCAACACTAGGTTTGGTAGGGTACAAGGGATTGCCCCGGATGCTGACCTCATACATGTTAAGGCGTTAACAACTTTGGGGTTTGGCTCCAGTAGCTCGGTTATCAAGGCTATGGAGATATCAGCCCTCAAGGGTGCTAAGGTGGTATCAATGAGCTTAGGAGGACAGCAACAGGGTGGGGTAGACCACGATCCCGAGGTTAAGGTTACCAGGATCCTGAGCGGGATGGGGATCTTAGTAGTTGTAGCAGCCGGTAACGAGGGTCCTGGGGAGTGGACTATATCAAGCCCAGGCGTGAGTCCTTGGGTACTAACCGTGGGTTCCTACTCATCACTGTATGGCGATGTAGCCGAGTTTAGCAGTAGAGGTCCTAGTGGAGACTACTACAAGACCCACAGGAGCGAGTGGGAGGAGGACTACGCGAAGTACGGTGATCTATTGGTAAAGCCTGACGTGATTGCCCCAGGTGGAGGACCGGTTAAGGGTGAGAAACCAGTTGACTTAATCTACTCCGGAACTACGGGGTGGTTTGACGGGTTCTACGACCTCTTTGCCGATGGTTTTGAGGCTATGAGGGGTACTAGTATGGCTACACCCCACGTAGCGGGCTTGATTGCTTTGCTTGCAGAGGCGGTTCCTGAGATCACCATGGATGTTATCAAGAAAGTTATCGTATCAGGTGTAGAGAAGAGTATAAATTTCGGGTACGGGTTAATTAGGTTGGGGGTGTTTAGGTGATGTCTGTAAGGGTTGAGCTATCTGAGGTAAGGTTGATCAGGGACTTCAGTGTAGAGGGGTTGCTGAGCGGTCTACCTAGACCGAAGACCCTTCCATGGCTTCCTCCGCTAGTTGATAGTAGTGTTACGCGATCGTTAATTGAGGAGCAAGCTCCAGCGGATGGTGTGGAAATAGTTGAGTGGATGCACTACGCGGCAGCAGACATAGCGGTACTCGATGTCTACGCTCAATCGGTGGAAAGTAATGGCGGGGAAGTAAGATTCGGATCCAGCGATGCCTATATCCCTGGTTTAAGACTAGCAAGAGATTTCTACGCTATCTCAGAAAGAGGCTCAACTATCATGGAAAGAGGTTATGGAAGGGTAATGACTCCCTATGGTGAAGTGCAGATCCCCGTAGGTGGTAAGAGGACAATCGTGTTCAAGGACTTCCTCGGGTGGGGAGCCCTCCCCTGGGTTGGGGCTCTACAGTGGACCCTGAGCCTATTACAGTACGTCAAATTACCTAGGGCTCCTCTTAAGGACAAGCTCCCGTTCCCGAGCTCCCACGGTATGGTAGCCCCCAACTTCGTGGTAGTATCCACTAGAGTACCAGCACCTATAGTAACCCTAAGGGTTGGCATAACGTCTGACCGTAGCCAATCAATGGTTATCAGGGGGAGGTCCTCAAGCGATTACACGAAGACGTACTTTGAGGATAAGATCGATGTCGAGGCGGGGGAGGCAGAGTACATACTAACGCTAGTATCGTTCCCAGTAGTTCCAACAATCGTGCTTGAGCTACAGCCTGAGGATAGAACGCAGACAACCCTTAACAACCTTGACGTATTTCCGTAACAGCTGTTACAGATCTAACACAATAAAGTATATATTTTTCTTTGCGTAGTTCTCCCCGAGGTGTAGGTATGGAGAAGGTAAACATCGTTAAGTCAGTACTATCTACGGTGGATGACTTCCTAGACAACATAGGGTTGGGTAGACCGCTTGAGAAGGTAATCGAGTTCTTCGAGGCTACAGCACCGTCGAAGATAGCGAGGAGGCTCGGTCTACCGCCAGCACCGGGGGAGTTAGCCGACCAAGCGGTTAGCGAGCTAATAAGGAGTGCTGAAGCAATGAGCCCTCCAAGACCTCCGAGGCTAGAAGAGTTACTTAGGAGGTGAGAGAATGAGCCTCCCACAGCCAAAGGAACTGATCAAGAGGGTAGCCGAGCTCCAGGACTCTCTGGTAGAGACCGCTACGAAGCCCTTCAGAGATCTAGCCGCTAGCTTGAACCTACCGGTCGTAGAGCCCCCAAGACTAGCCGAGCTAGTCGAGTCCTTACCAGAGCTACCACAGCCCCCAACCCCCGAGTTCCTACTACCTAGGGCTAAGGCTACCCCAACCACAGAGGTCGTTAAGGCTGAGGTCAGTAAGATAAGGGTAGAGGAGGAGAGGGTAGAAAAACCGTTTAAGCTTAAGGTAGTCTAGCGGACTAAACGCATCTTAACGGAGATACCCAAAAGCTCATTCAGTTTTTTAATTAGTTCATCAATTTTCTTTTCATTCAAGTACCTAGAGCTCAACTCGTATAGATCGAGTAACTTCATCAGTGCATCCTCGTAGTTCCTACAGTTCATATCAATGTAGAGTTTCTTCCACCTCACCAGGTTTTTCTCGTTCATGTACACGATTATCCTTTTGTCCCGCGGAGGTCTGACCTCCACCTCCCTGTAGATCCTCCTCGGCATGCTTTGTAACACCTATTATTGTGGTTACAGAAGAGTTTATAAGCTTTACCATATTATCAACACGGTGAACATAGTATGGGTATAGTAGTTCCGGTTACCAAGATAGATAACGTAGAATTCGTAAAGAAGGTACTAGCAATCAAGGAGGAGGCTCTGAGGCTCGGGAGAACGCTGATAGACGCCAAGGAGCTGGTCGTGAGACCACTAAGACCTGCCGATCTTGGATTAACAACTAACGAGTGGACCTTTAACGTTAGTGCTGGTGAGAACACCATCATCAACACACGCCTAGATGACAAGACGCTAGTAGTAATCTACGGTATCTACAACCTAAGTACTACCCCCGTAACGACAGAGCTGATCTTCGGTACTACAGCTAAGACCGTAGAAGATGTGTACATCGAGGACATGTATCTCTACGATACCAAGGCAACCCTACTAGATGAGCCTGTGGTCTTCCAGCCCGGCTCAAGCCCGTTAGTTAAGACGGTTGCCAAGGGAGCTAACACAGCTGAGAAGCTCGGATTCCTAGGATTCGTGGTTGAGCCTGCCGGTAGGAGGATAGGTAGTAGTTAGAATCTTTAGCTCATTATATAAAAGTAAAACACTTTTTGTTCTAGAATATCCTTCTACAGGTTATGTAGCTGTAATTAGGTAGCGATTTTAAGTACAAGCGGGAAGAGTACTTATGGGTAAGCCCATCAAATGAGGAGAGGTACCATACCTGAGCGGTGAGGAGGTATCCCCCGCTGATCAGCTTTTTACCCCCGCTACTAGTTTTAGTTGGGGGATACTATGGGTAAGGAAGCCCCCAGGTGTAAGTACGACCTACACGACCTATGCGTGTATTGGTTTGCTACACAAGAACAACCGAGCGAGAAAGACTGCGTACTGTGCATGAAAGCCTACAGGCTGAGGTACGGGCTGAAGACGGTGTTCGAGGCAAAGGGCTTCAGGACGGGTGTAACGCTATGAAGAAAGTGAGCTATCCAAGAATGCTATCATTTAGAGCTACCGAGGAAATAAATGACTTGATTGAAAGGCTATCGGAGGTACTCAGAATATCGAAATCCGAGGTAATTCGAAGAGCAATCATACACCATGCCCAGCAACTAGGTCTCCAAGTGAGTACCGTGAAGTATACGTACAAAGTCGAGCCCGGTAAGGGTAGGCGGAAGGTCTACGAGGACGTGGATGTGGTGATAGTATGATGGATATCGCAGTGCAGAGGTTTACCAAGGGCTACATCTTGGGGTACAAAAAGTACGCTAGAAGTAAGATCTACAGAAGACTAGCGAGGTTCATAGATAGCGAGTACCACGATGTAGTTGGACATGCTAGAAAGCTGGTTTGCCCATTCTGCTACAGGAGGTTCTCAGCGAGGATAGGGTTGGTGAAGCATCTACATGGCGGTAGGTGTGGTAAGGAGTTTGCTAGCCTAATTATCGAGGTAGTAGAGTCCTACAGGAGGTTTAGAAGTTCCAGCATAGGTAGTTAGCCTTTTTAAATAGCCCATTTTCCTATTTTCTTGCACTCTAACAGACTAACTACTAAGAAAAGCTTATATACCCCTGAGTGCAAGGTAGTCATGGTGTCGTACGTGGCGAGAGCGATCGTACCCCGGGGGTTCCCCGAGACCCAGAGGTTGAAGAGGATAGTTGAGAGCGGGGAATCCCTAGATGTAAGAGGTCAGGCGATGGTTACCATAAAGCAGAGCTGGAGGACAATAGTGTACGACATCTGTAACGGTTTGGCGGCTCACGATATCGCAACAAAGTATGGTATCGGGGAGAGATCGCTCTGGAACTTCCTGAAGGCAATAAACGTTACGATGAGGGATATCCAGGAAGCCTGCCGTGAAGAGGAGGAGTTCAAGAGGATGACAAAGCTCGAAAAGCTCCAGAAAAAGCAGGAGAGGCTCAAGGTACTACCGACATCGCTGGAGGACTTCAGGAAGTTGGAGATAATCCAAGAGCTGGAGAGGCAATTAAGGCTTAAGGGGGATACCGAGGAAGCTATCAAGAGGAACATCAAGGCAATCTACGAGTGTGCACTCTTTAAGGCTAAGCACCCAGAGGATATCACGATAGAGGACATCCTAGAGTTCTTGGATTACAAGAGACTAGAATGGCAAGAGAACGGGAAGGATCTGAGAAAGCCCGAGGTCCTCTCGCAGTTCTCAACTCATATAGTCTCGCCACTGAGGGTGTGGTGTAAGTACAGGGGCTTACCGATACCTCCAGCTTTGACAACCACCGAGTACCACTCACCGTATAGGAAGGTGAGGATAACGGTCGAGCAGAGGTACAGCCTACTAAGCTATCTCAAGGAGAATTACCCAGGGTTGTACGATAAGGCTAGGGCTATACTGATATTCCTGTACGAAACGGGGTCGAGGGTTTCAGCATTAAGGAGAGCACAGTTCCTAGAGACAGAGGAATTTGGAGTAAAGGTAGCGTACGTTATCACTGAGGAGAAGGGTAAGAGGGCTCAAATAAGGTGGGAGAAGCCCATCAACCCAAGGTGGTATCCATACGTAAAGGGTAGGCTACCTCTAGGGGTAAGGGAGGTCGAGAGGATTAAGGAGGTACTGAAGGAAGCATATGAGCAAGTACTACCGGAGGGGTTAACAAAGTACTATGCGTTAAAGCATCCCTACCATGTGTGGAGGCATACGGCTGCAAACGACCTACTGGAGGCTTCGGGGTTCAACCTAATGCTAGTAGCTCAGAAGCTGGGTTGGAGGAACGTGCAGATGATCGTGAACGTCTACGGAACGATGGATAAGGCGATGCTACTGAGACTCTCAGGTTACGATGTGAAATACGAGGCTAGTAAATTCGAGTTCCTATACAATGACTACGAAAGGAGAGCTAGGGAGGAGGGCTTAATCTAAGCCTTTTTCCCTGTAATAGCTGTTACAGAATACTATATATATCCCCTTACTATAATTTTCCTGAGATCGAGGTGGTAGTATGGGTGATTCGGTTCACTATCCAAGTACGTGGTTCCCCCCAGTTGCGAGGTTAGATGAGTATGTAGCGGTAGCGTACGCTCCTAGGGATATAAGGTACTACAGGGTTACGTTACCTCCAGAACCAATACCATTATATGAAGTTGGATTCCTACTTGAACCCGCTGGAGCGTTATCTGAGCGAGAACTAGAGTACTTCGTGGTAGGTGAGGATGAGCTATTGCAACTGAGGCTTACTGTTGACGGTGTTGTGAAGATTAAGGCTAGGCTCCCTAGGGCAGTGAGTAGGTGGACTTTAAGGAAAGAGAGTGCGTGGATTGATGCTAGCTTTGCTAGGTTTCCAACATTTCCGCCACAGACCGAGCTATACGTACTTGAGGATAACCCGATATTCATTGACATCCAGAACTTGAGTGCTGATAGGTATGAGTATGCGAAGATATACATGACGGGGTATAGGCTCGTAATAGAGGAGGTTAGGGAGAAGCCGAGGGCTTACGCTGGTGTGCTAGTACAGGGCTTCGCTCCTAGGACTAGGGTGAGAGAATGATGTTGGACTTCATTAGGGATACGGTAATAACGGCTGTGAACACTAGGGTCAAGGTGTACAGTAAGCCGAGTGATAAGGTAGTGTACCTCAGGAGCTTGATAATAGTGAACAAGGCTACAGCCTTAGCAACAGTAGAGGTGTACTCCGGTTCTGATACTGATGTAGGGAACTATAGGTTACTTACGGTTACTGTTGGTGCTAACGAGACCAGGATACTCGATAGAAACGTCCTTGAGGGGTTTAAGGCAATCCATAGCATATACGTCCTAACGGATCAGCAACCGATTCGAGTATCTGGTACCGTCGAGCTTAGGTAGGGAAATAGTACATGGCGGTACCTCCTCCAAATATCCTTGACGTATTCACGAGAATAGACAACCAGCTGGAGGTAGTGGTCAGGCTCCTAAAGGAAATACGCGACCTCCTAGCTGTAACTCCCCCTACAGTAACTCCCCCTACAGCTCCGGTTCCAGTGGTTAGGGAGAGGTACGAGGAGGTAGTAGGTCCTTACAGACTGGTCCTAATGGTTAGGGGGTTACCCGTAGGTTCATTGAGTAGTAGCGTTACGGCTACGGAGTTCAAGAGGATAGACCTGATGGGGGATGTAGCGATACTAACTGCAGATGATGATATATACATCACCCACAGGGTTGACTCACCCCCCTTCAAGGCTTTCGGGGGTGTGTACCTGGTCTTCAGTAGGCATAGGAGGTTCTCAGAGATCTACGTAAAGTCTGTTGCAGGCTCAACAAACGTCTACGTATGGTTCTTTAGGATTGAGGGTGAGGGCTGATGTGTGCTCAGGTTGTAACAATCCTAGGCGGTGGAGGGCTAAGGTGGAAGCTAGGTCAATCGCTACACGAGCTCGCTGAGGCGTGGGTTGACCTAGCGGAGCTCGGGGTACCGGTGTACGGGGCGGTAGGGTTCACATACGGTAACTACCTCTACATCGTAGGAGGTGTTGATAGGAGGGGGAAGGTTACATCGGTAATCCAGAGGGTAAACCTCGTAACACTTGAGAGAGACTACCCGCAGTACCTAGTTGAGCCGAGAGCACACTTCGGCTATGGGTTTATCAATAACAAGCTCTACATACTAGGCGGTGTAGGAAGTGATCTAGTACCAAAGAGCGATATCTACGAATACAACCCGCCAGCAAATCAAGTTACTAAAAAGAGTGCTACATTACCGAAGGGAGTAGCTTACTGTGCATCTACGACATTAGGTAATAAAATATATGTGATAGGTGGTATAGATCATGGTGGAAATATACTGAAGGATGTGTATGAGTACGATCCATCTACAGATAGGGTAGCTCAAAAAGCTTCTATGAACGTAGCAAGGGAGAATCTATCATGCGCAGACCTTGAAGGAAAGATATACTGCTTTGGAGGTGATGACGGTAGTTCAGCACTGCAAGTGGTTGAGAGGTGCGATCCATCTACAAACACATGGAGTGTATTAGATATTAAACTACCAGTAGGATTAACAGGCTTAAGAGCTTCTAAAATATTAGTTAACAGCAAGAACTATATATTACTGGTGGGTGGCTGATGCCCAACGTAGTCTACCTCTGGGACTTCGAGGACGGTACGACTCAGGGGTGGGCGCTAGGACCTTATACAACTTTAGATAGCACAGCCCAGATACAGGGTACGTACTCGTTGAAGTATGCAAAGTTTACATCGACTGGTACGTATACGTATTTAATTGGATCAATATCTGGAGTTAGTTTAACTAACGTCTCCAAGCCTATACTTCTTTTAATTGTCAAGGATAATTCTGGCCACTATTGGGTGAATAGCCCATCCAATGTTAGGGTTGTCGTGAAAGAAGGCGACACAACCATAGCAGATAAGACCATAACCGTGTTATGTGATACGACTGGCATTATTAGGGTCGTCGCAGTTGCCTTGCCAGAAGCATCTGGAAAGATAGTTACGATAGAGCTCTACGATAATTACACGTCTGGTGTAACAACTACGATTACCCGTTACTACGACATGATCGCTATTATTGACGGTGCTGACTACGAGTACAACACGGGGCTCGTAGCGTTCTACAACGAGGATAAGACCATAGATGTTACGGTACCCTCACCCGACAACGATGTTTCTACTATAGGTACCGATAGGTTTGCAATTGACCTGGCTACCCCGGACTGGTACACATCAACTATGGAGGCTACGGCGATCACTAACACAGCTTCGCTGAGGATAACCACAGGAGATACAAACACTAGGCATAGTAACTACACAAAACCCTCAACAGCGCCATCGCTGTTCACCACGCTGAGGTTGAGGGTATACACATCGCTGACAGGTTACGCTGGGTTCGCCGAGAAGATCGCTGTAGTGTTCCTCGGGAGCGACTGGAGCTACAAGCGTGTGTACGTGTTCAATGTTTATTATACAATAAATGGCTTCAGCGATAGGTTTGCGAGTTCCGTATCAACCACGACATACGGCTCATCCGTTACCGGTTCAAGGACGGTAACAGCTAAGGTCCACGGTAACAACTTCGACGTCGCCCTGAGGGTCAGGTATCTCGTGGGTAGCCCGAGCGTCGTAACGTCGGGCTTCGTGAAGCTCGAGGTGTACTCAGGGGATATGTCAACTAAGTACGGTGAGCTAACGGTAGACATAACTCTTGGAGGTGATCAGACAACAGCATACATAACGCTACCAACCGATACGGATCTGAGGTTCATAATATCGTACTCGATAACCGCTAGCGCTAGGGTAGTGTTGTTGGTGGTACCTCTCGTTAGGGTGTACTGATGAGCGCCGTACCCGTAGCACAGCCATCGTTCCACGTGCAGATAGCGTACCAACAGCAGGAGACTACGTTGAGGAGCGTCCCCGTACCGGTGGTATCCCTTCACGGGGAGCTGGCGTACCAACAGCAGGAGACCACGCTGAGGAGGGTACCAATTACTGAGGAGCCCTCGGTAGTGGATACGACAGTTAGCGGGGGTATTTCGTGGGTTAAGCTAGTCATTAATGTTCTACGTTTCGCCTTCACCGGCAAGACATTCCTCTTCGACGGTAAGGAGATAGTCGAGTGGAAGAAACCGGGGGTAGCTGTAGTATTCCCGATAGCGGTAGAGAATGTAGTATGTGGTGGGCTGAGGGAGGATGCTACGCTATACGAGCTCTGCAAGGTGTACGGTAGGGAGATGTATATATACAGGAACACCACCGGAGCCTCGATAGCTGTCTTTGCTGACGCTGAGCCCGGTACAACACTGTACCTTGTTGATGATAAAGGTAACGCAATCACCACGGTAGTACCAGGGATGCTCATCTACCTAAGAGCAAACTGGAGTATCGTAGGAGACAAAGCATTCGGAGTAGTACACATGAAGGTAGGCTTGTAGGTGGTTACCGTGATCTGGAAGGTATACGGATCCTACAGCTTCATAGATGTCCTAGGAATACACAGAGGGTTAATCTCAATAAACATAGAGCCGTACTCGTAAAGCCTATATACCGTTACTTCGATTTTTAGGTCTAGTGCAACCCCCTATATATAATAAAACCGCTCTTTTCCCTAAGGCAATCCTCAAGGAGCAGTTCTACGAAGAGTACAGTCTTGGAATGAGGTCTTGCACTCTGGTACATCAGTATAGACTCTAGCTATAGTATAGAGGTATATCAGCTGATGGAGTTTCTGCACTCTGGTCAATGCAAACCCACTGCACCCCCGCCAACACTTCTTCGGTTTATGGAAACCGATGGGATATCCAAACCTTCGGTTCTGGATATCCACCATTAGGTCTGATGGATATCCCTGCAAGCTCTGATGGATATCCATGGCTGTATTCTCATTGAGAACGATCCAACCACTTTGCACTTTGAGCTTGGCGGTAGCTCGTAAGCACAGTATTTAAGCGGTACACATACAATCGGGGTGGGGAGTATGATACTTGACCTGAGAGCACTACACGATGGCTATACGGTATGAGGTTTAGAATAGTCTCACTCTTTTCGGGTGCAGGTGGTCTCGACTTGGGTTTTATCTTGACCGGAAGGTTTGAGATCCTACTAGCAAACGAGATCCTTAGACCCCCCGCGGAAACGTACGCCTCAAACTTCAAGGTAAAGATACTAGCAACTACAAGTTACAGTACTAGCGATCTCCCAGCGATCATCCTCGGTGATGTTGAAGAGGTAGACTTCAAACCACTTGAAGGTGAGGAGGTGGATGTCGTAGTGGGGGGTCCGCCATGCCAGGACTTTTCAGTACTTAGGGGACCTGGGAGGAGGGGGATAGAGGTAAGGAGGGGGAGGCTGTACATGCACTTTATCAGAGCATTGGTGCAGTTACAACCAAAGGTATTCGTGTTTGAGAACGTCCCAGGGCTCGTGAGTGCAAACAGCGGATTAGCGTACAGGGTAATTATCGAAGACTTGAGGAACCCAAGGGTTAACGGTAAACGTAGCGAGGGATACGAAATAGTGTTCTCAGATGTTGTTGATATGGTAAAGCTAGGTCTCCCCCAGATAAGGAAGCGGTTGATTATAATTGGGTTTAGAAAGGACTTGGTCAGAAAGCTCGGGGTAGGAACCCTCCGGTCAGTAGTTGCTAAAGCTAGGAAGCTCACGGGAGGGGGTAGCGTATTCGCTAAGTACCCCCTAGTACCGATAGAGGTATTCGAAGGCGATGTGCTTACAAACCTACAGGACGTGTACGGGGACGTTATGAAGGCTTACGAGGATGTGTGGGAGGAGGTGAACACGCCAAGAGCTTGGGAGTGGAAGCGGGAGGTGTGGGATAGGCTAACGTTCGACATAGTGGAGGACTACAGGATGCTCAATAGGATAGAGGGTACTAGGAAGGAACTGGATGAAGCTATGGAGGCTCACGGGGAGGTCCTCAAGGAGATGGGTTACCTAGGCAGGAAGGTCGAGCAACTCAGCCCCCCAGACGGGAGCAACGTAGCACCCCAGGAATCGCCACAGGTGGTCGAGAGGTTGAGGTGCATTCCACCAGGCGAGAATTACAAGTTTGTTGTTGGTACTAGGTGGGAAGTAAAGAGCTTTGTAAGCATTTGTTACCGTAGAATACACCCCCTAGTACCATCATATACGATCGTAGCGTACGGTGGTGGTGGAACGTGGGGGTACCACTACAGGAGAGACAAAACCTGCTTAACCAACAGGGAGAGGGCAAGGCTCCAGAGCTTCCCAGACGTATTCCTGTTCAGGGGGACACGCGTACGAGCACAGATAGGGGAGGCTGTACCACCAGTAGTAGCAAAGAGGGTTGCAGAGGTTGTTGCAAGCATGCTCGAAGAGCTGAAGTGATTCTGTAGCAATAAACTATATAAGGGTACCACGCAGTACTCTTTGGTGGTTACCACGCCTAGCGTTAAGATAGTGAAGATTAGAAAGCAACAGGATATACCCTACGGTCTACCCCATGTTCTAGGTCTTCAGGTTCTAAGCTTAATGAAACAGGGTTACAGGAAGTTTGTAATTGAGGACTTAGGAGAGGTAATCGAGGTCAAGACCTGGAGGCTTAGAAGGGAAATGGGTAAGGTTGGCTAGCATGCCGTCTCTATTCATTAAGAACATCCCGGAGGACCTCTACAAGAAACTGGAGGAGATGGCTAACGCTACGGGTAGGAGCAAGCAAGATATAATTATAGAAGCTCTGCAGTTACGAATCTATGGACAGCAGGTAAACACCGACTCTGAAATGGCTGAGTACTCAGAGCCTAAGCTCACTATTTTGAAATTCCCCGCGAGATGCGTTAGATGCGGTAACCCACTATCAGCTGGGGAGGAGGCTTGGCTAGCGAAGGTTAAGTACAAGGACGGTACCGAGAGGTGGGTAGCATGGCATTTCTCGTGCTTAATGACGGATAAGCA
>Ga0105158_1000460_pt1 | contig 17640 bp, 17 predicted proteins | sample LHCtaG_FD_81567 | JGI IMG/M metagenome (GOLD analysis project Ga0105158, IMG submission 81567) | Hot spring microbial communities from Little Hot Creek, USA to study Microbial Dark Matter (Phase II) - LHC4sed_matched | ecosystem: Environmental > Aquatic > Thermal springs > Hot (42-90C) >...
AGTTTGAGCATCTCATCTTTTCAGTTATCGTCATGTTTCTCCTTCTGGCAACTTTAACCCTAATCTATCTTCGCCTTGAAATTGGAAGGTCAAAGGTTCAGCTTCGCGAAAAAATCGCTTTCCACTTACCCTTCAGCGTTTATCTAGGCTGGATCACCATCGCCTCCATAGCAAATGTAGCGGCTGCGCTGGTTTCGGTTGGCTGGGATGGCTTTGGAATAAGCCCGGAAACATGGGCCATCATAATCGTAATAACCGCTCTATTAATTGCAATATTGGTCGTACTAACAAGAAAGGACATTGCCTATGGGCTGGTGGTAATATGGGCGCTTTTAGGCATAGCGGCAAAACAAAGCACAAACCAAAACATCTTAATTACCACAGAATTATGCGCCATCATCCTAGCCATAACTTTGATAGCCACAGCGATTCATTCAAAAATGAAACATTAAAGAACAATACTCGCGCATTAAAGACAATCGGCCTATCCTAGCAGCCAGCATATTTTCAAGTAAACTTCTTAACGAGAAAATATGTGAGCACTGATGCCGTGACGGCCATCACCGCGGCTATCATCAATCCAATGGGCGGAGGATTTACCACCGACCAGATCCGCATATCCGGGTCGCATAGGGCGCAGATGCCCATGCATCCAACAGTCACAATTTCCGTAAGGCCGTCTTTATTTAAGTCGCCTGCAGCAACATTCCAGGCGCAGACATTATCGCCTATCATCCAGTCTTGACCATATTTCAGAGCCAAAGTCTTTCCATCCCAGCTCCACACTCTAAGCTGAGCATGGCCTGGGGTTGATGAGCAATTTGCAAAGCTTCCATAAGCCGCAACCATGCCGCTTGTCAATATATCCATCCGCGAATCACTATCAACATCGCTTAAAAAGACGCATTTAACCTCGTTAAGATAATCATCCGCCCATTCTCTGCTTGTCTCCAATCGTAAAGATTCGCCATCCCAACTCCATATGCAAAGCTGAGCATTAACGTTTTTACCATCATAAGTGAAACCGCCTGTAATTATTTCTGGAGAGCCGTCGCCATCAACATCGCCCACTTTAACATTATTAACCATGGTGTTGCCTTGAACCCCTCCGGCAATATTTAACGCATAAACACCCTCCACAAGCTGCCATTCCCTATCAGCCTTCAATATTAAATCCTCGCCGCTCCAACGCCAAACGCACAGTTGGCCCCTACTGTCCTCCAACCTGCCCGCATAGCCCGCCGTTATTATCTCAACAACACCGTCACCATCCAAGTCATAGGCATAAACTGCAGCGACACGGGTAACATTAGCCAATCTCGTCTCTTTCTTCAAAACTAAGCCATTATGTTCCAAATGCCACAAGCACAGCAAACCAGCATATTGAGAGCCCTCCGACAGGCTTCCAGCAGTAATAATCTCCGATTTCCCATCACCATCCAAATCACTAACGAATATTAAGCCAACAGGAACCCCCTCATAAGCCGCCTTCAAACTCAAACCTCCATCATCCCAACGCCAAACTCTAATGGAGCCGTAAATACCCGTTTCATTCATAACAGCTCCCCCAGTCAATATTTCATTCACGCCATCCCCATCAGCATCAGCAACATAAACGCAGCCAACAACGCCCGGCCACTTATGATCCCCATTAAGCGTAATGTTTCGACCATCCCAAACCCACACCTTCAGCGGAGCCTCAAAACCCTTTCTTGAACCATTAACCACCCAATACATTAAGCCTCCCGTAACTATCTCCATGACGCCATCCCCATCCACATCAGCAACAAAAAGATTATGTGAACCCGGAATACACGTGCCGCCTAAACCATAGGTTTCCCAATGCTTCTCTGCCAGCAGCACAAGTTTACCCGATTTGGACAACCCATACACGGCAACTAAGAAGACTGTAACCAACATTATAAAAATGAATACAACAACAATCATTGTCTGCTTCACGTTAAATCACATTCCTATAGAAGCATGAAACCAAGATTTATATGGCTTTTCTTGCAATCCGCACAGAGGGAACTAGAATCCCGTGCACACCCAAAAATAGAGCAACATCAAAATAATATCCAGCAAGAATCAAACCAACTTTATATATAATCTACAGTAAACTTATTTGCCCATACTTACAAGTCGTCTCCACCGCCAAAGTTGAACTGCCAGCTCTAAATCAAACTCTATTATTGCTTAATTATATCCATGATTTTCTTGCTTATCTCCTCGGTTTCCAGTCCCTCTATGAGGTCTATCCCATAGCTTTTTATGAGGTCTCTATCCTCCGCGCCCAGCCAATCTACTTTCGGGGAGAGGATAAACTTTCTGCTTGCTTTAACATCCTGGGCTTTAATGTGGATTGCTATGGATGCCAGCCTTATATCGCCCGCCCCTGTGAAAACATCTCCGACAACAACTTGACTAGGCGAACCATTATATTTTAAGGCCAAATCAAACATGTGCCTTAGCTTTGATGCCCCCTCCATTTTGGCTGGCATCTCAAGGGTCCATCCATGCCCCTCAACCAGAGGCTTAAGCACTTCAGGCAACTCTTTAACGGCCCTTCTAAACTTTAGCTCCATAAGCCTTATCGACGAATCCACAGCCTTCGCCCACAATTCCATAAACACTTCACTCAAAAACTGCGAGAAAGTAGCATTATTCGACCATAAACACTGCGTTAGGCTAACTCCAGCCTCCTCAAAAGTGAAGGGAAACCTCAACAGGTTTTCCTTCCTATCCACAAGAACCATGTCAAAGTTGCATTTAATATCCGAATGCCTAACCTCTGCAACACCGAATATTTCATTGTTACCGCTGAAATCCTCTCCTAGACATGTTATCACCTTGACATTCACCCCCCGAGACTTCGCCCGCTCAGCGAATCGAATAAAATCTTCCAACATTGGAATATCCCCTAACCTTTTAGCAATTATAAGAACCTCACCGCCGGCCCTACCGATCATCTGCATAAAATACCGCACATACTCATTCGGGTCATTAAAGGTCACTGTTTTCTCCGGCACACTTCCAGCGCTTAAATATTGAAGTAGAACAGGCAAATCGCTGGAATGGCTCCAAATAAGGTCGAAGAAGGTTTTCAGCGACTGTGCATACTGGGGGGAGTCATTCCAAAAACCTGAATCCGCCGGAGATTCAAGGTCCATTGAGTCTTCAACTATTAAGGATGTAAGCGTTTCCCTCTCATCCACTATGAGCATGCGGGTTTTAATTTGGAAATCCGCATGCCTAACCACGGCATCCTTAATGTAGCCCATGAGGCGATTGGCAATTTTCTCGTCGGCTACGTTTGTAAGGATCTTTATCTCAACCCCCCTACCCCTGCAACCCTTAAGTATATCCTCTAAACCAAAAAAGGACAGGCATATCAAATCATTAGGTGTCGTCAGTAAAAGCACCTCCCGTCTGCTATTCTTAAGCATCCGCGCCATAACAGTGTAAATGTTCCTCCTTCCACTGTGAACCCTAAACCTCACGTAGAAGGATTGCTCGGATGGCTGCTGCTGAAGAACCTTTGAAAAAGCCTCAATCACCGCTGGAAACCTACCCTCCATCTCCGAAACCACATTTTTCGCCGCAGAAATTATCGTATTCAACGCCTTATCAATGGGCACTGCCGCATACTTTATAGGTCTACCCAAGGTAGCCTCAACCAGGCCGATGCTCTCCATCCTTTTTATGTTCCTAAAAACATTCATTCGATTAGTTTTCAAAGCCTTGGCAAGCGTTCCAACACTACATGGACCAAACTTTGTAAGTTGTATGAAAATTTCCGCCTGAATTCTCGTAAAACCATATCTCTGTAAAATACTTATCAAATTCTCTAAGGGCTCTACATAAAATTGGGCTGCCATGTATTGTAACAAACAGATGTTACATATGAACTTTTTTATTAAGCCGCGCAAATATCTACCTCACCCATAGGGCGCTTGAGGGAGAAAGGAGAATGAATGTTCCCTCCTTCCCAAGCGGAAATAGAAGCAAATTGGAAATTTATTTAGACATTCTAAGGGTTGTAGCGAATGATGTAAGCGAACCCGCAATAATAATGCATACAGCAAAAATCCCAGACAAGCTATTGAATGAGATGCTAGATAACCTTGAAGGATGGGGGTTAATAGAAAAGAAAACGGCGAGAAAGAAGCTTAGAGTGTTAATAACACCAAAAGGCGAAAGGGTTCTAAGCAAACTTGATAGTGCATCAACAAAACCAGCTACAACTCATCCTGAGCAAAAAACATCCCTTCTTTCCAACAACCATCTATAACCAATTTAATATTTCAACAACCCCCTATTCTTTAAAACTCCCATACTCAAAGAATTAAGGGGCCATCAACTTAAGTTGGAGCATACTCAACAAAGACGGATTAACATCCCTCAGTCCTTCTTTATAACAGGCCTAGCCCATTTTCCATACATTATCCATAAGATGGCAACCAATCCGCCAACTATGTTGCTCAGAGCTATGGACAGCCATATTCCAATGGAGCCCATCTGCATTATAAATGCCAATAAATAGCCTAAGGCCAGCCTTATTCCCCATAACCTGAATATTCCAAGGGCTGTGGGAAATGAGGTGTGTCCTGAACCCCTACCAGCGGATACAGCGTTTATGAATATGCCGAAGAATGGAAGCGTTGGAAGAAGCGTATGCAAAAACAATTCCGCTTCATTCAGGATGCGTGGGTCATTTGCAAACACGTCTGCAACTGCACGTTTAAATGGGTAAATAATGCAAACTAGTAGGGCTACGATGGCGAATATTAGGGCCGTAGCCTTTAAAGCAGCATCCCTAGCCCTTTCATATTTATCAGCTCCCAAGCTTTGGCCTATTATTATGGCTGGGGCTCCGCTCAATCCCCAGAGAACCGCGTCCACAGAATCCATTATCACAAAGCCTATGGAAAAGGCCGTGGCCGCAACAATGCCAAGCATGTTAACAAGCCTAAGCTGAACGAGAAAAGCAAAGCCGTTAGTCAGGCCGAGCACAAGTATTGGAATGCCTATGCGTAGAACAAGCCCCATCCACTCGGCATTAATATCCCCTGTAAATAATATCTTAAAATCTGGGTAACTTTTCCTGAGAATGTAGGCCTGACCAATAATTGATATTATCTTACCCATAACATCCGTTAAGGCTGCACCCACAACCCCAAGCCTTGGAAAGGGGTTAATACCCAGCACCAAAAAGGGATCCAACAAAATATTAATGCCTAGAGAAATCACATTAACCATGGCTGGACGCTTAGTATCCCCAACGCTTTGAAGCAACGTTGTATAAGTAAGAGCTATATAATTGAAAAACAAGTCAAAGGCCATCACTCCTGAATATGCCATGATATCATCGAAAATCTCCTGAGGCGTAGACATAATTAACCCGAATATTACACCCCTAAATGCAAAAAGAAATGTGCCTACCACTGCTCCAGAAAGTATGGACACCGTGAAAAACCGTGAAGCCTCAACGCTCGCCTTATCATAGGCTTTACCTCCAATATATTGGGAAACCATGCTCAGGCAGGCGGTTGTTAAAGCATTAGTAAGCGCATTAAACAGCATTAGGACAGGCCACATCTGCCTAGGAACAGCCACAACAATTTCACTGTAGTTGCTGAGCCAATAAGTATCAGCCAAACTGTAAGACACGACGACAAGCTGGTTTAAAAGTGGAGGAAATCCAAGCCAAAGAATAGTTCGAATAATCGGCCCATTAATTATTTTATCTCTATATTTGCCTATTGCAGGCGACTCAAAAGAGTCTTCAGCCTTACCATCAGCCATAAAATCCCTTGATTCTCGTTGTAATAATAAAGCATTTCTATAAAGAAACGGCACAACCCAAACAACTTCTTCCATTCAGGCTAAAAAGCCGAAATAGAGATTCGCCCCTCTAGAAACGAAAATAAACGAAGTTTATATATAGATAACCAATGGGCTCGGATTCCCGTGAAAATGGAAGGGGGCAAATATTGCTAAAAACACATCTGGAAAACATAAAATGCCTAAAACCATGATTTAATAGCGGAAACATCCGCCTAAACTCCAATTTTTGACCTTTGCCCTTCACGTAAATTTCACGTAAATCAATATTTTATCAAAAAAATGTCAAATAAAATAAGAAAAACAATTTTAAACACGATTCAGTTTGCATCTAAAATGCCAAATATATATCTGTAGAAGCCGAAGCCTTACGAAAAACATGGGCGCTCCCGCTGATCCAAAACTCTCTTGAAAATTTAATTTCATGAGCTTATTGTAGGAGAGCCTATAAGCCCTCAAAACCAGCAAATGAGGAATAGAAGCAAATACCCTAAACGCTGGAGCCCGTAGGCTTTTAGCAGGGCGTGGCCCGCAAAGCGCTCAACGTCCTTCCACCCCAACAGCTACCCTTTGTGGAAACGGCAAGGTTAGGATGAAACCCTCAGCTTGGCATCGAGAAAAACTTGGAAGGTGAATACTGGTGAAGGGGTTACTGCTCTCCCATCACTTGGATTATAACTGTTCGCCTTCTAGGGTGAACATCCGTTTCCACGAAAATGAGCGACTGCCAAGTTCCAAACTCAACCCTACCATCAATTACAGGCAGCGTTTTATCCGGGGGCAGAAAAATCGATCTCAAATGAGAGTGAGCATTAGAAGGGTGCATGTATGCACTATGCTTAGGAATAAGCTTCTCAAGTAAAATCTTAATGTCATTAAGCAAGCCATACTCACTTTCAGTTAGAATTAACACTCCAGTTGCATGTGGAGCAAATACATGCACTATCCCATTCTTAACTCCGGAACGGGAAACTACCTCCTGAACCTTATCAGTCAAATCTATGAATTCTATTTCCCCCTTCGTCTGGAACGTATAGCTTGTGTTAAAGACCTTGAAATTTGCCAAGCAACACACCCCTTAGCCTAATCAATAGCCAAGTACACCATTGCATTTGAAAAACTTTCTGAAACCAAATCGTCAATAAGCCATGTTTAAGCGGCTACGCGAGTGTCTCGTTGATGCTTTTGTATACAAAAATATGAAACACCTGCGTGAGCTCTAGAAAACTTCTCATATGGTTGTCGCCTAAATACTGAATATTTTCAGTTTTCGCAAGCATCATAAATACTTCACAGTTAATTCAGTAAATCAGTATTACCAAAACTATTTAATGTTCAACCAGACTCACCAAGAACACCAAAAATACCTGACCTTTGACGGATCCCTGTTTAAGGTTTAAACGGGAATTAAAATTTCAGGACGCCAATAAAGTAACTTTCAAAATGTTATAGAATAAGGATCTTAAAAGTTGTTGTAAAGTATTTTCTAGTCTAAAAATTAATGCAAAATTATAGTGCCCTTAAGACCCTCGGCGGTGAATTTCAGTATAACTTTTAGTTTCAAAATAAAATTAACTAAAATCAGATTTTCAGACATCCTGTATAGGCGGCTATAGTGCTTCCAGAATGTCGAAGCTTCCACGAAGACTTCTGCCGCTTTTTAGTATGGAGATTTTCGTCAGTCTCTTTGAAAAGCCTCAGCGAACTCCATAGGTTCCAGAAGGGGGACGAAGCGAAAAGGAATAAAAAGGCCTCTTTTTAAATTTTAGGCTAAAATTCGGCTCCAAAGTTTTAGCGTTTAGGGTTGGGCATGGTGTGGCTTATGGCGAATTCTTATGCGAATTTTTTCGTTTCTTATTTTTGACTGAAAATTTTAAATAGGCCTTTTTTAAGGCTGTATTTGCTTTTAAATAGTTTCGCTTTTCGATCCTACAACATGGTGAAGTTGACTTGTTGCTGCTCCTTCAATATTCCCAATTTTGAAATAACCCTATTAATGCCAGCCAGAACTCATTGAAAGTCAGAGGAGAAAGTTGAAGGTTTGAGGGTAAGCTTTGACCATTGATTATTTTGGTGACGGCATAGAACTTCTGGAAAGAACCGTTAATGGTAAACGTGTTAAAGTTGTATGGGATTGGGGAAACTTTAAGAGTACTGAAGGTTTCCCTGTTGATGATAACTTGATTAATTGGGTTATTGGACAAGACCAAGCCCTAAATGAGTGCTTTCTATGTCTTAACGAGTGGGTTCATAAATTAAAATTCCTTGAAGAGTCAAATTGGTATGAAAACTGGAGTGATCCAAACAGGCCTAAACCATCAGCAAAAACAATCATTAGTCCAGGACCATACCTTTTGCTTCTAGGCGACCCTGGCACGGGCAAGTCACTTATCGGAAGGGCCTTAGCTGAAAAGTTAACACAAATTTATAGGGAAAATGACATAAAGCCATACGATGTTTTATGCTGGAAAAATCCTACTTTACCAAGTCAGCCTAAAATTTCTATTCACAGGGCAGGAGAAGGAAAGAAGATCGTCCAAAAAGAGCAGATTAATGAGTTTAAAAGAAAGTTTGCCGTGAAGGTAGGGCTTAAAGTTCTACAGTTTTTCCTCATCCTAATGGGTCTACTGTTAGTGTCTCTGGGACTATATTTTATGTTTCAAGCATGGCAGATGTGGAATGAGAATCCCCTGGTTTTTGGGGAGCCACTACAAGAACGTTATAGCAACTTCCAAGAATATCTTGTAGGAAAATTTGTCAGCTTTGTGCCAATAACATTCATCCCAGGCGGAAGCCTCATCTTCTTTGGAGTTTTCATATGGTGGCTTTCTAGAATCGGCGGCCTTAGTTCCCTAAGGGGGATAGGAGGCGCACAACAAAGCGATGTCCCAAAACTCCTAATTGACAACAGCTCGGGACAAGCACCTTTTGTTGACGCCACAGGCCACAGAAGCTCTCAGCTTTTCGGCTCCATAGCATGGGATCCCTATCAGACCGGAGGTTTAGGAACCCCTGAGCATCAAAGGGTAACTGCCGGCGATGTTCACAGGGCATCCTTTGGAATTTTATATATTGATGAAATTAAGAACCTTGACCCTGAAGAAGCGATAACCCTTCTGACGGTATTAGAGGATGGACAGCTGCCCATAACTCTCCGTGGAAAATGGCATGGAGGAGACACTGCAGCTATGGCGGTTTCCACAGAACCCATTCCAGCGATCATTTTTCTAATAGGCGCCGGAAATTTCGACAGTATAAACCAAATTCACCCGGCCCTGATGGATAGGATCTACGGTTATGGAAAAATTGTTAGAATGAGCAATGATATGCCTAATACATTGGAGAATCGGCGAAAATACGTTCAGTTCATAGCCCAAGAAATTAAACGTTTCAACCTAATTCCATTCAGCAGAGAAGCCTGCGAAGAAATTGTGGAGGAGGGTAGACGTAGAAGCAATAAGAAGGATGCTTTAACAACCCGCTTTAGGCCCTTAATCTCAATAATTAAAACTGCAGCGACGCTGGCCATGGGTGAAGGATGTAGGGTTGTTGAGCGAAGACATGTTATTGAGGCTATAGAAAAACACTGCAAAACGATACAGCGGCAAATACTTGAGCATGAAATGAGCGAGAGGGGCAAATTGCTTGAGATAAAGCCAGAAGGAGTTAAAATTGGGCAAATTTACGGTTTAGCTGTGGTTAGGGATCCCTACAGTGGAGAAATGACTGGAAGTGTACTATGCGTTAAAGCCAACATGATGAAGCGAAGCGAAATGCATAGGAACTACCCAATTAGAGGCTATTATAAGGTGACCGGTGTAGCAAAAGGACAGCAGAACTTCATAGCCGACAGCATAGCCAAAGTCAGAAGCGTCATTTTGCAGAAATATGGCATAGACATAGCTCAAGACTATTTAACACACATAGACTTTGCCCAATCATACGGTGTGGACGGCACCTCTGCAGGCGTGACGATGGCCATACTTCTATGCTCGCTTATTGAGGGGAAGCCCATAAGGCAAGATGTAGCCGTGACAGGCGAAATAAATCTAGGGGTTAGTGATTCAATCCAAATAACCGCTGTTGGAGGAGTTCATGAGAAGATAAAAGCTGCTGAAGCCTGGGGTTTCAGTAAAGTTGTTATTCCAAAGAAAAATTATGAGCATTCTATTGATGTGCGCGATTATAAGATTAAGGTGGTTCCCGGGGAAACCTTAGACGATTACCTACAAGAGTGCTTGGTAGAGGAATCTAAAATAAGGATTCCAGTTAAAAATGCATAAAAATCCGAAAGGATAAAACTACTGTCCAGAACCCAATTAAAGGTTTCCATGTATGACCACGGCGGCTGACAAGGATGCTATTCGAAGATGGCGTAGACGGGGTTTTTATAGCGAAAATGTCCTAGTAAAGCTTTTACAGAAAAAAGGCTTCAAAGCTGTGAGAATACCAGTAAGCAACCCAAGCCTAAACCCCCTGCCAGATGTTATAGCCAGAAAAGATGATGATGTCTATGCCTTTGAAGTTAAAAATGCAAGCTACTATGCCTACTTTCCAAAGCAACAGGTTGAAAAGCTCTTCAGATTTTTAGACGAAATTATGCCTATAGACAGGCAACTTAAGCATCCGGTAGTTGCGGCACATCTTGGCAAGAAGTGGGTTTTCAAAGAGCTAAGCTGGGATCTCTGGGAGAAAAATAAGCTGCCCGAAAAGGTAAGGATCCTGAAGCGCGACAGAGGAAACTTAAATCTTTTAGAGTAGCCAAAATATTATATATTTTTGTTTTTACATGATAAATAATTTACATCATGGTTAATTCGGTAGTGATGTATTACCAATTTCTGTCAACATAACCAATATCTTACCAAGAACCCCAATCTCAGCATACAAAAGCATAAACCTAAGCTTTTTAACTAAAATTACACTAAGGAATAAAATTCCAAAAAATAATTGTATAACTATTGCATTCTAGGGCGGGAAAGGTAAATAAATCCCTCGATTTAACTCTTAAAATCTACAGTGATAAATATGGTTCAAGAAATTAAAGGAATAATTGTTAACAACAGGATCGGACCTAAAACGCAAAGACCAAAAGAGTACATAATCCAGTTTACTCACATAAATTCTGTTTCAGAAGCCAGCAGACTTATCGGACGTAAAGTCGTATGGAAAAACGGTGAAAATAGGATTATTGGAAAAATCGTAGATTTACATGGTAAGAAAGGGCTCGTTAGGGCTCGCTTCAGAAAGGGACTCCCCGGGCAGGCCTTAGGAACCACTGTGGAATTAATCGGCTAATTCATGCTTCTTCCGCAACGCTTCAACTTTTCATTCATGTTGTACTTTATTAAAAGCTAGTCTTAAAAACTAAAACCCTACCTTAATCATTATTAAATTCAAGCTTGGAGTAGAGGACAAGTTTCTGGAAACAATTAACTAGTTGCAAAGGTTTCTATTTATAGAAAAGAACAGAATTTAAGATTACTTAACAGTTTTCTATCAAATTTATTCAAAATCTTTTGATTATTATACATTTTAAATTAAAAATCAGATAAATATCGAAAATTTTTAATGAATGTTGCTAATTTCATTTATATTCCCACTTGAAAATCTCAAAAAATAATCGCAAAAAACATCAAGAAAGCATGCTCAAAAAATTTCTATTTAAAATTTTTTCTGCAGAATCATTTTGTCACTTTGCCTTTTACGTATTAGATTCTCTGCCCTTTTTAAATCCAGAGGGGTGTTAATATTGAAAAATACATCAAGTTTTGGATCTAATTGTTGAAGCACCAGTGTGGACACGTAACGTATACCTCTTAGTCTCTCAATCATGGCTCGCATGGTAAGCTGTTTCTCCTCTAAAGCCCTGAAGGCGGCTGCAAGCGCAGGTTTTACACGGTAGACGGCATGAAGTGGTTCTATGTTGCCGTTAGGCCAGCGAGGGATTACGGCATTTCTATCTACACATATATCTAAAAGAAAGGCAAGAATGTCCCTGGACAAGAAAGGAGTGTCACATGGTAAGAGAAGCGCATACCCTGCCGTTGTTTCTGTTAATCCAGATGCAGCGCCTGCAAGGGGGGTTTGTAGATCAAGCTTGTCTATGACTATTTTTACCTCTGCGTTTAAAATTTTGGAAAATTTTTCCGCCTGGGTTTTGGAATGAACAACAACTATCTTCTCGTCAACTATGCCGTCGGTGGCCTCTAGAACATACCTTATTAATGGTTTATCGATTAATTGGACTAAGCCTTTATCCTCTCCAATCCTTGTAGAGAAGCCTCCGGCTAAAATTATAGCTGACCTTTCCAAATTCGTCTTTCCTTAACCTAAACGATATATCGAAAGGATAACTGTTTATTGTATAAACTTTTTGTGATGCTGATTTGCTAAAGTTTATCTATTTTTACTGCAATTTCCTCCATTATCTTTGCGAAAAGATGATCAGGGTTGTCTTGGACGAATATGATTTTCCCTTCAGCCTTTGATATATCACAGAAGCAAGGGATGGCTTCTAGAAGGGGGGCTTGGTAAATACTTTTAACCATTCTGTACAGCCTATCCCTCTTAACATTAAAAGCCTCTGCATACATAACCTTGTTTAAGAGTATCTCAGTCTTCTTTTCAAAAAGATCATACAAGCCGTGGAGCATTCTTTTTGTTCCCTCTACGTCTGAACTATCAAATGTTGTAGCTACAATCACTACATCCGCTGCAACTATGGCGTTTATTGATGAATACTGAAGCCCTGGGCTTGTGTCGAAGATTAGATAGTCAAAGCCCAGCTCGTTTAGAAGCTCATTCCTTAGATGTAAAAGCCTTGCCAGGGCGCGCATTTCCCATTTCCTATCCTTTGAGGACATGTCCCTAATGGCTTCCATTGAAGGATTTGCAGGGCAAAAGTAGAATTTCTCTTTTTGCGCTATTCTTTCGCTCAAATCTATTAGGACGTCGTTTATCTCGCATATGCCGTTAAGATAATCATTAAGCCAATACTGCGCCTTTTCAATATTTAAAATTGTAGATAGACTTGGCGCTCTAAAATCCAGATCCATGAGGCAGACCTTTCTACCTTGCTTAGCGAGGGTTGCCGCAAGATTTAGGGATATTATGGTCTTTCCCGTTCCGCCTTTGTAAGAGTGTATTGCCACAGCCTTGCCCATCAATTACCCCCTCCATGCCCCCGCATTATTTTTCCACGTAGAAGTAGGCCTTCCGTCCCTTCCTCTCCTTCTTTAAATACCCCATTATCACCAATTGATTTAAATAGGCGCTTTCCACAGCCCTCGCCCTTTTCGTTTGCTGTGCAACTTCCTCTGCCGTAGCGCGTCCAAGCCTACACACGGCGATAGCCGTTTTTCTAAGATGATCCGGCATGGACAATAGTGTCATAACATCTAATGGAACATCAGGAGGAATTGGGGACTCTTTTTGCCCATGCTTTTGCAACTCAATTATAATTTCCATCTTTTCATTAAGCCTATCCAAGCTTTCCTTTATTTTTTCCAACACTTGAAGCGGTTTTTTAGATTCAAATGGATCATGAGCAATCACAAGGCTTTCCTCTGATTTGTTTTGTTTTACAGTTATACATTTAGGAAAAAGGGTTTATTAAGTCTTACTAAACAATAGTGATTATTTAAAAACAGCAAGAAACATATCGCGAAGACAAAGCACCACAACAAATCAGAATGCTAACTACTTATGCAAAAATAGAAAATGAAATAGATCTGGTTGCTAAAAAGGCGGGACTCTGCTCTGATTCTCTTCTAATATTGGAAGCACCTGCTTAAGTTCTCTGAAGTACTTCAGAACTGTGATGCCCCTTTGGGTTATATTGTAAACAACCCTACGTTTGCCCACAGTCCTTTCCTCGACAAGGCCCTGCTTCATTAGGAAATCAAGATACTCTTTTAGAACGCTACAGTTGACGTTTGCCTTATACATTATATGCGTTAGCTTAAGAGGTCCTCTATGAGCTAAAACTTGGAGGATATCAACGTACATCTCGAGTTTGGATCTTCTCATCGTCCAAACCCTCTTGGCATATTTTTCCTTCCATTTTTATATAAAGCTTTTATGGATTTGAACTATGTTTCCGACCCTTTTAGTCTTCGTTAGAGCTGGTTTTTTCCTGGATACGCTTTAGCACGTTCATTCTATTTTGAAAAGCCGTAACCAGGTCATCTATCAATATTTTTTGAAAATTTGTATTTAGGTGCTTTATATCGTTCTTGAGGGCTTCTGAGATTTTTGCTTTTATTTCCTTCCTTTGGTTATAGATAAATTGTATGCTCAGAGTTGACACCACCTATGGCGCTACATAGTAAGGAAGGGAGGGTATTTAACTAACTTATGAATGAAAAATATGGATTCGGAATCCATATTTGAATAGTAAAGAGGCGGCATAACAAATTTTATCATAAAAGTTTTAAACTTATGTAGGAGGATAATCAATTGAAATTCAAGTGTGTTCTTGCTGCTATATGTATCATTGAAATATTAATCGTGGTTTCCCTCATATCTTTACATCCAAAAAATGAAGAAAGTAAACAAGTGGAAGTTTACGTGGGCATAGCTTTTTGTGGAAGCACGGTTGATGAAGCCAAACTTCTTATAAATCGTGTAAAAAATTACACTAACCTGTTTGTACTTCTCTCAGGGCCGGTGGGCTTTAATGAGACGGTTATGACTGAAATTTGTGAATATGCATTTGACGCTGGGCTTCATATAATAGTGTTTTTCGGGGATCTTGATTCAAGAGTTCTCGCAGCAAAAAATTTGGAGTGGCGTCTATCGTGGGTTGAGATGGCGAAGAAACGTTGGGGCGACAAATTCCTGGGAGTGTACTATTATGATGAACCCGGAGGCATTTTCATTGATTATAAATGGGAGACCATGTTATCCCAATTTAACATAACGATAGACAAATTATCCTATGACTTAGTAGCAGAGGCATATATTCAACTATTCTATAGGGATGATGGTTTTAATTTTCTTAAATCTAACTCCTTGAATATCTTTGTTTCTGACTATGCGCTATACTGGTTTGATTATCTGGCAGGATACGATGTCGTCCTCGCCCAAGTGGGTTGGAACCATACGTTTGCTCAAGATATAGCGCTTGTGAGGGGCGCAGCTACAGTGCAGAACAAAAGTTGGGGAATAATTATAACATGGAAATATAGACGCCCGCCGTATCTGGATAGCGCAGAAAACATCTATAACCAAATGCTTGATGCCTACAAGTGCGGCGCAGACTACATAATCATTTTCAACTATGCTGAAGACATGAAAAGTCCTTATGGAATAATGACTGATGAACATTTTGAGGCGCTGGAACGCTTCTGAAATGATTGTTTAAAAAACCAAAATGCAATTCATGGCTCAGTAGTTGCAGAAGCAGCCCTTGTTCTTCCTAAAAACTATGGATAGGGCATGCGACATCCAAATGATAAAATATGGGGTTTGTGGGGGCCAGATGAGAAATCACCGCAGATTTGGGGGTTATTAAGCAGGCTTCTCAAAGAGTATTGCTTACGCTTGGACGTAGTTTACGATGATCCAGAATTTCCGATTGCAAATAGGTATCCCAAAGTTTATTATTGGAACCAAACTGGCTTTGACACTTAAATGAAGTGGAATAGATTTGCAGGTATACACTTTCAAGATTGGAAAAATAATTAAGGGAGTTCCTTACACCAATTTTAGCCAAAGATATTGGAAAATGGGACGCAGTCGAGAGGACTATGGATGAGCGGAAACCAAGAAGCTGCAGAAGGCGAACAGAATGAGGCTAACCAACAGTTTAAGGGAAAAATATTCCAAAGTCTATTTACCTTTGCTGAGGCTTGCCTCCGCATATTTTAGTTTAATCATTTTAAAATCTCTCCCTCTCGGCTCTGTGTTCTTAGGATTTAAGGAGGAAAATAGCAATGATCTCGAATGATAAAAAATTCAGCGCTGCATTTAGGCAATCCTTGGTTGCTTATGCATTCAATCTCTTTGGGATTTTTGCTGGATCACTATTCGCCTATAGCTCAGGGCTTTTCGAAAAAGTGCCGTGGGCCGTTGCAATTTATCCGCCTATTCTCAGTGCCAGAGGGGTCATAGGCGGCTTGTTCTGTGGTCGTTTAAGCACAGCGCTACATCTTGGAACAATCCAGCCAAGAATCTTCGGCAACACGAAAAGCTTCTATTTGCTTTTTAAGGCAATTGTTGTGCTGACCCTTGAGACAAGCATTCTTATGGGCGGCGTTGCAACCCTATTTCGCGGATTTTACTCAGGTTTAACATTAACTGACATCTTGGATATGATGGGAATGGTTGTGGCAACCATGATCATAGCGTTAATCATAATTTCTCCATTGACTTTAGCTGTATCCTTTACCTCCTTTAAACAAGGTTTGGATCCAGATATAGTTCTGTATCCAATAGAGTCCACCGTTGCTGATTTCTTTATTACGGCAGTTTACGTCCTGCTGTTAAGTCTCCTTATACTGTACAACCTTCTTTTCAGATACTTCCTGCTTTTTTTAAGCTTGCTTGCCTTCTTTGTCGCCATTTATCTTTTAACTAAGAATAGGGGCGAAAGTGAGTTTATAAGAACCCTTAAAGAGTCGCTTCTGACGACAATTCTCGTTTCCTTTATAGTTAATGTGGCTGGAACATTTTTGAGCAGCATTGATGAAACGATACGTGGAAGGGAGGCTTATAGTTCCTATCCTATATATGTGGTTTATCCCGCCCTAATTGACACAATCGGCGATGTTGGCTCTACGGTTGGATCAACCACAACAACAAAACTGGCTATCGGAACACTCAGCCCATCCTTATCCTCAATTAAAAATCACTTTAAAGAAATTACGGGTGCTTGGGCAGCCTCCATAGTTATGTATTTTGCATATTCCATTTTTGGCCTTGCAATCAAGGAAATTTTAAGTCCAGCGAATCTCCTGAAATTCGTAGTCTTTCTATTTTCAGTCAACATACTTGCGGCATCCGTTATTATCATGATTTCCTATGCCATTGCTATCATAACATATCAAAAAGGATTAGACCCGGATAATTTTGAAATTCCATTAGAAAGTTCCCTAGCGGATAGTGTAACAACCATTTCTTTGTTTATTAGCCTCCTCTTGTTTACGACTATTTAGGGCTTTCACTTGCATCCTGGGAAGAATAGGTTTAAAAATACTTTTTCATGATTAATATTGCTGGAGCGATTTTAAAACCATGCCTCCCTTTGAAAAAGTGGAATATAAGCCTATACCAGTAAGAGAGCTTTTATTAGAAATGAAAAATCTCTCTGAACTTATGATTGATCTGGCCTATTCTGCAGCCTTATTTAACGATAGGGAACTTGCTGAGGCTGTTTTAGAGCTTGAGAGGAAAATCGATAATCTTGCCTACCTGCTTGACATGATGACCATGATAGCTGCTAGAGATGCGGAGGATGCGGAAGCCCTATTAGGGGTTACCGTAGTAGCATCCGCTGCAGATAAAATTTCAGACGCTGCGGCCGATATTGCCGCCATAGTCACTCAGAATATTGGTGTTCACCCAATTGTAAGCGATATCTTTGAGAGACTTGAAAAGCGCCTAATTAAGGCGAAAGTGCGTGAATCATCAGTTATTATAGGGAAACGTATTGGCGAACTGGACTTGGCACCTAGAATGGGCGTGGATATCTTGGCCATATTTCGGGATAAAGATTGGATAATTAATCCTAAGGAAAATGAGCGAATTCTCGCAGGTGACGTTCTCATTGTCAGGGGGGCTCCAGAAGGCTTA
>Ga0105158_1000461_pt1 | contig 17622 bp, 13 predicted proteins | sample LHCtaG_FD_81567 | JGI IMG/M metagenome (GOLD analysis project Ga0105158, IMG submission 81567) | Hot spring microbial communities from Little Hot Creek, USA to study Microbial Dark Matter (Phase II) - LHC4sed_matched | ecosystem: Environmental > Aquatic > Thermal springs > Hot (42-90C) >...
AAGATCTTCTTTACTTTTTTCCTTATAGATATGATGATTTAAGGAATGTTACAAAAATTAAAGATGTTAAAATTGGTGAAAATTGCGTGGTAGTAGGAAGAATAAAAAATTTAAAAGTTTTCCCTACTCCTAAAAAGAGGATGATTATCATTCAAGGAATTATTGAAGATGAAACTGGTGCATTAAAAGTTATATGGTATAACCAAACTTATATTGCTAAACTTCTTTCTGGATCTCCTCAAGTCATGCTTTATGGAAAACTGGTAAGAAATAAATATGGATTACATTTTTCTGACCCAGATTTTAAAATATTAGATAAAAGAAGAAAGTTTAAACCCGAAATAGTGCCTGTATATAAAGAAATATCTAATATCCCTTCAAGTTTTACTAGAAGAATTATTCAAGAAATTTTTAAAAAATTTAATATCGACAAATTATACGATCCTATCCCAGAAATTATTAAAATAAAAGCAGGAATACCAAATTTAAGCGAAGCTTTAAAAAACATCCACTTGCCTAAAGATCTGTCTCAAATTGAAAGTGCGCAAAAAAGATTTCTGTTTGAAGAAATATTTTATATTCAATGCAAAATTAACCAAGAAAAAGCTTTGTTAAAAATGGAAAAAGCACCAATTATTAAATATGATGAAAAATTAGCTGAAGAATTTCTAGAGAGATTGAATATAGAATTAACCTCTTCTCAAAAAGAAGTTTTATATGAAATAACGCAAAGTTTACAAAAACCTTATCCTATGAATAGGCTTTTACAAGGAGAAACAGGATCTGGTAAAACACTAATAGCTGAAATTATTTCTTTACTTACTGTTAATAGTGGATATATGGTAATATTAATGGCTCCAACTGAAATATTAGCCAATCAACATTTTAGGAGATTTTTAGAAGATTTTTCTTATACAGATTATGGCATAGGATTGTTAGTTAAAAATAATGGTTATTATGGTCTACATGGTTTCCGTTCAATTAAGAATAAAGATCAAATAATACACCTTATTTTAACTAAAAAGATAAATATCTTAATAGGAACCCATGCCTTAATAGAACTTTATATTCCCTACCCTAATGTTGGTTTAGTTGTTATAGATGAACAACAAAGATTTGGTGTACTTCAAAGAAAAAAATTATTAGAAAAATCTTCCCAAGATTACCTTCCTCATTTTTTATCTATGACTGCAACTCCTATTCCTAGAACTTTGTATTTAGCATTTTATGGAGACTTGGAGCTTTCTATTTTAAAAGAAAAGCCACCAGGAAGACAAGAAGTGAAAACATTTGTAATAAATAAAGAAAACATAAATGAAGTTTGGAATTTTGTAAAAAGAGAATTAGAAAAAGGACATCAAGCTTTTATAATTTGCCCTAGAATAGAAAAAAAAGAAAGTGCAACTTATGAAATTCGAACTGTTAAAGAAGAGTATGAAAAAATTAAAAAGCTATTTCCAGAATATAACATTGCTATGTTACATGGGAAAATGAAATCACTTGAAAAAGAAGTTATTATGAAAAAGATGTTAAATAATGAAATTCAGATATTAGTTGCTTCATCTGTAGTTGAGGTTGGCATCGATTTACCATTAGCTACTGTTATTGTTATAGAAGGAGCAGAAAGATTTGGGCTTTCTCAACTTCATCAATTAAGAGGAAGAGTAGGTCGATCTATTCATCAAAGTTATTGTTTTTTGATACCAGAAGTTTACACACCTCTTTCTTATAAAAGGTTAAAAATATTAGAAGAGTCTCAAGATGCATTTTACATTGCAGAAAAAGATTTAGAATTAAGAGGCCCAGGCGAACTTCTAGGAGAAAGACAATCAGGAGTTCCAGATTTAGCAATGAAAGCTTTAGAAAATATGGAAATAGTAAAGTTAGCTCAAAAATTAGCTGAAGAATTAATAAATCAAAACCCAAGATTAGAAGGATACCCCCTTCTTAGAAGAGAGATAGAAAAAAGAAGTAGTTTTATAATTAGTTAATATGCTTTTCAGTTCGAATAAGGAGTTAGTAAATTATTTGATAAAACATGGAGCTTTAAAAAGTCAACATATAATAGATGCTTTTTTGTTTATTGATAGAAAAAATTTTATAAGACCAGGCCATGAATTTGAGGCTTATGGAGACTATCCTCTCCCTATAGGAGAGGGACAAACAATTTCTCAGCCTTGGACAGTAGCTTTTATGCTTGAGCTTTTAAATCCACAGCCAAAACAAAAAATTTTAGATGTTGGCTTTGGTTCTGGTTGGACTACTTCTTTGCTAGCTTATATTGTCGGCGAAGAAGGTAGAGTATATGGCATTGAAATTCTTCCTTCTATTTTTGAATTCGGCAAAAATAATATCGCAAAGTATAACTTTATCGAAAAAAAAATAGTAGAATTAAAACTTGGGGATGGTTCTAAGGGTTGGAAAGAATATGCTCCATTTGACAGAATACTTGTTAGTGCTGCAGCTAAAAATATACCAGAAAAATTAATAGAGCAATTAGCAAACAACGGAATTTTAGTAATTCCAGACCAGAATGGAATTTGGAAAATAACAAAAATTGAAGATAAACTAGAAAAAGAATATTACCCGGGATTTTTATTTGTTCCTTTGGTCGAAGAGTAATTAAACTATTCTTTTTCTCAGTTTTTTGATTTCGCTTCTAATTTTCTTTTCTTTAATTCTTTTTTCTTTAGCTAATAGAGGCTCTTTCGCTTCTGTTATTCTTGGCTTAGGATATAAAGAATCTAAAATTCGAATAATTTTTTCAAATAACCTTTCTCGTGCAATTTCTTTGTTTTTCAATTGAAATCTTTCATCTTCAGAAATAGCATTTATTACCCTACCCTTCTCTTTTAGGGTAAGTTTTTGATTAGTAGTTAATGGCAAATCAAGGTCCTCAGTTATTAATTTTATTAAATTATCTGTTTTAATTTTAGCCCTAACTTTAGATTTCGTTGTATGAAGATATTGTCCTCCATGTTTTGAAGCTGTCATAAAATCATATTCTATATATTTATCAATTAATTTGAAAAGTCTTTTTTTATTCTTCAAAATTTTATCTAATTGCTCTCTTATTTGCTCTTGTTCATAATAATCTATTGCCATGATGGTTTTTTAATTAATTACGACTTTAGTTTATAATTATAAATTAAAATGCTTACAAAAGATCAGTTGAAACATTTAGCAGAGCTAGCAAAAATAGAATTTACTGAAGAAGAATTAGAAAGCTTTTTAAATGATATTAACCAAATTTTAAATTATGTAGAAGAGATAAAGAAATTAGATTTAGAAAAATTTGAACCAATGATAGGGGGGATTTTACAACAGCTTATTTTACGCGAAGATGAAATAGAAAGAGCAGATCCTAAAACTAAAGATTTAATTAAAAATCAATTTCCTGAAAAACAAGATGACTTTTTAAAAACACCTCGAATAATTACTAAAGACTAAACTTTTAAATATCTTTGAAGAGCAATTAAACTAGAAATAAAAACAGAAATTAATATAAATCCCAGAATAGCTAGATTTATTGTCCAAAAGTTTCCTAAATAATAGTTCAAAGGATTAAACGAATATAAAATTTTTGTCCAAAAGCTTTGTGTTCTGACTAAAATTATTAAAATTAAAATTTCTGCTAATATAAATCCTATTAAAGAAGAGATAAAATTAGAAAAAATAAAAGGAGTACGAATAAAGAAATTAGAAGCACCTATAAGTTTAAATATTTCTATTTCTTCTCTTTGAGAGTAAATTGAAAGCAAAGTTAAATTAAAGATAATCAAAAGACTGAACAACAAAATTATCCCAATAAAAATCAATACGAAAAATTTTAGATAATTTGAAAAGCTGATAAATCTTAAAATTACATTTCTATTTTCTGAATAAGTTAAAAAGTCTATAATAGCTCTATAAGGAGAATTTTCTACATATTTAGCAATTTCATCATAAGCTTCTGGCGTTTTAGCTCTTACTATAATATAATCTACAAAAGGATTTATTTTTAACTCATTTAATGCTTTTACTAAAACTGGGTTAGATATAAATTTTTGCTGAAATTGTACAAGAGCTTCCTCTTTTGTTACATATTCTACTCTCTCTACATTTTGGAAACTTTCTATAATATTTTTTAATTTCAAAATATCATTTTTATCTGCTTCATCTTTAAAGTAAATAGAAAAATCAAGCCGATTTTTTACATATTCTATGCTTTCATTCAAAAAATAATAAGAAAAGATTCCTAAAAAAATAAAAATAGCCATCAAAAAAGTTATGAATATATTTGCAAAAGTAATTATTTTCCGTCTTTTAAAAAGATCCCAGCTTTCTCTAAATATTCTCAATAAATAAAGCATGATTAAAACTTAAATTAATGTATATTTACCAGGATTTTCATCTCTAACTACTCGACCTTGATGTAGCGTAATCACTCTTTTATTAAGATAATTTACAATATCTTTATGGTGGGTAGCTAAAATTACGGTTATCCCTTGTTCATTTATGCTTTTCAAAAGCTCTACTATTTCCATGGAAGAAATAGGGTCTAAATTTCCTGTTGGCTCATCTGCTAATAAAACTTCAGGATTCATAGAAAGGGCTCTTGCTATAGCCAGTTTTTGTTTTTCACCTCCTGAAAGATGTTTTGCTAGAACTGTTTTATGGCTCCATAAATCAACCAATCTTAACATTTCTTCTGTCTTTTTAAATATCTCTTTTGGAGAAAGCCCTAAGATCTCTAATGGAATTCTAATATTATCATAGACTGTTCTATCTAGTAATAGTTTAAATTCCTGAAATATAATAGCTATTTTTCTTCTTAATATAGTAACCTCCTTACCTCTCATTAGACTATAATTCCAGTTTTTATAAAATATATTTCCATGAGAAGGGTTTTCTTCTTTTCTTATTAATTTCAAAATAGTTGTCTTCCCTGCCCCTGATCTTCCTACCAATATTACAAACTCTCCTGATTTTATTTCAAAACTTACCTTATCTATTGCTGTGATGTTAGGATAATAAATTTTTGTAACGTTTTTAAAGACTATCATAATATAGCACCTAATGGATGAATTAATTCTAAATGACCTTCTAAAACCTCCTCTAATTTATTTGTTTCAAATCCATATTCATGGTCTTTAACCAATTTATAAGGATCAAAAATATAAGATCTTCTTTGATGTCCCCATGATATTTCTTTTTTTTGACCTTTTAATTCCTCAATTTTTTTAAGTCTCATTTCTTCTAATAAATTTTGAATTCTTGATTTTAATATTTGTAAGGCAATTTGTTTATTTTGATGTTGAGTTCGCTCGCTTTGACATGTTACAACAATATTTAAGGGTTTATATTTAATTCTTACAGCTGTTTCTACTTTATTAACATTTTGACCTCCTTTACCACTAGCTCTGAAAGTTTCAATCTCGAGATCTTCATCTTTTATTTCAACTTTAGGGTTTTCTATTAAGGGTAAAACTTCAACATAAGCAAAACTTGTGTGCCTTAATTTTTTTGCTGAAAAAGGCGAAATTCTTACTAATCTGTGTACTCCTTTTTCAAACCTCATTATAGGGTATACATAATCTCCTTCTAAATTTAACTCAATATATTTATAACCTCCATATTCATTTTGGTTCGAATCTATTACTTTATAGCGAAATCCCTGTTTTTCAAAAAAATTTCTGTACATTTTCAATAATATTCCGACCCAATCTTCGGCATCTTTACCACCAGTTCCAGCATAAATACTCATTATAACAGAATTTTTTATATATTCATAGTCCTTTAAGCAATAATTGAAATATATGTCCCTCAAAAGGTTTTTTGCGTTTGGATAATCTTTGTTTTTCAAAAGGAGATTTAATTCATCCAACTTATTTTTAAAATCTTCTAAAAATTCAAATTTTTCTATCAATTTTAAACTATTTTCTTTTTCCCAGAAATTAGGGTCACTTAGTTCTTTCTGAAGACTTTCAAGCTCTTTGACTACTTCAAAAACAGCCCTCCAAAAATTGGAGGGTTCTTATCCAAAGTGGATTTTCTATTTCTTGATAATTAATTATCATGTTATAATTATAACAAAATGGAGGGTTGTGCCGAATGGTAAGGCGACGGCCTGCTAAGCCGTGCTCCCGTTTTAGGGAGCTTGCGGGTTCGAGTCCCGCACCCTCCGCACCCTCTGCACCATATAAAAATAAGTAAAAATTTATTTTTAAATACTGATATCTTTTTATATTGGTATTTATTAATAAATTTTAAGCCTTTTTACTTTTTTGTTGTTCTTTTAATCTTTTCATGTTTTCTTGATGTTCAGGTGTATTTAGCATTCCACATTTTTTCCATTTTTTACCTGAACCACAAGGACAGGGGTCATTTCTACCAATTTTAGGAGTTTCTTTCTTTACTGTCATATTCATAAGATATTGAATTAAATTAATTCTTAACAAACGATGAAAATTTTCAAAGCTTTCAAGAGCTTCTTTTTTAAATTCAACTAAAGGATCTTTATGAGCGTAACCTCTCCAACTAACACTTTCTTTTAATTCCTCTAGATAACTTAAGTGCTCAGACCACAGGTAATCGTAAATTCTTAAAATAGTAATTTTCAAAATATTATACCAACTTTCTTCATCGAAATTTTCTTTTAAGAAATTATAATGAGCCCAAAATTTTTCTTTTGCTTTATCTTTCACTTCACCCTCTTCTATTTTCAAAGAATATTTAATTAAATTTTCATCTTCTTTCAAGAATTTATTAAACTCCTCTTTGACAAATTTTTCTAAATCTACATTGTCAAATAAAATTTCTCTTCTTTCGTTATAGATTTTTTCTCTTTGAGCATTAATTACATCATCATATTCTAATAGATGTTTTCTAATATCAAAATTATACCCCTCTACTTTTGTTTGGGCTTCATCAATTGCTTTTGTAATAAGTGGATGTTCTATAGGTCCTTTATCGATTTTTAATTTATTTAATAATTGCTTAATTTTTTCGCCTCCAAATATTTTTATCAAGTCGTCTTCTAATGAAATGAAAAATTGAGTTTCACCAGGATCACCTTGTCTTCCTGCTCTTCCCCTTAATTGATTGTCTATTCTTCTAGCTTCATGTCTTTCTGTACCAATTACAAATAACCCACCTAATTCTTTTACCTTTTCCGCTTCTTCAAGATCTGGTGGATTTCCTCCAAGAATTATATCTACACCTCTTCCAGCCATATTTGTAGCTACTGTTACTGCTTTTAATTTTCCTGCTTGAGCTATAATTTTACCTTCTTCTTCATGATTTTTAGCATTTAGAACTTGATGAGGAATTCCTTTTTCTTTTAATTTTCTTGAAAGCAATTCATTTTTTTCTATAGAAGTAGTTCCCACCAAAACAGGTCTCCCTATTTCATATAATTCTTTAATTTTCTCCACGACGGCATCCCATTTTTCTTTTTCGGTTAAAAATATCTTATCTGGATGATCAATTCTTATACAGGGTTTATTTGGAGGAATAACTACTACTTCTAATCCGTATACTTTATAAAATTCCTCTGCTGAAGTTGCAGCTGTTCCTGTCATTCCAGCTAATTTTTTATATTTTCTAAATAAATTTTGTATAGTAATTTCAGCAATTGTTTTTGTTTCTGGTTGGATAGGCACTCTTTCTTTCGCTTCAATAGCTTGATGTAGTCCACCAGACCATCTTCTCCCCCACATTATTCTTCCAGTAAATTCGTCAACTATTAAAACTTGATTATCTTTAACAATATAATCTCTATCTTTATGAAATAAATAATTTGCCCTTAGTGCTTGCTCTAAATGGTGAATAGCGTGTAAATCCTCAACTTTGTAAGGATTATATTTTAATATTTCTTCTAATCTATTCTGCCCTTCTTCTGTTAAGTAAACCGCTTTTCTTTTTTCATCAACTACAAAATCTATATCTTTTTTAAGCATCTTAGCTATAGCATCAAATAAATAATAAGTTTCTGCAGGCTCTTGTTGGTATCCAGAAATAATTAAAGGTGTTCTAGCTTCATCAATTAAAATGCTATCAGCCTCATCAACTATTGCATAATTAAATCCTCTTTGTACTACATTAAATTTATCTATTTCTAAATTATCTCTTAAATAGTCAAAACCAAATTCATGATTGGTTCCATATACAATATCTGCTTCATATGCCTCCTTTCTTGAGACAGGCCTTAAATATTCATAAAAGACTTTAAAGCTAGCAGTTTGATCTCTTAATTTATCTATTTCTTCTGAAGTAAAATAAGGATCATATAAATAACTTGCTTCGTTAACAATACATGCTACAGAAACTCCTAATAAATTATAAATTTGTCCCATCCAAACAGTATCTCTTTTAGCTAAATAATCATTCACAGTAACTATATGAACGCCTTCTCCTGTTAAAGAATTTAAATACGCTGCAAGTGTTGCAGTTAAAGTTTTTCCTTCTCCAGTCATCATTTCTATAATCATTCCTTTATGTAAGCCTATCCCGCCTAAAAGCTGGACATCGTAATGCCTTTGCCTTAAGGTTCTTTTGCTGGCTTCTCTTACAACAGCAAAGGCTTCAGGCAAAATATCATCTAATGTTTCACCTTTTTTTAGCCTTTCTTTAAATTCTAATGTTTTCTCTTTTAATTGATCATCATTAAGCTTTTCAAATTGTTTTTCTAAAAAATTTATTTTCTCAACAATTGGTTTCCATTCTTTTATGTAATCTTTTTTAAGAAAAGAAAAAACTCTATCTAACATATTCAAGATTAATTATAAAATAAATATTAAACAAGAAAATGAATATTAAATAAATAGTAAATGTTACTTTAATTCAATGAAGCTCAATTTCTTCAATTGTTTGTTCTGTTGAATAGAATGAAGTAGTTTCAGGATCAAAATATAATGTAACTACGCCTAATGGACCATTTCTTTGTTTAGCAATAATAATATCTGCTTGATTAGAAGGAGCAATTTGCCCTGCTTCTTTAGGTCTATGAATAAATAAGACAACATCAGCATCTTGTTCAATTGAACCAGACTCTCTTAGATCCGAAAGCCGTGGTATTTGAGAAATCCTTTGTTCAGGAGCCCTTGAAAGTTGAGATATTGCTATAATAGGTACATTTAATTCTCTTGCTAATTCTTTTAGACTTCTTGAAATCTCTGTAATTTCCTGTACTCTACTATCATAACTTTTATGACTTTTAAGAAGTTGTAAATAGTCAATAATAAGCAAACCAATATCTCCTATTTGATGCTTTAACTTTCTTGCCATTGTTCTTATTTGAAGAGGAGTTAAGTTAGGAGTATCGTCAATATAAATCGGAGCTTGATTTAACCTATCTAACGCTTCAGAAATTAAAGCTAATTCATTAATATCTCCTTCATACATTAGTTTACCAGTCCTTAATCTCCATAAACTTACTCCTGCTTCACCTGCAATTAATCTATCTATTATTTGATCCTTAGACATTTCTAAACTAAATATAGCTACAGGAATGTTTTCATTTATAGCTATATTTCTTGCAATTGTTAAAGCTAAAGCAGTTTTTCCTAAAGATGGTCTTGAAGCTAAAATTATTAAATCTGACTTTTGTAACCCTCCTAAGTATTCATCTAACAAAGGAAAACCCGTAGGTATTCCTCTTAATTTTCTTTCTTGAGTATGAAGTTCCTCAATTCTTTGATAGGCTTCTTCTAAAAATTTAGAAATATGAGAAAATTCTTTAGGATATATTTTTTCAGCAACCTTAAATATTTTTGCTCCTAACTCATCTATTAATTCTTCTGGGTCTTTTTCTTCATCAAATGCTAGTTTTTGAATCTCGTAAGACATTTGAATCATATCTCTTCTTGCTTTTTTGTCTTTAATAATTTTTGCATAGTGAACAACATTCATAACTGAAGGTGTTTTATTTATAAGCTCAAAAAGATAAGATGGACCTCCAATATTATCTAATTCACCTATTTCTCTTAATCTATTAGTAACAGTCAAAATATCAATAGCCTCTCTTTTTTCAAACAAATATAATATTGCAGAATAGATTATCTGATGAGCAGGCTTATAAAAATCATCAGGAGAAATAAGATCAGCTACTTTATAAATTGCTTCAGGATCTATCAAAATTGAACCTAACAAAGCTTCTTCAGCAGAGATATTGTGAGGCAATGTTTTTATGATCTTCTCGTCCATTATTAAATATAGTTTATAAAAAATAGAAGAAAAATCAAATTATGGAAAAGTTGATAAAAAGTGAAAAAGATATTAAAAAAATAAATAAACAAATAAAAAATGCCCCTGGCAGGGCTCGAACCTGCAACCTCCTCCTTAGGACGGAGGCGCTCTTCCTATTAAGCTACAGGGGCTTATTTAAAAAATTATAAAATAAAAAAGGAATTGAAAATATTTCTTCAAAAATTAATATCCTTTAAATTTTTCAAAATATCTTTCAAATAGATATGTTAAATAATATTTTACAGAGAAAGGATAATCTAAAGTAGGGAGAAGTTTAATTAATCTACCTCCAAATCCTTTTTTAAATTGAGTTAAGCCGTACCAAGGATGTGTCGGACCTTCTTCTGTTATGCCCCACATATTATAAAATTTAAGACCCATATTTTTTAAATCTTGTATTATTTGAAAATGCAATTTATAATTAACTGGTTCTTTAATTGGGATAGAGGCTCCGTGATGATAAAACCCAATATTATTTTCTAAAATTATCAAAGCTGAAGAATAATATTTATTTTCAATTTTAGCTAAATAAAGAAATGCTTTATTATTTTTATTGAAAATTTCAAATTCTTTTTTAATCAAATTTTCTGAATAAGGTACGAATTTTTTACGCGAGGCTAGTTCTTTATAAAGTTTTAAAAAAATTTCAATTTTATCTATTTCTTTTGTTTTTTCAATTTCAATATAATCTTTATCCAGGCTTTCTAAAATTAATTTTTTATGATGATTGGAACATTCATTTAATAATTCTTCATTAGATTTATTGAATAATTCTTTTATCCAAAAATTTTCTGAAACTAGAATTCTTGGAGCTTTTTTAAATCCCAATTTTAACAACTGATCCAAAATTTCTTTATTTTCTTCAATCAATAAATTTGCTCGCAAAAAATTATATTTCTGATTAAGCTTTGTTTTTTTAATATACTCAATTAATTTCTCTGCTATTTCTACTATCTTACTTTTGTATTTTTCTTCTAATATAGGGCCGTGTAAAATTCCTAAGAAATTGCCCCTTTTAGCTTTATATCCTATAATTTGGCAAACACCTATTAAATATTGATCAAAAATTCCTAATCTATATACTTCTCTTCCTAGTTCTTTTTCTATTTCTCCCCATTCGAAATTTTGCAAAAAAGAGATAGGTTTAATTTTCGCTATAAAATTTCTGTAATCTTCGTCTTTTATGTTATCTATTGTTATCATAATTAAATATTTTTCTTAATTAATTCTGAAATTAAATATGCATCTTCTTGTGTAGTTAGTATATTTGTAGGTAAATTTAATATTGTTAAGCAAAGTTTTTCTGCATTAGGACACATCCCATAGTAATAGCCAAATCTGTCCAATCTTTTTTCTAGCGGTGCTAAGGGCGAATGGTACCAATTTCCTAAATAAATATTATATTTTTTTAATTTTTCTATTATTTTATTAGGATGACTACATGTTATAGGATATCTTAAATAGTAAAATTCAGAATACTGCGGATTTTCTCCATATGGTAATATTCCTTCTTTTAAATAAATTTTTGTTATCTTTTCTCTATGTTCTGAAAATTTGACAATTTTTTTAATTTGGTTTAAAGCAATTTTAGCAAAAGCGTTTGGCATTTTTTTAACTGTATATTCTTCATTACCTCCTCTTTTTTCTTTCTCTGATATATCTAAAACAGTTAAATTTAACTTTCTTAATATATATCCTAAAAATTTCCCATATGTGTTATAGTTTTTTCTGATATATTGCATTAAATAAGAAAATAAAAGTGTACGGAATAGCCACCTTTTATGTTTGATAGTTTCTAGTTTTTCATAATAATCTTTGAACTCATTAGCTATTTCTCTGTTTTTAATTATTAATGCTCCCCCAAATATACTAGAAATTACCTTTGATCTTCCAAAGCTAATTAAAGCTATATCTCCAAAGTTACCTAAAAATGTATTTTTATATTTACAACCAAAAGAATGGGCTAGATTTTCTATTAATAATAAATTATTTTCTCTGCAAAAATTAGAAATTTCTTCTAATTCATTTGGCACTCCAAATGTGTTTTGCGTTATTACAACTGAAATATCTGGATGATTTTTATATACCTGATATAGTTCATTAATCGAAAAATTCAAATATCCCTCTTTTATATCTACAAAAACTGGTTTACCGCCTGCATTTATGATTGCTTTGGGCACAACAAAACAAGTAAATCCTTGAGTAGCCACTTTTTTATTTTGTTTGTTTCTTAGATAAAATTTTAAAAAGAATTCTAAAGCCCCTCTTTCGGTAGAAAATAAAAAAATATATGCCCCTGGAAAAAACTTTTCTAACTCAAATTTTAAAAATTCTACTTCAGGACCATTAATCCAGCTATTTTTATCTTTTAAGATTTTTTTAACTAAAGCATAATCATCATATTCAAAATTTGGATAAAAATCTGGTGAAATTAATTTTCTTTTCATAGATTTCTAATTGCTTCTAAAAGCTTACTAGGAATTCTGCCTAATATTAATATACCAGTTTCTTGAAGAGGATAATCTTTTAAAATTTCGTTTATATCTTCGTTATTATAAATTACTACCTTTCCATAAATTTCTTCAAGAAATATTTCAGTATAATCTTTAAATGTTAAAATTATTTTATCCATCTTTTTGAAATCCTGAATTAAAGAATAATAAATATTTGGAGTTTCAACTCCTAATTCTAATATTCCAGCAAAAAATACTATTCTATAAGATAAAGGAATTTGCAAGAAAAATTCTAAAGCCCTCTTTATACCTACTAAATTGGCATTATAAGAATCATCTATAATTACCGGACTTTCTCTTTTGACAACTTCAAACTGATGCGGTAAAAGTTTAATATTTTGAATTTCTTCTTTTAATTCTTCTGGATTTATTCCTAAAATATAACTACAAGCAAGAGCACCTATTAAATTTTCAAGAAAATGCCTTCCTACTAAATTTGTTCTTAAAGATATAACCCCTTCTGGATAAATAAAATCAAAATTAGTTCCTTCCAAGGTAAAGATTTCATTTTTAGAATAAAATTGTCCTTTTTCTGATGCATAAAGATATTTTTGTTTTACATTTAATTCCTCGTAAATTTTTGCTACTAATTCATTTGCTCCATTTAAAAATGCTAGTCCATCAGGAATTATTTCTTTAAAAATTTCTAAGCCCTCTCCCTTTATGACATTTTCTAAAGAGCCAAAAGTTGCTAAATGTTGAGGAGCTAATCCTGTTAAGAAAGCAATTTTAGGATGAAAAATATTTACCATTGTTTCCACCTCTCCGGTCTTTCTTGCTCCCATTTCAAGAATTATGATTTCATAATCTTCTAAATTGGTATTTAAAATAAATTGACTCAAACCTATTTCTGCATTTAGTCTTTGTGGTGATTTTAAAACTTCATATTTCTTACTCAAAAGCTGTGCTAAAATTTCTTTAGTTGAAGTTTTCCCATAACTTCCAGTAATTCCGATAACTTTCCTATTTTTATTTTCATTTAACCAATCTGAAATCTTTTTTTCTGCTTTTTTGTATAATATAATTGCATATAATTTGGTAATAATATTTGCTAAATAAGTAGAAAATAAATATACGCAAAACTGAAAAGAAGTTGTTAACAAAATTAAAGCTACTGTAATATTACCCTCTCCATATTGAAGTAACCTATAATTTATTAGCGAAGCTACAAATAAAATAAATATAGCCTTAGGTGTATAATTAATCAGCTTTAGCTGTTCTTTCCTCTTTATTATTAGTATAATTAAAATTATAAAAAGAGGAACAAGCCAAAAATCAGTTATTTGGAAGCTTATACCTAAAATAGCAAATAATACAAAAAGCACCCACAAAATCCATAAAATAAGTTCTGTTCTTTTAAAGAAGATAAAATAACTTGATGGATAATCGAAATGGGCGAATATTGAGGGGAAGAAATATTCTTTAAGCTGAATAAGCCTAAAAATAGATATACCTGAATATAAAAAAACAATTAATACAAAAATTAAATATGCCATATAGTAATTATAAACAAACAGACCAAAAAGGCGCAAAAGAGCAAATAAGTGCTGGAATTTTAGTTTATAGGAAAAATAAGAAAACAAACAGAATTGAGGTTTTATTAGTTCACCCTGGGGGTCCTTATTGGCAAAATAAAGACTTAGGAGCTTGGCATATTCCTAAAGGAGGCGTAGATAAAGGAGAAGATTATTTAATTACAGCAATTAGAGAATTTGAAGAAGAAACTGGTTTAAACCTTACAAAAAATGATATAAAGAAATTAAGATATTTATGTAATGTAAAAAGTAAAGGAGGGAAAATTGTTCATGTTTATTTTTTAAATAAAGATTTTAAAAAAGATAAATTTGGTACAAGCAAAGAATTCATAGAAGTAGAATGGCCTCCTAAATCAGGCATTAAAAGAATTTATCCAGAAAATGATAAGGTAGAATATATTGATATAGAAATAGCCAAGAAGAAAATTATTCCTTATCAACTCCCTGCATTACTTAAATTAGAAAAATTTGTTTATTAATAGCTTTTTAAAAAATGTTTTAATTCTGTAATTATTCTATCCTTTAATATTATTAAGCTTAAAAAGTAAATTGAACTACCAGCAATAATTAAAATAAATAAATTTAATTTAGAAAATAATAGCAAAAATAAACTTAAAATCAATGAAGCCATAAAGGGTTTAAAAAATCCATACCATAAGTTGAAATTTAGATATTTTTGAGTAGCAAAATAACCTAACAAAAATATTAAAAAGCTTGAAAAAGTTGTTGTATAAGAAGCAGCAAGAAAGTCAAATCTAGGAATTAATATTAAATTCAAAGTTACATTTGCTATATACCCTATAAATTCATAAATTAAAAGTTCTATTCTTCTATCTATAGCTATTAAGAATTGAGAAAAAACCATAAATATTGAATTAGCTAATAATGATGGTATTAAAATTTTTAATCCATAAGTAGCAACTAAGTATTTTTCACCAAATACTAATAAAATTAATTTGTCAGACAAAATAAAAATAGAAAAAATTATAGGAAGAACTAACAAATAATTAAGATAAATTCCAAATTCAATATTTTCTTTTAGTTCGTCTTTATTATTTAAGTTTGATGAAAATAGAGGTAACAATGTAAGAGCTATTCCTGCAGGAAATAGTATTAAAAATTCATTAATTTTTACAGCAGAGTTATAAATTCCAACAAAATAAGATGGATAAAACCAGCCAAGTATTATAGAATCAGTAAAAAGTAGTAAAAGATAAAAAGCATTTGCAATCGCTATTGGCCAACTAGATTTGAAGTAAAATTTATAAACACTAAAATCAAATACAAACTTAAAAGATTTTAATAACCTACCTAAAAATACTATACTTAATATAAATCCTAAGCTTATACTAAGAAAATATGCATATGCTAAAGCTATAGTTGTTCTAAATTTAATTAAAGAATATAAACCAAAAACAAATAGTAGCAAATTAGTAATAAAGTGTAAAATGCCTTGCAATTCACCTTTTAATTCTGCTCTATAAACTGCATAAGCAAATTCTCTTAATATATCAAAAATTATCATTATTCCTAAGATAGGCAATAATTTTAGTGATCTTTCATCTTTTATCAAAATTAATCCCAAAAGTAGAATCAAAATATATGAGATTATGCTTAAAAATATTGAAAAAGATATTACTTCATTAAATATTTTTTCTTTATTTTCTCTTCTTTTAGATAATTCTCTGGTTAAGATAGCTGTAAGACCTAATTCAGGTAAGAAAGAAAATATAAGTACAAAATTAATAGCCAATGCAAAACTTCCATATAAATCTGGCCCTAAAAATCTTGCTGAAAATATAACAAGTAATGCTCTTAAAATTCCACCTAAAATTTTTCCTGATGTAATCCAAAAACTATTTTTTGTTATAATTTGAAAAGGATGTATATTTTGAGTGAAAAAAACAATTAAGTTTTTCATGGTTACTTATTATTTATATCAAATTTTAAAACATAACTTAGAAATATTAAGGTTTTTAGATTTTCTTAGGGATCTTATTTTATTTTTAGTAATATTTGTTTTTTGCTTATGGGTTTTTAAGGAGAGCTTTAAAAATAAAAAAATACTATGGATATTTGCTGAATTTTTCGTTGCAGTATTTTTAAGTATTTTAATCGTCCAATTAATTAAAAATAATTATATAGTAATAAGGCCCATCAGTTATTTTTACCCAGGTGAACAACTTTTTGATAGTTTTCCTTCTCAACATACTACTTTAATGACCGCGATATCTGTAGTAATTTTAAATAATTTTATTGAATGGGGAATTTTAATGTTTCTTTTAACTGCCTTAATAGCTATTTTCAGTTGGTTGAGTTTAATGCATTGGCCAATAGATATAATTGTTGGTTTGTTACTGGGTTATTTGATTGGTGCTTTTTCTGTTCAAATTATAAAGCTCTTTTACGGGTTTAAGAGAAAGAAGATAGAAAATTAAATCTAAGACTTTAATTATATAAATTACAAAAATTAATTTGAGTTTGATATCTTGATAATCTCCTTCTAAAATTTTTTCTTTTTCATAAAAAGCATTTAATTCTTTACATATTTCTATTAAATACTGAGAGAGCAAGTTAGGCCTAATATTTTTTATAGCATCATAAGAAATTGTTTGTAATTGCTGAACCTTTCTTAATATTTGAATATACCCTTCTCTTCCCAAAATATATCTATAAGCTTTTGTCAAATTATTTTTAATTACTTTTTTACTAGGAATTTTAAATTCTTTAGACCGTGCCTTTTTTAATATGCTATTAAATCTTGCGTATGTGTACAAAGCATACCAAATAGGATTTTCTTCTGATTCTTTTAATGCTAAATCTATATCAAGCTCCACTGTGTTTTCTAAAGCATATTTAGAGAAATAAAATCTTATAGGATTTATGCCTAATAATTCTATAAGCTCATCTAAAGTAATATAAATACCTTTTCTTTTAGACATTCTTAAAAGCTCTTCGCCTTTTGTAATATGGACCATTTGGTAGATTAAGATTTTAAATCTATTTTCTTTTATAGAAAAAACTTCTGTAAAAGTTTTAAGCAATCTTCTAGCGTGATCTTGATGATCTGAAGATACTAAGATAATAGAATATTTATACTTTCTGATAAAAAATTTTTCATAATTGTATAAAATGTCTGAAAAGAAATATGATGGTTCACCATCTTTTTTAATTAAAACTTCATCTTTGGGCTCTCCTAATTTAGTAAGAAGTAACCATATTGCACCTTCTCTATGTTCTAATAATTTTTTACGTTCTAAAATTTTTAGAATTTTTTTATCTAAGCCTTTTTTGTAAAGACCTGTTTCAAAATAAAAATTATCAAATTGAGTTCCAAATTTTTGTAG
>Ga0105158_1000463_pt1 | contig 17587 bp, 19 predicted proteins | sample LHCtaG_FD_81567 | JGI IMG/M metagenome (GOLD analysis project Ga0105158, IMG submission 81567) | Hot spring microbial communities from Little Hot Creek, USA to study Microbial Dark Matter (Phase II) - LHC4sed_matched | ecosystem: Environmental > Aquatic > Thermal springs > Hot (42-90C) >...
GATACTGAAATGTAAGCCCGAATACGCCACAAGAAAAAAGATTATTGAAGCCGGGGACGAGCTGAGGTACATGCTTGAAGCCGAAAGCATCGAGGAGGAGAGGGGAAGCATATTCAACGCAATAATGAACCAGTCAATCGCACTGACATTATTCCACATGCTTGAGCTCCTGGAAACTCAGGGGCCATACACGCTGAAAGCCTTCATGGATAGGATTAGGCTTGAGAGGCGTGAAAAGCAGAGCTACGCAATACTAACAGGCGACCAGGAATATAAAGCGCTGGAGATAATGGTCCAGCGGAGCCTACCTGAGCACCCGAAGGTTGAACTGCTCAAGCAGATCATAAGCGGGCAGCTAATAAGTAAGCCATCCTCACGCATAATAGTCTTCACACAGTACAGGGATACTGTAAACCACCTTGTCAACGAACTTCACACGCTTCCAGGGGTCAGGGTTGAAAGATTCATAGGTCAAGCCTCAAAGAACGGTGATAGGGGGTTAAGCCAGGAGGAGCAGGCTGAGAGAATAAGGATGCTTGAAGATGGAAGGCTGAACGTCCTCATAGCAACAAGCATAGCTGAGGAGGGCTTAGACATCCCATCAGTCGACCACGTAATATTCTATGAGCCGATTCCAAGCGAGATACGCTACATACAGCGTAGGGGAAGAACCGGGAGAAAAGCGCCCGGGAAAGTCACAATACTCGCAGCCAACGAAAGCCTAGACATGATATACCTGTACGCAAGCAGGAAGAGGGCGGAGAAAATGAGGAGAATAGCCGACGTAATAAGCCTAAGGCTCCAGCCTATATTTAGGAGGCGCATAAAGCCGCCGCCAAACCCAATGACGCCTGAAGAGATAAGGGAGATTGAGAGGGAAGCCGAGAGAGCCGGGGAAGAAGAGCCGTACAAAATCGAGTTAGAAGCTGAAATGCTAAAGGACATTAATAGAAGAGCCTCAAGGGCTGCGAGGCTAATATACATGAAGCTCCTGGAGAAGGGCGACGGGGGAATGACCATGAACGAAATAGCCTCAGAAATGGAGCCAAACGGCGTAACACCTCAAGTAGCGAAAGCCGCATTAGCCATGCTAATGAGGAACGAGCTTGTCGCCGAAGTTAAACGCGGAAAATACGCCCCAACATCAGCCGCAAAGCATAAGCCCGACGGCGGATCATACGAGATACGAATAGAGAAAATATACCCAAACTCAGCGGTCGTAATAGTGAACGAAGAGTGGAGGGCAAGGCTGGAACCCCAAGACTACAATGGGCCGAGAAACCTCATAAAGAAGAACAGCAGATTCAAAGCAGTAGCAGAACTATACAGAGTAAATGGGACATTACACATAAGAATAAAAGACGTAATAAAGAAACTCTAAACCTCAATAACCCAAGCCAACAAGCAAAAACAGAAAAAAAGAGGGGGATTTGCGGGAGAAATCGCCATGCTTCGCTGGGTTCGAACCCCACCCCCGCACCATTATATAGGTTTTGTAGGGGGTTTATTCCAGCTTCAGTACTTTGGCTTTCTGAAGATTTTAACGCCTAAGTTAACAGTTCCAAAACAGATAGACTTAAATAGACGTTTTTCCTCGGCAGAAAAAGAAACCTGCTAATAACCATCGGATTATTCCTTGGAATCATCGGCGAGCAATTCTCGTTTCTTTTCCAGCTTGGACTGGACACAATCCCTACCTTCATATTTTCATCTCCTTAGATTAGAGCTAATCGTTAAGGCTCCTATACAAAAAATTTAGTTACAGCCAATTGGTTCTCAGAGAAGATTTCTAAGGTTAAAAAACATGAAAGGAGCTATGTGGGAGTCGAGCATTTTCGATAAAGGTGTATATTTTTTCGCTTCCTCTATTCTTGCTATACGGCTAGTGAAGTTGCCTCCCTAAAATAATGAATGATCTAAAAGCCATTTCCAATTTGAATTGAAAAAATAAGAGTGATTGCGAATTAGATGCCTTTCCATCATTAATTCTATTTTTCTTTCCTTTTCCAAGCCAGTATATTACTCCAGCTATTACTAGGCAGATTATCGTGCTTATGGGTGTGAAGGAGCAGTGGGCGTAGTAGCCCAGAAGCGATGGCTTACTTGCAGGCGCTGGAATTAAAGTGGATATTCCCAGAATGACGGCGACTACGATTCCAACCCAATAATACCACTTCATTAGATTTTCATCTCCAACTTTTCCATATTGTGAGCAGAAGTCTTAAATAATTTTCCTAGCTCAGCAAAGGTTAGGTTCATTGTGATCTCCTTTGGATCTTTTGGGCTATAAAGTCTGCGTAATGCCTTGCCAAATTAATGGTGTTATATCAGAAAGAAGAAAAAGAACCGAAAACTAATCGCGTTTAGAACTTTAATTGAATTAAGTGTAACACTGACTAAATAAGTATAAATCCTAAGAGACTTGTATTAAAGCACTTTATAAAATTGTAAACAAAAATGAACTGATATTTAAACGGGACTTGGAATAAGCTTCTTTTCAGGCATTCTTCAATGGTTAAATTAGACATTCTGGAAAGCTTATCCCAAGAATTCTTAGAAGGAACGAGTTCTTGTTCAATACCTCCGTGATCTTCACGATTAACTTCCATCAACAATCCTAAAACTAACCTTTCCCTAGCCTTGCGTGACTACAGTTGTCACCTGCAGAAAAAATTATAATCTTGTTATAATTGGCCTGAAGGACTCTATCCCCCTAGAGCCGCATAACCTCGTATTCCTCATCTTTCATTCTTTCTCGGCACTTCAATTTTGATTCTGCCTAGGTTCGGAAGTAAGTGACTTTTACGCTGCTAGGATACTCTACCCTATAAGCATGCGAAGCGTTCTTATGGTGCTTTTGAGAGAGCAGGTTAAGCGGTTTTTAGGCTTCTCGCCCCTAATCTTTTATGTGCGTACATGATTAGGGGTGTGTGCGTACACGGGCAGACTTAAGCGCCGAGTCTCAATAAACCTAAACCCAGGAGTTTATGGAAAAGCCCGAGAATTAGAGTTAAACATTTCTAGGATATGCGAAAACACCTTAAAGCAGGAAATAGAGCGAATACTAGGTTCAAAAAGCCGAAATGGGGGAAACCTAGGGGGCGAAGCCCCCGGTTTGGTGCGGCCGCCGGGATTTGAACCCGGGATCGCAGGCTTGGAAGGCCTGTGTCCTAACCAGGCTAGACGACGGCCGCATATTAACTCTAATTTGTTTTAGGGTTTTTGTGCTAATTAATTTTTTGTTATCTTTCATAGTCGTGATATTTTGAATCTTGGGTGGCTTGGTGGTGGGCGTTTTCCCTCCTCCATTAGGATTTGGGCGTATGCTGCGTTTATTAGGCTTATTGCTGGGAAAATGTATTCTGCGTCGCTTATTGGGCCGAAGAGTATGAAGTCGGCTCCAATAGATATTGGAAGCCCGTTCACTATTGATGAGCATGCCATTAATAGAATCTTATCCTTTTTTTCTTTAAGGGATTTCCATGATGCTATCGCGTTGTGGGCTCCGCATCCAGTTGGGTAGCCGTACCGCTCCTTAACCTCAAATATTGCTTTACATGCTAAACCTAGTGTTGCGACATCTAGGACTACTGTGTCAACGAGTATATTTATTATTCCAGCGGACTCAATCTTCGGGATTAAGGCTTCAAGAAGCTTAACCCTCTCCCTATAAGATATTATTGCTCTGGTGCTATATGTGAGCGCTATAGCCGATTTTAATCCAACATCCTTAGCCTTCGCGTATATTGAAGGCTTCGTCTCAGGGTTAATCGAGTTTAGTATTGTTCTATCTAGTATGCCCAAATCCCTAGCAGCCTCCATACCGCTTAACCCAGCATTCTCGGAAACATAGTCTATGAGAATGGGCATCTTCGTCACGTCGGCGGCGAACTCAAGATACTTCTTAGCATTCTCAGGGTTAGAGCAGACAACATCAAGCATTGCTGGTAACCCAGTTTTATCAGAGACCTCTTCAAGCTTCGCAATTAGGCTCTCAGCGCTTGCGCGATTAAATTCTCCAGCCTTCTCATCCTGAACGCATTTATCGCCCTTATAAAATATGCTTCCAATCATAACAGTTGGGTTCTCACCAGGCTGACCGCCGACCTTAACGCCAGATATTTCAAAAGCAATCTGCTCCCTACCAAACCTAAACATTCCTAACCACACCTCTGACATCTAGTCAATAACAATACCAATTGTCTTAAGCATTTAATTTTTTCTTGGAGGATAGCTGAAAGTAATATAGGTTTGATGCCAAAATATTTTTGGATTTAGTAGTGGGGCTGAATTGAGAGATGAGGAGAGGATTATTGATCTGCATAGAGGGGCTCGATAGAAGCGGAAAGACGACGCAGTCTCATCTCTTAGTTAAGAACCTGAAAAATAAGGGTTTTGAAGCTGTTTACACAACAGAGCCCAGCAATGGTGAGATTGGAAGATTCATAAGACGCTATGTTCTGCGGAGGCGTAGGCGCATACCAGCCCATATAGAAGCCCTCTTATTCGCTGCGGACAGGGTTGACCACGTTGAGAGGGAGATAAAAACGATGCTTAATGAGGGGAAAATAGTTGTCTCAGACAGATACATTTACTCTTCACTGGCATATCAGGGTGCAGCTGGGCTCGATATAGAGTGGATAAGAGAGGTCAATAAGATGGTTCCGGAACCGGATTTAGCAATATACTTGGAGGTTCCCATTGAAGTCATTATGGAGCGCCTTAAGAGGAAGGGGAGAAAATCAGTTATGGAGTCTCCTGAGATACAGAAGAAGGTTAGGGAGGTTTACATGAAACTCGTTAGGGAGGGAAAACTCATAATGGTCGATGGAAACAGACCGATAATAGAGGTTTCGCGGGACATTCAAAAAATAGTTATTGATAGATTAAAGCGGCTTGGAAACTAAATAGCCTACATATCCATAATTCTTATTGGGCTAGATTTTTTCCTCAATAGCTCCACATTTATGTTTTCAATTAGAAACTTAATGAGCCCCTCTATTGGTATGCGCTCCAGCCCCCTCTCATGAAAAGCCTGAACCTCAAATTCATTCCTGCCGAATAAGAATCTTAGGAAGTAATAGTCGAATCTTAAGGCTCTCCGCTCCTTTCCTCTTAACCTGTAATATCTTATGACGCAAAAGAAGTCTAGTATGCGAGCTTCCTCCTCATTAATCAACTTTAAAATTGTATTCAGTGTGTCTTCATCGAGGTAGTTGAACGTTAAGCCGTCAGCCACACCAAACTCTGGAATAACCTTTATGTCTGGACCAATTAAACTTGATAGGTGAGTGCCCACGCTACTTCCATTCAACCTATATAATGTATTAAGTATCGCCTTCTGTAGATCGCTTAAAGGAACCTTAAACTCGAGTTTGGCGGCGCCATGATACTTGTTTGGGAAATTTATGTAGACTCCTAAAGTTTTCTTCATTTTCTCATTTTCCCAATTCTTCTTATTCTCTCAAGATTCTCTAGTAGAATGGACATTGCAGCACTTAACCTTTCAATCTCATCCAAATTATCTTCAACTCTAAGTCTCTCATTAATCTCCCAAATCTTCATTAGAAGCGTTGATTCAGCCTGGCTTAACGCCGACAAGGTCTCAATCTCCCTAGCCTCTTCCTCCTCCCTAACGACGACTACCTTCTTCTGGCATTGGGCGCACCATAGCTCGCCGCTCTTAAGCCTGAACAGCGGCGAAGCGCAGACTGGGCATGATAAATCTGTTAATGTTGCACCGCTCCTTAGTAGGTCGGCCATTAAGCGCACCTTATCACTCTTGTCTTCTCCCTTAGACAAGTCACGCACCCCGCTCACTCTTTAAAGTAGTCTCATATCTATTAAGCATTCTAAGACAATGAACTTTATCTGCGCTTAACCTTATATACTTTGACGAGATCGATGGCGTCCCTAACGTTTTTAGCTCTGGCTAAAATCCTAATCCTTTGCGGGTCGATTTGAATCTGATATTTGCATCCAAGGCACTTAGCGGTCTTCTGACTATCCTTAGCATACCTAACTAGCCCGCATCTCGGGCAGGCAAATATTATGTAGTCGGCCAAATCTATCCCCGCAAATACACCATCCAAATAACTATCATAATTTTTAACTTTAAATCCAAGATATTAGTTTCAAGTCTCAATCCTATGCTAAGATTAATAGATCAGTCTGTAGAGCGAAAAACTTAGCACACCATTTCTAAATGTTAGATCCTCAACTTTAGGTATGACTGGAACTGGTAGAATTAAATGCCTATAAAATCTCACATCCTCGCGCTCAGCCTCAATTATAACATCCCACTCGGAGACCGTCAGCCTCACGTCTCTCTCTTCAACGCCGGGCATATAAGCCATAATGAAAACCCTATCAGCCTCAACGTAAACATCCACAAGCGGGGTTCTAACCCAAGGGGCCACAATAGGCCTATAAGCCTCTTTAGCCTCCCTAGGAACCCTTCTTCTAGGCTTAATGTTAAAAGCCTTCACGACTGCCAGCCCAAAGATAAAGCCACCTATATGTGCCCAAAAGGCTACACCGAGCCCCGTCTCTAGTGGAGTTAGCGATATTAAACCCATTAAAAATTGGTAGATGAACCAGAAGCCAAGATAATAGTATGCTGGTACGCTGACGATTGTAATAAATATGTAGAAGACTATTGTCCTTATTCTCGCGTTCGGATATAGAAGCATGTATGCGCCTAAAACAGCCGATATCGCTCCGGAAGCCCCAACAGCTGGGGTTTTAAGGTCTATAATCACGTAGTAGATTGGCTTTGTGTAAAGCGATAGAAGTGATGAGACCATATGGGCGAAGCTAGCGAATAAGCCTCCCAGCAGATAGAAGATCAAGTATTTAGTGTGCCCCAATGTATCCTCAACATTATCCCCGAAAACCCATAGATAAAGCATGTTGCCAAGCAAGTGTAGGATGCCTGCGTGCATAAACATGCTTGTGAAGAGGGTCTCTAATCTTTCTCCCCTCAAAATGTAGTATGGGATTGCCCCGTACATCATGATGTACTTATTAAAGGCTCGAAAGCCCTGGAGATATAAGGAGAAGAAGACCACTACATTTAAAATGATTAGCGTGTAGTTTACGTATGGCCTTTTAGAAGGCCTATTCTCATCGTGGATTGGTATCATGCCATTAATCCGCAGCTCCCAGACTCTAGGATTTTCTCCACGGCTCTTTTATAAACCTTTATGCTAACCAAATACTCCGGAATCTCTATATATTCATTTGGGGTGTGACTTAAGCTTGAGTCTCCGGGACCATACGTTGCCACCGGGATCTTGAAGTGCGCTCCGAAAATGTTCATGTCGCCAGTTCCAGTCTTGCGAATAAGCTTAGCCTCCTCACCAGTTTCCTCAAGTATTGCCTCCTTCAAAGCCCTGATAACAATTGTGTCCCTATCAGCCACATACGGTTCAACCCTATCGATAATGCTGAAATCAACAATTAACCCATTATTTTCCATCATAAAGTCCTCAATCAAATCTTTCAGGGCTTCTATGGTTTTCCGGCAGCTAATCGTCGGCGGCAATCTGAAATCAATTATCAGAGCGCATTCATCAGATATGCTGCGCGTCGACCCCCTGCTAAATATTCTTAGTATTGCTGGCGTTAAAGAGTAGAAGATGCCGAATGGGGACCTATACTTTTCCTCACAAACCCCCTTAATTCTAGCCCATACTTCAAAGCATTTCTCAGCGGCATTATATAGGAGGTGCTGGGTGCCAACATGCCCGGTGGAAGATTTAATTTTTATCTTCAGCTTAAGGTGGCCTTTATAAGCGAATGTTATCTTGTTTATGCCGCTTGGCTCACCGAATATCGCATAGTTGATGCCAAGTTTCTCACGTAGGAGACGCCTAATCCCCTTAGCCTTACCCTCCTCATCGACGACGCAAGCAACTATAATCCTGCCTCTTGAAATATCCCTCCTTAAGCTTGATGCTGCAACTATCATGGCGGCTAGGGAGGACTTAGCGTCCACGGCGCCCCTACCATAAAGCCTATTACTCTCAACCCTAACCGGTATCCAGCCTGGAACGGTATCCATATGCCCACATAGGAGAATGGATGGTTCGCCGGAGCCAACTTCACCGTAAACATTGCCAACAGAGTCCCTCCAAACCCTCTCGAAACCTAATTTCCCCATCTCGTCTGCCAGAAATAATGATAGGTCTCCCTCTCTGCCACTTGGACTATATATCTCTAACATTCTTTTTAGAAGGCTCACCGGATACTCTTCGCCAAAATTCATTCCTAACCAGCTCTCAGTTGCCAGATATTTTCCTCTCCTCCTCCAATAGTACTTCTCCTAATATATTTGCAACAGCCTCGATATGATCAACTTCTATAACGAGCGGTGGAAGAAAACGTATCACGTTTCTGCCCGAATAGAGCAGTATTACACCCCTCTCAAGCGCCCTCATTAGCAGATCGTATATGTCTATTCTAGCCTCAAGCCCCAACATTAAACCTAAGCCGCGCACCTCCCTTAAAACCTTAAATTCCTCAATAAGCTCCTGAAGAATTCTTTTAAATCTATCTCCGAGGACGCGGGCTCTCTCCACAAGATTCTCCTCAATTATAACATCTATTGTTGCGCACGCAGCTGCACATGCAAGTGGGTTTCCACCAAAGGTGCTCGTGTGCTCACCAATCTTAAGCGCATCCATAATTTCCTCCCTCGCAATAGTTGCACCTATCGGTAATCCTCCACCCATGGCTTTGGCGACGCACATTATGTCCGGTATAACACCCCAGTGCTCTGAAGCCCACATCTGACCAGTCCGCCCAAAGCCAGTTTGAACCTCATCGAAGATTAACACGACATTATTTTCATCGCACAGTTTCCTCAGACCCTCGAGGAAGCCTTCCGGTGCAACATGGATGCCTCCCTCGCCCTGAATTGGTTCAACAATGATCGCGGCAGTATCCTCCGTGATGGATTCCTTAACCCTATCGAGCCTGCCAAATGGTACGAACTTAAAGTTTGGGTTAAGGAGGCTCTTGAAGGGTTCACGATATTTTGGGTTCCATGTTGCTGAGAGGGCGCCCAGAGTTTTCCCATGGAAGCCTCTAACCATACTTATTACTTCGCGTTTACCAGTATATTTTATGGCGGCTTTAATGGCGCACTCAACAGTCTCAGTCCCACTATTAGATAGGAAGACTTTGTTCAGCCCCCTCGGGGCTATTTTAATTAGCTTCTCTAGGAGCTCAGCCCTCTTATCATTGTAGAGGGATCCGTGGCAAGATATAAGCTTCTCACACTGCTCCTTTATAGCCTTAACAACCCTCGGATGACAGTGTCCAACTAGGCTTACGCCGTAACCGCCCATACAGTCTATGTACGCTTTTCCATTCACATCATAGAGAATAGCCCCTTCTCCCCTAACAACACATACAGGAAGCTTCTGGTAGACGTTTGCGAGATAAGCGTTTTCAACGGCTACAATTTCTTTTTCATTCAGCTGTTATCACCGTACCATTTAAACCATTTAAAGCGCTCGTTATAGGATCATTCACTAAGCCGCAGGCTATAATGGCTTCCCCAACGCCAGCCTCAAGAGCCTCGATTGAGGCGATAACCTTCTTATCCATCCCAGAGCCAATTTTAGGTAAGATCTCCTTAGCGCGGCTCACAAGCATCCTCTTAATGTATTCTTCGCCTAGAAAGACGCCCGGCACATCCGTTAGAAAAATTATTTTGTCGGCTTTTAATGCTCCAGCTATCTGCCCAGCGGCTCTATCACTATCAACATTTAAGTACTCGTTCTCCTCACCTATGGCTACTGGGGAGATAACTGGCACATACCCCTGATTAACAAGGATTTCGAGGAGCTGGGGGTTAACCCTAGATATTTTTCCAGTGAAGCCCCCATCAATTATGCGCTTTCTACCCCTCTCATCAATAATCATAAGCTTCTTCTTCCTATTCGCCACCATTAATGCCCCATCCACACCGGAGAGCCCAACCGCCAATATCCCTCGACTTATAAGCCATCTTACTATCGCCTTATTTATTCTGCCAGCCATAACCATGGTATATATTTCCACGGTCTCTTCATCAGTGTATCGGCTTCTTAAGCCGTCGGGTGAAGTTATAAAAATCTGTTTCTTCCCAAGTTTCTCGGCTATCTCCGTAACTTCATCTCCGCCCCCATGAACTATAACTAGCTTCTCATCTCTTAGAATCCTTTTTATATTGTTAGCTAAACCCTCACTTAACCCTCTCTTGAAAATGTCCCCGCCAATCTTTACAACTATCATTGCCGCCAACCGCCCAATAAAGAGTTATCTTAAACTGGGTGTAGGGCTGAGTAGCGTAAGCCCTCCCTCTCATCCCAGCCGCACATAATATTCATGTCCTGGACAGCTGTTCCAGCAGCCCCCTTCATCAAGTTATCTATAGCCGATAAAATGACAAGCCTATTTGCATGATCATCTATTTCGAAGCCTATATCACAGTAATTTGAGCCAACAACAATCTTAGGATCTGGATATTTGAAGATGCCTTTAACATCACGTATAAACCTAATGAAGGGCTCATTAGCATAAAATCCTCTATACATGCGCCAGACCTCAACCGAGGTTACCGGCTCCTTCAAGAATACATGGCATGTTGAGAGTATACCCCTAACCATGTTAACCGCGTGGGCTGACATTGAAACCTTAATATTCTCATCGCATAGTAGCCTAAGCTCCTGCTCGATCTCAGCGGTATGCCTATGCCCAACTGGTTTATAGGGTCTAACAACACTATAGTGCTCCGAGTGATGTGAGGATAGTGATGGCTTGGCGCCAGCACCCGATGAGCCAACCTTGAAATCAATTACGATCTTATCCCCCTCAATCTTACCAGACTTAACTATCGGCGCTAGAGCAAGTATGCCAGCGGTAGCCATGCATCCCGGAACAGCGACCAGCTGCGCCCTTTTTATCTCCTCACGATGGAGTTCAGGTAAACCGTAAACGGCCTTCTTGAGGAGGTCTGGGTTCCTGTGGCTCCAACCATACCATTTTACATAATCATCTGGGTTTTTAAGCCTGAAATCCGCGCTTGCATCAATAACTTTCAACCCCACCTCCATAAGATGTGGCGTAAATGTTGATGATACTCCGTGGGGTGTAGATATGAATAGTATGTCACATAAATCCACCACTTTAAATGGATCGGACTTTATAAATTTGAGTGTTGTTTGACCCTTAAGGTTTGGGTGAACCCTATGAACATACTCATCCGCATACGTGTTTGACGTCGCAGCTGAAACCTCAACCTTAGGGTGCGCTAATAATAAGCGTAGGAGTTCGCCGCCAACGTAACCGGAGGCTCCGAAAACGCCAACCCTCATCTCTTCATCACCCTAATAGCGTACTCAATTATTTTCCGGGGGATGTCAACCATGGTTGCTGAATAGAGCCCCTTAAACTCAGGCGTATTATTGACTTCATGCACAACTATCCCCGTAGGTGACTCCATGCAGTCGACCGCTAAAACCCCGCCGCCAACAGATTTTGAAGCCCTAAGAGCTAAGTCAATGATCTCATCGGTGAGGGGGCATGGCTCAGTTCTCCCACCCCTAGCAACATTAGTTCTCCAGTCCCCCTCGACTGAATAACGGTATGCTGCTGCAACAACCTCATCCCCAACAGTTAATATCCTTATGTCTCTTGGGGGTCTCTTAACATACTCCTGGAAATAGTAGATTTGCATAAGCGAGTTCTGCATTTCCTCACGTAACTCTATAAGCGCCTGCGCTGTCTCCTTGTCCTTGATTAGGGCTATGAGACGACCCCAGCTGCCGACGACGGGCTTTAGAACGGCTGGGTAACCTAGCGAATCTAAAGCCTTAATAGCCCCCTCATTCGTAAACGCCACTAGCGTTTTCGGAACCGGAACATCCGTCTTTATTAGGGCTAACGTAGTGAAAAGCTTGTTCCCGCATATTAGGGAGACATGGAATGGGTTGATTACTGGAAGCCCCATGCTTTCGAGGACGGCTGTTATATGCAATCCCCTAAAGTAGCTTATGCAGCGCTGTAAGGCTATGTCACCAAACTCATTCCTAACCCTCTCAAAATCGTCGGCTTTCAAGTAGATTTCTTTTGAATCGATCAGCCTTACGTCTAATCCAAGTCTCCTCGAAGCCTCTATTAAAGCCTTCTCCTCCCACCTAATCCTATCATAGACTAAACTTATCCGATTCATCAGTTTTTACTCGCCCCAGTCCTCGCCCTCTATCTCGGCTGGCTTAAGGCTAATTGACCCATACTCATCAAATTTAACTTCTAAGTCTAGTCCACAATCTGGGCAGCTGACAATTTCACCCGAAATGGCATCGTCTGGAACATCTATTTCAGCATCGCATTCAGGGCATCTTGACTTGAAGGTTACCGCCCCCTCTCTTTTTATTCACGCTTTAATAGGAGAAAGCATTTTTCTTTATAAATGTTTCGGAATGCTCAAAAAAACTTTAATAAAATTTGCCATAAAATATTTTTTTCCTCAATTAATTTATATACTTGAGTTAAGAATTTTTATTTTAGAAGGGAAGGGGATGAGTTTAGATATAGACGATGTGGATAGAGAGATTCTCAGGATGCTGCAGGATGATGCGAGAATATCATTTAGGAAGATAGCTGAAAAACTAAATGTGAGTGAAGCAACAATATTTATTAGAGTTAAGAAACTCCTAAAGAAGAAAATTATAAAGAGGTTTACGGCAATAGTTTCTCCTGAAATGCTTGGCAAAAATATAACGGCGTTTATTCTGATAATTGCTGACCCAAAAAAGCTGCAGAAGGTTCTAGAAGCTATAAGTAAAATGGATGAGGTTTACGAGGTTTATGATGTTACGGGATCATATTACGCTATAGCCAAAGTTCGAACGGAGGATCAAAGTAAGCTGGCTAAGATAATTGATGAAATAGGTATGATCGATGGCATCATAAGTACGGAGACAGCTCTCGTTCTAAGAAGCATAAAAGAGGAGACGAGAATAAAACTTTAGAGAGACGCCGATTCCTAAAGTTGCTCGAGCAAAGAATAAAAATGTTTAAGTTATCCATCGGGAATGGTTAAATATCTTAATGGAAATTGAAAGGTGAGGATAAGATATAAGGCGCATAATAATTATTACCGGGACTCCTGGAGTTGGGAAATCTTCAGTCTCAAGGACGCTTGCCTCAAAAATAAATGCGCATCTCATATCCGTCAGCGAACTCGTTAAGAAAGAAAAGCTCTATAGTGGCGTGGATAAGAAAAGGGATACGTTGATCGCGGATACGGCAAGGGTTTCGGAGAGGATTAGAGAGATGCTGTCAAATATTGATGGAAACGTGATTATTGAGGGGCACTTCGCTGTTGATGTTGTTCCACCAGAGTATATTGATGTAGTCTTCGTTTTAAGGAGAGATCCGGAGGAGCTTAAAAGGGTCCTTATGAGCCGCTCATATAAGGAGAGTAAGGTTATGGAGAATGTTGCCGCTGAGATTTTAGATGTTTGTCTCTATGATGCGGTAAGCAGGTGCGGTGCTAGTAAGGTCTGCGAGGTGAATGTAACCTCCAGAGATACGAATGATGTTGTCCAGGAGATACTGGATGTTTTTAATGGTGTAAGAGAGCGCAGAATTGGAATAGTAGATTGGCTTGGAAAACTTGAATCGGAGGGAAAACTTGATGAATATTTGAAGGAGCTTTAGAGGGATTTTACAGCCCTCAAAATATCTGCCTTAGTAACCAGTTTTATTCCCCTTCGGCTCGCATAAGCTTTTGCATGCTCACTAAATTTTTCGGCAATTAGGATCGGATTAGAGAAGCCAGCACTCTGAGCAAATTTATCTATATTTATAACTATGTTTACGCCAACTGTTCTATTCCAACTCTTAATCCAGACAGGGCATACCTCGCTTCCTCTCCGCACCAATAAATCAAATTTTTTAGAAGATTTTATGTCATCCTGCGACGATGGACTCTTATCTATTTTATAGCCTCTCCTAATAAAGTATTGTATTGCGAGTTTTATCAGCGATTGCTGGCTCATCTCTTCCACAATAAAAGATTAGTGTCCATAGTAGAAAAATCTTTTTATCAAGTTGATGTTTCTTTAAGTCCTCTTAACAGCAGATTTTTCACACCTATCCATTGAGCTATCGCGTAACCAACTATAATTTGAAGCCAAAATGTTATGACTCTTATAAGCAGAGTTGCTGTTCCACCAATGGCCGCTGGTATTTTAAATAGCGTGTAAAGGCTTGTCATAACTATTTCAACGAGCCCGAGCGGAAGCGCTATTGGAATATTCTGAACAGCTACACTTATTGAGTAGACTATTATCGTCTCATAAATTTTTGTAGATATCCAGCCTAAGCCCAGTGCATAGAACACCAAGAAGTATATGCTTAAGTGGAGAAGCCACGCGATGAAACTATAAGCGATTGACTTCGCCAAAGCCCGCCAATTCCTGCTAAAGGACTTAAACCCGTGGTGGAATTGTATTAAATTCCGGTAAGCCCTCTCCCTTAAATCAGATAGATTAAAGCGATCCCTAACTATAAAGGTAACAATTTTTATTGGCGTCTCGATGATCTTTTTAGTGGCCTCCTTAGCTAAAGCCAAGTAAAATAGGATCCCTATTAGGAGTAAAGAGCCTGAGATAATCAATAATAAGGGATATAATATTTCAGCGCTTACATTATATCCGATTATGAAGAATACTGAGGCAAAAATTAATCCGCCTAGCGTTATAAACGTAGTTACTATGCGATGGGCAACAACTGATGCAACAATTTTCCCAGATGAACCACCTGTCTCCCTATGAACCAGATAAATCCTAGTAATTTCGCCTGAAACAGTCTCAAATGGAATTATTAAATCCACAAGATTCCCTAACCAACAGTAAATGAAAACTCTCTTTAAACCCACATTTATTGAGAGAGCTTTCATAAGGCAATTCCAGCTCATCGAATAGAACAGTATGCTCGCCAGTGAAACAATAATTGATATTGAATAATAGAAGGAATATTCAAATGGATTAATACTTCCAAAGACTTCTATAATATCATTGAAGCCAACGAAAAAGTATAGATAAAAGACGAAAATCAGCAATCCCGTAATTATGAAGGCTGATAGCTTCACAAATAAACCTACTTTCATTCCGATTCCACTAGAAATTAACCTTTTTCCTTCATATTTATTAAGGTTGTTAGAGTCAGCGTTTTATGGCATCAACTTTTATATAGCCTCAACATTATGATTTACCGATGTCCAGTATAAAAGCAGTAATATTCGATCTAGATGATACGTTAATTCATTCAGGTATAGACTATAGGGAGATGAAGACATCATTAATCAAGTTTCTAATCGAATCTGGCGCTGAGCCAAGCCTCTTAAATGAGGACATGCCTAATCTAGAGATTTTCAGGACTGCAGCTGAAAGCCTTCGTAAAAAGAATGTTCCGGAAAACAAGATAAAAAATGTTCTTGATAGAGCCCATCAAATACTTAATGAGGCTGAGATGGAATCTCTAGGCAGAGCCAGATTAATGGATGGGGCTCTGGAAACATTATCCGCCCTTAAGGATCGGGATATAAAAGTTGGGATCATAACTAATGGGTGTAGAAGATACGCTGTTGAAGTAATTAAAATGTTCTCTATAGATAAATATGTTGATGTACTTGTTGCCAGGGATAATGTTACAGATCAGAAGCCCAGCCCCAAGCATCTCCTTAAAGCCCTCGAGATTTTAGGCGTATACACCAATGAAGCTATCTTCGTTGGGGATCACTGGATAGATGCCCTTTGCGCCAAGAATGCGGGGGTTAAATTTGTTCTGTTAAGAGGCAGAGACGAATATAAAATGTGGAATTTTAGAGGTGTTGAGGACATTATAGCTGTCGCCATTAATGACTTAAGGGAGCTGCTCAGGCTACTTTAGGATAGAGTTAAACGGCTTATTCTGGCGCGAAACAATTATTAATCGGTCATGGCTATTATTGATTCTACCCATGTATTTAGCGTGGAACGGTAGCATTAATCATGGAGTACGCTGTTGAAACTTTTGATTTAACTAAGATATTTGAGAGTAAGGAAGATGGCGCTAAGCGGATTGTTAGGGCAGTGGACCACGTAAATATTAGGGTTAAAAGAGGTGAATTCTTCGGGCTGCTTGGACCTAACGGGGCTGGAAAAACAACCCTCATAAAAATGCTCTGCACAATAATACTTCCAACGGAGGGAACGGCTAAAGTAAACGGTTACGATATAATTAAGGAGCCAGTAAAGGTTAGGAGCTGCATCGGTTGGTTTCACGGCGAGACTGGGGGAAGATCGCTTTACTGGAGGCTTAATGCTGAAGATAACCTGAGATTTTACGCATATTTACAGAATGTTCCCAAAGATGTTGCTGAGAGGAGAATTAAAGCCCTACTAGAATTTTTTGAGTTAACTAAGGACAAAAAGAAGCTTGTTAAGGATTATTCAACTGGCATGAAGGTTAGGGTTATGCTTGCTAGGGCTTTACTGCATAACCCACCCATATTATTTATGGATGAGCCAACAATTGGGCTTGACACCATAAGCGCTGTTGAAACTAGGAGGCTTCTAAAAGCCCTGAACGCTGAGCTCGGAAAAACAATAATCTTCAGAAGCCACAATATGTTTGAGGTTGAACAGCTATGTGAGAGAATAGCGATAATGAGGGAGGGGCGCGTAATAGCCGACGCGCCACCGTCAGTGTTAAGAGAGATGCTTAGAGATGTGCATGCCGTTGAAGTTGAAATTAAAGGGGACAATAATTTATCGGAGATTACAAGAGCATTATCAATTCTACCAATTGTTAAGAGGATTGTGGAGACAAAGAATGATTCGCTTACCATAACTATGCGCATCCAAGTTGATGATGAGTATGAGGCTATACCAGTTATAGCCAGCAAGTTCCATTCATTAGGTGTTAAGGTTTCAGCAATAAGGAGATCTGAGCCAACTCTTGAAGATATATTTGTGAAGTTAACTAGGGAGGAAGCGGCTTGAAAGTTGAGGATATAATTGGTCTCTTTAGGGGGGATGAACCCCGAGTATCATCCGAAACTAGACATGTCTGGGCTGTTTTCTGGGCTAACTTCAAAATATTCCTATCCTATAGAACTTGGGTTATAATGGAAACTATAAGCACGATCGCCTCGGTAGCCATGTATTCCTTCATGGGTTTACAGGTTGATGCTAAAAGGGTTACTTTAGCCGGTTATGGTGAAGTTGACTGGATCTCTTTTGCCCTGGTTGGGGTTGCCACAGCAAACTATTTATGGATGTGTATTAGTAGGCTAAGCCACTCCCTTCAGCATGAGATTCGTGAGGGCACTTTGGAGCCAATAATCACATCCCAAATAAGCATGAGATCATACATTATTGGGCAATCGATTAGGGGCTTTCTTGTCAGCGGATATTTCATGTTAGGGTTCTGAGCTATGTAGTCTTAAATAGACTTACATAGCTCTTGGGATTCACCAGCTTAGGGCTCCTCTTGAGTTCATTGGAGCCCTCATCAGCCTCCTCCCCTGTCTGGGTGAACCCGC
>Ga0105158_1000467_pt1 | contig 17504 bp, 22 predicted proteins | sample LHCtaG_FD_81567 | JGI IMG/M metagenome (GOLD analysis project Ga0105158, IMG submission 81567) | Hot spring microbial communities from Little Hot Creek, USA to study Microbial Dark Matter (Phase II) - LHC4sed_matched | ecosystem: Environmental > Aquatic > Thermal springs > Hot (42-90C) >...
AATTAAACGGTAAACCACAAGAGCAAAACCGGCAATCACCAAGATTGCGCCGATCCAAATAAGGTTCCGCATAGCCTCTATTACTTTTCCGGGAACTTCAACGGCGATTTCCGTGTGCTTTAATGAAGGTTGTTCATTTGCGGAGAATAGTTTGCTTTCAGATTCTCTGAACGACTCTGGAAGCTGAGAGATTGTTATGGTAATAGGCAAGTCAAAATCCATATTTATTTCTCCAATTCGAATGGAGCCATGGTTTCCCCATTCTTCAAGCTCCATAAGGTCGCCTCCCGTAACCCTATAATTGGTTGTGTCATTAAAATCCACCGCGGCTCCGAAATAGTATCCGCCATCCGCATATATGCCCGCAAGTCTTCTGCTACCATACTCCCGAACAAGAAAACAGGGAAGTAAACATAGGAAAATTCAGTGCGATTAACATTCCATCCCTTTATTTTGGCCCACCGAAGAACCGCAATATCGACGCAACCTTCCTTTAATAGATCCTGCCTACTATCCAATGTGAAGACTTGTATAAAAACTCGATACGTTCCTTCTTCCACGACATAATAGCTTACCCTGACACCATTACCTTCAATGGTGTTCGGCAACTTCACTAAGCGATTAGCAAACATGCCTGATAATAGCCTGGAAAGGTTCACGGTTCACCCCCACGTTTTGCGCAAGTTCTTCAGAACACGAATGGTCACTGTTATACCTGTTGACGTTACGGAAGCCTTAATGGGCCATGAAGGATATCTAACAGAGGTTTGTAGACGCTACAGCCTTGAAGACCTAGCCAAATTCTACAAGCAAGGAGAACACACACCATTGGTGTTCGCAGAGTCTGAAAACGTTTCAAGGCTTAGGGCTGAAATTTAAGAACGAAACAAGCAGCTTCAAGCCCTAGTTAATGGATTAACAGAAAAAGATGGACTGCTATTCTTCAGGAAGCGTAAGTAACGAAACTTTAAAAATCTCCGAGGTTATTCCAAAATTAGCCGAGGTAGCTCATTCTCAAAATGGTATGGAGACTTCTCCCGCGCACCCCATTTTTTATTTTTTACTTTCAAACTTTCGGTTATCAGCGATTAATAGAATTTTCAGTCTTGCGATATACATAACCCAACTGCAAAAAAGGTATTATAGGGATGGACAGACTTATTTTTGCGGTGATGGCTGGGTTTCATGGGAGCTGCTCAAATTAGGAAGAAGAGTTGGCCAGGCTATAATCTTCTTCTTTCATCCCGTATTCTTCTATCATATAGCGATATTCTATTAGTGTAAGTTTCAGTTCCACATAGTTTATTGGTGCTGAAGAGTAGGCTTCAAAGCCTACCTCAACATAATATATTTTATCATCGATAACCCTGATGGGTTTCCAATAAGGATTTTTAATCTGAGGTTTGACGTTGTATGCAGGAAAGTAAAAAGGAGAGTGAAATCAAAATAATTAAAACTAGAAAAAAGATCACTAATGCTTTCTTATTCAACTTTAAACTCCACACCTAGTTTACGAGAATCTATCTTAATTAATGTCTTCTAATATTTTTCAGCGTTTTCTGTTTAAGCTTTCAGCGCGATGGTGCGCGCAGCATTAATGGAGGAACCGCCTATGCCCAACAAAAGAAAGAAGAAGACTGAAGAAAGCGAAATCTCATGCTTATGAGAAGGTTTTTTGAAAATATTCTAGTATGACTTAACTTCGTTTTGGCAGCTCGATTTTTATGAAAATGCCTTGTTGCCTCCCAGTGTGGCCAAACGCTCCTGTATAAAGACGGCTTACGCTACACAGCAGACGGTTCCAGCATACAACCTACTCATGTAGAAACTGCAGCTATCGGTTAGCAAAACTAGAAAATCTACTATCGCCTTACACACAAAGTGAAAGCGATGCACACCAAAAGGTGAAAGCTCATCGAAGCAGGCTTTGAGTATGTACGCCACTATATTGATGTGATGCTTTTCAGAAAGCAGAAATAGGTACGGCTATAGACCACTAGGGAAAAGGTAAAAAGACTTAGGAAAAGGTTTTTAGTTTAGTTGTTATATGAGTGTTCTGCAAGGAATTGGTGTGAGGCTGTATTAAATGTCAGTGTTTGCAGCTCCCGGAGCCTATGACCGTGCTATAACTGTTTTCTCACCAGATGGTAGGCTATTCCAAGTTGAATATGCTATGGAACTGGTTAACCGAGGAGCAACTATTTTAGGGATAAAGTGTTCAGAAGGCGTGGTTTTAGGCGCGGAGGAAACTATTGAACCTCTAGAAGAGGCGGAGTTCTCATGGAAAATATTTAAAATAGATGAGCATATAGGCGCGGCCATAGTTGGATTAAGTTCTGATGCTAGAATTTTAGTTGACCAGGCGCGAATTTACGCTCAAAGTAATAGATTAACCTATGATGAACCAATAGATGTTGAAGTTGTCACCAAACGTGTATGCGATATAAAGCAGCTTTACACGCAGCATGGAGGAGTAAGGCCCTTTGGAGTTTCAATAATCTTCGGCGGCGTTGACAAGACTGGAAACAGGATTTTCATGACCCATCCCAGCGGCACTTATAAGGGGCATAAGGCTACTGCTGTGGGTGCTGGAAGAGAAACAGTGATGACCATACTGAAGGATGAATATAGGGAGAACATGAGCCTCAAAGATGCCGTAAATCTTGCAGTGAAATGTCTCGTAAAGGCGCTGGAGGCTAGACAGCTTCAACCAAGAATAAAGATAGCTGTTGTTCCCGCAGCGACAAAGAAATTTGAGATGCTCAGCGAATCTGATGTTGAAGGTTACATTAAGAGTTTAGGCTTATCTAAGTGAAGATGATGGGCGAAAAATATACAATAGCCCGCTTTTCAAAGGATGGTGTGCAATTCGAAATCCTTGTTAAGCCAGACAAGGCCTTAGATTATAGAATGGGAAAACTGTCTTCGCTTTCCGAGGTTCTGGTTACAGAAACAATATTCTCCGATGCAAACAAGGGCACGAAGGTTTCCGAAGAGGCTTTGCGAAAGGTTTTTGGTACAACGGACCAGCTTAAAGTGGCGGATGCTATTCTAAAAAAGGGGACACTGCAGCTAACCACAGAGCAGCGAAGAAAAATGATTGAAGAGAAGCGGAGACAAATAATAGCCTTCATATCTAAAAATTGTGTGGATCCTAAGACAAATCTTCCCCACCCGCCCATGCGAATTGAACAGGCTATGCAGCAAATCCATTACTCAATAGATCCATTTAAGCCCACGGAAGAGCAGGCCAGAGAGGTTATAAAGCTATTAAGGCAGATTCTTCCCCTAAAAATTGAGCAAATATCCATTAGCGTCCACATCCCAGCAGGATACGCGGCTAAAGCCTATGGCACTTTAAAGGCTTTTGGAACAATAAAGCATGAAGAGTGGCGTTCTGATGGTTCGTGGCAAGGTGTCCTAGAGATGCCAGCAGGGCTTTATGGACCGTTTCTTGAAAAGATAGGTGAGGTCACTAAGGGGAACGCTGAGGCAAAGGTAATATCTTGAGAGTTGGACTAAATTGTAGGTTGATGATTTATGGCAACATTTTTTGAGAGAAGGCAGCTTGTAACCCCTGGAGATTTGCTTGCCAAAGGCGACTATATAGCTGGCGAGAACACATACAAGGAAGGTGATGGAATATATGCCACTAGAATAGGGCTTGTAGAATATGAGAATAAGAAAGTCAGTGTTGTCGCATTGAGGGCCTTCTACATTCCGAAGGTAGGGGATATTGTTATAGGAGCCGTCGTAGAGGTTGGCTTCAGCGGGTGGACTGTGGACATAAACGCTCCCTATAAGGCCATTTTAAAAGCTTCCGATGTTTTAAACCGACAGTTTAAGCCGCAGAAAAACGATCTTACCGAGGTTCTTGACGTAGGCGACTTGGTCGTAGCGAAAATAATTGCGTATGATAGAACCCAAAACCCGCTTTTAAGCGTAAGCGATCCCGGATTAGGGAAAATAGCACGTGGACAAATTGTAAAGATCACACCCACTAAAATTCCAAGGGTTATAGGAAAGAAGGGCTCCATGATATCATTAATAAAGCAGGAAACTGGCTGCCACTTGGTTTTAGGACACAACGGCGTTATACTAATCACGGGCAAGAGCCCTGAAGATGAGGAGCTGGCAATGATGGCTATACGAAAGATTGAAGAGGAATCCCATATAAGCGGACTTACAGACCGCATATTCCAGATGATAAAAAGGGAAAAAGAGAAGAGAGGAGGTGGCGTTAGTGAATCAAAAGCCTGAATCTCTAATTAAAGATGGGTTAAGACTTGATGGAAGGAAACCCGATGAATTAAGACCAATAAAAATTGAGGTAGGCGTTTTATCAAATGCTGATGGATCAGCCTATATTGAGCAGGGTAAGAATAAAATTTTGGCAGCCGTTTATGGGCCGAAGGAGCTTCATCCAAAGCATTTGTCATTGCCTGATAGAATGGTTTTAAGATGCCGCTATCATATGGCGCCGTTCTCAGTTCAGGAGCGAAAGTCACCAGCACCTTCACGCAGAGAAATAGAGCTTTCAAAAGTTGTTAGAGAGGCCCTTGAACCAGCAATTTTCATGGAATATTACCCGCGAACAGCCACAGACGTTTTCGTGGAGGTTCTGCAGGCTGACGGTGGTACAAGATGCGCAAGTATAACGGCTGCTTCGCTAGCCCTGGCTGATGCTGGAATGCCTATGCGTGATCTTGTGGCGGCATGCTCAGCTGGAAAAATTAACGATACCATAGTTTTGGATCTGATGGATATTGAGGATAAAGATGGAACAGCTGATGTTCCAGTGGCTTATATGCCGAATTTAGGCGTTATAACATTACTGCAGATGGATGGAATACTAACGCTTGAGGAATTCGAGAGCGCGGTTAACTTGGCTATCAAGGGATGCGAAAAGATTTACAATCTACAGAAAGAAGCCTTGAAGGCGAAATATGTAAGCGCAAAGGAGAGTGAAGAATGATGTCAATAGTTGTCCGTGTTAAACAAAAGCAAATCGCCCAGTTGATCGCCAAAGGAAAAAGGCTGGACGGCAGGGGCTTAAACGATTATAGAGAGATAAAAATTGAGCAGGGGGTCATCGAGAAGGCGGAAGGCTCAGCAAGGGTTCTCCTTGGAAAAACCGAGGTTATGGCGGGAGTGAAAATTGAAATTGGACAGCCATTCCCGGACATGCCGAACGATGGGGTTTTAACGGTGAACGCTGAGCTTGTTCCTTTGGCTTCACCTACCTTTGAGCCAGGGCCGCCGGACGAGAATTCCATAGAACTCGCCAGAATCGTGGACAGGGGCATAAGGGAGTCTAAAGCTGTGGATCTTGGAAAACTTTGCGTAGAAGCAGGTAAAAAGGTCTTCATCATATTTGTGGATATCTATGTACTTAACCATGATGGGAATTTGATAGATGCCTCTGCACTAGCAGCAATGGCTGCATTGCTTAACACCAAAATGTTTAACTATGAGGTTGAAGGAGGAGAGGTGAAAATAAAGCCTGGGTATACACCACTTCCAGTGCGGAAACACCCCGTGTCAGTAACCTTCGCTAAAATAAATGATAAACTGGTAGTAGACCCGTGGCTTGAAGAGGAACAGGTTATGGATGCAAGATTAACCATAACAACAGATGATGATGGAAACATATGTGCAGTCCAGAAGGGTGGAAGCGGATACTTTACATCCAAACAGATAATGGAAGCAGCCCACATTGCCAGAGAGAAAGCTTCAGAAATTAGGAAAAGTTTGGGTTGGGTGAAATAGTATGGGAAAGCGAACCAAGAAGGTCGGCCCTACAAGGGGGCTTGGCGCCCGTTATGGAGCAACCGTTAGGAAACGCTATGTTAAAGTATTCACTGAAATGAAAAAGGAGCATAGATGCCCCCAATGTGGCTTCACGCGGGTTAAAAGGGTAAGCGTAGGCGTTTGGCAGTGTAGAAAATGTGGTTTTACCTTCACAGGCGGGGCATACACGCCTACAACTAAGCTTGGAATTATATCTAAGCGGGTGGCCAAGGGAGTTCCAGTAGAAACTAAAGAGATCGAAACCGTCAAAGAAGAATAGGCCTGAAAATTTTGATACTGTTAACAACCTCTCGCAGGCCCACAAGAAATGTTAGGGCATTCTGCAGAGATCTTTCCCACGTGATTCCGGGAACATTGCGCGTGAACCGAGGAAAACTAAGCAAAATGGGGGTTGCAGGAAAGGCCTTAGAACTGAAGGCTGAAAAGGTTGCTATTATCGACAGATGGAAGGGTGGCCCAGGTAAAATACAATTATTCAGAGTTGCAGGCGGAGAGGGATTAAAGTTAATTCCGCCAATAATCTATCTGCGCAGTGTAACACTTAGGAGGGAAATTCCAGGAGCCATAATTAAAGGACGGCGAATAAAATCAATAGCCATCGAAGAACCCCCAACCACCACAAGTAATATAGGAAAGTTTAAGAATGCATGCTCAAATTTTTTTGAAATCCCCATTATATCCCAAAGCGAAATTTTAGAAGGCAAATATGATGCTTCGATGAAGATTTTCACGGATAGGGCGGGCTACTTAACCGTAACATTCATCCTTTTACCTGAAAAAATTGAGACAGGCCCCAGAATGAAAATATCCCATCTCATATGGGAAGCAAACTATGCAGGCTAGGGCAATAATACGGTTAAAGTTTCCCTCTGAAAAGGAGTTAAGAACAGTCTATTTGGCTTTGAAGCCTGAGGTGGAGAAGCCGGCGACGAACCGATGTATGGTAAGCCTCAAGATCGAGGATAACCTTCTCGTGTTAAACATTGAAGCCAAAGACACCGTGGCATTAAGGGCTGCCACAAACGCATATTTAAGGTGGATATTGGCTATCCGCAGGGTTACATCTGCCCTAAAACCCCAGCATCAAACAGAAGTAATTATTTAAGAAAATTTTAAGACTGTCCATCGTACAAAACCGTCTAAAGGGTTTCCGATGGCTCTCATGGTTAAATATGGGCCTCCTAGGGGGATGTGGCCTGAATTTAAATTAGATTTTCCCGAGGCCGAGACATGGCCGGAAAGGCTGAATGTTACCCAATTCCTTGTTGATAAAAACATAATTGAAGGTAGAGGAGATAAGACGGCAATTCTTCACGGGAGTCAACGAATAACATTTAATGAACTATATGAAATGGTATGCAGCTTCAGCAGAGCCCTAAAAAGTTTGGGCGTCGAATATGGAGATCGTGTTATTCTAAGGCTTCCAAATATCCCAGAGTTCATAGTATGCCATTTGGCAGTCCAAAGGATCGGCGCCTTGAGTGTTCCAATTTTCCCATGGTATCGAGCCAGAGAAATAGCCTATGTGACTAATGATTGTGAAGCAAAAATCTTTATAACATTAAGCGGGCTGGTCAAGGATGTACAGGAAATTCAAAGCGAGTTAAGAACTGTTAAGCACTTTATAGTGGTGGATAGCGAAAAGGACGAGGGAACTGAAAAATATCTATCGTTCAGCGGCTTAGTGGAAGGGTTTAGGGGAAAGGGTGAATCAGAAGCGGTTCACTTGCATCAAGATGAGGTGGCCCTTCTACTATACACTTCAGGGACGACGGGACGCCCAAAGGGTTGCATCCATACCCATAGGGAATACTTGGCGGTGGCGGAATGCTACTTTGGAAAGGTTGTTTTATTAAGCGATAAGGATATCTGCGGTGGGCCACCAAGTTTGGCTTTCGCCTTCGGGCATGGGAGCCTTCTGGCACTCTACTTTGGCGGAGCCGTTTCCCTTTATGGAAACCGGAAATTTGAGCCTAACTTAATGTTTAGGCTAATCGAGGAGCATGGAATAACGGTGCTCTTGGCTGTTCCCTCAGCCTATCGTGCCATGGTGGCCTGTAGAAACGAGGCGAGACATTACGATTTTAGTTCGCTTAGGGTTTGCATAAGTGCGGGCGAGCATCTTCCGGCCTCTTTGTATGAGGAGGTTAAAGGACTTTTTGGATGCGAGGTTTTAAATGGTTTAGGCACCACCGAGCTTATGCACATCTTTATTTCAAACAAGATTGGCGCTGTTAAACCGGGCTCTCTGGGGGTTCCCGTTCCCTCCTATGAAGTTAAGGTCCTTGATGATGCAGGGAAAGAGCTTCCTTCTAACCAGATTGGACATTTAGCAGTTAAAGGTCCTACTGGAATCAGATATTGGAGAAGAGATGATGAGCAAGCTAAATATGTTAAACACGGGTTCAACTATACTGGTGATTTAGCCTATATTGATGAGGATGGCTTTTTCTGGTTCGTTGGCAGAGACGACGACATTATAAAGACCGCGGGATACAGGGTTTCACCCCAAGAGGTTGAAGAAATTCTGATAAAACATCCCGCTATATCCGAAGTAGCTGTCGTAGGAAAACCCCATCCTAAACTGGGTCAAATAGTTAAGGCATTCGTGGTTTTGAAGCCCGGCTTCAAGCCAAGCGCCGAGTTAGAAGGAGACATCATATCCTTTGTAAAGGCTAGCATGGCGCCCTACAAGGCTCCAAGGGAAATCGAATTCATAGATGAGTTGCCTAAAACTCCCACGGGAAAAATTAGGCGAAAAGAATTGGCTGTGATGGAAAAGCAGGGGAACATGCAATAGGGAAGGCTAACGTTCCCTATTGCCCCTTATAAATTCTTCAACCCATTCCTTTGCTATTGAGTCTGGAACTTGGACTGGTGGATGCTTGAAGGCATAGGATGAGATGCTTATGAGGGGGCCTGCTATTTTCCTATCTAGGGCCAGCTTAACAGCTCTAATGACATCGATGACAACCCCTGCACTGTTCGGGGAATCCTCAACTTCAAGCTTTGCCGTGATAGTTACTGGAAGGTTGCCAAATTTTCTGCCTTTAAGGGTTATATAGCATATTTTCTTGTCTCCAAGGAATGGCACGTAATCTGATGGCCCTATCCTTGTCGGTAGCTTGTATGGAACGAGACTTGTAACAGCCTCTGTTTTGCTTATCCTCTTTGTCTTGAGCCGTTCCTCTACAGTCATGTTCAAGAAATCTGTGTTCCCTCCAATGTTTAGCTGATAGGTTTCATCCACCAAAACGCCTCGGTCAATGCAAAGTTTAACAAGGTTTCTGTGGAGGATGGTGGCTCCAAGCTGGCTTTTAACGTCATCACCTGCAACTGGAAGTCCTTTATCTTCAAACTTTCTGGCCCAAATGGGGTCTGAGGCTATAAATTCCGGTATGCAGTTTATGAAGGCGCATCCAGCATCTAGGGCTGCCTGAGCATAAAAGCGTGTTGCATTGTAACTTCCTACAGGTAAATAGTTAATGAGAATTTCAGCTCCTGTCTCTTTTAGAACGTTGGAAACATTTACAGGTTTGATTTCCCTTTCGTCATAAACATTAAAGGGTTCCTTCATATGCTCTGCTACACCGTCTAGGATGGGGCCAGGAAGAACTTTTACGCCTAAACATGGCACATCGGCGAACTTAGCGCAACAGTTCGGTTTTGCAAATATGGCTTCAGCCAAGTCCCTTCCTATCTTACGTTGATCAACCTCGAAAGCAGCTACAAATTTTATGTCCCTAACATGGTAGCCGCCGAAGTTCACATGCATAAGCCCTGGAACAGTTTCATCCTCCTTCGCGTTCTTGTAATATTCAACTCCTTGAACGAGGGCCGATGCACAGTTGCCCACGCCTATTATGGCCACGCGGATTTCAGTCACTCAAAGTCCCTTTCTCGATTTTGTTAAGAAGGGTATACTGGTCAACTCTATAACTTTTTCTAGTTATGGCAAGCTTAAAAAGGAGTTATGTAGAAGGTATTTGAGAAGGGTCGGTTGCCATGAGCGGCGGAGATGTGCGCATACAATTTGAACCATTTAAAGAAATCGTTATAATGGAATGCAACTTCTTCGCAACGCCGGAAGACATAGCCAGATTCGCTTCAATTATTGCCGGAGGAAAAGCTGCAGGCCTTTACTGGGCTGAGGGTGTGGTGTTCATTTATTTCCCGCTTCCAGCAACGACCGAAACGGCGACTCGGGAGCTTGTTGAGAGGGGGCGGGTTTACTGGACCTTTGTTGGATATTCCCTTATGGCAAAATATCAGCCCCTTATTGAAACTAAAGAGAAGATAATCGTTCCAGTCATAGACATGTCCTCAAATCCCATGTTTAGAAAAGTTGCTAACTGGCTTAAGGAAAAAGGTAACCCATAAGTTCCCATCTCTGTGGCTCAAGTGGAAGTATGAAGTCATCCCTTCCATCCAAGATTAACATAAAGGGCGAAGTTTTCTCTGGAAGTGGAGACGGAACAAAGTACACCAGTCTCCCATGGGTTAAAAAACAGATGGAGGATAAGCTCGGATTCACTCCGCATCCTGGAACGTTGAATCTGAGACTTTCAGGGGAACATGTTAAACTTCGAAAATTGTTGCATGAGGCTGAAGGTGTGGAAATATTGCCGATGGAGAAGGGATACTGTAGGGGTAAATGCTTAAGGGCATATTTAATGGACGGCATCGCATGTGCAGTGGTGCTTCTAGCGGTTCCGGGTTATCCAGAAGATGTTCTCGAGGTGCTAGCACCAATAAATTTGCGTGAAAGGCTTGGCCTTAAAGATGGAGATTCAGTTGAGATAACAGTCATCCTGCGTTAGCCTTTCCACTCTTCAACGATAAAAAAAGGGCTATAAGGGTTAGGGCTAAGAAGAGGCTGCCGAGCACAGCCAGTAATCCGCGAAATACGGGTTCGGAATGAAGCACTCTGTCAGCTGGGAAGGGCAGAATGTAAGCGAGAAGAAAAACAGCTGTGAAAAGACATCCAGAAACCTGAACCGCATAAACTGCTAAACTTCTAATGTTTTCGGTCATACACTTAAAGGATTGTAGCGTTTGGCTTATAAAACTAATTGACGGTTAAACGATGAAGTTGCCCCATCCGGCGAACGGCCCTATGGAAATTGTTATTAACTAAAGAGGGCAGAAACGTTATTGCGTGTTGGCGGGTTAGAGTTTAATGCATAATGTCATCGAGAATCGCTTCATCAGGGCCGGTCTGTTCATCGTCGTTTTTTCATGGTTTATCTTTACAGTCTATGAGTTTACAAGATCTGCTGTGAATATTGGCAAATTCAATTTTGTGGTCTTCCTTTTGGATACAACGGGCACTATTGGGCTGGCCTTTAGGATGGCGGCTGGACTGATGGCTCTATTAACAATCTCCTTCTTCGCCGCTGGCAGGGGCCTAACCGAGCCAGAGACCCTAACGTCGCTTAGGTGGATAATTCTCGGCGAAGCCGTTTATCTTCTAGCGCTTTTCCCCTCCGGCATCATCGGCCTCATCATACCCAATATTGGAATAGTTATCGAGTGGGGCATACCATGCATTATAGAATCAATCATACTGCCCTTCGCCTTCTTCAAATTATTCATGGAGTTAAAGCCCCAGCATGAGCGTGGAGGTGCCTTAAAATGGGGCCTAACCGCGGGAACGGTTTACATCTTCGTTTTCTGGCTTAATAATGCTGGAAACTGGATCTACACTGTTATGGAAATGGGTTTAGCCTATCTGGCTAATTATCCGCTGAATATTTTGAGTTTCACGTTAACCGTTATTGGCCTCTTTGCCCTAGCATTGTACATGGCTAAATTCTCAAGGGAATTGATTAAAAGGGGTGCAGTTGAAGAGGTGGACATTCAGAAGGTCGGCGTCATTGCGACCCTGCTGGGCCTATACTTCCTCGCCGTCTATATGATGTGGATATTGTTTGGAAGTGTTGGCGGATGGAGCCCTTGGTACCAGTGGTTCCTCGGCCATAACATGGATTTGTGGGCTGTTTGCCTACCAATAGTTGGAGTTCCCATGACCTTTTACAGAAGGCTAAGTTGAAGGCTTGAGCTATGCAATATTGCTTCTCTTTTTTCTCACTATCACTATTGGTTTATGCCTAGATTTTTCAAGCATTTCCCATGTTACATCAGTCAAGCCTACGTTATAGGATTCAACCATGTCCCAAACGGTTTTTCCAGCGCCTGATCCTCGCACTTTGTTTGTGAACTCTGCGATTCTAAGGGCCTCTTCCACCTGCAACTTGCAGCCCTTTAACGTTATGGGCGTTGCCCTTCTCTTCATTTTAAACATTCTGCCAAGCACGTATGCCAGAAAGGTTTTGGATGAGTATATGCCCTTAATAGGGTTCGGGCGGTATGTAAAATGGAATCCCCTGAAGGAGAAGGTGCTGTCAGTGTCAACAATCATCACCGCCACATTTTTCCCAAGCTTACGCCTTATTTCAATACGTATCCTCTCAGCTATGGCATCTGCATTTTGCAGTGGAAGGCTAACATAGGAGTAAGGCAGGTTGCTTCCATCTATGCCCCCCTCGGAGCCGAACATAAGCGCCTGCATTAGCCCAGCATATTGAATCGCGACCTGCTTATGTCTGCTTCCCTCTTCCCTAGGATATCTGCGAAGTCTCTGTATGAGGATTCTCTGCATCCTACATAATGGTCCAAGGATATAGCCCCAAACAATTGGCATCCAAATTCTGGCAATTAACTTGGCGCTTAAACTGGGCTTGAACAAGTTCTCGTCAACAATTCTCCCAATAGCCGTTGAGATGGCTTTCTCGGATATGACTATGAGATCGCCGTCAGAAATTTTTCCAGCGATGGCGGAAACTATCTCTTTCAGGTAGTCCGTTCCGGGACGCCAGTAGTTTGTGGTTAAGGCCATCGCCACATAACTAGCCATTAGACCCCATACGGAGTGAAGAGGCGTTCAGCTTAAAGGTTTTACATGCCCATATAAGCATGTTAAGGGATGATAATATTGGCCCGTATTAAAAAGCCGATAGACTACATAAACGAGCTCTGCAGAAGCGGCGATTCCAATAAGCGTCTTCTAGGGAGGAGTTTACAGTCTAGCTATGAAAGGTGGACGCAGACCTTGGCATTTTCCGATTTCTATGATTTCATGAACCTTATAAGGGATAGGAAAGCTGAGATTGGTTCTGCCCAATTTTTCGGAAAGTTCAGAGCCTACGCCTTCGAGGAGTACATTTTCCGCCTCCTTCAGAAAGACCTACCAATACGTGAGCCCATGAAGGTTTCCTGGGGAGAAAAGTGCATGGTTTGGAGTGGGAGTGGCGGAAGCTATGCCATGGAATTCGACATCTCCATCGGCAAACACAAAAACAACCTCATAGAACCCGTCATAGCTATTGAAGTCAAAGTGGAGCTTGACTCTGCAAGGCTAAAAACAGCACTAGGCTCCTTTGCTATACTAAAAAGCTTAAAGCCCGAAGTAAAAGGCATACTCGTATATATGATCAAGGAGCTTAACGAAAATTTTCTAAAATTAGCCGAAAACTGGATTGACGCGACTTTCCAAATCAGCCCAGAAAACAACCAAACTGAATCCCTGCTTAGGTTCATCCGAGCCGAAGGCACTTTAAATTTTAATCCTAAGCCTAGCATTTAGGAATCTTCAAAAGACACTTTAACCAGTTTCCGCGCTTGAAAATCGCTGAAAATCCAGAGGGGTATCAATTAATGGCCGTGATAACCAGCCTAAAATCAAGGCGATCGCGGATGAAGAAAGCTAATTTTTTAGGCCGGATTAAATGAAACTCTGTGGTCGCAAGCATCTTATTGGATGCTTACTTGACATATTTCTTCGGGTTTTTCCTGAATTCTTCCTCGCAAATTTTAGAGCAGAAATATATAGTGCGTCCTCCATAATCGACTTTGCTGTAAGCAGACTCTGGCTCAATTTTCATTCCACAAACCGGATCCGTGACCAGCCGTTTTTCAGCCAAAACCCTCACCTCCTCAGGCACATACTTTCTAAGGGTTTGACTATTTAAGGCTACAATGACTGTGCTTAGGGACATGATTAGAGCGCCGACAGCCGCTGGAAGGGTCACGCCGAATCCGGACAAAACCCCAGCGGCTATTGGTATAGTCACAATATTGTAGCCCGCAGCCCACCAGAGGTTCTGAACCATTTTAGAGTAGGTTTTGCGGGAAATCTCTATTGCTTTTGCCACATCCCTAGGATCATTCCTAACTAGGATTACGTCAGCACTTTCGACGGCAACATCTGTCCCGGCGCCTATGGCCACTCCCACATCAGCAGTAACAAGCGCTGGGGCATCATTAACGCCGTCCCCTACCATGGCCACTTTATGGCCCCTCTCCTGCAACAGGCTAATTTTCTCGGCCTTCTGCTCCGGCAAAACCCGAGCGAAATAATCGTCGATGCCGAGTTCCCCGGCAACCCAGCGGGCAACTTCCTCAGAGTCTCCCGTAAGCATGTAAACCTTTAACCCCATCGTCTTTAAAGCCCCAATAGCCTCCTGGGACTCCTCCCTAACAATGTCTGCCAAAGCAAAGGCTCCTGCAAGCCTCCCATCGACAACAGTAAAAATTACCGTTTTACCCTGCGCCATTAATTCCGTAACCCTTGGGTCATCAACCTTCACGTTTAACATCTCAAGCAGATTCATGCCTCCAACGTAAACCTCCCTTCCATTAACCTTTCCATAGGCGCCTCTGCCAGGCAAGGCCTTAAATTCCCTAGCCTGAGAAACACTTGCGCCTCTTCTTTTGGCATATTCAACTATGGCCCTTGCTATTACATGTTCGGAGTTAATCTCTACACTTGCGGCAAGTTCAAGCAGCTCGTCTTCCGGGATGTATGCGACAAGATCGCTTACCCCGAACTCCCCAACAGTCAAAGTGCCAGTCTTATCAAACATGACAACATCTACATCCTTCAACCTTTCAAAGGCGCTTCTATCCCTTATGAGAATCCCATTTTTCGCTGTTATCGATGTGGAAATGGCCACCACCAGCGGAATAGCCAAGCCAAGCGCATGGGGGCAGGCGATCACAAGAACGGTTACGGCTCGTTCAAGGGCAAAATCGGGACCCATAATAAGCGACCAAGCAGCGAAAGACAATATCCCAACACCGAGAGCAACATAAAAAAGCAGAGCAGCGGCCCTGTTCGCCAAGTCCTGAGTCCGCGATCTGCTTTCCTGGGCCTGTCTCACAAGTTTAATGACCTGAGAAATGTAATTTTCCTCGCCTGTCTTTTCTATCCGCACCTTTAATATGCCCTCGCCGTTTATGGCTCCGCCGACAACAGTTTCCCCGGGTTTCTTGCTGGTTGGCTTTGATTCGCCTGTGAGAAGCGCCTCGTTGACAAAGGATTCTCCCTCAACGACAATGCCATCGGAGGGTACTTTCTCGCCAGGACGCACAAGAACCAAGTCGCCCCTCCTCAGCTGCGAAATCGGGACATCTAAGACTTCACCGTCCCTTAGCAAGTGGGCTGTGGTAGGCATTATGCGGACAAGTTCCTCCAAAGCCATGGAAGCGCCCATGACGCTTCTGGCTTCTACCCAGTGTCCTAACAGCATAACATCGATAAGCGTGGCTAGCTCCCAGAAGAAGTCCATGCCGCCTACAAGGACTGTTCCAAGGGAGTAAAACAGTGCCACGGATATCGCTGTCCCTATAAGCGTCATCATCCCAGGCTGCTTGGCTTTAACCTCCTGCAACAAGCCGCTAAGAAAGGGCCATCCGCCGTAAACGTATACAGCTATGGACAGTAATGACAAAACCTGCCTATGATATGGTATTACCAGCCATTCAAGGCCAAGCCACATCTGAATCATTTCAGAAAGGAGGAAAATTGGAATAGTTAATAGAATTGATACCCAAAAGCGCCGTTTAAATTCGCTTACATGATGAACATGCTGGTGATGATTATGTGTGCTCAATTTTCCACATGCCTACTCCTTAAGTTTTTCCAATATAATGGATGGGCAAATCTTTTAACACCTTCTATGGAGCCTATTTTTTCTGAAAGTATCCTCGTCAACTCTCGTCCATCTCTTGTCCATATTTCTGTCATTATCATATGATCGCCCGTCGAGGTTGCAACATAAACGGTTTCTGGAATCTCACATAGCTTCTGGGCAACCTCCAAAAGCTTTGATGGATCCACATCCACGCCCACTATTGCGACGGTGTTAAATCCAATCTTGGCCGGGTTAACAGTCACAGTAAACTTCTTTATTACGCCTTCCCGAATTAAGCGTTCCACACGCTTTCTAACGGTGGACTCGCTTATCTTGAAGCGTTTGGCAATTTCGGTGAACGGCAGGCTAGCGTCTAGCCTAAGGGTTTCAAGGATCTTCAGGTCAAGTTGATCAACCATTCTTTAACTCTCCGTACGATTTTCAAACTTTTTCAGCACATTTTATCCGATTTTCGTACAAAATGCTTTTAAATTCGGACAAATTAATAAACTTAACGCACAGAGATATGGGGGATAATTAAAATGAAGAGTATGACCATGGAAAATTTGGAAAAGGCTTTTGCAGGCGAAAGCCAAGCGCATATGCGTTACTTAATATTTGCCGAAAAAGCCGAAGAAGAGGGTTTCCCAAACGTTGCGAGACTTTTCAGGGCAATAGCCTACGCTGAACAGGTCCACGCCCTAAACCACTACAGCGTCCTAGGCATGGTTCGCAACTCAGCCGAAAATCTTCAAGTGGCCATTGACGGCGAAAACTATGAAGTGGATGAAATGTACCCATCCTACAGCGCTGTAGCCAAGCTTCAAGAAGAAAGAAACGCCCAGAGGGTCATGGAGTGGGCTCTTCAAGCAGAGAAAATCCATGCTGGAATGTACCAGAAGGCCAAGCAGGCCGTGGAAAGCGGGAAGGACATACGGTTAGGCGACATTTACATATGTAAAATCTGCGGATACACGGTGGAAGGCGAGGCTCCCAGTCGATGCCCCGTTTGCGGTGCAACTAGTGAAAAATTCAGAAAATTCTAAAAGATGAAAACAATATAATTTTGGTGAGTGTGAGAGGAGATGGCTCAAAAAATTATTTCAACTGCAAAGCTGGTTAAGGATTTCAGAATATTGGTTGATAACGGCCGCTTCCACAGTGTCAGCCTTGACCTGCCGCCGGAGCTTGGAACCGATAAGGGGCCAACAGCCTTGGAGCTTTGCGTCATGAGTTACGCCGGATGCTTTGCCACAATATTCGCTCTAATGGCAAAGAAGACAAGAACCGCGATAAATGATTTAGAGGTTAACCTTGAAGCGATAAAAACAGATGAGGCTGGAACAATAACTGAGGCAAACTTCAAAATAAACGTCAAAACAACCGCTTCGGAAGAGACTATTCAAAGGGTGTTTAAGCTGACTGTTGAAAACTGTCCTGTTGGAAAAATCTTTGAGAGGGCCAACACGAAAATCACCTACAACCTTAATGTCGAGCATTAGAAGGTGCCCTTATGGATAAGTGGGAATGCGAGGTTTGCGGCTACATTTATGATCCCGAGGTGGGGGACCCTGAAAGGGGAGTAGCTCCCGGCACACCCTTTGAAGCTCTGCCGGACGATTGGGTTTGCCCCGTATGTGGCGCACCAAAAGATATGTTTAAAATCAAGAAATGACCCGAAGGAGGTGATTTTTTGGAAAAATCCAAAACTTATTCCCT
>Ga0105158_1000471_pt1 | contig 17374 bp, 19 predicted proteins | sample LHCtaG_FD_81567 | JGI IMG/M metagenome (GOLD analysis project Ga0105158, IMG submission 81567) | Hot spring microbial communities from Little Hot Creek, USA to study Microbial Dark Matter (Phase II) - LHC4sed_matched | ecosystem: Environmental > Aquatic > Thermal springs > Hot (42-90C) >...
AATAGAAAAGTATGTGCATGACCAAACCTTTCTTGAAAGCTCTCAAAACTACCAAGTATTCCTTATCCTTCATCACAACTTTTCCTACTGCAGCTTTGTTTGCTAAGCGCAAAGCTTCTACTAACAACGAGTAAGCCTTTTCTCCTCCTTCGTCTGGTACAACATAGTAAGACTTTTCAAAGTAGATTGGGTCTATTTGTGAAACGTCTATGAACTCTTGAATGTCTATAGTTTTGCTGCTTGGAAGCTTAATTTTTTCCAGTTCTTCTTTCTCAAGGATAACCCATTTTTCTTTAGTCAACTTATATCCTTTTACTATATCTTTCCATTCAACTTCCTTATCACAAGTAGGACACCATCTCTTGTACTTTAATGGTGTATGACAAATAGGGCAAAGGTTGTGAAATTCAATTTCTTTTGGCTCAGTCGCACTATATATTTTAATCGGTACAGAAACTAGACCAAAAGAAATGTTTCCTTTAAAGATTGCATGAGGCATCTTCATCTAATAAGATATTTGGGTTTAAAAAAACTAATATCTACTTCACTTAAAGAGCTTCTCCTTTTCTCTAAATACTTCTCGCATCTTTAAACTTTCCTATTTCGGCCTGTAGATCTTTGTTGAAACGGGAAAACATTAAATTTTCTGTAAGGAAAGAGGCAGAATTTTTATAGAAACTAAAGAAATTGAAACGACTTCCAAAATTCTCAAAAACATTCCAGGAATAGTTTTTGTTTTTCCATGCTATCATTTACAAATTTCCGAAAAGGAAAAGATAAAAAGATTTGTCTAGGAAAATTACGGAGAATGGATAAAGCTAAGCAAACTTTTGGTGTTAGGGTAAGAAGAATTGGAAATCAAAAATACACTACCAAAAGCTTAAGGTAGGAAGTGCTATTGAAAGGAAGGTTGACTTAGAAAATACTATAAACAATTTTGAAGTCCGCAACAGGGATACTTACATCTATACTCAAGTGTTAAAATGTCCTGGGGGAATGCCGTTGGTACGAGCGGTAAAGTGGTAGCTCTTCTTTCAGGTGGAATAGATTCTCAGTGGCCGCTTTTTTAGCCATGAAAAGAGGTTGTAAAGTAGTTTTTGTTTACTTCCGTAGCTTTCTTTTTATCCTGAAAAAAGCATAGAAAAAGATAAAAGAAGATAGTGAAAATTTTGAACAAACATCAGCTTAAAAGCATTCTTTATCTTGTACAGTTCCATGAAATTCAAATGAAAATAAAAACTAGTATACAACCAAAGTACAGGATAATTCTTTACAGAAGGTTCATGATTAGAATAGCTGAACTTGTAAAGAAGGTGCAAAATCTTTTTGTTTTGTTATTTCTTCAAGGTCAATTTTTTTACAGATAAAATTTTAGTTTTTAAGATTTTATTATTACTGCACAAAAATTTAACTATGGAAATAAAAATTTTCAAGTCTTTTGAAGAAAAATTTAAACCAATATTGAATGAAGATTTTCCAAAACTTATAGAATTTTTGCGTATTGGACCAAGACAGTGTATAAGAACAAACACTTTAAAGATTGATGCGGACGAGCTAAGAAAAAGGTTAAAAGAAAGAGGATGGAAGCTAGAAGAGGTCCCATGGTACAAGAATGCCTTCTTTGTTGAGGCTGAAGAACAAATTTCTAAAACTTTAGAATACTTTCTAGGCTACTACTTTATCCAGGATGCTTCTAGTTTAGTACCGCCTTTGGTGCTCAACCCTTCTTCTAGTGATGCAGTATTAGATTTGTGTGCAGCACCTGGCTCAAAGACTACTTTCATGGCCGAGTTGATGAAAAACAAAGGTCTTATAGTTGCTGTAGATGTGGAGACAAAAAGGTTGAAAGCTTTAGCGTTTAACTTACAGAAAATGGGCATAACGAATACAATAGTTTTTAGGCATGATGGAAGAAAGGTCTTGAAAGGCATGGAGTTTGATAAAATTTTAGTTGATGCTCCTTGCACAGGTAGTGGAACTACAAACATGTTCTTTTGGAGCAACAAAGCTCTTGCAAGACTTTCTAAACTACAGAAAGCATTGCTTGAATCGGCGTGTAAAATGCTGAAAGAAGGAGGTTTTATAGTCTATTCTACTTGCTCAATAAACCCTGAAGAAAACGAGGCTATCATCGACTATGCAGTTACTCAGTTAAATTTGAAAGTAGAGAAGGTTCGTGTACCAGGTTTAAAATATAGGGAAGGTTTAACAGAGTATGCCGGTATAAGTTTTGTAGAAGAAGTAAAAAATTGCATAAGGCTCTATCCTTTCGACAATCAAACAGAAGGGTTTTTCATATGCAAGTTAAAAAAATAAATCCAAAGGAAATAGAAGAGTTAATAAAAGAGAACTATGATTCAGACTCTTCTCTAGATGCATTTAACGTTTTTATCAGAAAAGACCAAAAGGTTTTCCTTGCATCAAAAGGTTTGCCTATGCCTCTCATAGAAAAGAGCGACTACCTACTTTACTTCGGGACTATTAAAAGGAATAGGAAGATTCAACTTTCAGTGGAAGGCTCACAGCATATTGGAAAAACTGCAAAGAAAAACATAGCTATTCTAGATGAAGAAAACATTTCTAAGTTTGTGGAGGGTTTGCCTGCTAAGCCAGAAAAGCTTATAGATTGTAGCGTGGGAAACTTCGTTCTTGTAAAACATGGAAAAGATTTCTTTGGTTCAGGAGTGTTGAGAGAAGGCTATATCGAAGGGTATATCCCTAAGGAAAGAAGAAAAAAAGCGGTTTAATGGTATACGAATATACTAACAGCAAGGCATAAAATACTTGCATCAGAAAGATAAGCTGTTGCTCTTTTCCAAAAACCCTGAAGGAGGAATAGACTTCCACCTGGTTTAAAAGTTGAAGAAAATTCCAAGACAGTCTTACCAATGGTAAATAAAACATGATTGCATAGGCTTTTACACGATTCTAAAAGAATAATACCAAAGAAATAAGAAATAGAAGTTCAAGTAGAGCAGCTACAGTCAAACATTAACTTAAGAATAGAAGGGATAAAAGGTCTTCAAGATGTGGAAAGAGTGCTAGAATTTCTGAAAGGTGTTTTTATCAGGTCTAAAGTTCCAACAATGGAAGATTATAGGAATGTTGTCATGAGGCTAAAAGATTTTTGTGCAGAGATAAACGGAGAAAACAATTTGATAGTAGTTCCTGGCAACGTGAAGATTGTAAGATAACTCTTAGACTGGTTAATGATGTTTCTCAACCTTAATTTATTTTTCTTTTATGCCATTACTTTTTGTGTAATGCTCCCGACGGGATTTGAACCCGTGTCAGTGGCTCGAGAAGCCACGATCCTTGACCGGACTAGACGACGGGAGCAAATATATAAAGAATAGTTTTTTAAAAATTTACGATTACCTATTTCTTTTTTTAGATGGTTTAGCAGTTTTTGAATTTCATCCAATATCCAAACTTTCATTACTTCTGTCCCTCTATAAAATTTCACCAATATCATAATATTTAATTCTATTTGTTATGATGCCTACTTTGAGTTGCTTAAATTTTTCCGTATATCCGGATTTTTTTATCTTAAAAAATTCAAAAGTATATGATGGAAGAAAATGTAAAAATAGAAATTGGTAAAAAAATCGGGGATTTTTTCTTAGATCACATGCGAAATGCGAGCAAAAGGCTATGGATCGTTTCTCCCTGGCTTTCTCCGCAATACGTTAAGATGGCGATTGATAAAAAGAAAGATGGCGTGGATGTAAAGATCATAACAACCAATAACTATGTTGTCGGACACAAGGAAGCTCTAAAAGAAATTATAGAAAAAAAGAAAGATATAGTAAAAAAGGAAAATCGAGCACTTACGCATTTGGGCAAAGCACTTATTGTACTTGGGCTATTGGGTGCAATTTTTTCAATTTTTGCAATCGTTTTATTTGTACTTGGAATTGCACTTTTTCTTATTGGAAGAGAAAGAGCAAGAGTATATTTTCAGGCAAAAATCGGCGATGATAATCTAATTGTTTATAGTTTTTCAGCTCATCCTTTGCATGCCAAATTGTACATTGCAGATAGTAAAATAATGGTCGGTTCGGCCAATTTAACTGATGCTGGTCTAATTAAAAATACAGAGAGCATGGCAATTATTGAGAATGCAGAGTTGTGTGAAAAAATCGCGGAAAAAATTGCAAAAGGCCAATGGGCAAAAAGGCTTACTATCGAAGAGATTGCACGAGAAATTAAATTATAGTGGGCTCGGAGGGATTTGAACCCTCAACCTCCTGGTCCGAAGCCAGGTGCACTATCCAAGTTGTGCTACGAGCCCTAAATTAATTAGAATCTGAAAAATAAGAAAATTTAGTATTTTTTCCGATATCTTATTTTTTCTTTTTCTGCATTTTCAATAAGATATCCATAGATTGCACCTAGAAATAGCGCAAGATCCTCTACATCAGTTTTTGCTAGCATTTTTCCAATTTTCATACCTCTGAGAAAAGCACTTGTATAATTCTTAACTTTTTCACTCTCTTTTTCCAGTTCTGCCAATTTCTTTTCCACAGTTCCCATAATTGCAGGAATAAAATTAAACTATTTAAGTTTTATTATTTTCAAGCACAATTTCTATTAGTGGTGAAGTGATGGAGTACTGGAAAATTGACAAAGAGCTTATAGAGCATGTTTGTAAAATAGCGCGGCTTGCACTAAGCAATGAAGAAAAGGAAAAGTTTGTAAAAGAACTGGAAGATATTTTATCCGCTTTTAGAAAAATTGATGAAGTAGATACTTCTGATACAAGACCTTCATTCCATCCGCTCGAGTTTAAAAATGTAATGCGAGAGGATGAGCCAAAAGTCTGGAAATGGCAGCCACTGGCCAATGCACGACATAAAGAGAAAAACTATTTTAAAGGACCGAGGATAGTATGATAGATTTGCAAAAGATATTGGAAAAAGCAAAGGCTATACAAAAGGAATACTCCCCTTTTGTTACACTACCTGAAAAATTGGAAAAACCAAGATCGCGAGGAAGGTTGTCTGGTATAATGATTTCTGTTAAAGACAATATCTGTACAAAGGGTTTGGAATCAACAGCTGGCTCACAAATACTGAGAGGATATGTTCCACCATTTGATGCAACTTGCATAGAAAAAGTAAAAGCCGAAGGTGGAATTATTCTTGGTAAAACGGCAATGGATGAATTTGGATTTGGTTCTTTTTGCACAAACTCCTTTGTTATCCCAAAAAATCCTTTTGATAAGGAACGTGTGTGTGGAGGAAGTTCTGGTGGTGCTGGCTGTATAACTCAGCTAGCCGATTTTCCACATATAGCTATTGCCGAATCCACAGGTGGCTCGATATCCTGTCCAGCAGCTTTTTGCGGTGTTGTTGGATTAACGCCAACCTATGGTCGAGTAAGTAGATGGGGGCTAATCGATTATGCCAATAGTCTAGATAAAATTGGTGTTATGGCAAAAAATGTTCGTGATGCTGCATTATTGCTTTCTGTAATTGCTGGTTATGACGAACGCGACTCAACTAGTCTAAATGTTCCACAAGAAGATTTTACAAAATATTGCAAGGAAAATTTTAAAATGCGAGTTGCTGTACCAAAGGAATATTTTACTGGAATTGATGAGAAAATTGAAAAGAGTGTGTGGCAGGCTATAAAGAAAATGGAAAGTGAAGGAATGAGATATCAAGAGATTTCACTTCCCCACACATCCTATGCTCTACCTTCTTATTATTTGATTGCAATGGCCGAGGCCTCAACGAATCTGGCAAAATTCTGTGGAATAAGATACGGCTTTCAACCAGAGCTTAAAGGAAATTTTGATGAATATTTTTCTGAAGTTCGAGGAAAGGCATTTGGTCAGGAAGCAAAAAGGCGAATCATACTTGGTACATATGCTAGGATGGCAGGTTTTAGAGATGCTTATTATCTAAAAGCGCTAAAAGTAAGAACAAAAGTTATAGAGGATTTCAAAAGAGTTTTCAAAAATTTTGATGTAATTGTTGCACCAACAATGCCAATTTTACCTCCGAGATTTGATGAAATAGCAAAGCTTGAACCGATTGAAGTTTATATGATGGATATTTTGACCGTAGCTCCTAATTTAGCAGGAATTCCAATGATTTCTTTACCTTGTGGTTTTGTTGGTAAGCTACCTGTCGGCTTACATATAATGGCCGATCATTTACAAGAGCGAAATGCTATTCAAGCCGCATATACATACGAGGCGATAAAATGAGAGCTGTAATTGGTTTGGAAATTCATGTCCATATGCTAAGTAAGTCAAAGCTTTTTTGTAGCTGTCCAACAGATTATGAGGGAAAAGAACCAAATACTTTGGTTTGCCCTATTTGTTTAGGTTTTCCTGGCTCAAAACCAAAAGTTAATAAAAAAGTTATAGAAAATGCAATTCTTGCTGCACGGGCACTGAATTGCAAAATCAATCCAGAAATATTTTTTTCACGCAAGAGCTATTTCTATCCTGATATGGCAAAAAATTATCAAATCTCACAATATGAAATTCCTTTAGCTGAAAATGGCTATTTAGAAATTAGTAGTAAAAAAATTCGAATTAAACGAATTCATATAGAGGAAGATCCGGCAAAGCTTATTCATGTTGGAGGTGACATTACCACCTCTCAATATGTTTTAATAGACTATAATCGTGCAGGAATTCCTTTGTTGGAAATTGTAACTGAACCAGACTTCAGCAATACAAAGGAAGTAAGAGAATTTTTATTCAAGCTTTCATCTATTCTTGCACATCTAGAGATTTTCAATCCAAGCAAAGAGGCATCCCTACGTGTGGATGCAAATATTAGCTTGGATGGGGGAGCAAGAACTGAAATAAAAAATATAACAGGATTTGCAAATGTGCAAAAGGCACTTGATTATGAAATTGTGCGACAAGCAAATTTAATACGACTTGGACAAAAAGTCGAACGCGAGACAAGACATTTCGATGAAGAAAGACGTGTAACAGTTAGTTTAAGAAAAAAAGAATTTGAGGAAGATTATGGTTATATTTTCGATCCCGATTTAACAAAAATAGAGATTACACAGAAATGGATAAAAAGCATATCTATGCCAGAACTGCCTGATGCACGAGTAAAAAGACTAATTAAAAAATATGGTATTCCTGCGGAACAAGCAAATATTATTGTTTATACCGATAAGGCCTTGGCAGACTTTTTTGAGAATTGTGCAAAAATTTATGCAGATAGAAAAAAATTGGCAAGATGGATTGTTACCGATTTATTAAAATGTCTAAACTGGAATAAGATTACAATTCGTGAATCAAAGGTCAAGCCGAAAGATTTTGTTCAGCTTCTCAAAATGATAGATAGAAAGGTAATTAGCGAGGCGCTGGCAAAGGAAATAATAAAAGAATACGTTCCAACTGGCAAAAGTCCAGCAAAAATTGTGAAGGAGCGAAAGCTGGTAATGATAAAAGATCGCAGAATTCTGGAAAAGATTGTAAAAGAGATTCTTGAGAAAAATAAAAAGGCAGTTGCAGATTATCGTGCTGGAAAGGAGAAAGCACTTGAATTTTTGGTTGGTCAGGTACTAATGAAAATGGAGAAAAGGGTAGATCCAAAAATTGTGCGAGAGATAATCAAAAGTTTAATTTAGATGCCTTCAATAGAAAAAATATAAGCGCCTCGGGCCGGACTCGAACCGGCGACCTTCCGGTTAACAGCCGGGCGCTCTACCTACTGAGCTACCGAGGCATATAATTTTGATACGATTTTTAATTTATATTATTTTTCAGTGCTAAATTTTCCAAATTTTTTCTGAAATTTTGCAAAAAATATCGACTACAAAATATAGAATGACTAACACAAAATCTTTTAAATAGCTCTTAAAAAACTTTAAATTAGGCTAATAAAGGACTAAGAAATATTTGGGCTTTAAAACTAACTGTTTTTTTGGGCAAATTTTGGGTACAGTTAGCTCTATTTCTCCTAAAAAGAAATGAGTCGAGACCTTAAATAAAGGTTTTCGATTTAAGAAAATATATTTTGCAAAAAATAGGAGGAAGAAAAAATGGGCCAAATGGATTCGATTGTAAAGAGCGCTCTGAGAAAGAGTTTAGGTGACGATTCACCAACCACAAGATTTAAAATAGAACCAACATCAGGAGCAACATTTAGCAGTGTCGACTACTACAAACTTGCTGAACAGGAATTTGGATTTTCAGTAAAGAAAGCAAAAATAGTTGTTGTGGGATGCGGTGGTGCAGGACAAAATACAGTTACCAGATTGACAGAAATGGGAATTGAAGGTGCAATGACAGTTTCTCTAAATTCAGATGCAAAGGCTCTTGCAGTTGGTAAAGCAGATAAAAAAATATTAATCGGAAAGGAACTGACAAAAGGACTTGGATGTGGAGGATATCCAGAAATTGGACGAAAGTGTGCAGAAGAATCGAGGAATGAAATAAAAGAGGTTTTAGAGGGTGCAGACCTTGTTTTTGCTATAGCTGGACTTGGAAAAGGAACAGGAACAGGTTCCATACCAGTTGTTTGTGAAATAGCAAAAAGCATGGGTGCGCTGGTAATTGCAGTTGTTACTATGCCATTTAAAGTAGAGGGAGCAAGAATAACAAAGGCAGAAGATGGTTTAGCAGCACTTCGACAAGTATGCGATACAGTGATCGTTATAGAGAATGACAAGTTACTAAAGTATGCAGGAAATCTATCTATACAGCAAGCATTTGCAGTAGCTGATGAGCTAGTAGCAAGTATGATAAAGGGAATAACAGAAACAATAACACTACCATCTCTAGTAAATCTTGACTATGCCGATGTACGAGCAGTTATGCGCTCAGGTGGAGTTGCAGCAATAGGTGTAGCTGAATCTAATAGTAGTGATAGAGCAAGGGATGCAGTTATGAAGGCACTGACAAATCCTTTGTTGGAGGTTGATTACACAGGTGCAACAGGTGCATTAGTACACATAACAGGTGGACCAGATCTAAGATTGGATGAAGTAAACACAATAGGTGAAATAGTGGCACAACACCTAGATCCATCAGCACAAGTGTTCTGGGGAGCAAGAATATTGCCAGAATTCGAGGGAAAGGTGCAAGTTATAGTAATAATGACAGGTGTAAAGTCCCCGTACATTTTGGGACCAGTTACATACGAAAGACCAGTGGTTAGAGAAGTTAGCGAAACACTAGGGATTGACATAATAAGGTAGGTTGGTGAAATATGGATGAAAATATTTGGGACCCCTTAGCGGATGAAGAAGAAGAGGAAGAGGAATTTTAGCTCTTCCCTCTTTTTTTCTTTTTTATTTAGTGGTGAGACTAATGATCCAAGAGGAAATGCTAAAAATGTGTGAAAAATATGGTGAAAAAAATATTGTTACTATTTATACTAAAAATTGCGTTGAAATTAAAGGTTGCATAATTAACAACTCGAAAATAGAACGTGCCATTCATATACGAACATACCATGGTTGCGATATTTATATTCCATTTAGTTTAATCAAAGAGATTAAATAAATATTATGAATTCTTTAGTTAAAAAAGCGCGAAAACTTTTAAGCGAGGGTAAAGTAAATCGCATTTTAGAAACTGAGCGAAGAATTCATTTTAAAGTTATAGGACAAACCGAAACACACTCTGTAATTTTTGATAAAGAAAAAAATAGTTGGTCGTGCGATTGCAAATTTTCTACTTTAAGTGAAAAAAACTGTTCGCATATAATTGCAGCAAAACTATTTTTAAAAAAATCTTAGGGAAGATATCTTTCAGGCGCTCTTGGAAACAAAACAACTTCTCTTATATTTTTTATATCAAGAAGTGCCATTACAAATCTTTCAATTCCAATATTAAAACCGCCATGGGGGATTGCTCCATATTTAAAAGGTTCGGTAAACCATTTTAGTGATTCAGGATTAATTCCTTTTTCCCTAATTTGCGAAATAATTTTTTCATATCTATGTTCTCGCTGACCACCCGATGACTGCTCTATATCTTTGAAATAGAGATCAACACTCCTTGCCCATTCTGGCGTTTCATCCACGCGCATAACATAAAATGGTTTTACTTTAAATGGAAATCTGTTAACGAAAAAGAAGTCTGTTTTGTATTTTTCTTTAACATAATTTGCCAATATTTTCTCAGATTCACGATCTAAGTCTTGACCAAACTGTAGTTTTTTACCAAACTCAGCTAAAATATCATACAGTTGCGGAAATCTTAGTTCTGGAAATGGTGTTTTTGGAATTTTTATTTCTTTTTCCAAAATCTCCAACTGCTCCTTACACTCTTTTTTTATTTTTTTCAAAACTGCGACAACAAGTTGTTCCTCAAGCGACATAGTATCATGTTCATCCTTAATAAAACCCATTTCAACAGCACATCCTCGATGTTCACATAGATGTTTTGTTGTATGACTCGGTTCTGCTCGCCAACTTGGCCCTAAATCAAATATTTTATCATATCCAGCTAAAATAGTCAGTTGTCTATGAAGTTGTGGATCTTGGCGTAAAAATGCCTGTTTATCAAAGTAAACCACAGGGAAAACGTCTGCACCCCCTTCCGAAATACCTCCAATTATGCAAGGTGTGAAAACCTGTAAAAAACCATTTTTCCTTAAGAACTCTTCCATTCCTTCTACAACCTTTGATTGAATTTGAATGATTGCTGATGATCGTTCGCTTCGCAAATCCAAAACACGCCAGTCCAATCGTGTATCTAAATTTGCTTTTGTTATACCTCTTGGATCGAGCGGTAGAGGTGTGGCCGATTTGCTTATAACTTCAATAGAAGATGGAATTATTTCCAGTCCACCAGGTGCAGCTTTGTTTTTTACAACTTTACCTTCAACTATAATTGTATCCTCCTGTCTAAGTGCCTTTATATTTTCCATTATTTTTTCTTTTACTTTATCCTTTGATGCTGTTATCTGAACCTTGCCCCTGCTGTCTCTCAGTATTAAAAAGCAAATCCCTCCCAAAATACGTGTATCATGAACCCATCCAGCAACTTTGACTTTTTTCCCGATCATTTCTTTCAATTGATTTGTATAATATCTCATACAATCACAAATTGTATAATACTGTCCATGTAATCATCCAAACTAAAATAAAAATTGGCAAATTTTTTAAAATAAGCTGCAGTAATTTTTCTTCAATTTTACTAATTTCTGAAATTATTATGCATGCAAAAATGTATACTAGAAATGGCAATAAAATTGATAGAGCGCTTGTAGATGTAAAATTGGAAATTATACCAGCAACTATTGCAGTAATGCAAAATATAACCAATTTTATTTTTTCTTTCTCCATTTTATTCACTTTTACTTTTATTCTTTATAAAGAAATCTTTTATCCTTTTTTGCCAAGATTCCTTAAGAATTTCTTTTTTGACCCAAGGTTGTAATTTCACACCTTTTCTCAAAAGTTCTGTGGCCAATTCTTTCACAGTGCTCCAGTGCCATCTGACAAAGTTTGGTTTTTGTTTATATGTTGTAAGAATTTTTTCCAAGAATTTAATTGATCTGCTATCATGGCTATATCCAACTCCAAAATCAAAACCTACTTCTTGCTTTATTTCTTCTATCACTTTATCTCTTTCAACCTTAGCTATTACTGATGCAGCACTCACAATAGGATAGTTACGATCAGCAAAATTTTCTGCAACCATTTTTATTTTCCTATTTTTCAAATGTTCTATAATCATTTTTTTAAAACGCTGCACATTGATTCCTGGTGAATCGATAAAAACTTTATCGGGTTTGATCATGTTTATAATTTCAGCCATTTTAACTGCTTCGATTTCATTCAGTTTTATACCTTTTTTGCGGTAAGTATAAATTTTGCAAGCAGGTATTCTTAGGACAATAATATGTTTAGCTATTTTCTCTATTTCTAGTGCAAATGCTTCTCTTTTTTTTGGTGTAAGTTCTTTAGAATCTTTAACACCTATTCTTACCAATTTTTTTTCATCTTTTGAATCTATGGCAACACCGCAAATTACCATTGGTCCGATGAGGGCACCTATTGGGAAACCACAGCATCGCTATGGTTTTCTCCCAGCCTCATCGATTCCTAATATTAAAATGCAAACCACCTCTTTAATTTAAGTTTTACGAAAAGAATATAAATTAATCTTTCAAAGTAAATAAATAAGTGATTGCGTGACTAATTTCAAAATAAAAATTGAAAATATAGTTGCTTCAGCAACACTTAATGTTGAAATACCATTGCCAAAAATTGTTTCTAAGATAGAAGGTGTGGAATACGAGCCAGAGCAATTTCCTGGGTTAGTTTATCGAATGGATAGACCAAAAGCAGCAACGCTAATTTTTGGATCAGGAAAAATTGTTTGCACAGGCACACGAAATCTAAATGATATGAATGAGGTTTTTAAAAAAGTAGTGAAAATGCTACGAAATACAGGAATAAAAGTTCCTAGGGAATTTAAGATCGATGTTGAAAATATAGTTGCTTCTGCAAAACTGGATGAAAAGCTAAATTTAGATACCATTGCCTTCAATCTTGAAAATTCGGAATACGAGCCAGAGCAATTTCCTGGGTTAGTTTATCGAATGGATGATCCAAAAGTTGCTTTTCTTCTATTTGGATCAGGAAAACTTGTTTGCACTGGTGGAAGAAATATAAAGGATATTCGTATAGCTGTGCAGAAGATCTATAAAAAGCTAAAATCCATTGGTGCACTTATTAAATCATAATTTTCAAACTTTTTTCCAAATTTTTTCAAATACAGAGGAAAAAATAAATAAGGGAAAGGACATAACTTTATCGATGGAAAGGGAAGAAGTTATAGAAAAATTTTCTGAATTTCTAAATGAATTCTACAAAGGGGAATTGCTTACTGCTGTTGCTGAAGGAAAAAAATCTATAACTATTGATTTTTCCCTTTTAGATAAATTCAATGTCGAGTTGGCAGACAGTATTTTAGAAAATCCGGAGGAAATGATTAAATTAGCGGAAAGTGCAATTAGAACAATTGATATAGGATTGGCCGATGCTACCTTGCGAGTAAGATTCACCAATTTGCCTGATAGTGCTGCAATAAGAATAAGAGATATAAGGTCTGAGCATATAGGCAAACTAATAGTTGTCGATGGTATTGTTAAGCGTGCGAGTGAAATCCGGCCAGAGGTTAGCGAAGCAATTTTTGTTTGTCCTGAATGCGGCATGCGAATATCAATTGTGCAAACAGAACGACTTTTAACACCACCACAAAGCTGTCAATGTGGAAATAAAAAGGGATTTGTTCTTTCTGAACAAAAACTTGTTGATACGCGATGGATTGTTATTGAAGAACCCTATGAGATTGTTTCTGGTGAAAGACCTTCCGAGCTTATGATATATTTGAAAGAAGATTTAACAACACCGCGAATGCAAAGCAAGACAGATCCAGGAAATAGAATAAAGGTTGTTGGTGTGCTTAAGAATTTGCCGAGACGAATTAAAGGAACACGATCGCGCCAAATGGAAATTTATCTTGATGCAAACTCTGTAGAGAGTGTGGAGGTTGAGTGGGAGGAGCTGGAGATTAAGCCTGAGGATGAGGCAAAAATTTTAGAACTAGCAAAAAATCCACAGATTTATTCTATGATTGTTAATTCCATTGCACCCACACTTTATGGTCTAGAAGAAATAAAAGAAGCAATTGCACTGCAGCTGTTTGGCGGCGAGCCACATATACAAAAAGACAAATCGCGAGTACGAGGTGATATTCACATTTTGTTGATTGGCGATCCATCGACAGCAAAAAGCGCACTAATGAAGGTTGTTTCCACATTAATACCTCGTGGGCGTTATGTGTCCGGTAAAGGGGTGACTGCGGCCGGTCTAACTGCTTCGGTTGTACGTGATGAAGAATTTCTAGGTGGATGGGTACTGGAAGGCGGTGCACTCGTTCTTTGCAATCGAAGTCTTTGTGCAATCGATGAATTTGAAAAGGTGGATGCATCTGATCAAGTTGCACTGCATGAGGCAATGGAGCAGCAGACCATAAGTATAGCAAAAGCAAATATTGTTGCAACACTACCAGCACAAACAGCAATACTTGCAGGTGGAAATCCAAAGCTTGGCCGTTTTGATCCTTATCTGCCAATAAAGGAGCAAATTGATATACCCGAGACTTTGTTAGCGCGGTTTGATCTAAAATTTGCACTTCGTGATATTCCCAATCCTGAATTGGATGCAAAAATTGCTGATCACGTTCTAAAGGCACGTCATTTCGAGGAAGAAGAGATAAAACCGGCCATAGATCTTAATCTTTTAAAAAAATATGTCGCATATGCAAGGAAAAACTGTCATCCTAAATTAACAAAGGAAGCTGCAGAATTGATAAAAAATTTTTACTTGGAAATGAGGGAAAAGTCTGGTGGCGAATCGCCAATATCAATAACTCCGCGTCAATACGAAGCACTTATTCGACTGGCCGAAGCATCGGCAAAAGTTCAACTGAGAAATGAAGTAAATGCAGAGGATGCACTTCGAGCAATTCGACTTATGAAAGCTTCTCTAAGGCAGTTTGGATTCGAGCCCGAAACTGGAAAAATTGACATAGATCGGGTTGAAGGGTTACGTGTGACAGCGGTACAGCGAAGCAAAATAAGAACAATTTTAGATATAATTGATGAATTAGAAAAAATATATGGAAAGGAAATTCCTACTGATGAAATTATAAAAATTGCGCAAGAGCGTGGTATTGAGGATGCGGATGAAATAATTAGAAAAATGCTTCTTGAGGGCATTTGCTTTTCACCGCGAGCTGGAATAATTCAAAAGCTGTAGATACTATGCGAATGGTAGCAAAAAAAGTACGAATTTTTGATATAATCAATGGTAAATTTTTTCCAGGAAAAAAAGAGCAGATGATCGCAAGTTATGTCATCACACCTTTTGGTGAAAAACTTTCGCGAGTAAACCTAATCGCAACTGTAGTTGAAAAATTCGTTTCTGAGAGTGAAAACTATGCTGCTCTATTGCTGGAAGATGGTAGTGGAGCTATAAGAGCGAAATTTTTTGGAACAGAAACGACCAAGGTTAGGGATATAGAACCAGGACAACTCGTTTTGATAATTGGAAAGTTGAAAGAATATGATGGTGAGATTTATGTAAATCCAGAAATTATTCGTGTACTTCACGATCCAAATTACGAAATTCTCAGGGCTGCCGAAATTTTAGAAAATTTAATTGAAAGAAAAAAAATTGTGGATGAGATAAAAAGTTTAATGGAAAAATACTCTTACGATCAATTAAGTCAGTATGTGAAAGAAAAATATGAAATTGATGATGCAGCTTTGCAAGTGATAATAGAAAATCTTCGTATTCACCGTCGCGATTTCAAACCATTTATTCTCGAGTTAATTGCTAGTTTAGATAGAGGAAATGGTGTGGAAATAGGACAAATACTTGCAAGTGCAAATTTGCCAGAAAATGTTATTGAAAGTGCGATAAATGAACTGTTGGAACAGGAAAAAATTTGTGAAATTGCTCCAGGTATTTTAAAAATTAAAAAGTAGAATGTCAATTATAAGTTATGAAATACGAAGAGTTATTGAAAAGAGCTATAGCACAACTGCCAAAGAAAATAGAAAGAAAAGAGCGATTTGAAATGCCGAAGGTCGTTATCGAATATAGTGGAAATAAAACACTGCTTAGAAATTTCAAAGAGATACTATCAATACTAAGGCGAGAGCCACGCCATTTGTCAAAATATCTCTTTAAGGAATTGGCCGCACCAGGAACTATTCAGAATGATATACTAATTTTTCAAAGTAAAATATCAAAGGAAATTTTACAGAAGAAAATTGAAAATTATGTGAAGGAATTTGTATTTTGCAAAATCTGTGGAAAGCCGGATACGCAACTTATAAAAGAAGACAGGCTAACTTTTATGCGATGTGAAGCGTGCGGTGCAAAAAGTTCTGTACGGTCGATATGATGTTTTGGTGTAAAATTTTTCAAACAAAATACGATTTGGTTGTTGCGATTTGCGATCAGGAGCTACTTGATAAACAAATAGGACAAAATCCTGTGATAAAAGTTAGTCGAAATTTTTATGGTGAAAGAATCATCGATGAAGACACGGCTGTAAAGTTAATGAAAAAGGCAACAATAGGAAATCTAATCGGCAAACGAATTATCGATCTAGCTGAAAAAAATGGCTTTATAATAAGAAAAAATATAATTTTAATCAATGACATCCCGCATGCGCAGTTTGTTAAATAGGAAGGCACAATTTTTCGTTTTAACAGTTTTTGCCATAATCAGTAGTTTTTATCTTTTAAGTAAATGGATCGAGCCAGGAACAGTTATCGATACATCTTCTATTGTTTTGGCAGAGGAGCCATTCGTTTTTGCAAATATAGTTGAAATGGCGAGAAAAACTGTGGTGATAAGTGAAAGTTGCGAAGGACTGGTAAATAATATCGAGGAATTTGTCTATTTTGCAAAAAAATTTACAGTAGAAAAAGGACAGCTACTTATATCATACGAGCTCGAATCGCCATGCCGACTTCCAAATGGGCAACAGGTGCCAACAGTGGTTGATTTCAATATAACATTGACATCGCCACGAATGACCATAAATAGTAATTTTTACGAGACCTGGAATCCACCTTAGGTAAGTTTGCAGTCGTTAGCTACATTTACCCAATAGCCATAGTATTTTTCTAGTTTTGTTGCATCTTGCCAAGACTGAGTGGTTGCATTCCAGAAATACATAGTTACAATTGAGCAATTGCCCAATTGAGCACGGTCTTTGGTATCTTTAGTACCGCCAATTGCATTAAATCCTTTTTTAAGTTGCGGAATTGATTTAACCATAGTAGCGGTACCATTGAATATAATTTCCACATTACATACACCAGGAGAAGGTACATATACCCAGTATGCTTTACCACCCTCTAACTGAGTTATATTATACGCATAATACTTTGCCATTGTAGCATTATAATAATAGAAACTTCTGGATGAAATGCTGCACGGATCGCTAAGTACTTGATATATACCGGCATAAGGTATGGAAATTAAATTCCACCCTTTATAAAATGTTAAATTGCCTTTTGGCAAAATGGTTAAGGTATAGACAGCACTCCTTTGTATAGTTTGCCAACCACCATTAACAGTTATTTCATACGTTCCTTCGGTTGCTGTTGCTGGAATTGTTATAGTTAAATTCGAAATGTTGCCAGCGGGTGCTGGCAAAATAACTGATGGACTAAAGGAACATGTAAAGCCGCTGGGTCCAGCACAGCTAAGGCTTACAGGCTGAGCAGTACCACTTATTAGTGTAAGATTAACTTTTGTGGTTACTGATCCGCCTGCAACAGAAGTTCCTGAACTAGGATTAAGATTCAGAGAGAAATTAAATGGTATGACTGTTAGGTTATATGTA
>Ga0105158_1000472_pt1 | contig 17360 bp, 18 predicted proteins | sample LHCtaG_FD_81567 | JGI IMG/M metagenome (GOLD analysis project Ga0105158, IMG submission 81567) | Hot spring microbial communities from Little Hot Creek, USA to study Microbial Dark Matter (Phase II) - LHC4sed_matched | ecosystem: Environmental > Aquatic > Thermal springs > Hot (42-90C) >...
CTAGAGAACATGACTGAAGCATTGTGAGAAGGGCGCCGACGCCGACACCTCCCATCCCGTATCCTGTGCTTGTTGGGACACCTATCACAGGTAAGTCGACTAGCCCTGACACCACGGAAGGAAGAGCGCCTTCCATACCGGCCACGACAACCACGACATCTACCCCGTTTCTCACCATTTCTACAAGCGGCTTGAAGACTCTGTGGATTCCAGCTACTCCAACATCATACGCCACGTAAACGTCACATCCCATGCATTCAGCTATAAGCTTAGCCTCTTCAGCTATAGGTATATCCGCCGTCCCCCCAGTCAAGATGCCCACTTTACCACCAGTCTTAACAGGTTCGTAATCCGATCTCCTAACGTAAATAGTCCCTGTTTCCTCCACCGTTCTCAGCTGAAAGGAGCTCTCTGGAAATTCCTTTTTAAGAAGGGCTAACTGCTCACCGTTGCACTTAGTAACAATGACGTAACCTTTCTTTTTGACTATCTCTCTGGCTACTTCGACAAGGTGTTCTTTACGCTTCCCCCTAGCGTACACGATCTCGGGAATGCTTGAACGAAGCTCCCTCTTCACGTCTATCTTAGCTATGTTCTCAAGCTCCAATATCTGGAATACTCTAACCTCCCGCTCAGCCTCATCTATTCCTATTTCTCCCTTGACAAGTTTCTCGAGAATCTCCCTTAACGTGTTTATATCAACTCCCTCCGTGGTCAGCTAATTTAAATATTCCAAGCATTACTTTAAAGCGTGATGGAGGCTTACAATGCAGGCAAAGATCGGAATCGTGCTTCTTAGCGGCGGGTTAGACTCAACCGTAGCGTTATGGTGGGCTATAAGAGAAGGAGAATATGATGAACTTCACACGCTAACTTTCCTTTATGGTTCCAAGGAGGAAAGAGTTATAAAGAAGGTTTGCGAGAAGCTGGCGTCTCTCTCTGAAGTCGGGAAACAAGTTTTCCTAGATCTTCCTTGGCTAAGAGAGTTTTCCATTAAAGCTGGAGCCACGCTGATAGAAGGGGGAAACATTCCACCCGAAGTGTCCATTAAGATGCTTGAAGACAAGAACATTATGAGGAGGGCTTCTAGAAGCGTTTGGATCCCTGCAAGAAACCTTTGCTTTGTCTCCATAGCGGCATCCTACGCTGAGTCAATTGGCGAGGAAGCCGAAATAATTGCCGGGTTCAACAGGGAGGAAGCTGAGACCTTTCCAGATAATTCTCCAACTTTCGTCGAAAGAGTAAACGCTCTGTTGGAGGTCTCAACGCTTAAATCCAAGGTTATCTTGAAAAGCCCCCTAATCCACCTCGACAAGAAAGGGATATGCACACTTGCAAAGTCGCTCAGGGTTCCTGTCGAGTACTCAAACTCTTGCTACGATCCGGTCGGTATAACGGAAAACGGGAAACCCATCCACTGCGGTTCATGCGAAAGTTGTGCAAGGAGAAAACGCGCTTTCCTAGAATCCACGGGCTTAGATCCAACAATATACATAAAATAAAAAATAGGCAAATAATTAAGAAGTAGAAAGGGAAGAGTTGGGAATTCTCCTTCTCCAGACATTATAAGGCTTTTTAAGCTGTTCCTTCTCTCCACCCCTTAAGATAAGCTAGTTGTTCCTTTGTGAGTTCTTCTAGTTCTATTCCTAAGGCTTTACACTTCAGCTCGGCCACGGTCACATCTATCTCTTTGGGTATGTCAAGCACCACGTTTCCCAGTTTTTTGAGTTCTTCTTTATGCTTGACTACCCACTCGACCGCTAATGCTTGATCACTGAAGCTCATGTCCATCACAGAGCTAGGGTGTCCTTCAGCGGCAACGAGGTTCACTAGGCGGCCCTTGCCCAGCAAGTATATCTTTCTTCCATTTTTCAGCTTGTATTCGTCAACGTTGGGCCTTATTTCCTCCTTGCTTACAGCCAAGCTCTCCAGGTCTTTCAAGTTTATTTCGACGTCAAAGTGTCCTGCGTTGGCCAGTATAACGCCATCCTTCATTTTTTCCATGTGCTCTCTCCTTATAACGTCCTTACATCCAGTCGCCGTGACAAATATATCTCCTACCTCGGCAGCCTTGTACATTGGCATTACATCTATGCCTTCAAGCGCCGCTGTAAGCGCCCTGTGAGGGTTGATCTCGACAGCTATTACTCTCCTAGCACCGAGACCCTTAGCTCGCAAAGCAATTCCACGACCACAATGCCCGTAACCAGCAACCACAACAACTTTTCCTGCAATTAATTCAGAAGTCGCCCTCATGATGCCGTCCCACGTAGACTGCCCAGTGCCATGGACGTTATCAAAATCCCATTTAGTGGGCGTGTCATTCGTGGCTAGGATTGGGTATGGTAGTGTCCCCTCTTCAGCCATAGCGCGGAGCCTTATTACGCCCGTGGTGGTTTCCTCGGCTCCCCCCCAAACGTTGCTCCACCAGTCACCCTTTTCCTCTAGAATTTTCTTGACTATTTTCATTTCCTCGCCGCCTTCGCCATGTTTGAGTTTGGCTATCGTTGAGACCAAGTCGGCGCCGTCATCCAGTGTGACGTTTGGGCGTGCCTTTATGACGGATGCTATGGCTCTGTAGTATCCTTCGGTGTCCATATCCCGCCAAGCGTATACGTTTATCCCGGATTTTACTAAAGCTGCCGCTACGGAGTCCTGAGTTGAAAGAGGATTAGAAGCACACAGGTAAACCTTCGCCCCTCCTGCTTTAAGAGTCCTAACAAGGACAGCGGTTTCTTTTGTGACGTGTAAGCATGCACCAACTATCACATTCGTTAGTGGTTTTTCTTTTTCGAACCGTTCTCTTATCATTCTTAAGACGGGCATATGATCTTCAGCCCACTTAATCGCCTTCTCTCCTTGGGAAGCTAGACTCAAGTCTCTTATCTCGTATCCATCTCCAACTTGCGTTTGAACCAATTAGACCACCTCTTCCCTCTAAACCTTCAAGTTCATTTTAAACTTTTACCCCTCTATTCGTTATTCACGCCTTTCAGGTTGATCGTTCCGTCCTCCAACGCCCTTATCTCAGCTTTCACTTCATCCTCCGATATTTTCCTGAAGAGGGGTTTTGGCTCGTTGATCACATGTCCAGCCTCTATGGTTAAGCGCTTGGCGGAATCCCATGATGCTGATGCATTCATCATTTCTAATAGCCGCGCCATTGATGATGGAATAATGGGGTAGAGGCATATCGCCGCCGAATAAAGGAAGTTTATGCAAATGTAGAGTGCGGTGGCGGCGTCGCTCCTCCTCTTTTCTTCACCTTTCTTCACGGCTTCCCATGGTGCCTTCACAGTGAAATAACTGTTCGCCTTTTTGAAAGCTTCAATAATACGCCTGACGACCTGTGAAAAGTCACAATTCTCATACTCTTTCTCCACCTCTTCGACCATCCTCATGAAGCTGAAAATGAACTCGTTATCCTGCTCATCCATGTCACCGGGTGATGGCACCTTTCTCTTAAACCACCTAGAGATGAAGGTTAAGACGCGATGAGCGAAGTTCCCTATGTTGTCCACTAAGTCTCCGTTTATCTTGCTCATGAATTCAAGCCAGCTGAAGTCGTTGTCACTGGTACTATTGGAAGCCTTAGAAGCCAAGTAGAAGCGGATGTAGTCTGCGGGAAACTTATCCAAGACGCGTTTAAGGGGGACAAGCCACTTCCTGCTCTTACTCATTTTCCGTCCTTCGAGGGTAAGGTATCCATTTACAACGTACTTACTTGGAAGAGTGTAGCCTCCAACGCCCATCAGCATAGCAGGCCAGAAGAGAAGATGATGGTAAACTATGTCCTTTCCTATGAAGTGAGCTATCAGGCAGTCTCCCATCCAGTAGTTCTTCCACTCTCGCCCAGTCTTCTTGCTCCAGTTGACTGTCGATGCAATATAACCTATCGGAGCATCGAACCAGACGTAAACATACTGGTTGTCTTTAGCGTCCTCGTAAGGCAGCTTAAACCCCCAGTAGTCTTCCCTTGTTATATCCCAATCCTGCAATCCGGATTTAATCCACTGGACAACGTAGTTGACAACATCTCTTGGTACGTCTTCGCTGCTCTTGGACTCCAGCCACTTCAGTAGTTTGTCAGAGAAGGCGCTCAGTTTGAATATGAAATGTTCCTCGCTTCTAGTTGAGGGAGGAGTCCGGCATAAGATGCAGTATGGCTCGAGTATCATGCCGGGCTCGATCGTTCTCCCGCAGGCTTCACAAGCATCACTGTACTGGTCTTCTGCTCCACAATAGGGGCATTTTCCCTTAATCATCCTGTCAGGCAGGTACATCTTATCAGTTTCGCAATAAAAGAGAGCGACTTTCTTCTTGTATATGTAACCGTTCTCCCTGAGCTTTAGCAGAAACTCCTCCGTCAGCTCCCTGTTTTCCTCGCTATGCGTCCTATAATAATTGTCGAAGCTTATTCCGAGCCGTTCCAAGTCTTCCATCTGACGCCTACGGAAGTATTCAACGTGTTCCAAAGGGGCGCGGCCAGTTTCTTTGGCTGCGATGGAAATAGGGGTTCCATGTTCATCGCTGCCGCAGACGAAAACTACATCCCACTTCCTAAGCCTACAGAAGCGGGAGAAGACGTCTGCGGGAATATATGTGCTGAAGGCATGTCCAAGGTGAAGATCCGAGTTGGCGTAAGGTAGCGCCGCCGTAACTAGCACTCTGCGCAAAGCGATCCCTCCAAGCAACCAACAATAAACCAGTAATTAAAAGTTACCGAAAAAGTATTGGGAATAACGTCCTTCCGCATAAATAAAACTTGAGCTATGAAGACATGGCTTTAGTTAAAGCGCTACTTCGCCCATTAACCTTTTAAATCCATCGCTCGAAAATAGTATTGAAGAGGGATAAGACATGCCTAAGGAGTTCGTTTACAGAGGATATACGCTGGAAGAACTTCAAAAAATGCCGATGGACGACTTCATAAAAATATTACCTTCAAGGCAGAGAAGAAGCTTGATCAGGGGATTACCACCACGCCACAAGAAGCTACTAGAAAATATTAGGAGGGCTAGGAGAGCCCTTAAAAAAGGGAAAAAAGTGGTCGTGAGAACGCATAACAGGGACATGATAATACTACCGGAAATGGTGGGCTTAACCGTTGCAGTTTACAATGGAAAAGAGTTCATACCCGTAGAGATAAGGCCAGAGATGGTTGGACATTACTTAGGCGAGTTCGCACTTACATGTAAAAGAGTTGTCCATGGCGTCCCAGGTATAGGTGCCACTAAGTCGTCGATGTACGTTCCCCTTAAGTAAAGGGATGCTAGAGGTTCACTGCTTTAACGGTTGTTTATTCCAGTTTCTCATTTTTCAGATTTTTGTCAGCGTGTCTGCGCTTCGTATTTTTCCCACTAATCTCGAAACTCCGGGGTCGATTCCTCTCAGGAGGGCTAAGTAGAAGGCCTGCCATTCTAGGGGTATCGCATACAGTGGAGGCGATAGAAGGTTTTCTATGTTACCCTGTGGAATCAGGATTTCTTTGTCTATTTCTTGTGGCGCGACTTCGAGTATCTTTTCTTTCCCCGCCTGCTTTTCCCATACGCGCTTAACAAGTTGAAATGTTTCTAGGGATTTTGTCTGGCTGGGGGGTTTAAGGATTATGAGGGGCTTTTTTTCCTTGTTTTCTTCTTCAAGTGTTTCTACCAGTGAATGAACGAATTCCTCCATTCTTGAGTCGCACGCATCCGATTTAACTCCTTCCATGAGCATTATGAGGGCATGTTTCCTTGCCACAGGGTATCTTGCCCCGTCGCCCATCACGTAGAACATCTTGTCCACATAATTGAGCCCCCATTTTGCAGCTAATTTGCCCCACTCGATGACTCTACTGGATTTGCTCAACTTGTCGATTAAGTCTGGTATAGCTTCGGTTTGAAGCTTCAAAGCGTAATCGATTTCACTGTTGCGTTGAGAAAATGCAAGTATCTCCAGTAGCAGGAGATTTAGTAGAGCCAAGGTTGCATGGAAAGTGCCTGTTGATGGAAGAGACTTTTCAGGGTAAGGCTTGGTTCGAGTTCTGATGACGTAGCCCCCCTCCTCTTCGAGGTCGAGTAACGATCGATCCTCAGGCCTTTCCCACCTGTTAGTTATGGCCACGCACGTGCTACCCCTAGAGAGACATAAGTCCATGGCGTCCAACGTATCCTTGGTCGTCCCGGACTGAGAGAGGAGTATGGCAAGCGTGTTTTTTCCAATCCACTTTGGAGGACTATCTGTCAGCGTCCTAGAATGCACAGTCTTTATTGGAATGTCCGAAAAGTACTCCCAAAGGTATTCCGAGATCATCGGTATAAGGTACTTGTCTCCTGCCCCAGTCATCAAAACGTTTTTGAACCTGACGCTGCCAGCCACCTCTAATATGGCTTTATGGCTTTCTTTTATTGAGACCTTTACACTTTCACCCTGAAGCAGAATGGCCTCCTTCATGCCAGTTGAATCAATCCTTTCAAGCTCACCCCAATTCACGGATCTCCCTCCAAAAACAAAGAACCTTGTGGCATTTAATAATAATTTTTATATCAACGGGCATTGTATTTGAGTGCTTGATCTCCATGAATGCCCTTTTTTCATGGTGATTCAACTTGAAGGCTGTTATATTAGCGGCGGGGAAGGGTACACGCATGCGCCCCCTCACATTCACCCGACCAAAGCACATGCTTCCAGTCGCTGGAAAACCCATCCTAGAGCATATAATAAGTTTCCTGCGGAGTGGAGGAATAAACGAAGTGGTTATGGTAATAGGTTCTGAAAGTGAGTTCATAACGGAATACTTTGGTGACGGCTCACGTTTTGACGTAAAAATAGAGTACGCTGAGCAAAGGAAGCCGCTAGGTCTAGCCCACGCTGTCTCTGTGGCAAGCCCCCTATTAAAGGGGGAAGAACGGTTTATTGCTGTTTTGGGAGACGTACTCTTTAAGCTTAACTTAAAGGACATGTTAACCTTCCACGGCAAAAGGGAGGCTAAGGCCACCATAGCTATTTCTGAGGCCGCAGACCCCACGCCCTTTGGCGTGGTTAAAGTTGTAGATGGCTTCAGAGTGGAACGACTCGTTGAGAAGCCGAAGGTTCCGCCTTCAAATTTCATAATCGCTGGGCTTTACATTTTTGAGAACGAGTTTTGGGACTGCATAAAGGATCTTAAGCCATCATGGAGAGGAGAGTACGAGATTACAGATGCCATCCAGCTGATGGTGGACAGGGGTTACCCAGTATACGGATATCTCACTAAGAAATGGTGGAAAGACACTGGGAGGCCCACCGACCTCTTGGAGGCTAGCCAAAAGTTCCTGTCAGAACTTTCAGACTTCTACGTTTTGGGGGAAGTTCAGAAAAATGTCGAGATACGCGGCCCCGTTCAGATAGGGCGTGAGACAGTGATCTATGAGGGAGCAAAGATTTTTGGCCCCACGGTTATAGGGGAAAGATGTGAAGTTGGGCCAGGGTGCATTATAGGGCCTAATGTTGAGATAGGAAACGATGTTAAGCTGGTGGAAAACGTCGAGCTGCAGAACACCATAGTAATGTCTCGTACCCTTATATCGAACAATGTGAGGATAACGGACAGCGTGATAGGGGAAAACTGCAAAATAGGACCAAGCGTAAGGGCGTGTGGGAACAGCAAGGTTTTCGGCGTCGTGATAGGGGATAACTCAACTATAGGTCCCGGAATTTCGTTTTCGCCGGGAAGCATGCTTGGTCCTAATTCCTCTATAAGGTTGAGGTGGGAAGAGGCTGATGCTGAAGGGTAAGGTCGTGCTTGTGACTGGAGGAGCTGGCTTCATCGGATCTCACTTAGTTGACTGGTTAATTAGAGACAATGATGTCGTGGTGCTCGACAATTTTTCAAGTGGCAAAATAAGCAACATTCAACACCACCTAGAAAATGACAGCTTCACGCTGATCAAAGGAGACATAATGAATAGGGAAACCGTGAAGGAAGCTTTGAAGGAAGTGGATGTCGTAATTCATCAAGCAGCCGTTGTTGGCGTTAAAAAATATGTCGAGAGACCTTTAGACGTGCTGACGACGAACATCTTCGGCACTCATAACTTGGTGGAGGAGAGCCTTAAGAGGGGGGTAGAGAGGTTTGTTTTTGCCTCGACAAGTGAGGTTTATGGTAAGAGCGAGAACATCCCCCTAAAGGAGGATGGGGACAGGGTTCTTGGATCGACGAGTATAGCTAGGTGGTGTTATTCGACGTCCAAGGCGGCCGACGAGCACTTCCTATTCGCCTATCATGAAGTTCATGGTTTCCCCATGGTTATCCTGCGCTACTTTAACGTGTATGGGCCGAGACAGGAGACCAGCGATTACAGCGGGGTGATCCCGATATTCATAAGAAGGGTTTTGAGAGGGGAGCCTCCCTTAATACACGGGGACGGGGAACAAACTAGGGCATTCACATATATTTCAGACGCTGTAGAGGCGACGGTGATTGCCGCCAGCAAGAAGGAAGCTATAGGACAGGTATTCAATGTAGGGAGCAGGGAAGAGACCACTATAAAACACCTTGCCAAGATGATCATAGAGCTCTCAGGTAACAACTCGATCGAACCGAAACATATATCCTACGAGGAGTTCTACGGTGAAAGCTACGAGGATATAAGGAGGAGAGTTCCAAATGTGGAAAAAGCTGAGAAAGTGCTTGGATTTAGAGCGAAGACCCCATTAAGGGACGGACTCAAAAGAACCATAGAATGGTACAGAGAGCATTTAATGAATTAATGATAAAACAAAGTGAGTCTTACGACTTGTTGACTTCCTCAAGCATCTTCAGGATTTCCTCGGCTTCCTCCGGCTTAAGCTTCTCGATGGCATACCCGGTATGGATCATTACGTAATCTCCTATTTTAACGTCGTCTAGTAGCGTGATAAATGCCTCCCTAGTTACTCCTCCAAAATCAACCAAGGCTTTCTCGCCACGGATCTCTAGAACTTTCGCTGGAACGCCAAGGCACATGTCCATCACGCCCCTTTAAACTATTCACTATACCACTTAAAACCTTTAAAGTCATTTAAGTTTTCCCTGAGATTTTAAATGGGGATTGATGCGTGAGTCCTGCCGTGCAGTTGCCCCTTCGTTTTCTAGTATTATTTCCAAGTAGGACTTGAGCTCGAAGCCATCTGTTGGGATGCCCAGCTCTTCGGCTTTAATCAGTAATTCGTCACGTTTCTTCTCTACTTCTCTTTCATCTTCGGCTATCGATTCGATTTCAACGAAAAATCCGAGATTATTAATGTAGTCCAAGTGAAGGAAAGTTTCACCTAGCTGGTAGGTTTTCCTCTTTTTGACGATCTTTGCAACTTGAAGGAAGCCTAATTTCTCGAGGAGAAGCACGGTGCCGTCGAAGTCTCCAACTTTAACCCTGATTTCCTCTCTTGTTTTTGATTTTAAGTCGATCCTCGGCCCCTTATAGGTAACCTCTGCACGATCTCCGACGTATCTAACCCTCAGCGCTTCATCAGTCAACATGAAGTTCCTTGACGGGTGCTGGAAGTAGATGTCTTCTTGAACCTCCTCACCCATAAATATCCCGCCGATAGATAAAACATTTGAAGCTATCCGATCCGCGTCTTCCTTTGAAACTCTGTACTTAACCTCAACTTCTATCATAGTTGAACCTCCACTAAAAGAAGGAGAGGAGGGAAATTAGGTCTCTTGGACATTGATATTAATCGCGTTATTAGGACACACCTCAACGCATTTACGGCATAGTATGCAAAACCTTTGAAATGATGGAACTATTACATAGTTCTTTGGTTCCTTGTTAGGTTCTCTCTCGATCGCGTATCTGACAAAGACCGTGCATGGGCATACTTCTAAGCATTTTCCGCAGTCTTGGGGTCTAGAACACTTATCTCCGATCCATTCTACTGAAACTTTTACTGGCAATTACCATTCCTCCTTTAGTGTAGGTATGCTCTCCCTTGGAACAAGCGTGATGGCTTCTTCCGGACATGATGCCCTGCAAACACCGCAACCAAAGCATTTCCAGGGGTCAATACATGCTTTTCCCATTGTCGGGCGTAGCTTGGCAGCTCCAAACTGGCAACGAATAACGCAACTACCACAACCTATGCATTTATCTGTGTCTAAGAAAGCGATGTAATGCCCCTTCAAAAGGTGATGGACGTTAAAGTCAATTCTCGGCCTAAGAGCGATGCATTCAGGGTATTCGCAGTTACAGAGAGCGAAGGCAAATGGGAGCGGTGTTCCTGCGATCGTATGAACAAGTCCTTTCTCCTCGCATTCGTCTAAGAAAGCCTTCGCCTCCTCAACGCTGAGGATTTCAACCCCATTAGGAGCGTGGTCAGGGAATGCCCTTGCAGTTTCTCCATGTAACCCCAATGGCATGCACGTGTAAACTTTCTCGTTTCTGTTCATCCATCGGCAGGGACACATAACCCTGTAAACTTCCCCCGAAATCTCGACGATCTTTTTAGCTTCCTCAACTGTTACAACTTGTCCGAGATGTCCTTCAGGAAAAGCGCGGGCGCCTTCATCTTTCTGTATCATTGCTTCGATCATCCTCTTAGTGGGTTCTAGCAAGTTTGGGTCATCTAAGACGTCGGACAGCAACTTAGCGGCATCACCGTAAACCTTATCGATCAACTTCCAGTGATCCAGCTCCCACACTTCGTGTCCCAGCTCCTTCGCTAACTTTACGGAAAGGTTTCTCTCATTTAGATACCACTTCTTTCCGCCACCATGTTTGTAGCAAAACTTGCACAACATCCCACCCTCACTAAAATAAGCTGTGAATTCATTTCATCCTTTTTAAAATGGGGGCTCTTGGATAAAAACATTGTTTTATTCTGCTGGGACGTGTTCGGAAAACCATACGTGTGGTTCTAAATACGTCAGCCACGAACCCTTTAAGGAAGTCGATGTAAAAGTGCTTCGCTGTTGAGAGAACGCTTATATATTCCTTGAAGTAATTTAGAATTCGCCTTTTGCGGTCTGAAGGAGGGGACTAAGATTTCAGGGAAAAACCATGACGGGAAAGTGATTCTCCTCGACCTCGACGGAACGCTTGGCTTATCCCTTATACCGGAAGAGGATGCCATCTCTGAAACTCTTAAGTTTATTTCTGAGGAACTTGCTAAACGTTTTGGCAGGGCTGTCAGCGAGGAAGAACTGCGCACCCTCTATAAGGAGACGAAGAACGAGCAATACCATTTATACCACCTTAACCCGAAGAGGCATGACAAGAACTTGAGGTGGACGATGCTCCTCCGTAAATTAGAGGATAAACTAGGAGTAAGATTACCTGAGAGTTTTTATGAGGATGTTAGGAAGCGTTACTGGTCCGTTTTTGAGAGTAAAGCTGAACCTTACCCAGACACTCAAGAAACGTTAGAGAAGCTGATGGAAAAGTTCGCCGTTGTTATAGTGACTAATAATGATTATGCAGAAGCGAAAAAAAAGCTTAAGTTGTTTGGTCTGAAAAAGGGAAAACATTACGATGTATTAGTCACGTCAGAGAAATTTAATGTTTGTAAGCCGTCACCGGAATTTCTTGAGAGGCTCTTCCCCTTTCTTGAGCAGAAGCTAAGTCGCAAAGTGAGCGTCGAGCAGGTTATAATAGTGGGAGACGACCCTAAAAACGACATAGCGTGGGCTCGAACTGTTGGAGCCAAGGCCATAAGAGTCAAAAAGGATCTTCTTGCAAAACATGATCCTAGCAACGAGGCTGAGGAAGCCGATCACGTGATTGAAAACCTGTCCGAGTTACTTAATATCCTCAGATAGCATCTAAGCAATGAAACTTCCAATTTATTGGGAGGTTTATTTATGAATGTGCTTGAGAGGGTTTTCTCCAAGATAGGGCTAGAGTTCGACGCGGAAATGGGGGCATACGTCCATGTAAAGACGAACATACCCCTTACAGTTCACTATGACCGGGAGAGTGAAGAGCTGGTTCTGCTTGACCAAACGAAGCTCCCATTCGAAGTTACAGTTTGGAAAACAAGTGACTGGAGAGAAGCTGGAAACCCGGGAATAAAGGGAATGATAGTTAGAGGGAGCCAGGCTATAGGGTGTGCCGCTGGTTATGCAATGTTACTTGCAGCAAACAGTTTCAGGAAGCTCAAAGAAGAAGAGTTCATGGAGAAGCTTAACGAAGCGGCATCATTCCTTAATGCTACTAGGCCAACGGCTTCACCTCTAAAGTGGGCTGTTGAACTCTGCATGAAAGCCGCACAGAACGCTATTCTGAGTGGAGGCGTCGAAGAAGCCGTTGAGGCGATCCAAGAGACGGCAGACTACATATTAGCCTCCGACTTAATCATGAATTGGTACCTAAGACAGGAGGGGAAGCCCCTCATAGAAGACGGCGACGTGATAATGACACATTGTAATGGGGGAAGTCTCTCCTCGAGTTTTGGAGGACACGCCTTGGGAATGATAGAGGAAGCATACGCTGAGGGAAGGGACATAATAGTTGTCTCCAAGGAGACCAGACCTAGAAGTCAAGGCTTCAAACTTACGACGTGGGAGCTTAACAGGGCAGGCGTACCCGTGGTGATTGTAACGGATAACATGATCTCCTCCGCAATAGAGCGCTTCGGAGTCTCGAAAGTTATACTTGGAGTGGATAGAGTTGCAAGAGACGGCTCAGTGGCCAACAAGATAGGCTCGGCAGACATAGCGCGTGTTGCGGCACAATACGGAAATATATACTTCTACTACGCAACATCTTACAGCACCATAGACTTGAAAACAAGCGAAGGTAGGAACATCCCAATAGAGGAGAGAAGTATAGACGAGATAACATACCCATATATACTTGAAGCAAAAGACAAAAAGGAAAAGGGCATACTCTCAAGTAAAAGCTTAGAGGAATGGCCACCTCAGAAAATCATTGTTCAAGGAAAACCTAGAAGAGGGCAGATAGCGATATACAACCCCGCCTTCGACGTCACGCCACCAAAACTGATAGACTTAATCATAACAGATATAGGGGTCTTCGCCCCTCAACAAATAAGAACACTAACCGAGGAAAAAATAACTCAGACAGTGAAAGATAGACTGGAAAAGCAAGGAGTGGTAATGCCAAAACGCATATTCAACACACAAAGCTAAATGCAAAAACATTTATTATTCTTCCTTCAAAGTAAGGAGAACTTGAGGTTAGCGGGGGTTGCCTAGTGGCTAGCCATTTCGGAAGACACCCATAAAAGGCGCTGGCCTGGAGTTTAATTACTACCTGAAAGCCAGTGGTCCTAAAAAGGCACATGTAAATCATGTGCTGTTGACGGGCCGCGTGGGTTCAAATCCCACCCCCCGCGCCAAACTTAACGACCTTCTCGAGCAGTTTATCCCGTCCGGCTTTTAAGAATCATAAAGAGGGTAATGAGACAATTTGAGGGCTACATCAGCTTACTTTTCCCTCCTTACGTGGGAAGAATGAAAGTTAGCTTCCACTTATTTATATGTCAAGAACGAATATTAGGCGAACACTATCATTTTTAATGTTGATTTCCATTTCGTGATATGTTGCTGCTTTTACTTCAGTCTTTGACACGTGTTTATTGTGATCGAACTTCTCACCCTTTGCCGTCGCCGTTAACTTGTAACGTCCATCGCTTTCTTTCTTTACCTCTTCAATATTAACCTCGGAGAATACGAGCCTCTCAGCGTCTGTCAGATAAATAAATTCTTCAAGCCAGTTGTAAAGGAGACTCTCTAGGTCTTCTCCTTCGACAGTTATTTTCTTTTCTACTCTGGGTTCGATCTTCGAGGTGTCTGTCATCAATTCATAGAGTGCTTTAGCCGCCTCTTCGAAGGCCTCTTCGACCGTTTCTCCCTCAGCCTCTATTTTCACATCAGCGGTATGCTCGAGGAATCTGAAGCATCCCATAGTCACACCCCAACTTCAGATTAAATGGGAAGAGGATAGAAAAGCATTATCTATTTTAGAGACATGTTTCCTAGAGGGGGTCATGTGAAAGATCTCGAGGGTGTTCCATGTAATACTAAACTTCAAAATGTTGGTGAGTAAAAAGGTGACTCGAAAAGCATTTGGAGGATGACGCTTGGTTGAAGTACGTTAAAGTTGTTTTTCTAGGGTTGCCCTCGGTTGGTAAGACGAGCATTATAACGCTCTTAAGTGAGAACCGGGTTGTTAAGAGCTATGATCCTACGGTAGGCGTTGACTTTGGTTCTCTGTCCATTGGTGAATGCGAGGTTTGCATGTGGGACTTCGCTGGGCAGGATAGGTTTAGGTTTCTTTGGGATGACTTCGTAAGGGGAGCGAAGGTCATCTTTGCGGTTAGTGACTCGACGCCGAAGAACGTCTTGCAGACGAAGAAGATAATAGATGAGCTTAAAGAGAAAACTGATGCACTGATAATTGGCATAGCTAACAAGCAGGATCTTCCAGGAGCCATGAAGCCCAATCAAGTTGAGAGCATACTCGGTGTTCCAACATACGGTATGGTTGCGATAGACCCTAGGAAGAGAGTTAAGATGTACAGCATTTTGAGGCAGGCTCTAGAAGAAGCTGTTTTAACAGTAAGCAACTAGCTTTTTCCCTAGGTTTCCACAAAAGCTTTTAATGCCTCTTCTTTCAACATGAAAACCGGGGTTTTTTCCAAGTGAACTCCTATGGTCTTGGACCAATAAAAAGGCATTCGCCAAGACAATGTGCTGTCCCAAAGGAAATTAAGGATATATCGTTAATGGATCGCGTTGTGAGGATTATGGGCGTGGTGGTAGAATCGGCTTCAAACCACATCGTTGTTGACGATGGAACAGGGATAATCAGGGTGATCCCATCAGGCGAAGTCCCTGTTCCAGAAGTTGGGAAGATCGTTAGGGTTTTTGGCTCGGTATCCCAGAATGGGAAAGGAAGCATTTACATAAATGCGGAGATTGTGCAGGACATGAGCTCCTTGGATTTGGAGCTTTACAGTAAGGTGAAGAAAGTTAAAAAGCCCGGTTTGACATGAAAATTAGGGGTGTTTAAGAAGGGAGGGAAAAGCTTGCCATTTAGAGCAAAGTTTTCTGACGCGAGAACTTGGAAGCGGATTGTTGACGCGATAAGCGTGCTTGTAGATGAGGCTATCTTCAGGGCGAATGAAAATTCTATGAGAGTTAGAGCGATGGATCCAAGCCATGTTGCTATGGTGGACATTTATCTACCCGCCGGAATATTTGATGAATACGCGTGTAGCGGCGAGGTGGCCATAGGCTTGAACCTTGACGAAATGGGGAAAGTGATGCGAAGGGCAGGTACAAACGATGAATTAGAACTTGTCCTTGACGAGGCTGCAAGCAGCCTTCGCGTGCATCTTAAGGGAGCCACTACAAGAACTTTCAGGTTATCTCTCCTAGACATAGGGGGGGAGGAGCCCCCTACGCCATCCATTAAGTTTAATGTTGAGGCGAAGATGTTGTCTGACGCTCTAGTTCAAGCGTTGAAGGACGCTGAGTTGTTCAGCGATCACGTGCGGGTCTCGGCTACGCCAGATGGAGTGCAGATTGCTGCTTCAGGTGACACGAGCGGAGTGGAGGTCAAGATAGACAAGGGAAGCGAGGCTCTTCTAGAGCTGAGCGTGGCGGAGAGTTCAAGGGCGATATATGCTCTCAGCTACCTTTCAGACATGATTAAGGCAGCTTCCGTGAGCGAAACAATAACTCTCAGCTTCTCCACCGATATGCCTTTAAAGCTTGAGTTTAGAGTTCTCGGAGAAGGAAAGGTAACTTACTGGCTTGCTCCTAGGATCGAGGCAGAATAAGGGGGGCTTTAAAAACATAACCTCTCCTTAAGTTTACTGTAGGAAGCTATTAGAAAAAAGGAGAGGGTGCAGTATAATTTCTCGTTATTTTGTTGCAAAGTACCCTTTCACGTCTGAGGCGCAAGCATGGCTTAAGGAGAGAAGAATAGGCTTAGAGGATCTGATTAAGGAAGGATACCATAACGTTCTGGAGAGGGGAAAAGAGAGGGTGTTGAGTGCCCTTGAGAATGGGGTTGTTTCTCCCAGCTTAGACGACCCTGAAGTAGAGTTTCTCTCTTTTCCTGTGGCTAGACTAATCGTCGAGATCGTTGGAGACGCGTTTTTACGTCACAGATTCGCGGTAGCTGAGGCGAAGAGGTCTCAAAGCCTATTTAAAGATGAGGATGAAGACACGCTGATTAGCATAGCGACGCATACCTTCGGCATTAATTGCGGGTTTGCCAAGAGGGACATTGGAGGAAGAAGATATCCTTTCAGGATTCACTTCGCAGATTACTTGAGGTATGCGTCTGGATTCCATGACCCATACTGGAAACTCGTTAACAGGGTTCTTTCGAGGGGATACGTTTTTCTCGTTAAGGAAGATTTTACGAGAATACTGGCTAGTGCTGTCGAGAGAAGGCTCTCAGAGCCACGGGAGCCTCCTTTGAAAGTACCTTCCGAGATAAAGCAGATTGTGGACGAAGTTGCATTTAGAGTCGTAGCTAAACGTGAGAAGTACGCTTTCGATAAGGTGGAAGGGGAAGTTGTGGAGGAAGCGTTTCCTCCGTGCATAACGGCACTTATCTCAGCGTTGCAGAGAAGCCAGCCTCTTTCACACAGTGCAAGGTTTACTTTGACTTCATTCCTCCTTAACATAGGATATCCTATTGAGAAGGTTGTTTCGCTTTTTAGCGAGGTGCCCGATTTCAAGGAGGACTTGACAAGGTACCAAGTTGAGCACATTGCAGGCATAAAGAGTGGAACGAGGTATACGCCTCCGAAGTGCGAAACAATGAGAACGTACGGTTTGTGCCTGTCACGCGAAGAGTGCGGAAACGTGAAACATCCCCTTGAGTATTATAGAAGACATAGACGACGACACCTAAAGGAGGCGGAAAGTTGAGTTTAGATAGACAGGTGAAAAACGAAGTCTACATTAAAAATCTCTTCAGAAGATATTATCAAGAGAACAGGGTGGAGCCTCCATATTCAATGGAGAAGAGGGAGTTTGGATTCATGTTCTTCGGTGCGCAAACCATGATGAGGCACTTGTCTTTCTCAGAGCCTGAAAGCCTTCAGAAATTTTTGGCTTCAAGAGTGCCATCTAACGCCTTTTATTCCGCAGCATATTACACAAGGCCTGATGCTGCAAGAATGGATGAAAAGGTCTGGGAGGGGTGCGACCTCATATTTGACATAGATGCAGACCACCTTGAAACGCCATGTAAAGCAGTTCACGATAAATGGATCTGCCAGCACTGTGGGCAAAGTGGTGCAGGAGAGAAGCCTGAAAAGTGCCCGTTATGCGGGGAACAGAGCATAGAAGAGAGAACTTGGCTATGTGAAGTATGTCTGGAAGCGGCTAAAAATGAGTTGATAAAACTAATTGAGGACTTCTTAATGGCTGA
>Ga0105158_1000473_pt1 | contig 17358 bp, 18 predicted proteins | sample LHCtaG_FD_81567 | JGI IMG/M metagenome (GOLD analysis project Ga0105158, IMG submission 81567) | Hot spring microbial communities from Little Hot Creek, USA to study Microbial Dark Matter (Phase II) - LHC4sed_matched | ecosystem: Environmental > Aquatic > Thermal springs > Hot (42-90C) >...
ACTATATCTAGCAGCATTTAAGGCATGCAGAAGATCAAGAAACGCAAACCCAATACAAGCAATAATAGAAATCATAAAAACAATTTATATAATAACAGCCACAACATTTTTAGTAAAGAGCGACCCATTTTAAGCCCCATTTCAAAAATAGGAGATTTTTCTTGGAGCCCCGGGCGGGATTTGAACCCGCGACCTGCGGCTTACGAGGCCGCTGCTATAGCCGCTAAGCTACCGGGGCCCCTTTATATCTATTTGTATGATGAAACTGGTATCGTTTAAATTTATTTTTCTCTACTTTATTTTTCAATATTTCGACGCTTAAGTCTTATTCAGTATTCTCAGTATCTCTTTTAGGCTTCTAATCGTAAAGTCTGGGATATCCTCCCCGCTGTCAATTTTTGCTTCATCTCGCTTAATCAATATTGTTTTCATGCCAGCATTTTTTGCTCCCCTAATATCTATATCAGGTGTGTCGCCTACAAAAATGGCTTCTGAAGCCTTAATGCCGAGCTCTTTTAACGCTAGATTAAATATTTCTGGACTTGGCTTACGCCTATTTGCTTCACCGGAGATGATTATTGTGTCAAGTAGATCTTTAAGCCTATAAGATGTGATCAACTTATGTGCTCCCTCTGGAATAGCGAAGTTTGAAATGATGCCAGTTTTGTAACCGTTGGTGCGTAGCTCGCAAAGCACTGGGATGGCGTCATCGTCTAAATAAACGTAGTGTGAGAATTCCTCCATATATGCTTCAGCAGCCCCTCTTGCAAGACAGCTAGAGGGTTCATAGTTATAGCCCAACTTAAGCAGCGTCAGCGAGATTCTAACGCTAAAATGCGGTTCTTCAAGTTTTCCACCGATTTTCTCATAAATTTGTCTACGTGCTTCGGAGTATGCCCTCCTAAAATCTTCATACGAAACATTTATTCCACGCTTATTCAAGAAAACATAGACATTTCTTACACATTTTTCATTAAAGTCTCCACTATTCTTTCTTATCAAAAGAAGAGTGTCGAAGAGATCAAATAACACTGCCTTAACTTGCTTAAGGATCGCCTGAGCCATTGTTTGCACGCCGCAAGGTATCTAAATCGAAGCTGTTTTAGGAAAAACTATAGTCATCAATATATAAGGCTTCTCCATATATTTTAAGCCAATATGCCTATGGGAGGAGTTTACCTGAACTTAGGATGCCCAGTCTTGGCGGTCATGGGTTCAAAAAGTTCAGGCAAAACTACTGTAATTGAGCTATTGGCTCCAGAGATGATTAGGTCTGGGTTCTCTGTGGCAGCCGTAAAGCATATTGCCCATAAAGATTTCTCTATAGATACTCCTGGAAGCGATACATGGAGACTTTCCAACGCTGGAGCTAGGCCAATAATAGCATTTTCCGATAGAGAAGTAAGCATAATAGTTAAGGCACCAACCTTGTCACTTGATAGATTAGCTGAGATAACATTAAATCTCGGCGCCAACGTTCTCATTTTAGAGGGCTTTTCATCAATAGCTCTCAAAGAGAGGAGTATAGGCAAGATCATATGTGTTAGGAGCATGGAGGAGTACATACGGTTTAATGAAAAGGTTGGGAATGAGGTAATAGCCTTCTGCTCGCTTTATAACCTTAATGAACCAGTTCTAAATATAAGAGAGGATAGTGAAGTTATAGTTAAAAGGGCGTTAAATTTCGTTAAGAGAAAGACTGCTATACTTGAAATCTCAAAGTCACTTGCAGGGCTCAATTGCGGTAAGTGCGGCAACAAGAGCTGTGAAGAGATGGCTGAAGCAATATATGAGGGGAGAGCAAAACCGGAGGGCTGCATTGTATTGAAGAAGATGCCTGCCTTAAACGCGAAGATTAAGATTGACGGGTATGAGGTTCCCCTTCAACCCTTTGTTTCAGAATTTATACGTAAGACAGTTTTAAGCATGATTTCTTCCCTAAAAAACGTCAGTATTAAGGGTGATGAAAGAATTTATATAGAGGTTTCAAAGTCAAAAATCTTTAACATATCTCATCGAGAAACTTAAATGCTGGAAGGAAAATAAAATAACTTTGGCTGGCGGATCTATATGATGAGGACTGTTACCCTCACAGAGAGAAGATTTGTGTCTGTTGATCCATGTAAATGCATAGGTTGCAGCATTTGCGAGTTTGTATGCGCCCTAGAAAAGGAAGGCGAACCAAACCCAACTAAATCCAGAATTAGAGTTATACATTTAAACCCAATGTTTAATCTAACAGTTGCCTGCCGCTTCTGTGAGGATGCCCCATGTATAAGGGCTTGCCCGCGTGATGCAATTAAGCAATCTGGGAAAGGAGGCATATTGATTATAGATGAAAAAAGATGTGATGGCTGCGTTCTATGTATACAAGCATGCCCCTATGGTGGAATAATGCTAGACCCAGATAAAGGGGTTGCGATTGCATGTGACTTATGCGATGGGGAGCCAAAGTGCGTGGAATTTTGTCCGGAAGAGGCTTTAAAGGTGGTTTCTGACGACGAATACTTCAATAAGGCGCTATCTTCAACCTTAGAGAGGCTGCCTAAAGAAGCTGAAAAAATAATCAGCGCATTTAAAAATAGAAGGCTTGATGAAATATTCATGGAGGCTGAGGAAAGAACTCGAAGGCTTGAGGAGAAAATTAGAGCCTTAAGATCCAGATGGATGTCTAAGAAGTAGCTTTCGTTAATTACTTTTGAAATTCAAAGTCACAGTTTGGGCATTTGACATATTCGCAGCTTAAAGAAGAAAGCATTCTACTGCAGCTTCTGCATGCTACTGTTCTGGCATACATTATGTTGAATTTAAAGCCGCATTTTGGGCATATTAAAGTTCGCTCGCGTGTCAACATGCATCCCTCAAACGCTCATTCTCATAAAAAATATAATTCTGCCAAAAATATAATGTTTTTGACTATGAAGACCTGGGTCTTATGGTAAATTTAATAAATGCTGTAGTGAAATATTTTTTGAGATGAAAATATTCATGGAGAGCATTATACCCGTTCTAGACATTATACAAGTTAGACTAAGGGGGATTCTCGCTAAAAATAGAGATGGAATGGACTCGTGGGACTCTATAAAGCTTAGAGATGTCGGCGACGACTTAATCAGATTATCAGTTGAAGTATATCCACATCTAACTCTCCTAGGACATAGAATCCTCTACCAATCAATTAGAGAGGCTGGATTAGGGATTAGAATGAGGGCGACGTTAATTAAGAGAAGAGGGTTAAAAGAGGAAGATAAGGAATATTTTGAAAGTGTCTATGAAGTTTTGCTAAATATATGCCAAAAGATTGAGAGCGGGGAATATTATAGGGCTTTAATCGAGATGGTTGATAAGAGGGATAGAGGCGAGAATCGCTCTATCTAAATGCTAGCTTTAAGTTCCAGTTTTTCTTTAACTCTATTAAAGTTAAGCAAAGTTATTGAGGCTGCCTCAATAAATGTCTGAACGGGGACTATTCTTATGCCCCGCTCCAAAAGAATTTTCTCCGTCTCAAAACTCTTTAACCGTTCGTAGTTGTACTTTGGCATTATAAGCGTCTTAGCGTACTGATCAGATAATGCGGCTTCAATTTTTCCCATCCCACGATAATCGAGTCCTCCAACAGGCCAAACTTCACCTAACGCTGTTATCGCACCGGTTATAACTGTGGTGGGGTCAACTTCAACTTCTGTAAAGGCTGAAAGCATCGCTATGCCTATTGCGAGGCCCGCTGAGGGCCCTGAGACGGGTGCTCTGACAGCCCCAAACCCGATCGCTTGCTTCTCCATCCCCTTAGCCGGAGTTACTATCTCAACATAAACATCGTAGTCCTTAAATCTCCAGCCTGAAATAGAATTTATATATATGAAGGCATCTTGGGCGCTTGCTGATATACTTTCACCAACCTCGCTTCCAATGACGTAAACTTTACCTGAACCTTTGGGGTTAACTACAACCTCTATGACCCCTACGATGCCGCCAACCTCTCCCCTCTCACCTAGGGCTATGAGCCCGTAGCTTTTGCCAACTTCAGGCTTAGGTATTCTAACAGTTTCTATCATCATTTTCTGGGCCTCTTCAAGGGCCTCATCGTATGTTCTATCAAGGGCCTTCTCGAAGTGGTATAGCCTCAGCGGGTAGCTGTCCGGATCAACATCCTCAAGTTTTTCCACTAATTTTGGATCGCCGGGATTAATGTTAAGCACCGTGAAAAGCCTTTCTAAATCATCTTGATAAAGTTTCTTTATCTCTTCAACTTTTTCAGGCCTATGCTTCATTGCTTGAATAAGCCTACGGCATGCCTCTAACTCCTTTGTTCTAAGGCGATTTGCGTCATCAATTGCATCAGCTATCTTCCTTGGACTTAGAATCTTTCTCTCAAATATTCTTAGAACGTCACTGGGCGTTAAACCTCTCTCTAAATGCTGCCTATATCGGCCGAGATGTATTTCAATTATTTCAAGTTTCTCCTCTCTGGTTTTTGGATACGTAAACTCGAAGTGCCTTGTGAAACGCTCTAATAGCGCTGGATCGAGAACGTCAATACGGTTTGTTGCGCCGATAACCACTACATTTGTTAGAGGAGTGAACCCATCTATTTCAGTGAGAAGTTGGGAGACTACTCTATCGAGCACAGGATCATGCGTTCCTCTCCTCGGAGCGATAGCGTCTATCTCATCAAAGAAGATTATTGCAGGCGCATTTTTACGGGCATCCTCAAAAATGTCTCGTATTGTCTTCTCTGGGTCACCATAATGCCCCTGAAGGATTGAGGGGCCATTAACATTATAGAACCAAACGTTATTCTCCCCAGCTATGGCTTTAGCGAGTAACGTTTTACCGGTTCCAGGCGGACCATAGAATATGAAGCCTTTCGGAGGGCGATAACCGGCCTTAATAGCTAAGTTGGGATCCAAGGCGAGCGATATTTCCTTAATTATCTCATCTTTTATTCCATGTAAGCCGCCGACGTCGCTATATCTCTCTCTGGGAGCTATTCTTATAATCGCCCTTTTAGCAGCCTCCGTTTTCTCTGCAGTCATATAACTCTTTAGTTTTCGAGCCGCATCTCTGAAGTCGCTTAAGCTAACCTCTTTCCTAATAGTCTCGAGGTTTAAATCATCTTTAGTTCTCGACACTATCTTGTCTATGAGTCCGCGTTGAATAGGCTTATATTTCTCACTCATAACTATGTCGAAGGCGTTACATACGTCTGCTGGAGTCAACCTTGTTCCGCCAACGCTTCTTAAGGAATCCTCAAGCACGTCAATTATTTCTCCGGGATCGAGTTCTATGCCATATTTTTGACAGCTTCTCCGCGCTATTTCAATAAGCATATTCCTATCAATTCCGGAATCAAGATCTATTGTTCCAGCAACACCCCTACGCCTAATGGTTTCAAGTATTGTCTCATACTCGTTCGTCAATATCAGCAGGACACACCTATAATTCCTTTTTTGGAGTTCATCGATCTTCTCTAAGAAGACTGTTTGAACCCTCTTCTCCTCCATGCCAACTTCAGTTGACGAAGTGAAACGGCTTCCGAAGGCATGAAACTCATCAATCAATATTATACTGGGTCTTTGGAAAGCAGTGTCGAAAAATGCGCTGAGCTGCTGCGCGCTTTTACCATACCACATGGTATAAACTTCTTCTGGTCTCAGTGATGCGTAATGAACCAGTAGACCATACTTTAATCCCTCCTCGAAGATCTCTCTCTGACAAGCCTCCGCAAAGAATGTTTTTCCGCTGCCGGAGCCGCCCTTCAATATGAAAATTTTCGGCGGCGGAACTGGACTATTTTTCCTGATCTCTGAATCCTTAAAAATGTGGTAGTAGGCACTTAAAAGAATCTTCTCAAACTCTTCTTCTCTTCCAACAACATCTTTCCTCATTATTCTTGGGAAATCCATTCGCCTTCTTACAGACTTTGCTCTTCTTTCAACTTCAGCTCTTCTTTTTTCAGGAGGTTTCTGCAGAAACCTCCAGAGCCTATACTGCCATGAGGTTAAATACAGTAGCGGCGCAAATATCTTCCTAAGCCTAGGCCTATTATACCACCATTGACTTGTAAATTCTTCCTCTTTATCCTCATCACGCATACGCTTCACCGCCCGAAATGGCTCCGTAAAATAGGTGCAAAATAAGGAGACTCGCTAGAATTGACAATCCGATTAATATTAATCGCACCTTTGAAATACCTTCGATTTTGCTTTTGAAATATAAGTCTACTACGAGGAATACATTAACGTATGTTAAAGCCGCGCTAGCCAATATAAATAATGACATGTTTACCGGCGTTGGAAGCTTTATGGAGAATACGTCTGAGGATGCTATCTCATAGGAACTTAGGAAAATATTTATCTTGTAACTCCGCGAAGAGTTTCCTTCAGAGCCTCCCTCGATTTTTGGGAAGATTACAAAGTATCCTGAAGGCGTGTTCGCCACAGGCATAGCTCTACCATAAAATTCCCTGTTAAATGTGTAAACGCCTACAGTGGCACTCCACGTGAAGTTGGCTGTGAAAGAGACCAATATAGAATAGGTTCCCTTGGATCTCGGTTGCAGATATACAGCTGAAGCAGGCTGCTGCATATATATTTCTTCAGAAGAAAATGAGACTCTAAAGCCGCCGCGCATCGTTGAGTTGCAGTCAACTTTCAGATCTTTTACAGGCGGCTGTATATATATTGCTAGCCAATCATCCATTAACATATTAAGATTAAAACTGAAGCTAAGTGCTTCATTCGCAGATACATATGTGACTTCGAAAGGCAGTAGGGATGAAAATGCTAGAACTGAGATTAAGGTAATCCACTTTAAGGCGAAAAGGGGTTCCCTACAAAAATACCTTATGGGGAGAAGGGTGACAGCGAGATTTCTTCCTACCCACATCGCTCTTAACTCTTTTCCCTCTATTTACTATAGGTGCTTACTTAACAATAAATATTTCTCTCTGAAAAGAAATGAATTAATTGGTCTAGAAGCATTATTTCATGCAGTTTTGGGCGGATCGAGATTTATGGTGAAGCGTAAGTATTGGGGTGAAATTAAGGATCCAATATATGGATACGTATACATTACTGAGGCTGAGAGGAGAGTTATAGACTCGCTTCCATTCCAAAGACTCCGCAGGATAAGGCAGTTATCTGGAGCCGAATATGTTTACCCTGGGGCTAATCACACTAGGTTTGAGCATTCTATTGGCGTAATGCACCTTGCTGAGTTAATTGTTGATAACCCGCAGATATCTCAGCTGATTTCTGAAGATGAGGCTCAGATAATTCGAATGGCAGCGCTGCTTCATGACGTTGGACACGGGCCCTTCTCACATGTCTTCGAGCACATACTTACTAAATTCTTGGGAAAGACGCATGAAGATATGACGACGTGGATAATAGTTAACTCTGAGTTGAGGGATATCATAAGCGATTTAGGTTATGATCCAAAAGTTATTGGAGCCTTAGCTGTTGGACGCTTAAATAAACCTAAGATGGCTTTCCTCGACCAAATAATTAGAAGCGCTGTAGACGCCGACAAACTAGATTTTGTTGTTAGAGACACATATCATACCGGCGCCGAATATGGCTTTGTAGACGTATTCCGACTTGTGCGCACGCTAGACGTTATCGACGGAAATTTATCAGTTGATATAGGGGCCCTGTCAGCATTAGAGTCCTTTATACTTGCCCGCATAGAGTCTTTTAAGAGCGTCTATTTCCATAGGGTTGGTAGGGCTGTACAGATAATGCTTGCGATGGCGATGGAGCAAGCCAAAGATGAACTTAGCCTTACAGATTTTAAGAGTCCAGAAGAATATTTGGCTTTAAATGATTACACGCTGTGGACTAAGCTAAAGGAGTGTGAGAAATCTAGGGATATTATTGAGAGATTGGAGAGGCGAAAGCTCATAAAGTGTGCTTATGATCCGCCGCCATTCTACATCAGAGATAGAATAGTTTCAACAATATTTAATGTTGAGGGAATAAGAAACAGGATAAGGGATCAGATAGCTGAGGAGGCTGGCGTCAGCCCTCAAAGTGTTGTAATAGATGTTCCGACATTGCCATCAGTTCCATATCACCACGCCTTTCCACTTGAGCCCATGGAGATACCCGTATTCCAGAAAACCAGAGACGGAAGGAAGATTTCTGCCAGGCTAAGCGAGGTTTCAGGAATATTTGATCTACTTAAAGGCTTCATGAATATCCTTAGAGTTTACACTGAGGAGGAATATTTAAAGAGGGTTCAGGAAGCCGCTGAGAAATTGTTTGGCGAGTTACCATTCTCCATGAAAATTTCATATTAATTGTCGGAGCGCGTGGATTAATGTCGGAGACCACTCTGTTAGGTAGGCCAATAGTTCCAGGTAAAGCTGTGGGGCCAGCCTTAGTCGCTGAGAAACCTCTAGGCTTCCTAGGCGGCGTGGATGCGAAGACAGGTATAATCATTGAGAGAGACCATGATTTAAGAGGCAGAATTATTAAGGACACTGTTTTATGTTTCCCACATGGACATGGCTCCACAGTAGGCAGCTTTGTACTCTATGCGTTGGCTAAGAATGGTTTAGCTCCAAAGGCGATAGTGAACTCTGCGGCTGATCCCGTGGTTGTTGTTGGAGCCATTATAGCTAATATACCAATGGTCGATGGCATAGACTTAACCAAGATAAAAACTGGCGATATCGTCGAGGTTGATGGAGGGAAAGGTTTAGTAAAGGTTTTTAGGAGATGACTTTATGCACTTAACAAAAGAGGAAGAGCGGATATATGATGGAGAGTACGGCTGGGCCTGTCAAATATCAATGAAGATACTCGTTAAACTCGGCGATCTTTATGGGGCTAAACACTTAATTCCAATCGAATCCGCGCATATATCCGGTATATCATATAAAACCGTCGGCGAGTCTCCAATAGAATTCCTTAAGGCGCTAGTGGATTCCGGTGGAAAGGTTGCAGTTAAAGCTACAACAAACCCCTCAAGTATAGACTCCAATAATATGATATTTAATCTTCTCCCAAAGGAACTCGTCGAGAGGCAGAGGGAGATAATAATTTTATACAGTTGTATGGGGTTGGAGACGACATTAACTTGTACACCATACTATTTAGAGCGGCCGAAAAGCGGCAGTCATCTTTCATGGGCCGAGTCTTCAGCCGTAATATATGCCAATTCAATACTTAATTCATGGACCAACCGTGAGGGCGGACCAAGCGCGCTTGCGTCAGCACTGATAGGAAAGACTCCTAATTATGGAATGCATCAGCCGGAGAATAGACGTGCATCTATATTAGTCAAAGTCGATGCGAGTCTTGATGGCGACGTAGATTACGGTGTTCTAGGGATATATCTTGGTAAAATTATAGGGGATAAAATACCGTTGATCCGTGGCCTACCGTCTGATGAAGAGAGACTTCTAAAGCAGCTTGGCGCGGCAATGGCTACTAGTGGAATTACCCCGATGTTTCACGTAGGTAGATCCGGTGAAGAAGCCTCAAACATAGAGGAGAAGATAAGCGTCGATGAAGAGTGCTTAAAAAGCGCTTATGAAATCCTTTCGTCACCATTAGAGGAGCCTGATCTAATCTTTATAGGCTGCCCGCACTGCTCTCTTGATGAAATAAAAAAGATTGCAACTTTTTTAGAGGGTAAAAGAGTTAAGCCGAATCTCAAATTATGGGTTTGCACTTCAAGATATATTCGGGATAGAGCTAAAAGATATGTGGGCATAATTGAGGCAGCAGGCGGCCAGGTTATATGCGATACATGCGCCGTTGTCACGTGGCTGAGGGAGCTCGGCATAGAAAGCGTCATGACTAACTCTGCAAAGACAGCTTACTATGTGCCGTTAATGAGCAATGTTGGAGCAATGCTATCGCCGCTGGAAAAATGCATAAAGACTGCATGTTCAACTTAATAAATACATGCCTGCCCTCTTCTCTTAATATCTTCGATTATTTTTTGCGCTCTCCTTGTTACTGGTATTCTGGCTTTTTCAAACATCTCCTTTGGAACCCTTAGCGGTCTGGTGGCGTCAATCCCAACCTTAGTTGTTAACCCAGTCTTCATGTCGGCTGATGGATCAAGAGTTGATCCCCTCACATTATGAATTACAACTAGGTCTTCATTTGCCTGAAACCTTGTTGCAATAGCCCACTCAACTTCTTCAAGACTAAACACGTTTATATCGCTGTCAACTACCACAGCGTGCTTTAAGCTTGGATGAGCTGCGAAGGCTGCTAGTAAAGCGTTCTTAGCATCTCCATCAGTCTGCTTCTCTATGGATATTATCGCATGAAGCCAGCCGCAGCCGCCAGTAGATAAGTTAACAGCCTTAACTCCCGGCACAACTTTGGAGACAGCCTCATAAATTGCAGCCTCTCTAGGTAAACCCATTAAGAGTAGATGTTCAGGGCCGCCGGGTAAAAGAGCGTGATAAATATATTTCTCTCTACGCATAACGTTGACGACCTCGATAACTGGCTGTGGTCTCCGGGCATCGTAGGCTCCAGTTATATCTACGAAGGGCCCCTCCATAGTTTCCTCGTCTTTAGAGATTCTTCCCTCAAGTATTATTTCAGATTCCGCTGGAGCGTAAGCGTCAACTTTTTGGCACATCAGTAATCTTAGGCGGCTGTTAAGAAGCTTATTTGCAACCGCGAATTCGCTGACCCCGAATGGTGGTGATGATGCTGCGGCTAATAGGACTGCTGGATGAACCCCTATAGCTATGGCGACATCAAGATCTTTCCCCGCATCTCTGGCCATACTCCACATCTTAAACAAGTGTCTTGGAACAAGCCTTATCGATAAGCGTCTCTCATCTAGTACAAGAAGCCTGTGAATCGAGACATTCTCGACGCGCCCTCCATCCGGGCTTTTAGCGGACACTATAGCTGAAGTAATATATGGTCCAGCGTCATGCTCGAAATGCCTTAAGACTGGGATCTTAGAGAGTTTAGGTTCCTCAATTATCTCTTTTACTGGGGAATCCTCAACTATTGTCGGCTTCTCAGGATTGTTCATCGCCTCAATGATTTTCTCATAAAGTTTATCCTCAGTCACCCCTAGAGCATCGCAAATCCTTTTCCTGGTTGCGCAGACATTTCCAACAATATTTACATCATTGTATCCTTCAATATTCTCGAAAAAAGCTATTGGCGTATTAGGGGATATTAGAGACTGCATTACTGCTGAAACCTCAAATATTGGCGAAACCCTCTCCTTTATATAGATTACCTCGCCAACATCCTCCATCTGCTTAAGAAAACTCCTAAAGCTCATGTCTCGGCCACCTGCTCTTTTCTCTCCTTAAAAACCTTCTCTAATAGCCTTATGAAGACTTGGCCAGCTTTCTGCTCATTTAGGGTTTTTATGAAGACTGAAACTAAAGCTATTTTATTTGTGAGAGCCGCAATTCTCTCAGCTATCAGCCTAGCGAGAATTGTGCTGCGCTCTCCAAGCAAAATTGAGGATAAAGGTTGCCTAGAGGCCTCCGCCCTAACCGGTATAGATACAGATAAAGTTCCAAGATTCTCTACGTCACCCTCACTTAACAACACTATATAGGAATTCCCCAGCTCTATCACTGTAGCAGATAACTTGGCTCCTTCTTCTGTAGTCTCTTCATGGAAGACCTTTGCAGCGCACAAGTCTCATCAACCTCTGCAGTATCCTCTTAGCACTCTTACCCTTCAAATAGTTTGCTATGTAAGCTGGGGGAGTACCACGGAGAGCATAGAGTAAAAACAATCCATCCCTCGAAAATTTTTGATCTGCTGCAAAAAGGCGAGGCCTTCAGATGTAAAGTACTTTTTAATGTATACGATCGCTAACTTTAACTTCAGACTAGTTAGTAATGTTTTATTGCCCTATGTAGAGTATTGCTTCGGAAGGTGTTAGATTGAGGCGAGGAAGCTTCATAGAAGAGGAAAGAAGAGCCACGTGGATTCTAGAGATTTTAAGAGAGAAGTTTCCATTACCCGATTTTTCAGACATTTACGGAGATCCATTTAAAGTGCTTGTGAGAACAATTATAAGCCAATCCACTGCCGAAGTTAATACTGAGAGAGCCTTTAAGCGTCTTCTCTCAAAAATAAGCCCTCTTACACCGGATAATATTGTTAAAGCCGATATCAAAGAGATTGAGGAAGCCTTGAGGGTTGCAGGTTTATACAGGAATAAATCGTTTATCTTAAAGAAGGTTTCTTCTATAATCCTTGAAGAATTTAACGGGAGCCTCAACTTCATATATTCGCTGCCACTTAATGAAGCAAGAGAAAGATTATTAAGTCTCCCTGGAGTTGGACCTAAAACCGCCGACATAGTCCTGCTCTTCTGCGCTGGAAAACCTGTTTTACCTCTGGACACCCATGTTCAGAGGGTTTCGAAGAGGCTTGGCTTAGTGCCTGTAGATGAAGGGAGATACGATGCTATTAGACTTAGGCTTGAAAGCCTATATAGGCCAGCGGACTATTTTTCCGTCCACCTACTCTTCATTGCGCTTGGAAGAAGTTTCTGTAGGGCTGTTAAGCCTCTATGCCCGCGATGCCCAATTAAAAATTTATGTCCATCGGCGGGAAGTTTGTTTTAAGGGTTTATCGCGACTACTTCAACTTCATTACCTTTCTCATCAAGCCTTATCTGTCCGACGCGAACCCTCAGAAACTCGCCATCAACGTTGGTATATATCTTTAAGGTGCCTCTCTCATAGTCTACGCAGTGTATTGTTCCGATCCCCAGGAATCTTCCATCGCCGTCCTCTAGAGATGCGAGTAAACCTTTCTCATCCCCTTCATAAATGATTCTAACAGGTTTATTTAGTTCAGCGGAGATTTTGCTCCTCTCTTCATCGCTTAAAGTTGCTCCCTTCTTCAGCACCAATATCACGTGGTTCTGCAAGTTCTCGCAGTAAGCTACCTTGTCGCCACTCAATATTTCGCTAAGCCTTTTCTTTAGAGCTTGATCAGGTTTTCCCCTAATCTCCAGGGTTCCGTCGATTTTAATCCAGTTCAATGGTATTGAACGGATCCTTGCATCCTTAAGATACCTTTTATAGAGGGTTTCTCTGATAATTTTCCTCATCTCTCTATCCCTCCTTTTAATCCCTTTAGGGGTCTCTGCCAATAGGGTGTCAACCCCCATGTCTCTTAAAGAATTTATCAGATTTGTTAGAGAACCCGTGGAATTGTCATCATGTATAACTATAATGAAGTTCGGCCTTAAACTTCCAATTAGCTGGCACTTATAATTTACTGCGTTCGCTCCCTCAATCCATCCATCAGTGTTAATTATTATAAAATCCAAGCTCGCATTTACGGCATTATCTCTGAGTTCTCTCAGCCCACTTATAACTCGATCTATGACGCCATATGGGCTTGTTATTCCAATGAATATTGTATGGTCTGGCTGAAGGTTAAATGGATCTGTTATTGGCCTCTTTATTATACTTAACCCCAATGTTCCAGGCGGGCCTATATCAGACTGCCCTAGGTCTCCATCTATGAGAGCCACCTTTCTCCCATTTGTCAGAGCCATATTGGCTAAATATGTGGATAAACTACTTTTACCTGAGTCTATGCCGCCCAATATTATGGCTTCAACTTCTCCATTAAACGACAGAAGCTTATATGCTATCTCCTTCCATGAGGGCGGTATTGGGTCTTCATCGATTATCTCGTAAGAAGCTCTGTTTCCAAGAAGTATTTCAACTTCCGAATCTTCAATGGCTTCTAGCGGTATACGCTTGCCCATTCTGACAACTATCTGCTCTCTAGCGCCTATTGGCGCTCCAAATGCCCTCATTGCACCCGAATATAATGTAATGCATGCTGGCCCATCAACTAAGAGAGTTTTTCCTCCATTAATCTTCTGCCTCATTTGTCAACGCCCCTTGAGCGTACTTCGCCTCTCTTTAAGGCTATTCTTACAGCTGAATCAGCATTTTTAAGCTTTCTTTTCACCCCAATATCTCTAGACGTGCTTGTCCCCTCTTCATCAACCATTTCAATAATGGTGTCCTGTGGGAGGGAGGCTTCAAGCCTACGTGCAATCTCTTCAGCCACATCTGGAACACCCACTCCAACCCTAATCCTCCTACTCTTAGATGGAACCCTCCTTAACTCTGTTAAAATTAGATCTATAGTCTCTTCAATGCTCGACGTCTCCCCCCTCTTAAGGGTCTTTCCATCCGCTAAAACTGCGATGCCGAAAGTCTTTCCAGGATCTACACCAATAACCAGCTCCCCGTAAAAATCTCGGTTTGAGGATAACCTTAAGGCTTCATCGACGACATTTGATGGATCGCTCTCAACATTATATGTTAAAACCCTTGGGTGCTTCACTAAATGCTTCTCGCCCTCAGTGGTTATTGCAACTTTCACCGATGATGGAATAGGTTCTCCAGGAACTATGCTTAGAAATGGAATGCCTCTATTCTTGAGTTCATTAACGAGTTTATAATATGCTTTTCCTGATACAGTTACAACAGCTATCTTTGCCCGACCCCTCATAACGTTACACTCGATAACACTCCTCTATTTTACTACAGAAAAGACTAAATTTAAATTTTTAATCATTATTTAAATTGTGGGATAATTGGGTCAATGGATTCCAACCAGCTGTCTTCCGCTTGATAAGGCTTTAGATGGCGGTCTTCAACCCGGTGGTTTAACGCTTGTTTATGGCGAGGCTGAAACTGGGAAGACCAGCCTGGCGATTCAGTGCTCTGTTAATGCTGCTAGAATGGGATATAAAATCCTATTTGTCGATGCCGACGGAACTTTCTCTCCGGAAAGGCTTATGCAGATAGCCTTGGAAAGCTTTAATGAAGCTTCGCAGTTGATAATGCTTTTTACTCCATTGACGTTTGAAGAGCAATCAATGCTGATAGATGACTTGGAGAAATTTATTGGTGGAAGTTTGGGGCTAATAGTTTTTGATACGATAACATCATTATATAGGGCTGAGATAATTGGGAGGGAGGAGGCATTTAGAGTAAATAGGGAGCTTAATAGGCAAGTAGCTATGCTGGCACATATAGCTAAGAAGTTTCAGATACCAATATTAGCTACGAGTCAGGTGAGAAACGTTTTAACTGAAACCGATATATATACGGAGCCAGTTGCCTCGAGAGTTCTGAGATATTGGGCTTCTTCAATTGTCGGCTTATTTAGGACGAGCAAGCGTGGCATTACTAGAGCTATTGTTGAGAAGAGCTCTGGAGCGAATAAAAATATAACTGTTTATTTACTTGTTGATGAAAACGGTGTAAGCGAATACAGTAGAGTAAGAGCTATTCATGGCTGAGCGTTATGTCAATGCTGGAAGAGATTCTCTACGCATTATACTATATTTTTCCAGCTTACTGCGCTAACGCCTCACCTGTCATATTTGGCGGTGGGAAGCCAATAGACCTTGAAAAGAAGTTCTTCGATGGGAAGCCGATATTTGGATCGCATAAGACCTATAGAGGTTTTATATCCGGTCTGCTAATTGGCACGTTTGTTGGATGGTTTCAGGAAACTATTGCTCCACCGGCAGGTTTGCCAAAAGGAAGCGTTTTTTCAGGTTTTGTCATCTCGCTCGGAGCGCTTATTGGAGATTTAGTAGGGTCGTTTGTAAAGAGGAGGTTGAACCTTAAGCCCGGGGCGATGTTTCCAGTTGTTGATCAACTTGATTTTGTGTTATTTGCATTGTTGTTTGCCTCGCTTATCAGCCCCCTCCCAATATCTGTAACAGGCATGATTGCAATTATCATTTTGACGGGGCCTATTCATCTTCTAGTTAACGTACTAGCCTATCTACTACGTTTAAAGGATACCCCTTGGTAGCATCCCAGGGAGCGCTTTTATATTTGCGTAGCAATATTTTTAGTAAAACATGGGCTTACCAGTTTTCAACGCGTCTAAAACTGCTTTCTGCACGTGCCCCCCAAAATATAATATAAATCCCTATCTTGGGAAATGTAGACATAACTGCTTATACTGCTATGCGATTAAATTTCCCAGTTTCACAGGTCCAGCTATTCCCAGGCTTACACTCAAAGAGAAAATTTATGGGATGGTTAAGAAAACTAAGTTCCGTCTACCAGTTATGTTGAGCGACTCCACTGATCCATATCAGCCGATTGAGAGAGAATATAAGGTGACGCGGAAATGTATAGAGGTCTTGGCTGAGTGCGGCTTCCCGCTTCTAATAGTTACTAAATCCAACCTTGTCGTCAGAGACGTTGATGTATTTAAAAAAACACCTACCGTTGTCTCGATGACTATCACCACAAGCCGGGAAGATATAGCGAGCATGATAGAGCCGAACGCCCCGAGCCCTCAGCTCCGTTTCTCAGCTCTTAAGGAGCTTGCCGAAGAAAGTATACCGACTACTGTTAGAATAGATCCAATAATACCATCAGTAAATTCCGATTTCAGCGACCTTGAGCGAATAGTTTCTGAAGCGTCAAGAATAGGCGTTAAGCAGATAACTGCCTCAACAATGAAGATTGTTAAAGGTCTGTTGCCTGCGGTGAGAAATGTGAACCCCTCTCTTTCAAGTAAACTTGCGGAGCTTTATAAGAATGGCGAGTGGATCGGCGGCTATAGATACCTAAACAGAGATATGAGATTACGGGTCTTAACGACTTTGAAGACAATTGTCCAAAAGTATGGATTAGATTATGCAACGTGCAGGGAAGGCTTCCCTCAACTCAACACGACTATATGTGACGGAACCGCCTATTGCAGGGAGACATTAAAAGATTACTTAAGATAGCTGGCAATTTTCCACTCCACTCATGCAGCATCCAGCAAATAATATCACTACATAGCCTCGACAAAAAAGCCTACGGTTATCTACAGGCGGGTAGCTCACATGTGAGCGTAGCGTAGTCTCCTCCACCCTTTAGCATAAACCAGTACTCCTGAAATTCTACCCTTAAGAGCATGAATTCAGTGAGACCCGGGGTAACAGAAGGCCTATATCACTTATACCTTTCACGCCTCTTCTTCCTCTTCCTCTTCTCCCGTTTCATCCTCTTCTTTTTCCATTTTGCGCGCATTACACATCATCTTCCTAAATCTATTGGCGTATAGCGGCATATTAGGGCTATGAGTCATCTTCTGGATTTAAAAGTCTTTCTTCTCACCTTAATTTATTAAGTTTTCGGGTTAAGGAGACGATACTGTCAAGTTATGGGTGTTGCTGGTGGTCTTTTTAGTGTTTGGTGTGGTCTTATGAAGTTGTAGCATAGGGCGAAGAGCCTTATGAAAAGTTTGATTTTGAAGATTGGCTTTTCCCAGCTGGGAAGTTGTTGAAGAACCGCCTTGTTCTGGCCTTCATGGTTCTGAACCAGCGTTCAATACGGTTCCTCTC
>Ga0105158_1000474_pt1 | contig 17332 bp, 23 predicted proteins | sample LHCtaG_FD_81567 | JGI IMG/M metagenome (GOLD analysis project Ga0105158, IMG submission 81567) | Hot spring microbial communities from Little Hot Creek, USA to study Microbial Dark Matter (Phase II) - LHC4sed_matched | ecosystem: Environmental > Aquatic > Thermal springs > Hot (42-90C) >...
AAGTACAACTACAGTAGCGACGTGGACGTTCTAGTGGTCTCGGAGGCGAACAGGCTAGAAGTGCTTGAAGCGCTAGCGAAGGAGGACTTCACGAAGGTGTTCGACGTGCACGTCAGGAGGCCCGAGGACGTTAGCTGGTATAAGCGAATGACGAGGCTAGTAAGAATTTGAGGTCGTTATAAGAGGGGCGCTTTAGAGTCGAGCTCCGCCACGCAGAGCGCGTGGCAATAATGGGGCCCTGGTCAGCAATCCCAAGACGATATTGGCCGATGAGCTCGCATCAAGCTTAGACGACAAGAGCTCTAAGTTGGTCATGGACCTGCTCTCTGAGATAAACGGTGAGAGGAGGGTCACAGTGATACTGACGACCACCGACCTTTACGAGGGGTTGCCGACGGACAGGGACTTCGTGCTCAAGGACTGTCTCCTAATTGAATGCTAAAGGAGATGCCCCAGTAAGATCTTAGTCGCGAGTGATGGTGACTCCGTGAGAGACCACGTCAGGGAAGGGGCTAAAGGAAAGACGTCTTCACTTAGACGTCCAAGTTGGGGAGGGCCTTGAAGCTCGAAGAGCCTTTACCCAGCTAGTGGACAGGATAGGCGACTTAGGCAAGAGGGTTGACTCGTTGGACAAGGGGATCGACGCGCTAAATTGTTAGTGAGTAGTGGCGTTACAGAGGGAAATACAGTTATAAAGATCTTTAAGGAGATTAATAGATTATGGAGCTTTTTTTGCAGAGGGCGTCTTTGACGCGGTGAGATGGACGTGGGAGTGTTTTGCGTGCTTCCCGATACAAAATTTTTTGGTCATGCTACTTCACAACTCGTCGCTGATTTAGGGGCTTATTGTAGCATGCTGGGATTCAAGATAGTAAGGCTCCAGAAATATTGGCCCATGCCTTTGAAGCTCCTTTTCTCGCACGAAAGGTGGGCCTCATTTTTGATATAAGTCTTTGATGTACGTGTTCCTGAACCTATTACCACGAGAATTTTTGAAACCTTTACCGTCTGTTCCAATAAACTATCTACAGTTTCAGTCGGGTCATCATTTAAAGTCGGGATGACCGCTAGAATTCTCAGATACATGTGAACATCTCACGAGGTGACGTCATCGTAGATGCGCAACAATTTTCTGACTACGGCCTCAGGCTTGTGGTGTCTCTCTACGTAGGCGTATTCCTCAGACCATAGTTTGTCGTCTGCCCTCATAACTGCGTCGATGATTTCTTCCTCCTCCTTCACGTCCTTCAACGGGAAGTCGTGGTATTCGGGGTACTCCGACGAAACGTAGGTGACCACCGGTCTGCCGCACGCTATCGCCTCAAGCGAGACCATCCCCAGTGAGCCCAATTTGAAACGGTCAATGACGACGTCCGCACTCCAATAGTACTTGTTCAGCTTTTCGTGGGGGACCTTCGGCAGGACCTTCAAGCGGAGGCCTCCACCAGAACCTCTACGAGGGCTGGACGCCTCTAGGGGCAGGGCTCTCGGCAATGGACGCCAAAGCCCTCCCAGAGGAATGGCGCACGCTCACGAATGGCCCTCGCTGTAGAGATACATAAGCCCTTAAGACTATCTCCTCTCTAGAGAACGCCTTGCCGCCCATAACCGCCGACGACGTCGTCAAGCTCTTCGAGGAAGACGTTAGAGCGAGGAAGAGATTGGCTGAACTGCTGGTCTCGGAGCCAGACGTCAGGCTGGCGATAATAAACGCAGTTCTGAGGGACGTGGCGACCAAGAGCGACGTAGAGGCATCGAAGAGAGAGCTTAGGAGCGACATAGAGGGGCTCAGGAAGGAGATGGAGGCATTGAGGAGGGAGTTCAAGAGCGATATGGAGGCATTGAGAATGGAGCTTAAAGGCGACGTTGAGGCCCTCAGGGGAGACGTGGAGGGCCTCAGGAGGGACGTCTTCACCCACATGTCCGAGTTGAGGGAAAGGGCCTCCAAGCTCGAAGGGGCCTTTACGCAACTAGTGGACAGGATGGGCGACTTGGACAAGAGGATCGATTCTCTAGATAAGAGATTGGACTACTCGACCAAGGTCTCTTGGGCTCTAACGATATCTGTGCTGGCAACGCTCGTGGCCCAGCTGGTCTTAGTGCTACTACGCGTACATTGAGGGACCTCGACGAGGCCTTTAACCTTGAGCACAAGCCCAAAGAGTTGCACGCGGGCCTCTCGCATTGTAAAACTTCGCTCTAAAGAGCAAGAGAGCTCTGTATGTGAGGTGCACGAAGCTCAGAAGTGCTTCTCAAGACATGGACGACCAAAGCATTTTAAGCGCTGGACGTTGGCTCACGCCTTATTGCAGTTGCAGAAGCAATAAAAAGGCCCTTGTAGATTCTCACGTAGCGCTTTAGCGAGAGCGTGAGGGGTAATTCTTGGTGATATTGCCCAAGAGGATTGAGGATAGGTTGAAGGAAGAGTCCGAGAGAATCGGGGCCTCAGAGGAAGAGCTAATAGTCGAGGCTTTATCGAAGATCCTCAACGAGCCCCTCGACCCGGATACAAGAGTTGAAATGCATTTGAAGCTCTCGGAGAAGTACCTGAAGGACGCAGAGGCCTTCTTAACCAAGGGGGATTACGTTCAGGCGTCTGAGAAGGCTTGGGGGGCCGCATCCCAGATCGTTAAGGCCTTGGCCGCAAGGGAGGGGAGGGAGATTAGGAGCCATGGAGAGTTGCACAGGTACGTGGCAGAGCTGAGCAAGAAGAAAGGAGATAGAGAGATCATGAGGCTTTGGTTTTCAGCCACTTCCCTCCATCAAAACTTCTACGAGAATTGGTTCCCCGAAGAGGCCGTGATGAGTGGCGTGGAGGACGTCAAGAGCTTCGTGGAGAAGTTGAGGAAGCTCCTCTAACCTCCTCCTGCCATGAGCTGTCGGATTATCGGAACACGTGAGACCTGGTACCAGGTCTATAGGGTCGGCACTGAGAATGACCTCTTCGAGGCCTCGATCAAGCGCCCTCGAGATGGATCACGGTTTAAGGATGGCCCTTCGGACAGAATCGCGTTCATCGCTGATGCTTTATGGATATGAAGAAGAGTTAAATAGTGCGAGGTCGTAGAGGCAATCGAATGGCCTTATGGGCGTCGTAGAGAGGAAGGTCGATTGCTCGAGGGAATTCGCCGACGTCTTGGCCCGAAGGTTGAAAGGCAGGCTTTTCAAGGTGGTCCTCTTCGGGAGCGTGGCCAAGGGCCTAAGCGACGTGGACAGCGACGTGGACTTGCTCGTGGTCGTCGACCGCGTGACAGACGACGTCAGGAGGGTCGTGGCCGAGACAGCGTTTGAAGTCAGTACTAGGTCGCGCGAGCCCATAGAGTACGTGATCATGGGCTTAGAGGAGTACAGGGCTAAGAGCTATGGAAACCCCTTCATCTACGAGGTCGAGCGCTACGGCAGGGTGCTCTACTGCGACCCCAAGCCCGAGGAGGAGGCGGTTAAGAAGCTCATAGAGCTGGCTGAGGAGTACTACGGCTACTCGCTGAGGTGCGTGCAACAGCTGATGTACAGGCCAGCCATCGACCTCGGGCAGAACGCAATAGAGCTGGTACTGAAGGCGCTGATCCTCGCCAAGGGGGAGGCATTGCCGAGGAGCCATGGAGGCTACATCCACAAGTTTGGTGAGGCCTACGTGCTTCGAGGCGAAGTCGGCAGGGACGTAATAGCTAAGCTCTATAGAGCGCTGGAGTTGAGGAACAAAGCTAGGTACGACCCCGAATACAGCCCGACGGAAGCGGACGCGAGCGAAGTGATCCAAACGTACGAAGAGCTTAGAGAGGTAGCTCGTAGAGTCGTTGAGAAGAAAGAGAGCGCTCAACAATAAGTGTGATCGGCTGGGTGAGGCGGGCTTTAGCCCTCGCGCTCAGTTTTAAGTTCGTGTGAGTCGCCTTCACTGCATGATCCCCGTCCCTCGTCACTTCTTGGTTCAGAGGCCGTGGACGACACTACCGAATTGATTATCTCCGGGGGAAGCGCACCGTTGATGAGCGTTGGGAGGACCTCAAGAGACGTTATCTGTGAAAGCTAATAAACTTGCGTAAGACAGCTCTTGGACAGGTGTAGGGCTTTTTGATCGTGGCATTTCCCAAGAGGCTCGCCGAGGAGCTCGAGAGGAGAGGAGCGGATGCGGAGTCCCTCGTCATAGACTCCTTGGTGAAGTCGCTCGGCCTAGACCCCCTAGCATTGGCGTGGAAGCCCACCTCGAGCTCGCTTCTAGGCATCTCGAGGAGGGCAAGGGGCTCATCGACAAGGATCCTGTCCAAGCCTCTGAGAAGCTCTATAAAGCGGTCGAGGAGACCGTCAAGGCCCTCACGATGCACTTTAACGTCAAGGAGATCCTCGACGTAGCCGAGAGGAGGAGCAGGTAGAGCGTGACGGAGCTCGTCAGGGCCATCATGGAGATCTCTAAGAAGTTGGGGGAGTGGTTTAGGTACTCGTGGGACTCCGCTTGGGTGTTGCACGTCTGGGGCTTCCACGAGGCGAAGCTCGACGCAGAGAGCGTGAGGGAGAGGCTTCCAGACGTGGAGAGGATGGTCTTAGAGGCTCGGAAGGTTATCGGGCTCGGGTGAGGCTGGCGCCAGCTTCGAGGAGCGGCCTTTAGCGATCGCTAGGTCGAAGCGTCGGCGATCGCGTAATTGCAGTGGAGTGGTCCCGACCTCGAAGCTCAGGCCACCCTGAAGACCTCCTCTCCCACCTTCAATATCACGCCAGCGTCTAGTTGCCTTATTAAGTACAGGCCCTCTGGGTAGAGGTTCAGCCTAGGCACTTCGAAGGGGGCCTTGCCCTTCAGCCCGAGCTCCAAGTACAGGTAGGCTATGTTGTACCTCAGGTCCCCAAAGGCCTTGCTGACGGCATAGCCCCAGAGCGGAGCGGTGGTGTGCCACTTCCCGTCTACCTCGGTGACCCTCGGCCTGCCATCTCGACCCTCCTTGATGTCGACTGAGTAGAAGCCATGAGGCCTCGGGCTTAGCGCCTTGACGGCCCTTATCCCTATCTCTGACGCCTCGTCGTCTACCACTATCCTGGCCACGCTGGGCGTGCCCGTAATCCCCGTCAGGGATATGTGCTTCAGCGGGTACTCCAGCCTCTCCCTCAGGTAAGAGGTCACGAGCTCCCCCCTGAACCATAGGGAGTCGAAGGCCAGGTCCCTCCCGGGCATGTACTCCTGTATCACGAAGTCGCAGGCCCTCGCCCTCCCCTGCGCCTCGTGGAGCCTTATCCACAGCTTCGCCTCCTCGGGCGCGCTCACCTTGAGGCTCAGCCTCCCGCCAGCCCCGCTCTTGGCCCTGATCCAGAGGGGCGAGCCCATCTCCTCGAACGCCCTGTCCACGTCCTCGAGGTCTCTTACCTCGACGGCCCTCGGCGTCGGCACGTTGCCCTCCCTGAGCTTGAGGTACATGGTCCACTTATCAGGGGCTATTTCCTCGGGCTTGGGGAGGTAGTGCTTGACGCCCAGCTCGTCCACGAAGCCTGCTATCACCTTGGCCTCTGAGCTCGGGTGCGGGTGGACGAACTCTATGGAGTACTCCTTGACCAGCTGAGCCACGAACTCCCTAAAGCGAGGGTCGCTGTGCCTAGGGCTCCTGACCCTGACGTCGACCTCGGGCATGAGGAGGTAGTAGGGGTTGTAGTCCGTGCCCACGATGAAGTACTCGCAACTAGCCATCCTCTCGGCCAGCCTGAGGGCTCTGACGAAGTTAAGGCCCCCTATCCCGCCGCAGCCCGTTACTAAGATCTTGATCCTGGCCAAGACCCTTTCGCCGTCCTCCATTTATGTGAGGGGGACGTCTAACAAAGCTTGTGCTCAAGCCCGCAGATCACGAGCGCTCTCAACAGCCTCGTAGAGGTCTACGCCTCGGACCACTTGCACGTCCTCTCTCGAGGCCAGCATCTCTACGACCTTGCCGTACATCCTGCCGCCCCTCATCCTGAGCGAGCAGTCGTGCCAGAGTATCGTGACCACGCCCTTCCCGTGGAGCTTGGCTATGTCGAGAGCCTCCTTGACCACGCCCACGACCCTCTCCTCGGGCACCTTCATGTACGTGAAGAGGTAGGCGTCCATTATCGTTATCGGGAAGACCAAGACTCCTCGAATTACCCTATAGCCCATGTCAGCGCAGTCCACCCTGTCCTTAAAGGCCTTGAGCGAGGAGTCGTACTTCAAGCCAGCCCCTCGAATCGATTCATAGGTTTCCTCGCTAACCCTCAAGAAGTGGACTCTGCAACCCACGACCTCAGACCTCGACACCTCCTCTAAGGCCCTCTTCTCCCTAGAGATGGCGCTCGCGCTCGAGGCGTTAACGACGTGGAGCCCCACCTCCCACCCGCCACTCACTAAGTCTCTGATCACGTCTTCATAGCACGAGGCGTCTAGACCGTCGTCGTAGAGAGGCCTGAAGAAGAAGGTGGATCTAAGACCTAAGCGCTCCTCCATCTCCATGACGTCGGGGATGCCGAAGTAGGGGTTAAAGCCTTCCTCCAAGGCCCTTCTCAGCGTCTCCTCGTCGAACCTGTCTCGCCTAGCCAGTACGTGGTCTAGACCGGGCCCCCTCCTCGACCAATCGACGTCGTGACTTAGGAATACGCGCAGCGAGGCCCTAAAGCCTTTGGCCACGGTCCGCCCCAACACTATGTCGAATTTACTTTGAAATATCTAGTTTGTGACAAATATCCTCTACTGCGACGTTCGCACCCTTGAGTAGGGGCCTTCTCACAACGGCGTGGAATCGAAGGCTTACCAAGCCCCGTACGAAATTCGAGGAGCAAATTTAGCTCGAGCTGAGGCCGGGACTCGAGGTCCTCGTGCGAAGGTCCACCCTCCAGGACCACTAAACGACCACTGGGACATTGGCCTTCCTGAGTAGCTCTCTAAAGTCCTCTAGCTCCAGGCCAGCGAGCTTGGCCGAGGTCCTGATGTCGCCTGTCTCCACGTAGTACTTCAATGCGGCCCTCTGCCTCGGGGGGAGGCCCTCTATGAACTTCCAATCCGCCTCCCTCCTCCTAATCTCCTTCGCCTCCTCCTCCAGCCTGCGCCACTTCTCGAGCTTCTCCTCTAAGCTCACTGATGACAGCCTCTAGCTCTGCTCGCGGGAACCTGTGCTTCGTCTCCTCCTCGTATAGCTTAAAAACTTGCTCCGGATCGCCAGCGATGAAGCCCCTCTTAATGGCCTCTCTTATCACCTCCAAGGCCCTCCACACGACGACCCCCGACAGCTCTTCTAAGAGGTCAACGGCCATGATCGCGCCCCTGTTCTCCGTCAAGACCACGTAGCCCCTGAGTTTCCCAACGGCCAAGCAGATGGCCTCGGGCAGGTCAACGCCTCGTAGCCCTGGCACTAACCTAGACCTCTCGACTATGCGCGTGGCGAGGCCCATGACGTCCGGAGCTTCGGTGTAAAGGGCCAGTTGCCCGCTGGCCAATGCCGTGGCGATCCACTCAACGGCTCGCTCGCTCTTTACCTCTCTTAACACCGTCTCAGACACGAAGATCGCTCGAAAGAGCTTGAACAGGACGTCTCTGTAGCTCCAGTAGGACCAGTCGATCAAGAAGCACGTATCGGCTATGGCGAAGTCGCTAGGAGACATTCGGTATTCCTGCCCTCTTCCTCAGCTCGTTGAACTCCTCGATCGTGAGCCCAGCTATCCTCGAGGCCACGTACAGGTCCCCGGCCTCCACGTAATACTTCAGCGCAACCCTCAACTTAGGCGGCAGACTCTCTATGAACTTCCAATCCGCCTCCCTCCTCCTAATCTCCTTCGCCTCCTCCTCCAGCCTGCGCCACTTCTCGAGCTTCTCCTCTAAGCTCATCGAAGACTACCTGCTCAGCTCAAAGCTCACGTGTATACCTTCTCGATGGAATTTAAGCGTTGTCTTCACGCCGACGCATTTTGCCCTAGGGCCTCTGTCAACCAGCGACCGTTTTGAAGCTAAAGCTCTTATGTCGAGTGCGTCATATCTCGACGTAGTCTCCCTTCACGAATCTCGCGTACCACTCCCTCCACTCCCTCTCACTGACTACGTGGACCTCGAAGGGGTTGCAAGCCCCCAGCCTCTTCGAGACCAAGCTCCTGAACTTGGCCCTCGTCCACTCGTCTACACCCTCCCTGAGGACTACGGCTACGTCTACGTCGCTAAGAGGCTTGTGGTCCCCCCTCACGGTGCTGCCAAAGACGCAAAGCTTCAAGAAGTTAGCGCCGAAGAACTCTTCGGCCAGTTCCTTGATCTCCTTGGCAAATTGCATCCATCTCTCCCTGTACCTCTCGTACTTCTTGGCGAGATCGACGATGAAATCAAAGTACATCCTTGAAGGCCTCCTTGAACTTGTCCAAGACCTTAAGCGCCTTCTCCGCGGTGTTGCGGGAGTACTCTCTGCCCAAGTACCTGACACCTACGTAAGAGTCCTCGAGGATCTCGAAGAGCTCGACGTTCTCCTCGTAGAACTTCTTGGCGTCCGCTACGACGTTGCAGAGAAGCTCAAAGAGCACCGAGAAACGATGAGTCTTGGGATAGTCACCAAATCTCTTGGCTAAGATGTACTTTATGTAGAGCTGGAAGGCTTGCTCTGCGAAGAACAAAGCAAAGCTGTAGACCCCCTCTTCAAAGGCCTCGCGAGCCTTCTTCTTGAAGTATTCCGCGTTTCTCTTGAGAAAGTCGGACAACGGGCTTCCCAAATCTCTCCAAAATCTCTCGTTATATAGCGCTATCGATCGTGTGCGCTTGACGCCTAGCCGCTCGTCGAAGGCCCTAGTCGAGGCTTTTGCGAGTCACGAATAGCAGCACGCCATGATAAGCGGAGGGCGCTGACGATGAATCATCTGTCCTCCGATCTTAATTAGACCCTCCCCTAAGTTTATTAGAGTTGACGAAGCAAGTGATCACGGGACCTCGACCACCATGGCCCAACAACCTCCGAAGGACCTCGTGGAAGCTCTTGAGAGGGCCTTGGTAGAGTCGTTTGTCAAGGTCTTCGGCGACGAGCTCGTCTCTCTAGTGCTGTTCGGGTCTTACGCTAGGGGCGACTTCGAGGGGGACAGCGACGTGGACCTGCTGGTCGTGCTCGAAGAAGTGGGCGACAGGTACGCCGTCCACAAGAGGCTCGACGAGGTCGAGGAGCTCCTCAAGCCGGCCCTCGAGGCCTTTAAGGCTCGCGGCTACAACCCAGCGCTCTCTCCGATAGTCTTGAGCAGAGAACAGGCGCAGCGCGTCCGCCCGCTCTACCTCGACATGGTCTTCGACTACAAGGTGCTGTACGACGAGGGGGGCTTCATGGCCAGCGTCTTGGAGAGGCTGAGGAAGAGGCTCGAGGGCTACGGGGCCCACAGGGTCCGCATCGGGAAGAGGTGGGTCACGGTCTTGAAGAGGGACTACGAGTTCGGCGAGGTGATAGAGTACGAATAACTTGGAGTACGCCAAGTCCTACGTCGAGGAGGCCGAGAGGAGGATCAGGGTGGCCGAGGAGGCCGTGAGGGAGGGCGCCTACGCCTACTGCATAAGGCAGTGCCAAGAGGCCGTGGAGCTCTTGCTAAAGGCCTCTCTGCGCCTCGTCGGCATCGAGCCCCCGAAGCTACACGACGTGGGCCCGGTCCTGCTGGAGTTCAAGGACAGGTTCCCTGAGTGGTTTAGGGGGAGGATAGACGAGCTAGCGGCGATATCGAGGTGGCTCAGGCGAGAGAGGGAGCCGTCGATGTACGGCGATGAAGAGCTGGGGATACCGCCTACTAGACTTTACACGAGGCCCTATGCCGTGAAGGCCCTCGAGGCAGCGATGACAGTCCACAATTGCGTTAAAAGCCTGCTTGAGGAGTACGGCCGTCAGGGCTAGCCTTGTCAAAGAGGCCCTGCCCCTCAACGTCCTCGACTTCGGCTGGACATGAGAGAGGCCCCTTGGAGGCCCGATGCGTTGAGCGTCCAACAATCATGGAGCTCCGAGCATAGCCCTTAAGCCCTTCACGACCATCTCGACGGCGGTCGAGGTCACTAGAAGCCCCATGACCCTCGACGTTATGTCGATAGCATTTCTTCCCATGACCCTGTCCATGAAGCCGGAGACCATCAGCACGAGCCAGCTCAAAATTAGGGACCCCGTGGCGGCGCAGGCCGTCACGAGCGGGCCGCTCTCCTCCACGAGGATCATGGTCATGGTTATGACCCCGGGCCCCGTGAGCATCGGGGTGCCTATCAACGTGAGCGCTGGCTTGTGGCCCTCTTCGCCCTCTCTCGAGCACTCGTAGCCCGAGCACGAGCCGGACGCCGAGGATGAGCCCTCCCGCCACCCTGAGGGAGTCTAGGGTTATGCGGAAGACTTCGAGGAGCGCTGAACCGAAGAAAAGGAAGGCGAACAGGACGTCGCCCGCCACGAACACGGCCTGGGCAGCCGCTTTGGCCTCGTCCTCCCCCGCGACTTTCAAGAATATCGGGATGCTGGCGAAGGGGTTCATGATCACGAAGAGGGAGGCGAAGGCCCTAGCGACTTCGTACGCATCCATCAACAGAGCCAGCTCCGCGTCGTCCCCCTAACACGAAGTGCTACCTTCATCGCGACATATTTAAGGGTTTCTGCCTTGTACTTGCCACGCCCCTCGCTCTTAAGAGCTCTGACTTGGGCTGGAAGTAGGTGTCGCAAGAAAATGCGTAGCTAGCTCACCGCGAAAGAGGGACAAAGGGCCAAACTGCTCAACCGCGCTCAGAGGGGTCAAAAGTCGGGGGACGTAGGGTCAAGCGCTAGCCGGCCTTCAAAGCTCTGCCCAGCCCTTTCTTCGCAAAATGGTCCCTCGACCTCTCAGGAGGCCCAATATCCCATCAGGCATGAACAGGACTATGAGTACCAGCAATACCCCGAGGATTATGAGGAAGTGGTGGGCGAAGGCTACGCGCAAATACTCCTGCAACAAGGACAGCACTACCGCACCGAGCACGGGGCCGTAGGCCGAGCCCGTCCCGCCCAGCATGGTCATGATCGCTGGCAATAGAGAGTAGTCTGGGCTAAAGGCGCTCGTCGGCTCGACGTAAGAAAACCTTATCGAAAAGCTCCCTCCCATCAGGCTTATGAGCATGGCGCTAATGGCGAAACCCAATATCTTGTATTTGCTCGCGTCGACGCCCACGTGGACGGCGGTGTCCTCTGACTCTCCTATCATCCTCAGCGCGAGGCCGAACCTCGACCGACGCAACATCGTTGTGACGAGGAGGACTGCAAGGGCCGCCAAGAGCACTGAGTAGTACACCGTCTTCGCGTCGAATATCGGGAGGTACGTGCCTCGCGTCCCCGTTATCCTGATCTCCCACCACTGGACGGCCATGTTCGCTATCACAGCGATTCCAAAGGTTAGTATTGCGAAGTATATTCCCCTTATCCTAAGGGTTGTAAGCCCTATTATTAGGGCGATGACGAAGTTCACTAAACAGGCAAGTAGTATGACGAGGGGTAGGGGCAGGGGTATTAGGTTACCGCGTGCGCTTTGTTCCAAGTACTTCGCCGTCATGTATAGCCCTAGGCCGAAGAAAGCTGCTGATCCCAAGGAGACGTATCTCGTCAGGCCGGAGAAGAAGTGCCAGCTTATCGATAGCGCGAGCCATAGGAGGACCATACGCAGTATCGACAAGTAATACTCGCTTAATAGGAAGGGCGCGAGCGCTAGGACTACTACTATGAGGATCGAGGGCACTAACTCTATGGGCCTCACCTTTATATTGAACACACGCGTCACCTCCCGAAGAGCCCTCTCGGCTTAATCACGAGTACTATTATGAGCACGATGTATACGACTACGAGCCTCAGCAGCGGCTCCCACTTAAATAGAGCATAAGTTATGTAACCTATAAGAAATCCACCGGCCATGCATCCGACGTAGTTCCCCACACCGCCTAAGACTATAACGGCTAAGGCGATGAATGTGTACTCGGGCCCTATGTAGGGGGTTATGTTGGTGTAGATCATGACCAGTAGAGAGCCAGCGATGGCGCTTAGCAGTGCGCCGAGGCTGAAGGACAGTGCATGCACTCTCCCGATGTCAATTCCTACGAGCTGAGCGCCTACGGGCTCCTCGACCGCTGCCCTCATGGCCTGTCCCGTTCGCGTAAAGCGTAAAATAAAGTACAGGATCAAACAAATGACGACAGATATCACTGCGGAGATTATCATGTTCAGCTGGAATTTCTCACCCAGCAGGGTGACGGTCTCGTAAAGATATGGAACTCCTATGTGCGTTGCCCCAAACGTCAACCGGACAACGTTTTGAATTACGAACACGAGGCCGAAGCTCGCCAGCAACGACCTGAACTCGAGCTCGCCAGAGGATTGAGATATGTTCACTATCCTGCGGAAGATAGCGATCTGAACCAGCAGCCCCGTAATGGACACCAGGAGCGTGCTTATTAGCAGGGAGACGAAGGGGTTCAGGCCTAAGATTAACGACGAGAAGAGGTAAGTCATGTACGCGCCAAGCATCACGAATTCGCCATGGGCTACGTTCAATATCCTAGTTACGCCATATTGCAAATTTAGGCCAAGCGCGATTAGAGAGAATAGGGCTCCCAAAATCGCTCCACCGACAATTATGTCCAGCACGAGCCGCGCCCCCTCAAATAAAAAATTAAGGAGTAAAAATGTCCTGGACTGTTAGGGCATTATTATTGGCCTCGCTGAAGCGGCCTCTAGCGGCCATATGACCTCCATCATTTCCCCGCCTTGCCACTGGCTGATGGTTCCTGCCAGCTCGCATTGCATGCTGTAGCCCTGCCGTAGCTTCGTCTTCCCCACGATGGTGTCGAAGGTCTCGGTCGCGAGGCAGTCCCTTATCTTCTCCCTGTCGAGGCCGACCTTCTCGACCGCCTTAAATAGGCACTGGAGGCCAGCGTAGAACGTGGCCGACGCCGGGAACGGGTAGGCGCCAGCACGCTGCTTGTGCATTTCGGCCCAATCCTTCAACGCACCTGTCTTGTAGGCCGTGGCCGGCCAGCCGTCGTAGTAGCATATGCCCACGAGGTCTTCTGGCTTAAATCCGAAGGGGCCGAAGACCAGCCCCGGAACCTCCATCGTGGGGCCGATGAATATCAGCTTCGGCTTGAAGCCCAGTGCCTTGCACTGGCGCACGAACAAGGATCCCTCAGCGTAGCCGCATAGAATTGCCACGTCAGCGTTGGCGTCCTTCATAGAGCGTATGAGCGGGGTGAAGTCCGCGATGTCCGGTGGGTAGCTCTGCGAGAGCACGACATTGAACCCCTTATCCATCACGTGATAAGCTATGGCGCTTGAGTACTCCACACCATGCTGATCCGAGTGGTATATGACTGCCACGTTCTTGATGGGGGCCACGTTCTTGTTGACGTAGTCGAGGACTGCTGCCACTTCAGGGCCTGTCTCGCTCGGAAGGCCCAGCACGCTGAAGGCGTATTTGAACTCGCCCGTCCTCATCTTTTGGGCGGCTATGTCGGATCCGAAGGTTAGGGCTATTACGGGGTAGCGATACCTCTCGTAGAGGGGGAAGGCCGCGAAGCAGAAGGCCGTGCTCCAAGGCGCAAATATGAGATCCACCTTGTCCTCGACTATTATCTTCTCCGTCAAGCTGAGCATCTTCTCTAAGTTGCTCTCGTCGTCGTACTCCACGTATCTTATGGGCAACTTCTTACCATACTCGGGCACGTAGAGGCCGCCCTCTTTGTTGTAGTCCTCAATGATCCAGTAGTAGTATATGTGGTGTAGAGCGCGGGCAGGAGCATTAGGCCCGGACAGCGAGTGCACGATCCCAACGAGTACGTACTCCTTGGGCGGCAATGGAGCTGGCCCAGCCGCAAAGTAGTAATAGTAGGAGGCCACGCCAGCGACCACGGCCACTATTACGACCACGGCGATTACGATGGCCTGCACTTTCGTAATGGCCTTCTCATTTAGGGTCAAAGGCTTACCCACCCTTCAGTCTCTTATTCTTTTTTTTGGGAGGCCTCATCTGTTATAAAGCTTTCGGCGCGATGACGAGGTGCAATCTGCAACCCTATTAGGCCGTCGAATTTAATAAGCAACAGAACTAAAGGGTGCTCATCGCTTATGTTCTACGAGATCGCCACGTAATCATCGAAATTTGAGAAATTCAAGAAAGAGGTCGAGTAAGCTACATCGCTATCTTCTTATTCGCTTTAGTTCGAGCGGTCTTAGTTGCGTAGCATCACAAGGAGGAGTCTTAGGTGGGACATTTTCTCCACAAGGCCTCTGCATCTCGTCTAAGCCCATCAACGAGTTGGCAATACCGACGACTATGCACTTTTTTGTAGAGGCGACTTATAACGCAAAATGAGACCTAGTCTTCAGCGGAGAAGGCCAATCAATGTGCTTGGTGCCCCCGCCGGGATTTGAACCCGGGCCGCAGGCTCGAGAGGCCTGCATACTTGACCGGGCTATACTACGGGGGCCTTCTCCTCTACTTTCGCCTAGGCGGGTATAAAGGTAACCTATGACCTCTTATAAAGTTAATTCTTGGCTTAGCTTCGTTCGCTCACAAGCCGAGATGCACAAAAATTAATTCGATTCCCTGCGAACGACGTCGAGGGATCCACGGCTCATGCTGGAGAAGCTAGACCCTCATACGGGCCTACGCGAAGTCGCAATAGATGTAAAAGAAAACTCACGACGTTCCTGCCGGTGGAGCTCTACTGAAGGCTGACGAGAGATGAGGATGCTAATTCCAAAGGCCTTGGGGCTTGGCTTTGAAAGAGTTATCAGGACCAAAGTAGGGAGTGCACGAATAGTGCTAGAGCCCGTCAAAGGACTCGTCGAGCTCCTAGAGAAGGCCGTTGAAGAGCGAGGAAGACGTTGAAAGGGGGTGCAGAGCTTATGAGGTCCTCGACAGATGGCGCTTTACTCGGTCAAGTCCGACGCGATTCTTACTATTGCATCATCGAAGGACGAGCACTACGCGAAGCTCTAGAATCGTTCAAAGTCCTTAGGGCTTTTTCCCGTATGTCTTTAGCTCGTAAAGTGTACCATCAATGCCTCAGCGCACGTCATGGGCCATCGATCGTTCGGTGAATTCTCGACTAAGCACCTCTGCCGCGACCTCGCTCTTTGCGAGCTTTGAAAATGTCCGCCTTAACTCTACGCGTCGCTGACCCTCGGGCTTGTTGTTCTGGGCTACTTCCTCACCCCCAACCAACTCGTCCTCTTGGCTCACCGATTCACGTGGAAACCTCTTCTGGGTATTACTGCTATTATTTGTGAGGTGATTATTGTGGCGGAGCGCAAGAACAAGTTCGTCGAGATGGGCTTCGACGACCTGTGGTCCCTCATCTCAGCCCTCTTCTCGAAGCCCGTGGAGCTCTCCTCGCCGACCGGGAGGTCCAAGTTCGTCGCTTGGGTCGACGGCGACGTCGTCTTCGTCAAGTTGGGGTCCAGCGGTAGCGTGCGGGTTATAACAAAGAAGGTCTTGGAGAAGTGCTGGAGGACCGCCGCCGACGTGGCCAGCAAAGGCGAGGATCCATTTCAGCCGGCGTGGTACTACAAGACCACCAACGGCACCTACATAGCCAGGATCTTCAGGTACGTGGTCGAAGGGGACTGACTATCACGCCTCTCTCCACTTGACTTTGAGGGAGGAGAGCAACGGTAGGGTCGTGGCGTAGGCGATCAGCGACGCCATGGAGGCCGCGAACGCCGTCGCCTCGACTTCGACAAGGCCTGCCACGTAGTGGAGTATCATGGCCGCTGCCCCGGTTGGAACTAGCGCGCCGATCCACTGAAACCCCTGCGGGAGCACCGTGGCTGGGTAGTATATCGGCGGCAGTAGGCTAAGCACCATGGATAGGATCGAGGCCATGGGCCACACGTGCCTCAGGCTCTTGAAGAACGACGAGATCGCAAAGCCCATCATGGACGACGATATCCAAACCGCGATCGTGCATGCCGCTAAGGCCAGTGCGAACTCGAAGGTCATGAGGCCCGCAAGCGAGGCAAGCGCTACGAAGAGGGCGAGCCCTGGGCTGGCGAATACGAGCATGGACAGCGAGAGCCCCATCACGTAGCTCACCGGCCTTATCGGGGTCGCCACTAGGAGGTCTTGGTACTTCACGTAGATCCTGAACCACGCCGCGTCGCCGAGTATCGATATGCCGTTGCTCGTGGCCACCATTATTATTCCGCCTATCAAGGCCATCTTCATCATCGTCACGTCCCCGTGGATTCGGAAGAAGAACAGCAGAGCCAGGGGCATCAGTAGGTAGGAGACGACCCAGAGCGGAGCCCTCTTGAGCACCAAGAATCCGTTGACCCAAGCTATCGTGAGCGACGCCACCACTTGCCTCCTAATCCCCCTCCTCAATCCTCTCACCCGTCAGCTTAATGAACAGGTCCTCGAGGCTTGTGGGCTTCACTAAGGACTCGTAGCCCTTGGCCATGGCCTTCTTCAACACCTCGTCGACCTCGCCCTCGTCTACGTAAAAGACCGTGACTCCCCCGAGCCTCAGAGCCTCGTAGCCCTCCACCTCTAGGTCTCCGTAGACCTCGACCTTGAAATCGTGGCCGACCGCCCTCCGGCCCTCCTCCACGGTGCCGGAGAACAGCGCTCGGCCCTCGTGCACTATCACGACCTCGTCGGCCAAGCTCTCGGCCTCGTCCATGTAATGCGTCGTCAAGAGCATGGTCCCGCCAGCCCTCTTGACCTCCTTGAGCGCCCCCCAGACACTCCTCCTAGCGAGAGGGTCGAGCCCTACCGTGGGCTCGTCTAGGAACAGGACCTCCGCCCCCGAGGCCAGGACGGCCGCGACCAAGACCCTCTTCTTGAGCCCGCCCGAGAGCTCGCCTATCGTCCTCTTAGCGTGAGGCTCGAGCTCCAGGAGGGCTAAGTGCTCTCGCGTCAGCTTCTTGGCCTCGCTCCTTCCGTAGCCCCTGATGAGCAGGTAGGAGTAGACGAACTCGAAGGGCGTGAGAATGTCGAAGGGGAAGCCCTCTTGGGGCACCATTGCTATGAGTTCCCTCACGCCCCAGGGGTCTGTGACGACGTCGAGCCCCAGAACCTCGACGGTCCCCTGGGTCGGCAAGAGCTGCGTAGAGGCAATCCTCACCCAAGTGGTCTTGCCAGCGCCGTTCCTGCCCAAGAGGGCCACGAGCCTGCCCTTCTCGACGCTGAACGACACCCCCTTGAGGGCCACGACCCCGTTCTTGTACCTCTTCCAGACGCCCTTCGAGACTACCGCGCTCACGAGTGCTAGCCCCTTCAACAACTTGAGGACAAAAATAAATACCAAGCGCTCTACACAGCAAAACCGACGAGCGGGGGTGGCCGAGTCAGGTCAAAGGCGCAGGGCTTAGGACCCTGTGGCGTAGGCCTGCGTGGGTTCAAATCC
>Ga0105158_1000477_pt1 | contig 17227 bp, 12 predicted proteins | sample LHCtaG_FD_81567 | JGI IMG/M metagenome (GOLD analysis project Ga0105158, IMG submission 81567) | Hot spring microbial communities from Little Hot Creek, USA to study Microbial Dark Matter (Phase II) - LHC4sed_matched | ecosystem: Environmental > Aquatic > Thermal springs > Hot (42-90C) >...
AATCTTAAGCTCCAACGGAACCCTATTCCTCTCAAAAACGCCTAAGCTCTCAACCAAAGATTTAATACTCAACATGAGAAAAACTTAAACAAGAAGACATATAAACCTTAAGTTGCCACGTCCAGAACACTAAGAGCTAAAGATATGGGACTGAGGTTCATTAGAGCCATCCTCCTTATACCTAGAGTAAAAGTGGAGTATGGCATAGTTAAGACGGCTGAAATAATGGGGCTTAAAAGCATAGATGACATAAAGATTGTTGAATAAAGTTTTTCTATGCTAAAGGCGGATTAACGCATTAATTTTTTATTTATCCTCTCAGCTACTTCTTTTTGGGAGAGAACGATTTAATGGGTGTTGATTTAGGAGATTTGGTTCCGAGAACACCGACCGATTTAACCACTCTAAGCGGTAAAATTGTAGCTATAGATGCCTATAACGCCCTATACCAGTTTCTGGCGATAATTAGGCAGCCTAATGGAACACCTCTCATGAATCACTCTGGTAAGATCACAAGCCATTTAAGCGGCCTATTTTATAGGACATGCAATCTACTTGAGCTGGGGATAAAACCGGTGTATGTTTTTGATGGGGTGCCCCCAGCCCTTAAAGAGGCTGAGATTAAGAGGAGGATGAAGGTTAAGGAGGAAGCTATAAAGAAATATGAGGCTGCATTAAGGGAAGGGAGAATTGAGGAGGCGCGCATGTACGCGCAGATGACATCACATTTAAAGGATTATATGGCTGAGGATGCTAAACGCTTACTGGCACTCATGGGGGTACCTTGGGTCCAAGCCCCCTCAGAGGGTGAAGCCCAAGCAGCATATCTAGTTAAGAAGGGTGACGCAAACTTCTGCGCAAGCCAAGACTATGACAGCCTATTATTCGGCGCACCTTATCTGCTAAGAAACCTAACGATTTCCGGTAGAAGGAAGCTTCCCAGAAAAGATGTTTATGTTGAGGTTACCCCAGAGATAATTGAGCTAAAAAGGGTCCTTAATGAGCTGGGCATAACGCATGAGCAGCTAATTGATATAGGCATATTGGTTGGAACGGATTTTAATCCAGACGGCGTTAAGGGTATAGGTCCAAAGAGCGCTCTAAAACTTATCAAGACGTATGGTAGCTTGGAAAAAGCTCTTCCAACAATAAAGGATGCTGAATTCCCGGTTGAGCCAGCAAAGATAAAGGAGATATTTCTACGGCCGAACGTTACGAATAATTATAGGTTGGAGTGGAGGGAGCCTAACGTTAACGGGGTCCTAGAGTTTCTATGTGGCGAAAAAGATTTCTCGGAGGATCGTGTGCATAAGGCTCTCGAGAAAGCTATTGAGGGAATGAGAAGAACTAGGGGTAAAAGAACCTTAGAAGCTTGGTTTTAAAAGAGGAGAAAGCGGATAATTCCCATGAAAAGTTAAGTACCAGTTATAGAACATTAACAATCCAGTAGCTCTAATAGAGCGCGCTAGAAAGGTGGATTTGAGTGGACCTACGTGAAAATGAGAGAAGAGTACTCCTCGCATTAAAGGGTCTTGGTGGAAAAGCGACCATAGATAGGCTCGCGGAGGCAAGCGGGTTAGCGCACGCAGCAGCTATGAGGGCTGCCCTATCGCTCGAATCAAGTAATTTAGTAGGGATACGTGAAAGGAAAATTACTAGGGCATCGCTGAATGAGGAGGGCAAATCATATTTTGAGGGGAGGCTACCTGAGAGACGGCTTGTTGAAGCCCTAATAAAGATGGGTGGTGAAGCATCAATAAATGATGTTTTAAGGGCTGCGCATATAGAGGGTGAAATGGCTGTCATAGCGTTAGGTTGGCTTGCTCGTAAGGGTTGGGCTAAGATAAGCCAGAAGGAGCAGAAAATTAGACTTTTAAGGGAACCGGAAGTCGGCGCAGATGAGCACCTCCTCTCAATGCTTGGATCGGCTGGAGCGCTGGTAATTGAGGATTTAGATGATGATCTCAAGGAAGCATTTAAAATGCTTAGGGGGCGAAGGATAGTTGAGGTAAATGAGGAGATTATTAGGGAGATAGAGCTAACAGAAGAGGGCTGGAGCCTCCTGGAGAAGGGTATAGAGGTTATTGAGGAAGTAACTCAGCTAACGCCAGAGCTTATAGTGACTGGTAAATGGCGCGAAAAGCACCTCGTAAAATATAATATTAGGGCTCCGGCACCGCGAATATGGCCTGGCAAGAAGCATCCCTACCTAAGGTTTCTTGATGAGATGCGTGAGAAGCTGGTTGCTTTAGGCTTTAGAGAGATGAATGGCCCGATAGTTGAAGTTAGCTTTTTTAATTGTGACGGACTTTATATGCCTCAGGATCATCCGGCGAGGGAGATTCACGACATATACTTTATTAAGGATCCGAAGTACGGTGACTTAAACCCATATAAGCGTTTTCTCGAGCAGGTTAAGGAGACCCATGAAAATGGATGGAAGACTGGTTCAAAGGGTTGGGGCTATAAATTCTCGCTTTTAATGGCGGCTAGACTAATATTGCGCAGCCACACAACCGCTGTAAGTGTAAGAACCCTAATAAGCGATGATCTCGAGATACCTGGAAAATATTTTGCGGTTGCACGCTGCTACCGGCCTGAACTCATTGATAGAACCCACTTAAGCGAGTTCAATCAGGTTGAGGGTATTGTTGTTGGGGAAGACTTGACGCTACGCGACCTTCTGGGGATACTCAAGCGCTTTGCAATAGATATAGCCGGAGCGGATAAGGTTAGATTTAAGCCCGATTATTTCCCATTCACTGAGCCAAGCGTTGAGCTATCAGCCTACAAGGAGGGCTATGGCTGGATGGAGTTCGGCGGCTCGGGAATATTCCGCCCAGAGGTTACGCTTCCACTTGGCATCAATGTTCCGGTTTTAGCGTGGGGTTTAGGTGTAGACCGCCTATTCATGATGAAGGCTGGAATAGATGATATACGCTACCTATTCACTCACGACCTTAGTTGGCTTAGGGGGAAGGAGATGATATAATATGCCAACGATAGAGGTTGAGCGAGAAGACCTCGAATCCCTTCTGGGCGTGGAGCTACCTAAAAGCATTGAGGAGTTAGATGAGATACTCTCGTTCATTAAGGGTGAAGTAAAGCATGCCGATTCCAGAGAGATTCACATAGATATTAAGGATAGTAATCGCGCCGACATATGGGGTGTTGAGGGGATAGCACGAGCACTAAAAGGCATATTAAATATTGAGAGGGGCCTAAAACGCTATGAGTTGGCTGGCGAGTCTGGCGTTGAAGTTTTTGTGGACCCACGCCTAAAAAATATACGCCCATATATCGCGTGCGCTGTCGTTAAAAGTGTGAGATTGAGTGATGCAGCTATACGCCATATAATGCGCTTCCAAGATAAGATGGACCAAACTTATGGGCGTGGTAGGCGTAGAACATCGATAGGATTATATGATTTTGACTTGGTTACACCCCCATTACGCTATACTGTTTCTGGGCCCTATGAGACGAGATTCGTTCCACTAAGCTTCGAGGAAGAACTGTCTTTAGCCGAAATACTTGAGAAGCACCCTAAGGGGATTGAGTATGGCCATATAGTTAGGCAGTTTGACGTCTGGCCCATCTTCTTAGACTCTGTTGGTAAGGTTCTGTCATTTCCGCCAATAATAAACTCAAACGATCTTGGGAGAGTGACTGTTAATACAAGGAATGTTCTAGTTGAGGTGACTGGCACATCATACAAGACTGTTCTTTACACTTTGACAAACATTATCTCGGCATTGGCAGATAGGGGTGGAAGGATATGCTCGGCCAGAATACATTATCCCTATGAGGATTTAGGCAATGTTACAACACCTGATCTTAAAACCGAGATTGCGCGCTTAAACCTTAATTATGTAAGGAAGGTTATAGGAATGCCTCTAGGCTTAGATGAGATTGTAGATCTCTTGGAGAGGTCTAGGTATGGGGTTTTAGGGGTTGCTGGTGACGAGATTATTGTTGAAGTGCCCTGCTACCGGCCGGATATAATGCATCCAATAGATATAGTTGAGGACATAGCCATAGCCTACGACCTAAATAAGATGGAACCAAGGTGGCCCCAAATATCAACTATAGGCGGCCTCTCGCGTGAAACCAATCTACGCAATCTTGTTAGGGAGCTTATGGTTGGCTTAGGATATCAAGAGGTTTTAACATTCTCCTTAACCAGCCCAGCAGTCTTATTCGATAAAATGAATATTTCGCCAGAAAAAGTTGTAGATATAGCGAACCCAAAAGTTTCATCAATGACATGCTTAAGAAGCTGGCTACTGCCGAGCTTAATGGAGTTCCTAAGCCATAACACGCACGTAGAATATCCGCAGCGAATATTTGAGGTTGGCTACTGCGTTATACACGATGAAACACAACCCAACAAGACCAGAGACATCGAGAAGCTGGCATGCGTAACAATACACTCGGAAGCCAGCTTCTCGGAAATTAAATCCACGCTCAGCGCTTTACTCTCCAACCTAGGGCTTAAATACGGCCTAGAAGAGGTAAACCATGGAAGTTTCATTGAGGGGCGAGTTGGAAAAATAATTGTGGGAGCCGAGGAAATCGGTTTAGTTGGTGAGATAAACCCGCAGGTGCTTGAGAACTGGGGTCTAGAGAACCCAGCATCAGCCTTAGAAATAAATCTCAATAAAGTGTGGCCCCTGCTGAAATATAGGTGAAGATATCTCAAATATTTTCAGGTTTATTTCTAAAGTAACATTTATCTCATATTTTAAATCTCATATAATTTGAGGAGATTTAAAGCATGGAGGAGCTCCCAAAAAATATTCTGAGCATTTTAAGAGGGGATGAGCAGCTTCTTTGGTGGGGGAGACCTGTTTTTAAGTCATTTATACTACATTTAGGCAGTATGTGGGGCTTCTTTTTCGCAGGATCTCTTCTTATTGCGGGCATTATGGCAGCTTCTTCCATACTTCCGCCTATGCCTATAGGCATGCTCTATGGCTTCAGCGCTGTCCTAACGATTCAAGCTACAATCGGCCTATTAATGTTCATCGGACCGATAATTCGAAATGTTATAGCATACAATAACACATTTTATTTAATAACCAATAGGAGGATTCTAATTCAAACCGGGGCGATAGGCATTGACACGAGGATAATTGAGTTTGATAAAATTCAGGAAATTTATGTAACAATGGATTTTATAGATAAAATATTTGGGACAGGGAGCATAAAAATATCAACTGCCGCCGGCTGGCCTGAACATGCTTATATGCCGACGCTTACGGCTCTAAGAAATCCACATAAAGTCCACAATATCCTTCAGAGCGCCATGGAAGAGAGAAATCATTAGATATTCAACTTAAGAGAAAAAATTTATCTTAATTTTCTCATCTCCGAGTTCAGTCAATTCATCAACCCCTCTATTTTAGCTAAGCAGCTATATAGATTAGGCGATACTTTCACGCCACCTGCCAATTATAAATGATAGTAGCGGTGGGATTATTGCGGTGGTTATTGTTGAGACCGCTATGAAGGCTGAGAATAAACGTTGATCTGTAAGCTTCGCTGAATAAAATATTTGCACAGGTATTATGCCCATAGAGAATTTTGCGCTTAGCCCTAAACCAATTAGAACCATTGACTTAGCATTTAAGTTAACCATTTTACCAACAATTATGGCTGCTAGGAATTTGCCGATAAAGTTTGCCGATAGAAGACACAATATTAGCTGGAAGCCTTCTAAGTCCACAAGTGTTAAGAAGCTAACGCTCAAGCCCACTCCAAAGAAGAAGACTGGTCCGAGGAAGCCATATGCTATTGCTGTTAAAGCGGATGGAGCGCTCGGGTTATAATCTAATTGCTTAAGAGAAACTTGGAAAATTAGCCCTGATACAATTGCTCCTAGAAGTATACCGAGCCCAAAATACTGAGATATGGATGTGAAGAGAAAAGATGCGGAAATCATTAGGCAGAAAAGTTGAAATTCTCCAATCTTTCTGTTGGAGTGCACTGTTAATGGCAGTATAAGACGATGAAAGAGGAAAACTAAAGCTATAAGTATTAGAAGCCCAGCGGCGAGGAATAATAAGTTTGCTGTATGCCCGCTTGAGCCAACTATTAGCGACGCTAATGAAGCGATAATAACTTCAACTACATCATCAATTACACCGGGCCCCAACATTAAGGTAGCTACCTTAGTTTTAATAACTTCAAGCTCATCAAGTATAGGTGCAATTGTTGTCTCAGCGACGGTCGCCAGAGCTGTTGAAACAATAAGGGAAATCAGGGGCGGATAGCCGAAGGCAATCAGTGTAAAGAAGCTGAGAACTGTAGAGAAAGCCAAGTTCAGAATTGACAGCATTATAATATGAATTAATAGTCTCCTGAGTTCCCCTATATTTAGGCGGAGACCCACCAGGAAAAGGAGAAATATTATGCCAAGCTGGGAAAGGAAGCCATATGCTTCCCCAGACGCTACATCTTTAAAGGTTTGGAGAAATGGAATAAGCTGGAATGCGAAGCCAACTATTAGCGGCGCCAGCAGACTCGGCATATGCATTCTGCCAAGTAGATGGCGCAGAAGGTAGGAAATTAATAGCATTAGTGTTAAAGGAATAAGTAAAAGCGTAATCTGCTGAGAATACATGCCAAAACACCAGCATAGCCTCATGGTTTAGAGCATGCTTCACTGAGGGAACCAGCACCTTCTAACGGAACTTTAATTAGCTTAAAGAAGGCTCTCCATTTATCTTCAGCCATTACCGATTTTAGCGCCTCACCGCAAACTTTTATGAATAGGCTTTCCCTTCCAACCTCAACTTCAGCACTCTCATATCTTTCTCCAATTTTCACTATGCGCCTCGCAAGGTCTTTGGCTAGCTCCTCAAGATCCTCCGGATCGATTTCACAGTCTTCCCTAATGCATCCCAATGCGTAGAATGCGCTAAGCATCCCCCTTAAGCGCTCAATATACCTGTGAATAAAATACCTCCGCAGATCAGATGGTACACTATCAGGATCCTCAAGGAAAAGGGTGGCTGTTGGCTCATAATACTTCTCTAATATTCCATACTGGCCAACTCTAGCATCCGCAACCCTTATCAACCCGGCCTTAAGCAGAACCTGTAAATGATAGCCAACTGAAGGCTTGGACAAATTAAGCTTTTTAGCAAGATGGGTTTCAGTCTGAGGTCTGGTGGAAGTAAACCTAAGAATCTCCCTACGAACAGGATCAGCTAAAATTTTAATAATCTCAGGATCGCGAACCACCCTAACGGCCCTTTTTCCCATACATGACCAGCCTATTAGATTAATCTAAAAAGTTATATAAATCTTACTATCAAAGATTATGTAAGAGGCTTCATCTATGGTTGACTTACCAATAGATTTTTCCATAGCGCAGCAATACTCTTTATCGGCTTTCTGACTTCAAGATCAAAATTTTATTTGCTGGCAGAAAGTTATGTTGAGCCCTCTGACTGGATGATTGAAGTGTTTCCCTTCAAGGCCGAGATGGAATGGATAGTAATGGAATGTTAACTATCCAACAACGATGTTATATTCTTGGTTTATTCTGCCGTATCTCGCCTGTATAAATAGGCTTATATTTCTCCAGTCCTCTGATATTCTGGGCCAGAGTTCGCCAAATACGTGCTTCTCAACATAATCTTTCATTGCCCTTTCACGCCTTATTTTTCCCTCGCGCCAGTTGACGGATATTAGCCCCGCCCTGCGCAGATACTGTATGCTTCGATATATTTCTTCGGGGCTAATCGGGTGGGTTACAGCGTCTTCTAAATCGCTAACTAGGGTGCTTACGGGAATTTCATCTTCAGCTCTTAAATAGATCATCGCTATAACATCTTGAACAGTTCTCGCTGTTCTGCTTAGGTATAGGCCAACCCTCCTATATGGTATTAACGTTTGCTCTAGGCGGTGTCCATACCTCTTGTAGAACCATCTCTTAGCGGCTTCAACAAGCGCTAAGTATGCGCCTATTATGGCTGCCAGCGCTAGATAGAACTCGAGTGGAGGACGAACAAACTTAAAAATAGCCCCTAACCACGTGTAGGGCAGCATCAGAGCAAAGACGACTATAGATGCGCTTGTAAAAATTAGAGTTTTACTGGGCCTACTCCTATAGAACGGAGCCTTTTTTGTTCTTATGGCGAAAACCACAAGCGTCTGAGTTAGTAGGGACTCAAGAAACCAAGCTGTTTGGAATAATGGTTCCTCAGCCCTAAAAACTAAGAGCATTATGAGGTATGTTAGGAAGTCGAATATTGAACTTATCGGTCCAAAAATGAGCATAAATCTGCTGATGAAGAATATATCCCATCTTTTAGGCTTTTCTAAATACTCTTGGTCAACCTCGTCGGCGGGTATGGCTGTCTGAGTTAAATCATATAGGAGGTTGTTTAACAGTATTTGTGTTGGAAGCATCGGCAGGAATGGCAGAAAAAGTGAACCGCCGGCTACACTGAACATGTTACCAAAGTTCGAGCTAATAGCCATCATAACATACTTCATGATGTTGCCGAAGGTTTTTCTCCCCTCCAAGACACCCTTATGGAGGACCCTTAAATCGTTCTCTAGGAGGATTATGTCGGCTGTTTCCTTAGCGATGTCAACTGCATTATCTACGGATATGCCGACATCAGCATTCTTCAGTGAGGGAACATCGTTAATTCCATCCCCGAGGAAGCCGACTACATGCCCATTAGCCTTCAAAGCGCTTATTATCCTATTCTTTTGGGCTGGTGTCACGCGGCAGAAGACGTTTGTTTCCTCAACAGCCCTTGCAAGCGCATCATCATGCATCTGCTCAATCTCATTTCCTAGGAGGATACCTCTTATCTCAAAATCCAGATACTTACATACTCTCCTAGTAACAAGCTCATTATCTCCAGTAATTATTTTTAGTTCTACACCAGCCTCCTTTAGAAGATTTATCGCTTCCCTTGCAGTCTCCTTCGGTGGGTCGAGGAAGCCTATAAATCCCAGGAAAACCATCTCGTTTTCGTCGTTGACAGAGTAGGTGGGCTTATATTCCTTTAGGCGCTTATATGCTACGCCTAAAACCCTAAACCCCTCGGAACTCAACTCGAGATATTTACGCTCAATTCTCCTACAAAATTCTTCGGTTAAATCATATATTACCTCATTTAACTCGCAGAAGGAGCAGGCCTTTAAAATTTCTTCTGGCGCCCCCTTAGTGACCATTATTCGCTCGCCCTCACCCTCAACAACTATGGAGAGGCGCTTACGCACAAAATCGAATGGTATTTCATCAACCTTCTTGTAATTATCCACATTTATGCTCTTGTATGCTAAGACAGCCTCATCAAGCGGACTCCTAAGTCCAGTCTGATGGTAGCTGTTCAAATAAGAGTAGAGTAGCACCTTATCGCTGTCTTTTCCTTCAAGGTCCACATAGAATATTAATTTTATTCTATTCTCGGTTAGCGTTCCAGTTTTATCCGTGCATAAAACATCCATGCTTCCAAAGTTCTGTATTGAGGCCAGGCGCTTAATTATAACCTTCGCTCTAGCCATGTTCACGGCACCCTTAGAAAGATTTATTGAGACTATCATGGGCAGTAGCTCCGGCGTTAAACCTACGGCCAACGAAACCGCGAAGAGAAGCGATTCAATAGCATCCCGATTATAGAAGGCATTCATGAGGAAGACGAATAGGACGAGTAGTAGCGTCGCCTGCATCACCATATAGCCGAACCTTCGAAGACCCCTCTGAAATTCAGTTTCAGGGCCTCTGGCAGCAAGCACTCTAGCAATCTGCCCATACTCTGTTTGAGCCCCGGTCCTAACCACTAGGGCCATTGCAGATCCGCTGACGACCGATGTGCCCATAAAAAGATAATTGCTCCATTCAGTAACTGAAACATTAGCCGACTTGAGGTGTGTTGGCGTCTTCTCAACCGGAAGCGATTCACCAGTCAACGCCGATTGATCAACGAACAAATCCTTTGCGCTTATCACCCTAGCATCGGCTGGCACAACATCTCCAGCTGACAGGAAAATTATGTCTCCGGGAACGATCTCAGATATCTTCACATCGCGTTTAACGCCATCCCTAAGAACAGTAGCCTTAACAGCAACCCGCTCCCTAAGCATTTCAGCGGCTCTCTCAGCCTTATGCTCCTGATAGAAATCTAAAAGTGTGCTCATAACAACTATTGAGAACACTATTATGGCGCTTTCATGCTCGCCAAGAAAATAGGAGATTAAACCAGCAATTAACAATATAATTATTAGGGGATTTCTGAAGTGATATAGAAAATCAGCTATAAGAGACCTCTTCCTCCTCCTAGCAACCTCATTATAGCCAAAAATTTTAAGGCGCCTTTCCGCCGCCTCAGAAGATAGACCTGATAAAGAAGAACCTAAACGACTCAGCAGCTCATTAACTGGTAATGTGAGGGCATCAGCCACGCTTGGCAAAGATACTTCCGCAATCCCACCCTCCAGAGCAGTAGCTTGCCTAATGCCTTGGCGATGAACATGCATCACTTCCGCCATACATCTTTAGCCTGCACCTAGCATATCTTTAGCCCCTGCACTCTTAAATTCTTTAGCCCTAGCCAAACTGGAGTGATGGGGTTAATATAGGAATAACTGGGCGCCATATAAAGTGAGAGGCATTAAATACGCGTGAAGATTGTTGAGAGTAAAGTTTATTTCTGCTTTTTCAATTGTTATTTTCTAGCGATGATATGAGCTTTAATCCCGCCGGAACCCTTCGCGCGGGGCCCGCAGAGACGGACTCGACCGAGATGGGTATATAACCCCCTGATGAGGAAGAGTTTACCCAGGTGCGGGACACGGCGGGCGTGGGCGCTAAGATTCCACGTATGAGAGAGCCCAGCTGAGGGGAGCGGAGCCCGCTCGTCTGTGAGGCTGGGTGTTAGTTACGTGGAACACAAAGCGCCCACGATAAAACCCATTATATAGGGCTCAAAACTTATTGGTTATGAGGGAGTTATTTTCCACCAAAATTTCAAATGTTGATTCCTGATTATAGGAAAATATTATTAGAGTTTGAATCTAAAATATAGATGGAGGGACATGCCTTGATTAAATATGAGCTATTTAAGGAGACGCCGCCTGAATTTAGGGGGGCGCCCTTCTGGTCAATAAATGATAGGCTAGACACGGAAGAGGTTGCGCGGCAGATTGCTTTATTGAATAAAGGCGGGTATGGAGGTGTCTTCTTTCACGCTAGAGAGGGGCTTAGTATACCATTCCTAGGTGAAGAATGGTTTAGATCTTTTAAAGCAGCGGTTGATGAAGCGAAGAAGCATGGCATGTATGTGTGGATATATGATGAACTTTGGTGGCCCTCAGGCTTTGCTGGTGGAATAGTCCCCGTTTTAGGGCCAAAATATAGGGCTAAAGCCCTACTAATGGTTCCTAGTGAAAGGGCTTATGAGGGTGATGAAGTTATAGCCACTTTTAAATGTAAGCTTAATTCTGACGGCTTACCTCATGAGTATGAGGTTGCTAAGCCAGGGGAGGAAGGTGGAGACTACATTTACCTATCCTTCATAACCTACGTAGCCCCTCCCGGCGAAACATGGTTTAGTGGATTAAGCTACGTTGACCTATTAAGCCCGGAGGTTGTTGAGAAATTTCTTGAAGTTGCATATGCACCATATGTAGAGCGCTTTAAGGATGAAGTCGGCAAGAATATACCAGGAGTTTTCACGGATGAACCAAATGTATCGAGTAGTAGGCCAAGGTTCTCCGGACCTAGAGATGTAATTCCGCCCAGAGGACCAAGGTTCCCTGTATTTGCGGTGCCCTGGACTGATAAAATTGTTGAACGTTTTAAAGATATGCACGGCTATAACATTATAGATAGGCTGCCAGAACTATTCTTTGACGTCGGGAATTACATGAAGACCCGTCATGACTTCTGGAAGACTATAACAATTTTATTTCTGGAAGCCTTCTCCAAGCAGATATATGAGTGGTGTGATAAGCATGGGTTAAAGTTTACTGGACATTATTTGGCTGAGGATAATCTTCTCAGTCAACTGGTATGCGGCGGCGCTGTGATGCCTCACTACGAATATCAGCATGTGCCCGGAGTAGATCACTTAGGTATGCATATTTGGGGTACCTTACTCACAGCTAAGCAAGTTTCAAGCGTTGCGAATCAGCTCGGGAAGGAGAGGGTTTTATGTGAGGCATATGGGTGTACGGGTAACTATCCATCATTCGCGGATAGAAAGTGGATTGGGGATTGGCTATATGTTATGGGAATTAACCTCCTAAACCACCATTTGGTTCCATATTCGATGCGTGGCAGAAGGAAGAGGGATTATGGACTCAACTTCCACTGGGGCCAGCCGTGGTGGAAATATAATAGGATTATAGAGGACTACTTTGCAAGATTAAGCTACGCTCTTTCTCGAGGAAGGCGACTAGTTAATGTGCTAGTCATTCACCCAATTAGCAGCGCATGGTCAACCTTCATACCCCTAAACACGTCTAAAGTAAGGGAGCTAGATGAGCACCTCAATAGGTTGCTTAAAACATTACTGTCAATACACGTAGATTTTGAGTTAGGAGACGAGCTCTTGATGACTAAGTATGGTAGGGTTGAGGGTGGAAAACTTTATGTTGGCAGAGTCGCTTATGATGCCGTTATAATGCCGCCGAGCATAACTTTAGCCGAAAATACAATTAAGTTACTGCGAATGTTCGCTGAGTCCGGTGGAAAATTAATAGCCGTGGCGCCAACACCATTCTTAGTTGAAGGTGAGCCGAAGGAAGCAATTAAAGATGTATTAGATAGGGCGCTTAAAATTGATAGAATAGATTCTGAAACCTTAAACCTTGCTCTTAAAGATGTTCCTAAACCACTTATAATTGAGGGGGATGATAGGGGAGACATCCTCTACCACATAAGACGGGACGATGAAGATGGTACACTCATACTTTTCCTAGTTAATAGTAGTAGGGAGAATGCTTATAACCTAAAACTGTCTGTGGGTGGCTCATTTAGCGTTGAGGCATGGGATCCAATAAGCGGGGAGAAAAGAGATTATCCATCAGAGATCAGATTTGGAAAGACTTCTTGGAGCGTTAAGCTGGATCCCATAGGTTCAGCTCTATTCATCCTTAGACCAGGAGGACAAGCAGCTGGGTGCTTAGCGGAGGAATTAACTAAAGTTTGCGAAATTTCTGTGGATGGCTCATGGAAAATTAAAAGGTTAAATCCGAATATACTTGTTTTAGACTATTGTAGATACCGCCTTAGGGGCGCTTGGAGCGAGATTGTTCCCGTCTGGAGGGCGCATAACTTTATAGTGCAGAATGGCTTCGGCATAAAGTTTTCAGTTAGATTCGAATTTGAGTCCGATATTAATCTTAGGGATAAGAAATTATATTTGGTTGTTGAGAGGCCGGAGCGATTCAACATATATGTGAATGGTGTGAAGGTTGAATCTAAGGCTGACGGCTTCTGGCTTGACTGGAACTTCCCAATGATAGATGTCTCCGGCTTAATAGATAAGGGACTAAATGTGGTAGAGTTAGATGGAGTCGTCGATTTGGAGCCGGAATTAGAGAACATTTACCTGTTAGGTGATTTTGGGGTTAAAGTTGGTGCAAAGGGTTTATCAAAAATAATTGAGGAGCCACCTAACGTAAATCTTGGAGATTTATGCCAAGTAGGCTATCCCTTCTATGCTGGCGAGATGGAACTCAGTAGGAGCGTCAATATAGATGTACCGGAGAATGCTAAAGTAATGCTTCAACTTGAAGGAGTAAACTCGTCACTTGCCATAATATACGTAAATGGTAAGGAAGCTGGAAAAACAATATTGCCACCCTACAGCGTAGAGATCACCAACCTTCTAAAGCCGGGCGAAAACGAAATAAAAATTCTGCTTGTTGGAAACTTGAGAAACGCATTAGGTCCACTCCACCATAAGCTAGGTGACCCGCAACATATAGGTCCAGAAACATTTAGGGATCTGACACAATGGACTGATGAGTATATGCTAAAACCTTTTGGAGTAAGCAATGTTAAAATACTAGTCTTTAAGCGAAGTAAATGCTAGGATAATCCCATTTTAACTATACCTCCCTCTTTTTATTTAAAGATGGTTGGAGAGAGCATGAAGGGGAATCTTGCTGCGTTACTAGGAATTGTAGGCCCATTAACAGCCTATGTATTTATAGGCTTATCAATCGGCTTAAGCCCATCATTCAGCTGGTATAGGAATGCTTTAAGCGACCTTGGACATGCTCAAAAAAGTAGTGCTGCACCCATATTTAATTTTGGGCTGCTTCTATCTGGTTTTCTGATAACAATTTACTCGGTTAGGTCGCTAATTAATTATGCAAAATACACAGGCATATCAGTGGCGTTTTCAGCCCTAATGCTGCAGGCTGTAGCGGCATTTGACGAAATGTATGGTCGAATTCATTTCGTTGTGTCGGTGCTATTCTTTGTTTCAGCTGGCATATCATGCATCATATATTTTGTGGAGAAGAGGTCTGTTCTAGCTATTATGGCATTTCTGGTGGGCTTGTTGGCTTGGCTAACATACTGGTTTGGTGTATATGAGGCTGGAGTTGCTGTGCCGGAGATAATATCCGCCGTAGCTGTAACATCATGCATCATTCAATCGGCGCTTAAGATAAGTGGCATACTTTAGCCTATAAGGTCCCGCATATTTGCGGTCGCTAGCCGCTATTTTCATGATAGCATACGTTCACAATTCTTTTAAGTAGCAGCACTACAATTAATTGAGTGTGAAGATGTCTACTAAAGGATTACTCGCCGTCTTGCCATTAATCATTTTCTCTTTCGCTCTCTCTATTATTCATGCTCAAGAAGCCTATACGGTTCAAGGGGCTACATTAACTGTTTTTAGGGATGGCGTCGTCCACGTTAATATTTCAGTATCTGTTAATGAGACGGAGCCTTTAATCTCAATTCCACTATTATCGCCTATAGAAAGTGTAAGCAATATTCTAATTCTCGATGAAAATAGCAGCCTACTTGACTATGACATAAACGATGGTAATATGACCATTTATTCTTTGGGAGCCACGGAAATCACGATTGAGTATGATACGGATGGACTAACATTTAAAGAGTTTGGCATTTGGACTCTAAAGGTTACGGCCCCATTTAACTTGATAGTCATATTTCCGGAGAACGCAAATATAACATACATTAATGCCGTTCCATCAGCCATAAGAATAAGGAACAATAAGGTTGAAATGGATCTTTGCCCAGGGGAATGGGAAATATGCTATGAAATGCCCATAACGCCACCCACTAAACCGCCAGAGGAGCCGCCAGTTCAGCAACCCTCCATATGGGCTTCGCCGACAATTAAGTATCTGGTTATCGCCGTAGTTGCGGCTTTATGCATCGCTTCAGCATCAATTTACGTCAGAAATAGAAAGAGGATAGTATCCCTAAGAGATGATGAAATAAAAGTTTTACGCTTCATTAAAAGTAAGGGAGGCAGAGTTCTTGAAGCTGAGTTAAGGGAGAATTTCCCTCACATACCTAGAACAAGCATGTGGCGCCTAATAAAGCGCCTGGAAAAACAGGGGTTAGTTCGCATTAAAAAAGTCGGTCTTCAAAATGTTGTTGAATTAAAGTAAATGAGCAAAGGAAAAATAGATTTCATGTTGAATTTTTTGTTTATGGTAGCGTAAATTCAGCGTATTCAATAGTTTGGAGTCCTTCCCTACTCCATGCGCGTACTGCCACCCTATAGTTGCCCGACTCAGCCACTCTAAGCGTGATTCTTACTTCGCCGATTTCCTTAGGTTTAAGGAATCTTAAGTGTTGTGCTGAAATAGGTGAATCGTAGAATCTCCATCCTTCGCCCACTTTCTTCTCAATTATTATCCCGAAGGCCGCGTTTGGAAATATCAATGTAATATTTCCGTTATTTCTAATAGTTATTTTAAGGCGCACAGTTATTCTACTGCCAATGATGGTTTCCACAGTCTTCTCAACATTTACCTCAACATTGGCGGCCTCTTCACCCATACGTTCTCGGAGTCTCATTTCAAGCTCTAGGGAGACCTCACGCATCCTTTCGCCAATAATCCTTAAGCCTGTGGCATTAATCCCCTCCCTCGAGTGCTTCCTAACCCTCTCAAGTATTTCTAAGTGTTCTCTCCAAAATTCGTTGGCGGTGGTGAAATTCCAATGTTTGAAGAATTCGTCCTCGGTTTCATTTACCTCTCTAAGTCTCTCCCTAATCCTTTCACGTAATCTCTCAAGCTTCTCCTTGAATTGCTCTATTCTCTCGCTAATAGTTTCCCTAATTATTTCCTTAAGTTTTTGGTAGGCTTGCTTCATCAACCTATTTGCTTCAGCAAGCATGCCTGCAACTTCCGAGACATTTCCCTGCTGAAGAAGCCCCATCGCCCTAGTAATGTTTAAGCATGATTCTGCTTCGTTTAGAATTTCTAAGGCTTCGCTCACGTTAATGCCTTTCTCTTCAAAATTTCTTAGTAGGCTCCTTATTCTCTCTATTCGGGCTAGGGCTCGGTTCATGGCTTCAAGTAGCCCCTGCCCGTCTATAAGCTCTTCTCTCTTAACGTTGGATTGACATAGAATACGATTAATATTTCTGAAGACACTATGGAAGATTTCTATTGATTGCATGGCATAGGATGTCGCATTCACATAGTCCCCTTCATTGAAGTACTCTGTTGAATTATTAAGTAATTCTACGCCCTCGCTGAATAGCGTTATATTCCCCATTAATTCCTCATATAAACCTGTTTCGTTAATTGTCTCTATTATGGTTTTATTTGTGAGCGTTAGGTTTATTAAGATCTCAACTCTCCTCTTTGCTGTATTCGCTATCCAAAGAATTTTTTCAACTTTCTCAGCTTCAGCGTTATCTGATGGTATATCTGCATTTATTGGCGTAGTTAAGTATGAGGCAAATGTGGATAACACTAGTATTGAGAGCAGCATAGGAATGTAAATTCTTCCCTTTGCCATTAACCTCACCCACCACTATCCTATATTCTGCAAAAGTCTTAGTTAAGGAATGCTGTGAAACGCGGCGTTTCAATGTTCTGAAACGCTATTTTAACTTAAATTTTAAAAAAGAGTGCTTTGTGGCTTAATTATCTTTTGATTGGTATTTTTGCTCCATTTTCCATTTTGGGAATTTTTAGCTATATTCTGCGGAGGATGAATTTTTCCTCCCTCACCAGATCTAAGCGAGATTTG
>Ga0105158_1000478_pt1 | contig 17216 bp, 24 predicted proteins | sample LHCtaG_FD_81567 | JGI IMG/M metagenome (GOLD analysis project Ga0105158, IMG submission 81567) | Hot spring microbial communities from Little Hot Creek, USA to study Microbial Dark Matter (Phase II) - LHC4sed_matched | ecosystem: Environmental > Aquatic > Thermal springs > Hot (42-90C) >...
ACTATTGCTACTACTGCATTAACTACAGCATTTTTCTCTGGCTCACCAAACAGTTTAGACCTTCTTAGCAGGCCATAAAAAACTGCAGCCGTTAGGAGAAAAGGTAGGAATGCAAAAAATCCCATTCTGTTTAAGTTTATTAAAACAGTTTCTAATCCAGTTGTCATCCCTCTCCCCTTCTAATACTTCCTGCTATTAATAACACCACAACAGCAATCATAAGCCCAGCTATAAGTAAAACATTTTCCGGTGGCGCGCTTGGCTTTCCTTGTGGGCCAGATATCGCGGAGTAAATTACCCCTACTAGTCCACTTGTTACAAGAAGTGCTAAAGAAAGTGCAATCATCGCGAATAGAACGTTTCTACTTTTAAGGAAGTGCGAGAGTATAGACGTGAAATCAGGGTAAAATAAGCTTGCTATAAGAAACCCTATGAAAAAAATAAGTATAAAAACAAATGCTTGAGAGAAAAATGTAGTTACTGGGAGTACTAGGCTTATGCCAGTTATAATAGGATAGGCAAAAACAAAGAATGCGATCGAGAAGGCAATTATTCCATTAATTAATGGATTTTCACCGAAAATCTTTCTTTGTCTTAAAATGGCGTATATTAAAGCAAGTGCCAACAAAAAAATTAGTAAATTAAAAAAACCTACTTCAACTAATTTAGATATCACTATTGAAAAAACATCACTCATATTATTTTTATGGTTTTGAATTTAAATCCTATTTTCCTTGGGCTATTTTTGCTAAAGAGCGGACAGATTCTATTAATGCTGGTAAAATTTCTTTAAATAATTCTTCAAGTACACCAATTCGTTGAGATACTTCCCTGAATGAATTATTTAACTCTTCAATTTTTTTGAGAATTTGGTTGTAAGTTTCTTCTCTTACTATAATTGTTTGTTTCATACTTTGGTTTATTTCTTCTATTCTTCTTTCCAAATTTTGATATTTCAAATTAATATTCTCTAACTCCTTACTAATCTCACTTATTCTAGAGTGAATTAGATAGTCTATATAGTTAAAATAATCTTCCCACGAATAGTGCTGCTCAGGTTGCGGTGTAACCTGTTGAGTGCTAAATTGCTGTACAGGTTGTGGTTGAGTTGTTTGCTCCGAGTGAACTTTTTTTACAACGTCTTCGAATGAAGCAATTTTCTCTTCTTCTTTTTGTTGTATTGGAGGAGATGCTTGTAGTTTTTCTTTCAACGCTTGTGTCAAAGCCAAATCTATTTCCTGTGGAGTATATCCTTCTTTTCTCAAAACATCAATTATTTCTGGTTCAGAAAATCCATGGGAAGATAGCTCTTTTACTCTCTCAATAGGTGGCATTCTTTGCTGCTTCTTAAAAAGTTGTAATGGCATACTCTCAATTTTATATTTTATTTTCCTGTTTTAAAATACTTTTCTTTAACTCGTTTATTGTGGACTCTAGCTCATCTTTTGTTACGAAGTTTGATGTTAATGGATTAACTATATCTATGAATGTTTTTATTTTTTGAAACTCTATTTTAGTAACGAATTGATCAGATTTTTTAATAACTGCTTCTATTTTATCGTTTAGGTTGGATATTTCGTTTTTTAATTCTAAAATCTTTTTTTCATTCAAGTCTTTAATGATTCTTAGATTACTCTGAAGCTGTTCCAGCACTCTTTCTAGTGTTAACAGTCTTTCTTCAATTTTATCTATTTTTATTTCTATCATTCTAACCCTTCTGTTAAGTTCATTTATTTCTACTGGAAAAGTTTGTGGTTGTATTTTTTCAGGCATAGATAATTTTATGGATGATGAAATAAATATATGGAAATTGAGATAAAGGGGAATGAGCTTAGGGTTATTGCCAAGGATTGGAAATCTTTTACTACGTTGGAAGATTCTAAGGAGATGATGGAATTCGTTATGAGAAAATTGGTTGAGATTCCAGAAGTAGAAAGAGTTACTATAGCTGAGTACAGGGAGATTGAATATAATGAAGAACAAGTTAGAATGCTTAAGGAAATAGCAGATATATACAACTTTTTCGTTAAGGAAAAGGGTGTATTTGCTTTGGATTTTTTCCCTAGACACAATCAGATTACAAAAGAATTGATAAACTTGCTTTTATCGGATCCTATACTATGCTACGTTAAAACATCCATATATACTTTCAAAAACCTTGAAGAGGAATATACAAGAGAATTTTTATTACCCCTTAAAAAGGCTTTGGAAGAGACACAGTTAATAAAGGAAATAAAAGATAGGTTGGATAGATACATCCCCGGAAGTAGAAGTCTATATAGAACAATTCTCATACCGACGATGAGACCAATCTTTATGTTAAGTAGGTTTTCTCTCTTTCCACCTAAAAGGTCAGAGCTAATTGATAAATACAAGCTAAAAGATGGAAGCGAAGTAAGTATCTATAAAGTTCCAAATAAAGTTAGACTTCTTTATTTTCTTATCTCTAAGGAATTCTCCCTTTCCGAAGAAGAGTATTCTTTGCTAAATGAAGCAAGGGCTATGCTTATGGAGAGAGGAATGGGAGAAAAAGAACTAAGGGATTTAGAGTCTGTTAGAAAAGTTTTTACTGAAAGAGGGAAAGCAATAATAAAAGATCTAGTTATTAGCAAAAGGATACCAATCTCTCCAAAAGAAATAGAAGAATTGACAGAAATTTTAGTTAGATACACTATTGGATTTGGCGTATTAGAAATTTTATTGATGGATGATAAAATTCAAGACATATATGTTAATGCCCCTCCGGGAAAACTTCCTGTATTTATAAATCATGCCGATTATGGAGAATGCGAAACAAACTTGATTGTTACTCCAGAAGAAGCTGAAGCTTGGGCAACAAGATTTAGATTGTATTCTGGGAGGCCTTTAGATGAAGCAAACCCAGTTTTAGATACAGAGATAACTTTACCGATAGGAAGGGCTAGAGTTGCTGCTGTAACTAGAACTTTGTCTTCAGCTGGTTTGGGCTTTGCTTTTAGAAGACATAGAGAGAGTCCATGGACTTTCCCTCTTTTTATTAAAGTAAAATATTTTAGTCCGCTTTTTGCAGGTCTGATGAGTTTTATTATAGATGGTGGAAGGTCAGTTCTTGTTGCAGGTGGAAGGGGCGCTGGTAAAACAAGCTTACTTTCCTCTATGATTTTAGAGTTGATGAGAAGGTATAGGATAATTGTTTTAGAAGACACACCAGAATTACCTGTAGAAATTTATAGGAGCCTCGGCTACAATATTTTGCATTTAAAATCAAGGTCCGTGATAACTCATGTAGAAACGGAATTGGCACCAGAAGAGGCCTTAAGGACGGCTTTAAGGCTTGGAGACTCAGCTTTAATAGTTGGTGAGGTTAGAAGTAAAGAATCAACTGTTCTATTTGAGGCGATGAGAATAGGAGCTTTAGCAAATTTAGTAGCTGGAACTATACATGGAGAATCGGCTTATGGCGTTTATGATAGGGTTGTGCACGACTTAGGATTAGTCCCAACAAGTTTTAAGGCGTTAGACATTATAGTAATTGCTAATGTTATTAAAAGTCCAGATGGTTTGAGAAGGTTTAGAAGAGTTACAGAAGTGGTTGAAGTTAGAAAGAAGTGGAAAGAAGATCCTATGGTAGAAGGAGCCTTTGTTCCTTTAATGATTTATTCTGCAAAGGAAGATACTTTAAAGCCTACAGATGTTTTATTGAATGGAGAGTCAGAGGTATTGAACGAAATTGCTAAAAGAGTTAGAGAGTGGCATGGGGCATGGGACAAGGTCTGGGACAACATTTTGCTCAGGGCAAAAATAAAGCAAACAATAGTAGAGTTTGCAGAAAAGTTAAATAGACCTGAAATTTTAGAAGCAGAATGGGTAGTAAACGCTAATGAGCAATTTCATTTGATTTGTGAAGAAGTTTCGAGAGAAGTTGGATATGTTGATTCTAAAATTGTATATGAAAGGTGGTTGAGTTGGCTAAAAAAGAAACTCCTATAAGCATCTATGAAAAATTTTGCACTTTTTCTTATAATCTAATTAGAATTAAATTTTCTGATGAATACATGGAGAAAGAGAAAAGAATATTAGATTTTTGCGACCTAAAGATACCTCCAACATCTAATATTTCCGCAGCTATAATATTCTTTATACTTTCTCTAATCATAGCAGTTTTCATTTTCATTTTTCTTAGTTTATCTTTGTTCCCATACCTTTTTCTAATTTTTGGTTTCCTTTCTTTTTGGATCTATTATTTTCCATATTTGTTTGTAAGGTACATTAGAATAGCATCTTCTTCCGAAATGACACTTTGCATAACTTATATGGTTATTTCTCTCTCTAGAACACCAAATCTAGAAAATGCAGTAATTTTTACGTATAAAAATCTAAGAGGACCTTTGAGAAGAGATTTTGAGAAAGTAGTACTTGATTTTAATTTGCGTAAGATTTATAGTATAGAAGAAGGCATCGAGAGAATTATCGATAAATGGTCAACTGAAGCTAGAGAATTTTCTGACGCATTAAAACTTTTGGTAGAATATGCAAAGTATCCTTATCGTGGCGAAAAGATGCTAGAAGAGGCAGTTAGGTTGACGGTAGATGGAAGCTATTCTAAAATGATTAAATATGCAAGAGATTTGAAGTTGCCAACTACGGCAATTTTGGTCTTAGGAATAATTCTGCCAGTTATTGGATTAACACTTATACCCTTACTAACAATTTTTATACCAGAGATATTAAGCATGACGATGGTTTTCTTCTTTTATAACATTTTCCTACCAATAATTCTTTTTTCTCTTATTATAATGCTTGTTGAAGGAAGGCCTATGACTGTATCAACTGTAATAAATGCTAAAGGTCCTTTAGCAATTAATTTTAGCGGAAAAAGAGTTAATCTGCTTTTAGTTTCTTTGTTAATCTTAATACCAATTTCCGTATATTTAATCTCTGGAATCTTAAATGATGTAGAAAAATATAACGCTTGTAGTCAATGGGCAAAAACTGGCTTTGATTCGCATGAAAGACCAAATGAATTAATTAATATTGAAGAATGTAAGTTCTATTTAACTGATTTAATATATCAATCTATAAGGCCCTCACTTCTTTTGATTAGCTTTGTTGTTATGATTTTTGTTCCAATTTACATAGTAAATAGGAAAAATGTTAGCGAGATGGAAAAAATAAGAAAAGTAGAAATGTCTCTTGGCACTTTGTTATTTCAACTTTCTCATAAAATAAGTACAGGAGTTCCCTTTGAGGAAGCAGTATTTTCGTTAGAAGAAAAGGCTCAAACGAAAGAAGTTAATGATATGATAAGAGAATTGAAAAAGAGGTTATCTTTCTTTGGTAATATAAGAGAGGCCTTGATAGGCGAAAATGGCTTGATAAAGAAATATAATTCTACTATAATGACATCGATCTTTGAGATTATAGTTGAAATCTCCTCAAAAGGCTCGATTTATCTTTCTCGTGCATTATCAACTTTTTCAAGACATCTTCAAAATTTATCTAGTCTACAGGAGAAAATAGAAGATTTAATTTCTGACAATGTTTCAACTCTAAAGTTTATGTCTTATTTTCTTACTCCAATCGTTGGTGGCGTATCAGTCTCTATAGGATTAATAATTTTGGCAATTTTGGGAAATCTTTCTGTATCTTTACAGCAACTTATGCCAAAAGAATCAGGATTACCATCAATAGGTTTGCCTATGATAAACTTATGGACAGCATCGAATGTACCTCCTTCTCTTTTTCATCTTGCCATAGGAATCTATATTTTAGAGCTTTCTATGATATCTTCATTCTTAATAGTTGGTTTAGAGAACGGATTCGATAGGATTTACTTTATTGAAAACTTAGGTAAAGTTATCTTGGTTTCCTTCCTCTTATTCATCGTCATATCTTTTATGGTATATGTTTTTCTTTCAGGAATAGTAATATCTTTATTTATCGTGAGTGAGTAGTATGGAAGAGCGAACGTCGAAAATTTTACTTTCGATAATTATTGGTGTCATAATTATTCTACTTTTGGTTTTTATAGCAGTTCTTTATCTGTGGAAATTCCCAATTAAGGTGGTTATAAAATGAAGGGAATAAGCTTACAAGTAGATATTCTTTATATCATACTTTTTTTCCTACTAGTAGCTACAATCATTCTTGCTTTTATTAGCATGTTTACTAATAAAATAAAAGAAGGTACGGAAAAGGGCTATGTCTGGCAATGGATTGAAAATATGTTTAAGAAGGGGTTAAGAGGATGAAGTCTTCAATAGAGTTATCAATAAACTGGCTAGTTATAATCATCTTAATTCTTCTTTCTCTAATCCTTGCTATAATTTTTCTAGGAATATTCTTTAAGAGCTCTCCATTTGGTGCGACAGCGAAGGAGGTATGTTTACTAATAATAGGTAAAGTATTTGGAAAAGCAGAGCTTTGTGAAGTTTTTATTTAGTAATAATAATTAAAAAAATGGAGCTACCAATAAATATAATTGTTATAGTAGTCATTGCTTTGTTAGTACTTGTGGTTGCATACTTTTTCTATGTGAAGATAAAGGAATCTGGAAAGTCCTCCCTCGAAAGTATCTTAAATATTCCAGAATTTCTTAATAAGATGTTTGGGGTGGGAAGTTGAGTGAAGATGAATGGTGGTTAATTCTCATGATAATACTTCTCGTAATAGTCTTGTTTATAGTTGGTTTCATTATATTAAAAGTAGATTGGAAGTCAGCAATATTAAATTTCAAGCTACCAAAACCATGGAGATAATTATGAAGGGAATATCTCTTAGCTTTCGAGTGGTTTTGCTTATACTTATGTTACTCTTTTTGCTCTTGCTATCAACCTACTTAGCTTTGTATTGGAAAAAAGGAATAATGGAGGCCTTGAAGCAATTTATATCACCATGAGTAAATAAAAAATGGAAAAACCTATAGAACTGGTTGCTATATTTCTTATAGGAGTTATAATAATTGTTGCTATTGCTGTTCTCCTTTATTCTAAATCAAGATCCAATATAATGCCTAGTGAAAAGTTGGAAAAAGCTTGTTTAGAATTGATTAAAAGAGGTTGCAATGAAAATGAAGTTAATGTTGCAGGGGAAAGCTTCGAAGAGATGTGTAGAGAAAATGGACTTGATGTAGGGGAGTGTAAAAAATATTGTGGGTGTGAGTGATGAATGAATTCACGATGCGATTTCTAATAATAGGGAGTATAATAACAATACTAATAGGTTTTGGTGTCTGGTGGTTTTTTATACACTCAAGCTCAGATAGGATAGTTGAAGAAAATGGTGCAAAGTTTGTTAGGGCACTAGGTGTTGCCTGTGAAACGAATCAAGCTGTTGAGATAAATTTTGAAATGCCTCAACCATTTGTCGGATCATTAAAGGAAAAAACTGAAGAGTTCTTTAGAGACGTTCAAAAAAAGATAGGTATTGGAGGTACTGAGATTAATATTCCATTTCAAATGTTTAATGATCCATACTATAAAATCTACTGGGAGTATTTTCCTCCCGATCCTCCTTATTCTTTTGGAGAAGGAGTTATAGAGACAGCTGCTTCTGTCTTTACTCCTTGGTCAGAAGATCTGCCATGGAGTTCAAATTTTATGGCAACAGTTTTAGTAGATTCATTCGTATTAGGAATAGATATCTTTGGATTAAAAGAAATAAAAGGAGGTATATCCTCAAGGGGAAGAGTTGTGATGAACTGGCTTAGGAAGAGGCTTGAAGATATGACACCAGAGGTTTTTGAAAAAGCCACAAAAGCATGGGGCGCAATCGATAAAGGAGTAGATATGGTGATAGAAAAAATAGGTAAAGCCGAAAAGCTTGTAATAAAAGGAGGAAAGATTGTCGTAGGGGAAGGGAAGTTTATTGGAAAAGTTGCATCGACTTATACCATTTTATGTTTAGTCACTCAGGATAAAACATTGGGAGAATGCGCAAAAGAAGGTGTAATATTAGGTGTCGGAGCAGATGTGGCCAAAGTTGTTATTACAAAATACGTTTATCCAAAGTTAAAATCAAAACTAGAGGCTAAGATAAAAAGAATAAAAGCGGAATTTTCGATGAAATGGGAAGAATTTAAGGAGTTGTTCTCTTCTTCAGTTGATGAAATAATTGATGAAGATATCATTCCTTCTCTTAAAGAAGAAGTAGGAAACAAGGGATGGCAGTATGATTCAAAGTTGAAGAAATTCAGAGCAACTATAGATAACGAAATCTCAAGAGAGGAAGTTATAAATCCTCTCCAAGAATATTTAGATTATTATAGGCGTTCTTATCCAGATAGAGTTGATGATTTTGTTATTATATACGATAAGGATGGAAGAACTATAAAAGAAGTAATTTACGATCCTAAATCGATCACAGACAAATTAAAGGAAAAAATACTTTATCCGATAGAGAAGAAGCTTGGTAGACTCTCAGAAAATATTATGAGTGATAGAATGTTAGACTCAGAAAGTTTTAAAGAGTTTTCTGAATTTTCAAGAGAATACTTTGAAAAAGATCCTGAAAGGGCTCGAGAATTTTTGAGATTGGCAGGTGTTAAAGTAGAAAATTCTGATGAGGCACTCAGAATTCTATCTCAAAGATTTGGTAGAATAGAAAGAGAGGTTCAAGAGGACATTTTCTTCGTTGTATTTGAAAGAGATTCTAAATTAGAAAAACTAATCGATAGACTAGACGATATCAAACATTCCTCTTCATATGTTTATCATGACCAAAGGCATGCGGTTAGAGAATATCTATATAAAATTATAGAGAATGGTGATAAGGATGAAGCGAAGAACTTATGGAATCTGTTGAATGGAAAGAGACTTAGAATTAAGGAGGATGTTGAAATTTTTTCTCGTGGGACTTTTGGTTATATGATTTTTAGAATTCAAGATCTTTACACACCTCTTGGCGCTACTTATTGGGATAGATACTTCTCTTACTATGGATATCCTTCTTTAGAAGTTCAGAAAAAAGGATTTTGTCAAACGCAATGTGAAGATGGAAAGATATGTGTACAATTGGGAGCATGTGTAAGAGCATTTGATTTACCAGAGAGTTGTGTCAATAAGGGAATAAATTCTATAAAGCTAAAAAGAGATAGCATAGTAGCTAAAGATCCAAGGTTTTATCTAGTTAGCCCATGCTATTCCAGGCTAAAAATTTATGTAGAGGGAGATACAGTATATGTTGAGCCTTATATGAAAGCAGATGAGAGGAAAAACTATTGTTATGCAACTGCTGGATTGGTAAATTGGTATGTTGGAAGCGAAATTACCGCTTATGCTATTAGATGTATCTCAGCTTCACTTTGTGCTATCTCCACACCTGGTATTGGGAGTTTAGATGCAATATTAGCTTGTTTTGGTTTTGGTAAGGGATTTACTGGTGTTTGTTCAATCGTTTCCAATTTAGCTGGCATGATTGTAGATATTTTTAGAGAAACCATGCTTGTTTATCCAGATGTTTATAAGAATATGCCAAACTTGATAGATTTTAAGCTCTAATACAACAATAACCTATGAAAGGAAGCCTTTTAGTTTATCTCCTTCAATTTTTTAGTGGCGTAATAATCATCGTTATAATTTTAATGTCTTCTACCATAATTTCTCATCATATTTTTCAGAGAAATTGGATTAATTCTAAACTTCAGTCAGAAGCGTTATCATCAATACTTTCCTCCCTTTCTTCTAGCTCGTTAGATTATAATATAACAATCAGAGTAGGAGAGGAATGCAACGTTAGTATTTCTGGAGGGAATTTAATATCCAGAATCAGAAGTGATGAATATACAATAAGAATACTGGTACCAGAGTATGTAAGACTTATAGAAAGTAAGTCATTTTGTAATGATGGGTTGCTGCGCATTTATAAAAGAGGAGATGAGATATGGTTGGAGTAAAAGGACAAGCATATATTTTACCTGAAACATTAATAGACATTTTACAGCTTTTAACGTTTGTTGCTCTCTTTGTCGGAACCTTTCTTATTTTTACGACATATAATGTGACAATAAAAACTAGCCTAGAGGATAGAGAGGCTTTTGATTTTATGAATGTTGCCCTCGGAGATAAGTGTGTTTTGTCTGAAAAAGATGGAAACTACCTGAGAGGTATTTATGATGCAGAAAATCTAAGAAACGGAAAATTATGTGTACCTACGGACAAATTTTCCGTAAAGATAGAGGATTCGAGTGGAAATGTTTACATGTTTGGAACTTGTAAAAATGAAAAACATTCTTTTCCAATAACGATCAAAAAAAGTGAAGGCTATATACTCGGAAGGATGGTGATCTGCTATTAGGGCACAACTATTTCCAAAGATGTTTAGCTTTGCAGTGAATGTGATAATCATGCTTTTTGTTTTTTCTATAGTTTTTTTCATAATGAGTTATCTAAATATCAAGATGAATATTGAATTGGTATTCAGGCCAATATATAAGCCACAGCTAGCAGAATGGTCTGCTATTTCTATTTCAAATTCAGATGTTAGGGATAAGTTGGTTGATTATTACTTTGGAAGAACAGATGAAAAGGAATTAAGGGACATCTTGGATAAAATGATTAATACCAAGTACTTGATTTGTGTTGAGAACAAATGTTTTGGAGATAAGAACATAAAAGGAGAAGAAGCAAATTTGCCGCTTTTGACAAAAGACAATAGAATGATGAATATTAAGGTGATAGTTGCATGAAAGGAATAGCACAATATATTATGATACTGCTTGTCACAGTTTTTGTGTTAATGTTTTCATTTTATCTATTGGCAGAACTTCTAAGTAAAGAGGAGGAAGTTTCCACTATTTCTAGAACTTTTTCTTCTACGGTAAATAAGATAGAGTATTCGAAAATCTATTTTATGAGGATGATGGAAAATGAGTATCTTGATTTGAGAAGAGGTCTTTCTCAGGAAGAAATAACAAACAGGCTTACTAAAAAATATAATATAGAGGTTGGTGGTGTCGCTTCTACGTTTGAAGTTCAGAGTGTTAATATGAAAAATGGTGAAATAGAGCTACATATTACTCAATCTTCAAAATATTTTGATTCTATATTTCAAGTTGAAGTAGAAAAATCTTTCGTTATGAGACTTCGATAACTTAACAGATATTATAAAACTTTTTAAGTCGGTTTCTTATAAAAGATATGGCAGAGCAAACCTTTTGGATAGTTATGGCGATAGTAATAATCATCGTTGTTGCTGTTGCTTTACTAGGAATGTTTGGAGGTAAGCTTAACATATTTGACATACTTACAGGAAAATGGACACTCCAATCAAAACTTTGTAAAGAATTGACAACCAAAGGATGTACAAATGCTTACATGCCAGAGCTTGAGAGAGAAAAAAGTAACGTGCTTTATAACGAGATTGGACAATCATTAAGAGATAAAAATAATAGAGAGGCGGATGTAAATAGAGCAACTTTTGGAGAGGTATGCGAATATCTAGGATTTAGGAATTTTGACGAGTGTCTAATAAATTGTAATTGTTTAGTTTCTTAACTCGTTAAATATAGCCTATAAGAATAGCTCTTGGAAGCAGAAAATGAAATGTTTAAGAATATAGAGATTTTCTTAAGTATGTCTTCTCTTTTCTCCTTTTCCACCATTTCACAGATTTTTAATTTCCTTGTTTCCTCCTTTTGACAATCAAAAGGAAGATAGTAGAAGGTAGTACTTTTTACAGATTCTTCCTTTATTTCAAATTTAGGTTTAGAAAGTGTACATATCCTGAGGAATTCTTTTTCTCCTATTGTTATTTCTTTTTCTAGCTCGCATTTGCCTTCGACGGTAATTTTCTCTTCAATATTTTTATCTCTAAGTTTTCTAATAACTTTTGTCTCTAATGGTTGGAACTCTATTTTTGATAGTGTGAGTTTTTCACCATACCTTTCTACTTCTAGGTCAATCGAGAAATACTCATCTCTATCTAGTTTTATTGGGTTTGGTGTTAGCAATGGTGTGGCCTTAATTTCTGAGTTTTTTGTGACAGAGCAATAAGGGTAACCTACATTTATATAGAGGTCACATAATCCCCTGAGGTTTGAGGAGTATTTTATATTAATCACAACAAGAACTTTTGTCGAGTCTTTTATTTCTTCTTTATTTCTTACTTTAATCATAATGTAGCCTGTTTTTTCTTCATTTGGATTAAGTTTAATTTCCTTACACTCCTCATTTAATGTTTTAGTCTCACCATTTTGTGTTGTGTAGCTTAGAGAGGGACACAACACTACTATTGTTGGATCAAGGAAACTGCTCTTTAGTGAAAAGGGAAATTCAAAATATTCTTTGCTTAAATCCAAATACTCCGTTGGAAGCCTTCCAGGTTTAGATGATAGTGGAGAAAAAGTAATATCAGAATATTTAGGTATGGAGGGTACGTAAGGATATTCAATTTTTACCTCTTCTGATTTTATGATATAGTATGCTACTATGCTAATAAGGGAGATAAGACCAATTACACCTAATATTATTAGCACATCTCCTTTCATTTAATTTATTTTTTGTATTGCATTAAATATATGGAGATCATTGGATTTGCTTTAAATGAGCTAATTTTTTCAATTTTCTTGCCATTAATACTTTTTTATTTAGTTCTCTTCATCTTCCTAAAAAAATCAAAAATTTTTGGAGATATTGGAAATTTATATTACTCTTTAACAGCTTTAACACTATCTTTAATTTCTATTCTTTCTCTTTATTCTCTAGGCCTAACAAAAATTTTACCATATTTAGCAGCTTCTTTGGTAGTGTTATCTTTTATTGCTGTTTACCTCTTCGGAGTTTTTAAGTATTCAGTAAATGTTGCTACAATGGAAGAAAGATTCAATAAGTTGAAAAATGAAATACAAATGTTAACAGAGGAGTTTGAGAAGGAAAAAGATGAAAAGAAGAAAGAAGAGATAAAGAAAAAAATTAAGGAAAAGCTTTCCGAAATAGAAACTTTGGCAAAACAAATTGGTAGAAAGGTGGAGGAAGAGGGATGGTATAAAAATACCAAATCTAAGGTTTGATAAAAATGATAGAGTTAACAATGGGACTGTCTCTTTCTATTCTCACATTTTTGATTATGTATGGTATTTTGAGCAAAATAAAAATTTTTGAAAAGAGTGTGAGTTTCATAGTTTCTCTTATAGTCTCTTTTTTTGTACTCTTTACCTTTACCTATTATCAGGATACTCTTTATCGGATATTCTCGTTTTTCTCTCTTTTCCTTATACTACTTTTCATTTTTCTCTCTCTTCTCTCTTTTAGCAGGAGAAATAAACTTTTAAACCTGTAAAATAAACCTTTAAATGAGCATGAAAATACTCGATTTGTTATTATTCTACCTTGTTCTTTTTTCTGTAGTAGCTGCACAAGATAAAAATAACTTTAATAGTTTGATGGGAGGTATAACTTCTGTAATTTTTATAGTGGTTTTTATAATAATTCTCTTAGCTGTTGGAGGTGTCTTAAAAAGGCCTAGCGTAGGCATACCAGGATTTCTCATACTATTCATAATTCTAGTAATTACTTTATTCATTATTCCGGTGTTTGTTCCATATCCACGATACTTGGAAATTCCTGAGAATTTTAAGATGGCCCCACTACCATCTTATGCTACACAAGCCTTCATAATGCTAGGGTTACCATCAGACTGGATGTATGTGCCAGCCATAATTTACTTATTTATACTACCATTTGCAGCAATATACACTCTTGTATGGGCGTTTCTACAAAGCTTGGGAATATTTTCTAACGTTTCTTCTTCCATCAATAGGGTTTTGGCGTTCATCATCGCTTTTTTAACAATCCCTATGGGATGGTTTGTGAAGCTAGTGTGGGTATTGTTTAGTTTCATGGGTGCTTCAAGCGTTGTTATTTTTGTGGCCACTTTTGTGGTTGGAATTTTCTTCAGAGGATTAGCAATATCTGGAAGAGAATTTGAAGAATACAAAAAATTTGTGTTGAGGAGTAAAAAAGAGGCACAAGAGATAATTAAGGACTTAGAAACGGCCAAGCAAGGAACTTTGGATGTTATGAAGAAGACCATAAAAGATAATATAGATAAGGTTGGAGTCATCGACAAAAGAGCTGAACGTATATTAAATGCTGCTCTTATTTCTGATGATCCAAACGAGGTTAGAAAATTAATTTCTGAAGCTCAAGATCAACTTAGAAAGACAAGCCAATAGGTAATTTATTTAAAGTATTTAACTTTCTAACTCCCAAAATATAAATAGTTAAATCAGCTTGAAAAAAGTAAGGAGGTGTTGTCGATGCCAGAAGAAACAAAAGAACAACAAGCTGATAATGTAGTATTCATAGGGAAAAAACCAACGATGAGTTATGTTTTGGCAGTAATAACTCAGTTCACAAACGGTCAAAAGGAGGTTCACATTAAGGCAAGAGGAAGAAGTATCTCAAGAGCTGTAGATGTAGCTCAAGTAGTTCAGAGAAGGTTCATGCCTGATGTTAAGATCAAGAAAATAGATCTAGGAACGGAAGAAAGGGAAGTTGAAGGAAAAGGAAAGGTAAATGTCTCAACAATAGATATTGTTCTAGCAAAGTAAGCGACTTCTCCTTTTTTTATTTTTTAAAAATTCTGTAAGTTCTTTCAAATCATCGACTCTCATTCCTGCTGCAGTTGGATGACCACCGCCTTTAGCTTTTATATTTTTACTAATTTTTTCAACAAGCTTAGCAAGATTTACTCTTCTATTTATTCCTCTTCTAACACTAACTTCATAGTATCCCTCTTTCGATTTTTGAGCAACAAAAATTATTTTATTTGGATAAACTTTTGGTAAATAGCTTGCAAGCGAGGATTTCAAGTTTAGCCTTCCTTTTATTTCATATACGAGATATTCTCCTATTTCGATCTTTTTCTTCTTAACTTTTTTTAGCTCGTTTCTGAAGGCTTTTCCAAGATTTTTATCTATATTTCTCACTCTCTTATCTTTTAGCAGATCTTCATAAGATTTAGAATTTGCTGCAAGTTTAGTTACATATTCAACTCCTTTCTTCCCTTCAAATATTCTACAAGAATCTATCATCTTTGCGATTTTTCCTATTAAACTTTTATCAAAAAGTTCTCTATCTTCTATTTTTGAATTTCCAATTAACTGAGGATATTTCTTTCTCAAAATGATGAATAGATCTTTATTACTCTTTGCGCCAAAGTCTCCAAGGGTTCCAAAAGCCGCTATCCATAAGATATCATCATCCTTAAAAAACTCTCTGTATATCAACCAACTTATATAACTTACTGGCATGTATATGTTTTTGTTGTAAATTCTTGGGTTTACATAAGCACATTTATAATTTTTTGGCAAGTGGTGGTCTATAATCAAAAAGTTTCTCGATTCAGATAATCTATTAATTCTTTCTTCCGGTGTATCTCCAATATCAACAACAACAATATTTTTAAATTTCTGCAATTTTTTCTCCGTTTTTTCATCTATTTCAAAATTTCTTAGAGAAACTATTAATTTAGGCTTTAATCCTAGTTTTTTAGAGAGCTTGTAAATTATTGAAGCTGAAGCAATACTATCGCAATCATGTCCAAAAACTATTGCAATTTCACCATTAACTTTTTTAAAAAAATCTATAGCTGATTTTATAAATCCCTTCATCTACTTCTCCCTTCTTTCAAATATTTCTGAATAAATTCCAAATTCTACTAAGGCAAGTAGAGTATCGATATAATGTAATATAAGAGCTTCTAGTGTTCTAGGAGGATTAGTAGATGTGGCAGCATGAGAAATAACTAGATGCAATACCTCTTCTGGAAAATTCCTTTTATACAATTCCGCTAACGCTAATGCAGAATGGTCTAGTAAAATTCCTGTAGGTTTGCCGTCTTTAAATTCATATACTTTCATTATATCATGCAACAATGCTCCAGCGATTAAAACATCTCTATTTACTTTAAAGCCATAATTTTTCTCAATAACATCAGCAAGTGTTATGCAAGCTTCAACGACACCTATTGTATGATTGATTAAATCTCTAATTACAACTACGTCATTTACTGCGAACGGCGTTTTGACGTCTTCCGGTTTTTCTCTTTCATATTTTTGAAGTTCCTGATGAGTAAGTTTAATGTCTTCGAGTATCTCTATCGTCTTCTTTTTCAATTCACTATCTTTAATCTTTTCAGCTAATTCGATTAGCTTTTCCATACTCATTATCATTAATATCGTGTTCAGATTAAATAAAATTATGAAACTTCTTATAAGTGGTCCACCTGCATCCGGAAAATCAACACTAATCTCTAAAATGGTTGATTTTCTTAGAAAAGGCGGTATCAAAGTAGGAGGAATAATTACGCCAGAGATAAGAGAGAATGGAATAAGAATGGGTTTTAAAGTTGTTAATTTAATGACGTTAAAAGAGAGCGTTTTTGCTAGTATTAACTATGAAAGCAATTATAAGGTTGGAAGGTATTTTGTTGATGTTGAGTTGTTTGAAAGCATAGCGATAGACGCTCTTGAGAAGGCGGAAAAGGAAAGCGAGATTATAGTAATCGATGAAGTTGGGAAGATGGAATTATTTAGTAAAAAGTTTGAAGAAATGGTAAAAAGAATTTTTATTGGGCATAAGCCAGTTTTAGCTGTTATACACAGAAATTATTTAAATGAATATAGAAAATACGGTAAAGTGTATTGGTTGGAAAGAGATAAATGGAACGAAATTTATAATTCAATATCATCTGAAATTCAAAAGATCTTTCAATTTTATAGGTAGCTCTTCTATTTTCACTCTTTCTTGTTTTGTTGTGTCCCTATCTCTTATTGTTACGCTATCATCTTCCAAAGTTTGATGGTCTATTGTTATACAATAAGGTATTCCAATCTCATCAGCTCTTGCGTATCTTTTGCCTATAGACCCACTTTTATCAAATATTACATCGAACTCTTTTTTCAATTCATCAAAAATTTCTAGAGACTTATTAACCATTTCTTCATTGTTCAAAAGAGGAAACACAGCAACGCTAATTGGAGCTATTTTTGGGGTAAATCTAAACCAATCCCATCCCCTTTCTTTATCTTCAACAAAAGAATAGAGCAATATTGCATAAATAGTTCTTTCAATACCAAAAGATGGTTCTACTACATGAGGAACAATTTTTTTACCATTTTCGAATACGTATGACAGATCTTCTTTTGAATATTCTGCATGTCTTTTCAAATCATAATCGCTTCTATAAGCATTTCCGACAACCTCTTTCCATCCAAAGTCAAATAGAATTTCCATATC
>Ga0105158_1000483_pt1 | contig 17111 bp, 16 predicted proteins | sample LHCtaG_FD_81567 | JGI IMG/M metagenome (GOLD analysis project Ga0105158, IMG submission 81567) | Hot spring microbial communities from Little Hot Creek, USA to study Microbial Dark Matter (Phase II) - LHC4sed_matched | ecosystem: Environmental > Aquatic > Thermal springs > Hot (42-90C) >...
CTATAGGAAGGAAGGTTTCAAGGGAAGCCGCTGAGATAGAGTATACTGTGCCAGAACATGTTATTGGAGAAAAAATAGAGTTCAGGGAAAAGATGGCGCCTGAAACTAGGGCTGAGGGTGAGGCAAGAGCTGTAGAGGAGAAGATGGTTCCTCAATTAGAGGTTATAGAAAAACCGGCTGAGGTAGGCGAAAGGGAGAAGATGGTTGAGATTAGGCAGGAGTGGAGTGAACCATTTAAGTACATAAGCAATTTAATGAATGTTCTCACACAATTGGGCAGCCAATTGCCTGTAACAAGATATTTTGTTCCAACCAAATTTATGATGCCAGAAGAAGTTTTCAAAGGATACTATATGTTCAGCCCGTTAAAGGAGGCTGTAGAAAGGTTAGAGAGCGCGAACCTAACGTTTATTCAGGCACTGGCCCAAAAGACTTTCACAGAACCTGGTACGTTAGAGGAGGGTATACCAGTAGTAAAGGAGATGTTAGAATATCCAGTAAGCGAATACAAGAGTATATTGTTGGCTATTCCATACACTATATCATATTTTATGCAAGTAACACGGGTGCCAAGATTCCAGGAAACATTTTCAAAGACACTATCCTACAGTCTACAGCAAACATATTCAAGAGTGGGAGAGGAAATGAGAGTAGAAGCCATAAGATCGGCTTTCACTTCAACACCATTAACCCACTACATGAGACTTTTAGATAAAGGATATCCATTCTACATTTATAGGGCGCCGGAAATAGCTTACATGCTAACATACCCTTATATCGGCTCAAGCATGTTAGCTGAAGCATACAAACAGATAGGGGGAGAATATGCACCAGAACATGCAACCTATAAGGTAGAAGAATTTGCTGGAAAAGCTGTTTTCACAAAAGTCTTAAACATTCTAGAGACACTTCCAGCGTTGGTTCAAGAGACAGAGGCCGTAAAATATGTTGGCTTAGAAGCATACTATCCACTAGCAACAATGTCAAAAAACTTTCTCCAGAATCTGATACAATTGTATGATAGACTATTGTATGAGGTTAAAGTTGTAAGACCTTCAGAGGCTTCTCCAATGGTGACAGCGGCATCACAGTACCTGGAAACGGCAAGAATATTCAGAATGGCTGAAGAGGAGGCAAGACGGGAAACATTACCTTCAGCCCTAAGACAAGCTTACACGATACAGCCAGCACATCCAAGCCAAACACTAATGGAGCGCGAGATACAGAACATTTTCAATATAACAGTTCCAGAAGGTGCAGAAGTAGACATGTGGGAGCTAGAGAGAAAGATTACACAGATACTTAGGGAGCAGTTTAGAAGATACTATGGCCCAACATTTTGAAGGTGAAACATGTTGAATATAAAATTAGATGACCTCGAACTCGTAAAAAGAGTGGACGAGGAAGGAGTTATATTAGAGACGAGAAGCATAATCAATGTTGCACTATCTAACAGGAGAAAGGTTAATGAGATAAAGATACCTGGATACGATGGAAGCGTCTTCCAAGACTTTGGAAGATATCCTGTAACAATTGTTGTGGAGGGCCTCTTAACTGGACCGAATTCGAAGAACACTTTCAAAGACCTAGACTCCAAGTTCAGACTAGGTAAACCACTACAGTTTGTTTCAGACATACCGTCTATTACAGAAGTTTCGGAGGTTGTGATAGAAAGCTTTAGGGCTGCAATAGTAAGCTCTTCACCTACAAGCTACTGGTACATTCTAGTCTTAAAAGAGCATAAGAGTGTTGTGCAAGAGGAGAAGGAGGCTCCAAGCCAAGAGGAGACGGCAAAGGAGGAGACAGACGCCATGATTAAGGAAGCCTATGATAAGGTTAGAAAGGGGAAATAAAATTGTATTATCCCAACTTTGAGATAACAGTAGGCTCGAAAACTTTCACACCCTCTTCAACAAAAATTTTTGACTTTAGAGTAAAATGTGGACTGTGCCCTAAAGTTGACACACTAGAATTAATCTTAACACGAGATGATGAAACGGAAAGGGTTCAGAGGGGAGAAAATGTTATCGTGAAAGCCGGATACGAGGACAAGCTTCAAACAATATTTTCTGGAATAGTTGACTTGATAGAAAAAGGTTTTAGGCAGATAAGGGTTCACGCACTAAACCGTGCACTTCATTTCACAATATTTAGACTAAATAGGGTTTACCTAAGCCAGACGGCTGGAAAAATTGTTTCAGACATTTTGGACTCATTAAACAAGAGACTGGTTGAAAAGGGTGAAGAGCCTCTAAAACATGAGAAGATAATGGATGGGATAATGTTTCCATATTATGTTATAGGAGAAAACATTTGTGCATACGAGCATATTGCAAGGTTAGCTGAAAAATCAAACTACATATGCTATACTACACCAGAGGGACTACTAAACTTTAAAGAGTACGAGAGGAAGGAACCTTATACACTTAAATATGGAGAAAATATAATAGAGGTAAGCTTGGTTAAATTGTTTAATCCAATTGGTGGTGTAACAGTTTATGGAGAAAGCCCGTCAAGCTGGGCTGGAAGAGAAACATTTCACTGGCTTTCAAAAAAAGATTATTCGGGAACATCTGGAAAAGGTGTTCACGAACTTATTTTAAAAGACCCTTCGATAAAGGACACGGACACGGTTTCGACAGTAGCAGAAAACATATACAGTAGAAGAAAAAGAGATTTTATGACATTTTTGAGGATCCTGGGGGAGCCGAAGATTAAAGTTGGTGACACGGTGAAGGTTGAAAATGTACTGGGAACCCAAGAGCCTATAGAGCTCCAGGTTGTTGAAGTAGAACATCACTTAAACTTTGGTGAAGGATTCACTACATTAGTTGGTGGAGTGGAAGTGAAATAGTGTGAGCATAGTTGAGCTTATTAGAAAGATAGCTGAAAACGAGGCTAAAAAAATTTATACAATAGAATTGGGTGTGGTAACATCAGTCTTCCCACACAGTACACCAAACGATAAAGACAACTACGAATGCAATGTTAAGATTAAGGGTGGAGAAATAGAGCTCCAGCATGTTCAGATCGCAACACAGGTTATAGGCTTAGCCTGCCCTCCAAGAGTAGGAGACCTAGTCCTCGTATCCTTTGTCAACGGAGACATAAACCTGCCAGTTATAATAGGTAGACTCTACAATGACGAAGACAGGCCTCCAGTAAACGATCTAGAAGAAATAGTCTTCATACCACCTTATACAAAGAACGCTGATAAAAGGAGAATATATTTAGAGTTTCCAGAAGGGACAATGATAAAGATCACAGACGAGGACGTGATGGTTAAGACTGGGGAAACGAAGGTTATAGTGCACAAGGATGGAGATGTTGTGATAGAATCTAAGTCAGACGTTGTTGTTAAAGCGAAAGGTAACACAAAAATTTCTTCAGGTGGAACACTTTCACTTTCAGCTTCAAAGATAAAGGTTGAAAGCGACAAGGAGCTTGAAGTTAACGCTGGAGCAGACGTGAAGATAAACACGGAAGCAAACCTTAAGCTAACATCTTCAGCTGACATGAACGTTGAAGCAAGCGGTAGAACTACGATAAAGGGTGCGACTGTGAACATAAATTAGGGTGATAGTGATGTCTTTAAAATCTGACCTAAAATTAAAGTTCGATGAAGCAGGTGCAGACCTTCAAGTAAAGGATGGAGACCTACAGCTTGCACATGAAGAAGAAAATCTTGCACAGGCAATAGTGCATAGGCTGATGACGGACATAGGTGAGCTTGAAGAACTAGGCCATCCAGATTATGGTTCAAGATTATATGACCTACTCGGACAACCTAATACTGAGGAGACAAGAGGCCTTGCAAGAACTTATGTGCTAGAAGCCCTTTCAAGAGAGCCTAGGATCAAGGAAATAGTTAGCGTCACAGTCACACCAAACAGCTTAGACATGAACAGGATAGATATTGAAATCATTGTTGTACCGGTTGGAAAAAGAAGACCTTTGACAGTATTCTATTCAATGTTGTTGGAGGTGGTTTAAACGCCTATCGAAAAGAAAACCTTCCAACAGATTGTTGGAGAAATGCTTAAAATGTTAAGTGAGACGACAGAAGAGTTCGTTTACTCAAAAAATGTTGTAAGATACATTTTACCTGGAAAAGTTTTAGACGTCACCTCAGTTGAGGGAACAGTTAACGGCGTGAAGAGGACCTTTACAAGAGATGTTGACTATAAGTTTTATGAAAACTATATTGAGTGGGTTTATGGAGGCAGTAGACCCGATGATGGAACAAAATTTATTGTAGCATATAAGCCTGAAAGGGTTGAGATAACGGACACTTCTCCTGGAAGTGTTGTTAGAACACTGCTTGAGGCTGTTGGGAGAGAGATAGAGTATCTTAACCTTTTAATAGAGCGAGCTTACTATTCAGGCTTCATAGACACTGCTTCAGGAGAATCACTTGACCTTGTTGTAGCAGTACTCGGTATAAGAAGAAAGCCTCCGCAACCGGCTTCAGGCTACGTAACATTCGGTAGAAGGTCAGAACCTGAAGCAATTCAAGTTAATGGTGAAATAATATTCTACGATGGTTCAGTAGAATATGTTTTAAAGAACAGGTTTGTCAAGGAAGTTTCAAAAGTTAGGGGCTTATCAGATGGTGTTGCGACAGAGTTTAGAAGAGAAGTCGATTACACTATTTTAGGTAATAGGATAAGATGGCTTCCTGCAGGAAGAGGGCCGGACCAGGGGACAACATTCACCATAGACTACACTGCATACCGTGAAATTACTATTCCAAAGGGTACAAGAGTGTCAACATATTCTCCGAAGCCAGAGGAGATTATAACATATACTACAGTAGAGGATTCAATATTGAAGCCTACTTCAGGAGGAAGCTGGGAAGCTGACGTCCCAATAGTCTGTACAGTACCAGGACCGAGGGGAAATGTTTTAGCAGGCTCTATAACAGTACTACCACAACCTCTTGTAGGAATAGAGTATGTGATAAACAAGGTTGACATAACAGGCGGAGTGGATGCAGAAAGCGATAGAGAGCTAAGAGATAGGGCGAAACGGGCGCTGGAAATAGCTGGAAAGGCAACACGCCCATCACTTGAGACAACCATAAAGTCTGTTGAAGGAGTAAGTTCAGTGCTCGTGAAGGAGGCTGTAGACAATGTTCCAGGGATAATAAAGGTTATTGTTGATGGAGGGGATGCTGAAAAAATTGTTGAGGCAATAGAGAAGACGAGGGCTGCGGGTATAAAGGTTGAATTTTCAAGGCCTAAACCAGTCTATGTTGACGTGGACATAACATTGGTTTTAGAAAAAAGGTTTCCTGAGGCAGAAGTTTCTAGAAAGGTTGAAGAAAATGTTAGAAGCTATCTTTCCAGCCTAAAGATAGGGGAAGATGTACTATTCTATAAGGTTGCAGCACTCGCACTAGCTGTAGAAGGTGTGAAGGATGTTGCTGAAATAGTTATAGAAGCACAGAGGGCTGAAGGTATAGTGAGAAGCGAGAAAGAAAATATTGTGGTCAGCGACGAGGAAAAGGTTCTGGCAAGAAACATTAGAATCTCCTATAGGATGGTTGAATAGATTGTCAAGCTCGGACAAAATATTTTCTCGCCTACCAGACTTTTACAAGTATTGGTTGGAGACTTCAGTAATCTTTAAACTTGTTAAGGCAATAGGAACAGAACTTGATTATACAAAAGAGTCAGTATACAATATGATGCTTTCCCACTGGATAGAGACAGCTTCAGACGGGGACCTGGACCTGATGGGGTCAATATTTAACCTAAAAAGGATGGAGGGGGAAGATGATGAAAGATACAGGAGTAGAATAGTTAGGGCGATAGTAGATTTTACAGGAGGAGGAACCCTATACTCTATTTCGTCAATGCTAAAGAATATGACTGGAGAAGAGGTTCAAATAGTTGAAAATCCTCCAACTGAGGCAGCCTACGAGGTTAACGTGATGTCAGGAGACACGTGGACGTTGGGCAGTGACAGTGTAGAGGAGAAGGTTACACCGACCATAGAAATCGAGGCATCAGACAGGATAGAGAATCCTTCAATATCAAATCTGGACTTTAACACTTACATAAACATTAAAGGAGTGTTTGAGAAGGGTGACAGGATAGTTATAGAAAAAGATAAATGCTATATTAATAATGTTGAAGCAAAAGAAAAGTTAGAGTCTAAGATCATATTCTTGCATAGAAGGGCTTCAACATGGAAATATTCTGAGCTTATAAGGGAGAAGATAGGAGTCTTCGATTCAAGCTACTTTGACGAAAGCATCTTTGCAGTTAGCACACCAAAGGCTAAAGTTAGGTTCAAGTGGACAAGGATGCAGCCCGCAACCTTAGCGGTAAAGATAAGGAGGGAGGCTTTAAATAGAAGCAATTATACAAAGGAGTATGTGAGAGAAGTGTTAGAGTCTGTTAAGGCTGCAGGAGTAAAGATTATCGTGGAAGAGGTGTAAAGATGCCAAAATTTAAGCCCATAACAAAAAAGCCGGGAGAGCTTATAAAGGCTGAAGACTGGAACAGGATACAAGAGGACATTCTTAAAGATTTGGAGGAGATAGAAAAAAGTGTTATAGAACTCAAGAAGTATGTTGAAAGCCTAACAGAAAGTTCAACAATATTAAACCCAGCCAGCCCAATTGGAACAAGCTACGAACTAAATGTTCCAGTGCCAGGGGAAACTGCAAGCTATATGGCTACAGTCGTAGGCCCGATAACAAGACAATGGGCTATGGAAAGAGGGAAGGTTGGCGAAGTATGCAGGTTCGGGCTAGCAGCATACCTTGAAGTGCTAGAATATTGGGCTGGCGCAGAAGATGGTGACAAAAAGGCTTTGGACATCGTCTTCGAATACCTTGATGGAACATCAAGTGTTTTAAGCGGATTATATGTTAACGAGTGCTCAAAGTTGAGGCCGAAAAGTCCTGAGAACCCTTACCTCGAATACCTTTTATCGCCTAACGAGAGAGTCTGGTACAGGTATAGGTTGAACAACCCTCACCCTGAAAAGGAAGTCTTCAATATATCATTTAGGAAAAGTGAACCAAACTGTATACTTAAGATAGGTAATGTAATACATTATAGGTCCAAGATGACTCCAATATGAGGTAAACCCGATGCTCTATGAGCTTGAGGAAAAGGTTCTCGAAATATTGAGAAGAGAGGTTAAGGAGGTCCATGAAGAAAATATTATGGCAGGATTCGAGACTCAAGCACGCCCATCAATATTGCTGAAAAATCTTGGGTTTAAGGTGGATAAATCGAATATTGTTGAAGAAGAGGGAGAACCTTTAACAGAAACATTCGACGGAGACGGGGAAAGAAGAGATTTCGTTTTAAAAGAGGAGCCTTCAAGCATCATATCCGTTGAACATCCGTCAGGAAAGAGGGTTGAGGAAAAACAGGATTACGTAGTAGACTATATGAAGAAGACGATAATGTTTAGGACACCCCCCTCAAAGGGTAGCGAAAACGTCATCATAAAATATAGCACAAGAACAAAAAGGCTTGAAGTTACAAGGCTCAAGGTTGAGGCAAAATATCATTTGATCATATCATCGGATAGCAGACGGAATCTAGACCTGCTAATGGAGAAAGTTATGAAAACAGTCTATCAGTCAGAAAAAAGCTTCGAGGAAATAGGTGCTACCTTCAAACCCGTCTACGGGAAAAAGTTAAACGAAAACCAGGCAATACTTTCATGTCTAGCGGAACTAGAGCTGAAACTTACAAGAGTTGTCCCAACAATAGAGAGGATAGAGATAAGGGAGTCAAGAGTGGATTGAGCCAAAAAAGCAAGGTTCCTCTTGGCCCAGTAAAACTCTGCGTTGACACAAAAGGTTTCGAAGACGGTAGACTAGTACAGTTCGAAATCTGGATGAAGAAGGGTGGTGTGGAAAAGGTCGTCGACCAAGTTAATGGAACAGTTAGAGGAGGAAAAGGTGAAGCAATATGGACCCCTAAGGCAGGCGAGAAAAGGGATTCCCTAAAGAAGAGTGAGCCTACAGAGGAAGAGGGTGAAGCAGAAGAATACTATTTTAAGGCGAGAGTCGGAGACCTAGAAGTACAATCAGACCCATGGATATTTCTTTACCCACTAGAAATATACGTTACAGACGATAATGGAGCCCCATTGGATGGTGTAGAGTTCGAGATAGAGTTTTCTGACGGAAGCAAGGAGAAGGGAACATTCAAGCAAGGGTGTGCAAAGTTCAAGGGAGTGCCGAAGGGTAAGTTCAAGCTTAAGGTGAAAGGTTACAGCCTAAAGGAGGAGAGAACGTGAGCGATGTAACAGCACACGGTTTCGTAGGAGAGACTACAACCGTACTCCAGGGTGCACTACAGCGTGAGGTAGCTTACACGGTCTCCTTAAAGCTGCAGCCACCACCACAAAACGAAAACTATACGATAGAAAAGATATCTGACATAGACTCTGAAACTGGGAGAAAAGTTTACTCCAAAATCGAGGAGGAAGTCGACCTAATAGAATCATCTGAAGAGTTTAGAATATGCATTTTAGAAAATGTTGGAGATAATGGCCTTAGTATCACAGACAAATGCCAATTTTACTCCCACTGGGGTATCATGCAAAGAATAGACATTTACATTCCAGTAAAGATAGAGGTTTCAAAAATGTCCCTAAACACGCTCGAAGACTATGTTGGCGGAGAGGTTTCAGCACTAGTTGAGCTCATAGACCCACCAGAGGACATAAACACAATAAAAGGACCAAAAGGTAGAGGAAGAAATGGAGCAAACTTTGTGAGAAACCTAGTGTATAAGGCTAATGGAGGAGACAACTGTCCAAGCCCATATGCGCCAAGAGAGTTTAGAGAAAGATGCAGAGGTTTACAGGATGATGTTGACAAAATCCAAGCCATAATTTTAGATGAGAGAAGAAGAAGATTTCAGACTCACCCTGAAAACCCTAACGCAGTTGTTATACCAATAAGGTCTTTAGAGGACAGGGTTGACGAAAACTCGAATCAAGTGAAGATAGGTTACACTAGAATACTATTACACTTTCCACCAATAGCAGGAAACAATTATAGGCTTAAAATAAGGCTCATTACAGCAAACGGGCAAGAGGCAAAGATAAAGGACAAAAGTGTCCCAGACCTCTACCCACTCTATCTCCAAACACCCACAATAAACATATGGAAGAGAATCAAGATAGAGATGGTCGCACTACAAGGTGACATAAACTATGAGGATATAAATTGGAAAGTGCTAAAATCAGCCTTCGCAGACGCCTTCATAGAAGTAGAGGAGGCAGCCCAAGAAAAGAGGTATACGATAACATTCCAGGAGTGGAAAAGATATCTCAGTGAAGTAGTTTATAGAAACTGGCGTAAAAGCGAGTGGAACGAGTACTCGAAATTAGATAATATTGCAGCGCAGCTCGTCGACCTACACAATTACTCATTCCCACAACACCACAATAACATACCTGGCTCCGAAAGGCTAACACCACCAGATGACAACAACAGCAACCCAAATAGGACAACATGGACATTCTTAGAAAATATTGCAAAAAGAATTTTTAGAGAAAAGCTGGGCACAGCAGCCTACAACCGTCTAAAAAACCCTCGCCAAGGACACGACCTAGGAGTCTGCGTGCTCATATACAGGCCGCCTTTCAGAAGGTCAGGTGTAGGAGGGCTCAGCTTCTTCAACAAAATGTTCTACATTGTGTTGGGAAAAAACACGGAGGGAACGTTTGCCCACGAGTTCGGGCACGCACTCTTTCTAAACCATGGACCAACATGTTTCATTAAAAACGCTGATATACCATTTACCACAAGATGTGAGGAAGAAGGTTCAGAGGGACCATACTGGGATGAACATGACAGCGAGGACATGATGACCTGTATCATGTCCTACAATACAGATAACGTTGAATGGCACTACTGTGGACTATGCCTTCTAAAAATTAGACTTTACGATGTCAGAAACATGATTAGAGGACAAGATAGCACTTTAAGGAGAACATTGTATGGGAGGAAGCCTAAAGTTTATTGGGTTGAAGAAGGAGACAAAGAGCAAAAAGTCGAAGGAAGTGAGCCCATAATCGAGCCTTGGCTATACATGCACGACAGCACACCAGAACGTCTTATGATAGGAGAAGAGTTAAGGCTTGTAGCACTATATCCTCCAGAAGGTGTTTTAAACGACGACAACATTGACTACCACAAGGACCTAACAAGATACGATAGGGGAAGCTGGGTTTCGACAAACGAGAGGGTTGGTAGGGTGAGGGTTAGAAGACAGGGTGACATTTGGGTGGCCAAGATCAGAATCACTGGCAGAGGTAGGACAGAAATAAAGTATAGGATACGCCGTGACCCAAACGACTTTATAGAAAGCGAACCCCTTGTTCTGGAGGTTTCATGAGGTTAGAAGGTCTTGAGTTTGAAAGAGTGTTTGAAACTTCATTTGATCTTCGAAAAAAGAAAGTTTGTTAGAGGAGAATCTATACCCGTAAAGGTTTGCCTAGAAAACCTTTGCTCAAAGGCAATCCTACTCGAGGAACTTTCACCGTTAGCTAGTTCCCTTTACTTTAGAATCTTGGGGAAGAAGGGTTTTAGAGGCTACTTTTCCCTTTTAAGCTGGCTCGAACGTGAAGGCATTATCTTACACCCTCCTGAAGAAAAAACCTTTACCCTTCCTCCAAACGGCAAAAAGGTTTTAGACTTGGATCTGTTGAAGATTCTTGGCGAGCTTCCCGAAGACCTTTACAAGATAAGGGCAACGTACACTTCACACAAAATACTTTTTATAGAATCTGACATAGTTCAGATCAAAATAGAGCCCTCCAACCCCATTTACATTTCATCCACAAGAGACTATTTGAGGTGCTCATATGATCCAACATACAGTGTATGGGTAAACAGGAAGAATAGAGAACATTTCCTATATTTTATGGTGAACAGCCCAAACTTTCCACAAAACATTTGGCAAAACAGGCTTATAACAAGACTGGAAAAGCCTTTTGAAGCACATGTGGCTATACCTGAAAACTATGATCAGGCTAGAAACTGCATTGTTTGGAGCGAAAACAGTACACTATACATGTGCGTTGTTGGAGATGAAGGCTTTTCGTTAAAAAGTTTTGAACTGCCTTTCAAAATCGAGCAGATACTTGAACCACCATATTTCAGCGAAGAACAGCATCTGACCATGTTAGCGTACACCAGCCAAGGCGGCAGTCCAGCAGTAAATTTGGTTAAGGTGACAGAAGAAGGTAAGATCCTCGTGGAGACATTAGAGACGTTAGAGGGTGGACTCGAAGAGTATAGCCTTGTTTTTGAAGACGAAGCTCACGCTCACCTAGTTTACACTAGCAATAGGGAGTTCGAGTGCAATCATGTTGAACTTTCGGGAGCAAACTTTGAGGATAGGGTAAAGCGGAGACTCTTAAAGGGGGTAAGATGCTTTGGACTAGAGCTTTCAAACAACTGCTTGGACGAGAGGGGAGAGAGTTTTTTGGCCCTACACTATCTAACACTTGAAGACAGTAGGTTTAATGCACACATAATGGATGTTATGAAGAAGGCTGAAATAGTCAACTTTTTCATACCCGTCGAAAAGGAACTTGAGTTAAAGTGTATTGACGTAATATTGGACGAAAACTGTTTACCACACAACCTTTTCCAGGACAGGAATGGAATCCTATGGTATCAGCCTTTAGAGGGTGGAATGATAAAGGCTTCCGGAGAAGAAGAATATTGTCCAAGAAACATTCAGTTTCCGAAACTGATACTTTCTTCCGAACTTAGCAGACACCATGGCATCTTCATAAGGTACGTTAAGGACAAAAGGTATTTTGTTTACAGGAAATTGGAGGACCTCTAGCCTTCAACCTCTATCCTAGGTCTAGTTAGAAGCCTATAATCTTCAACCCTAGGCTTCTCAAGCCTCTTCTCCTCCTCTTTCTCGGGAGCCGGGGGCTTAGGTATTGGAACACCCATGTCTCCGATAAAAACCTGTCCAACTGCAACAACCTTGCCAACAGGAAGGTCTACAGGATCATTACATGTTAATGCAGTGTCACCGTTTCTTGCAGCAGGCTTACCGTTAATGAAAACACCCATGCTTCCAACAAGTATTGTACCCCTATTTTTTGGGGGAACCTGAAAGGATACACCTCCAACCGGCGTGTGAGGGGGGGTGTTTGTTGCAGTACTTCCAACAACAGCAGCAGGCTTGCCTTCAATAAAAACGTCACTGCTCAAGTTACCGTCAATGATGCCGTTAAATGGAAGTGGTGTTGGAGTTGGCACCAGTCCTGTTGGAGATGGGACCATAACAATATGTATGTCCTGTGCTACTATCCTGTCTCCCTGCTTAGCCGCCGGCTGCCCCACTCTTTTCACCAGCTTTAGGCTGTGCTGCACCACATTTTGGACAGAACGCTGCGACTATGTTTATTACAGAGCCACAGTTTGGACACACTTTAGTATCAGGCCCTCCAGCAGGCTGTTTTCCACATTTTGGACAAGATATTGCATCCTCGGGCATTCCACTTCCACAGTGCATGCAGTACCTTTTTGCTGGAGGTGGAGGGGGTGGAGGCTTCTTTCTTAATAGGAAGAATGCTATTGCTGCAAATACTGCTATTAAAATTATTGCAATTATTATAATTGTTGTAGTGTCTATTCCTCCAGATTGTGTAGTGGATGTGGTTGGTGTTGAAGTTATAGTAGAAGTTGTAGTCGTGGGTGTGGTGAAGGTTGTAGTGGTTGGTGTTGAAGTTGTTGTCGTAGGAGGAGAAGTTGTGGTTATTGGAGTAGTTGTTGGGGACGTGTAAGTTGTTGTAGGAGTTGTTGTAGGTGTTGTTGTCGTAGGAGTAGTAGTTGTTGGTGATGTTGTTGTAGGGGAAGTTGTGGGTGTAGATGTTGTTACAGCAGTAACCTCAATTTGAATTAGCGTACCTCTCACCATTGAACCGTCTGTTGCATTAATGAACATCTTGTATGTTCCAGGCGCCACAGTCTTAGAGACTGAAATGAATGCGGTGGTGCTTACGTTACCGTTTGCTGGAGGAGTAAGTTTGGAGATTGCGAAACTTATGAGTATTCCTGATGGAACGTTTGAAGTATAGAGGGTTACACTTTTATTGTATCCGAAAAATGATGATATTGTGACCATGGCCTGAGCCTGTCCACCTTGTTCTATGACAAAGCTTAATGGATTAACATAAATAGCATAGCTTGGGAAGTAGAAGGTTAAGGTTACGGTTGGGAGGAGAGTTACTTGTGGGGATATTTTGCTATAAAGTGTTAGGGTGGGAGAATCTAATATAATTAATGCTAGTGAGGCTATTATGGGTATTATAATTTTTTTAGATTTTATTTTTTGCACCATTATATTATTTAGGGCTCCTTTTATATACTTAGCGGTGAAAAAATTTTTCTAGAATTTTTTTAAAAAATTTTTTAGAGTTAAATTTAATTGTCTTTGCTGTAAATGGTTTTGGGACAAAATATGGCCGTTTCCATAGAGGAAGTTAAAAGTATTGTGGAAAAATATGATGTAGAAAATGTTACCATAGGCGTTATAGGCTCACATTCTGCTGAAGAAGTTGGTTCAGCCGCTAAAGCTTTCGGTTTTAGGACGGTTGTAGTATGCCAGAAGGGTAGAGAAGACTTGTATGCCTACTATAATAAACACTTGTTTGATGAGGTAATAGTTTTAGAAAGGTTTTCAGACATTGTCGATGAAAGTGTTCAGGAGAGGCTTAGAGGTCTTAACACGATCTTTTTACCTAACCGTTCTCTAACAGTTTATGTTGGCTACAAAAATCTTGAAGAAAAATTTCTTGTTCCAATGTATGGGAACAGGTTTATGTTAAAGACTGAGGAAAGGAGGCTTGAGAGGAACCAATATTGGCTTCTGGAAAGAGCAGGGGTTAGGACACCTAAAAGGTTTTCTTCACCTGAAGAAATTGATAGGCTCGTTATCGTAAAGGTTGCCCAGAAGGCTAAGCCTCTTGAAAGAGCCTTTTTTACAGCAAAAAACTTTGAAGAATATTGGGTTAAGGCTGAGGATCTTGCTAAAAGGGGTGTTATAAGCTTAGACGATTTAAAGAATGCTGTTATAGAAGAGTTTGTTCTTGGACCAAGATATAATGCGAACTTTCAAGCTTGGGCCCTAAGAGACGTGTTTGGAAAGTTCGATTTTCTAGGCTTTGATGATAGAAGGCAGGTTAACCTTTCAGGAATATTGAATTTGACTGCAAGAGAGCAGCTTGAACTTGATGTGCCGATAAAGAATGAGGAGATAGGCCACTATGGTCTGACAATGAGAGAGTCTCAGAAGCCTCTAGTTTACAGGGCCGCTGAAAAGTTTGTGAAAGTTTGCTGTGAAGAGTATCCTCCTGGACTAATCGGCCCATTCGCACTCCAGGGTGCAATAGCATATGATCCAGAAGACCCTGAAGGTAAGAGGCTAGAGTTTTTTGTCTTCGATGTCAGCCCAAGAATACCTGGCTCACCATGTGTTGGCCCAACATCTCCGGAAATGAGGAGACTTTACCTAAAATATCATCACATGCTAGAGGAGCTTGGAATAGGATTACATGCTTTCGAGTCGGTGCTAGACTTTTCTATGCTAGAAATATGCTATGCCATTTCGAAGAATAGGCTTGCTGACATAGTAACATAAAGTTTACTGCACTATTTTTTAGATTCTGATTCTATCCGTTCTGTCAACGAATATTGGCAGGTTATATAGGAAAACTATTTCTCTTACATTATACCATGGACCCTCACGCCAGACAGCGGCCTTGCAGACGATGTTCCCACCAGCCTTTTCAACAAGCTTTACTAGGGCATCTATTGTTCCACCTGTTGAGATAACGTCGTCCAAAACACAGACCTTCTTACCTCTAACGTTTTCAACATCCTCTTCAGTTAATATGAGAGACTGCTTTTCCTTTGTCGTTATCGATTTAACTGATTCAATAATATATTTTCCCATGTAAGCTTTAGGCTTTTTCCTCGCAATAACATACCTTTTTAAGCCAAGCCTTCTAGCAACCTCGTACGCTAAAGCTATAGATTTTGCTTCAGCAGTCACCAAAATTTCTGGATTAAAGTCTACAATCTTTTTTGACAAAAGTTCGGCAGCCTTAGAAATGAATTCAACGTCACCTAGCACAAGTGAGGCGTTAGAGGCTATCCAGACACCCTCCTCAACCTTTACAATAGGCAAAATTCTCTTTAAACCGCCAATTTCAACTTCATAATATTTTTGGCCAGAAAATAATAGAACATTCTCCATAAAATTTCACCATACAAAGACTTTTACAATAAAAATGATTAGCGTTATGGCCATAGAAATTATCACAATATAGTCTATTCTGCTAAGCTTTCCAATAGAATATCTTCGCCTATTACTTAAAGAAAAGGACTTGAGCTCCATTGCGAGAACAAGCTTTTCAGCATTTTCTATACTCCTTACAAGCAAAGGCAATACTACACTATTATAGTTCTTTATCCTTCTAACAAGAAAACCCTTATCAAGTTCCAAGCCTCTAGAAGTTTGACCCTCCTTTATCGCAATATATTCATCAGATATTGTGCTAATGTGCCTCAGAGACAGACCTAAAGTGAAAACAAGCTTGTATGGAAGCTTAAACGAGGAGAGGGCGTTAACCAATTCAACAGGAGTTACAAATGAAACGAAGGCCAGAGAAAGTATTACAATAAGTAGGAGCCTAAGGGTCATGAAGGCTCCTGTTAAAACGTTTACTCCACCATTACTTGTGTGGAAGATGGAAAACTGGTTTAAGAATGTCCAGAGGATGAATGCTACAACAAAAACTGGAGCCATAATCTTAAGCCTTCCAAAAATCTCACCCCTTTCAGAACTCAAAGAGCAGAATATTAGCAAAATAGATGTGAACACTATCACTTCAGAAATTTCAGTGAACATGAAGGCTAGTGCGAAGGCAAATATGAAGAATATGATTTTTGTTCTAGGATCAAATTTAGCCAAACTCATTTCACCCTCTCTTCGATTAAGGCTGGAGGCTCAAGCTCATACAATTCAACCTTGCTAGGGTCCAAGAGCACATTTTTTGCATTAGAACATTCGGCAACACATCCGTCCTTTACTATAATGGTCTTATCGCTAACCTTTAAAGCGAAGTCTGTGTCATGTGTTACAATTATGACACTTTTACCTTCAGACTTCATTTTAAATATTACATTTTCTATCAACTTTAAAGTCTTATCATCCTGTCCAGTAGTAGGCTCATCGAGCACAAGAATTTTGGGATCAATGGCCAAGGCTGAAGCAATCATTAGACGAACCTTTTCACCCATGCTTAAGAGATATGGTGGCCTATCTCTTAAATCGTGCAAGTTCAATGTCCTTAAAGCCTTCTCCCCACCATCCAAGGGTAGGCCAAGATTCTTGCAAGCGAATGTAACCTCATCCCAAACACTTTCTGAAACAATGTGCCTATCAGGGTCCTGGAAAACGAAGCCAATATATTTTGAAAGCTGAGCTGGACTATAGTTTCTAGTATTTTTCCCGTCCACGATAACATCACCCTTTGAAGGCTTAAGGAGACCGTTAAAGTGTTTGACCAAAGTAGTCTTTCCAGAACCGTTTGGACCCATTACAGACACAATAGTATTGTATGGAATTTCTAGATTGACGTCCTTTAGGACATAATCTTTTTCATACTTAAACCATAAACCACTAATTTTGATAGCGACACCATTTCCGACAACATTTTTTTGCAAAAGATTTTCTGGAAAACTTTGGCTGTTGGACTCGTTTTTGGCTTGAACTTCAAAAACTTGGCCGTTAAGATAATAGGTTCTATCAAAACAGTCTTCTAGACCCTTAAGTCTTCTAGAAAGGACTAGGACACCCTTGCCAATTTTCTTCAAATAGAATATTGTTTCCCTCAAACATTTTATACCGTTCCAGTCAAGGTTTGATGTAGGATCGTCCATTATAAGAAAATTTGATCCCATAACAACCGTTGAAGCTATAGCAAGCCTCTGCTTCAATCCACCAGAAAGTTTTGAAGGCTGATAGTATCTATAGGCTTCAAGACCGAAACTTTTAAGAGCCCAATCAACTCTAGCATTAATCTCATTCTCA
>Ga0105158_1000484_pt1 | contig 17053 bp, 12 predicted proteins | sample LHCtaG_FD_81567 | JGI IMG/M metagenome (GOLD analysis project Ga0105158, IMG submission 81567) | Hot spring microbial communities from Little Hot Creek, USA to study Microbial Dark Matter (Phase II) - LHC4sed_matched | ecosystem: Environmental > Aquatic > Thermal springs > Hot (42-90C) >...
CTCCTTGGCTCGGGTCCTCAGGGGCTAAGCCGCGGTGAGGCTGAGAGGAGGCTCTCCGAGTACGGTAGGAACGAGATAGCTGAGAGGAGGGTCAGCGCCCTCGCGATGTTCCTGAGGCAGTTCAGGAGCTTCCTCGTGTACATACTCCTCGCGGCTACGGCGATCTCCCTGTTCCTCGGGGAGTTCCTCGACGCTGTCCTCATAGTCGCGATAATCCTGCTGATGGGGGTCGCCGGCTTCCTTCAGGAGTACAAGGCGGAGAAGGCTGTGCGGGCTCTGAAGGAGATGGCTGCACCCCGCGCGAAGGTCGTGAGAGAGGGGGTTGTGGAGCAGGTTGACGCCCGCGAGCTTGTACCGGGTGACGTAATACTCCTCGAGGAGGGCGATAGGGTGCCCGCGGACGCCCGGCTTATCGAGGCCGAGGACCTCGAGGTGGACGAGTCGCCTCTCACAGGTGAGAGCACCCCCGTTGAGAAGGACCCGGACGAGGTGCTGCCGCAGGACACGCCGGTAGCGGACAGGAGCAACATGGTCTTCATGGGGACGTACGTGGTGAAGGGGCGCGGGAGGGCCGTTGTCGTTGCGACGGGGATGCGGACTGAGCTGGGTAAGATAGCTTCGAGCCTCGAGGAGGTGGAGAGCGAGAGAACGCTCCTGGAGGTGGAGCTGGACAGGTTTGGCAGGCTGATCGGTGCAGTGCTTCTCGCGCTCGCGGCTGTGGTCTTCCTTCTCGCCGTCCTGCATGGGGAGAGCATTCTGGACTCGCTCTTGACGGCGGCCGCCCTGGCAGTCGCCGCAGTCCCTGAGGGCCTACCGGCGATTGCCACCGCCGTCCTCGCGGTGGGCGCGCTCCGCATGGCCCGGAAGAACGCTATCGTCAGGAGGCTCGCCGCGATAGAAACCCTGGGCGCCTGCAATGTCATCTGCAGTGACAAGACTGGGACCATCACGAAAGGCGAGATGCTTGTGAGGCGCGTCTACGTGGACGGCGCAGACCTGGAGCTAGGGCCTAGGCTCCACGTGGGCAATCCATCTCTGAACAGCCGCGGCCTCGAGAAGCTAATCTTCGCGTGCGCGATTTACAGCGATGCGGTTGTCGAGGAGCACGGCGGCAGGCTGGTCGTGAGGGGCCGCCCGACGGAGGCAGCGCTTTGCGAGCTGGCGCTCAGAGCGGGCCTGAGAAGCGTCGAGGGCCACCCTGTCCTCCGGAACCTACACTTCGACAGGGTCAGGAAGAGGAGGAGCACCCTGCACGCCCTGCCGGACGGCCGCGTCCTCGTGCTCTCCTTCGGCGCCCCCGAGCTCCTTCTAGAGCGGTGCAGCTGGATTGAGGAGAACGGCGCGGTGAGGGAGCTGACGAGCGAGGACAAGCGCAGGCTGCTCAAGGTCGTCGAGGAGTACGCTGCGAGGGGCTTGCGGACCCTGGGGGCGGCGTACAGGGTGGGTAATTCCTCCCTCTTGGACGCGGATGTGGACGAGGTTGAGAGAGACCTCACCTTCCTGGCGGTGATCGGCATCAGTGACCCGCCGCGCGAGGGTGTGCGCGAGGCTGTGGAGACGGCCAGGAGGGCTGGCATCAGGGTGATCATGGTCACGGGGGACCACGAGGCGACGGCGAGAGCCATAGCAAACGAGGTGGGTATCGGCACGGAGGCTGTGCTGACGGGCGCTGCGTTGGACAGGATAGGCGACGAGGAGTTGGAGAGGGAGCTCGACAGAGTGAACGTGTTCGCTCGCGTAACCCCCGAGCACAAGCTGCGCCTCGTCAGGCTGCTGAAGCGCAAGGGCTACGTGGTTGCGATGACCGGGGATGGAGTGAACGACGCGCCAGCGCTCAAGGCTGCCGACGTGGGCGTGGCAATGGGCATTAAGGGCACGGACGTGGCGAAGGAGGTCTCGGACCTCGTGCTCGCCGACGACAACTTCGTGACAATAGTGGAGGCGGTGAGGGAGGGGAGGATCATCTACGAGAACGTGAGGAAGCCCATCGACTACCTGCTCTCATGCAACTTCGGCGAGGTGTTCGCAGTACTAGGAGCGGAGCTCCTGGGCTACCCGCCGCCGCTCACGGCAGCCCAGATCCTCTGGGTAAACCTTGTTACCGACTCCCTGCCGGCGTTTGCGCTCGGGCTTGAGCCCGGGGAGTCCGACATCATGGAGAGGCCGCCCAGGGGCAGGGAGAAGAGGCTGGTCGGCCCGAAGAGGCTCCTCGCCTACACGCTAATCGGTCTCCTGACGGCGGGGCTGGTGCTGCTAATGCTCCACCTCTACGCCCCCTTAGGCTGGAGAGAGGCCAGGACAGCGGCTTTCCTCTTCTTCACACTCGAGGAGGTTCTACGCTCCTTTGCCTTCCGGAGCGAGCGCAGACCTTTCCTCAAAAACCTGCTGCAGAATAGGGTGCTGCTGGTCGGTGCACTGATAGCGGCCATTCTGTCCTTAATCCCCGCCTACTCCCCCCTGGCGGGAGTCTTCGACCTCGAGCCCCTAGCGCCAACCGACCTAATGGGAGTAATGCTTTTCATAGCCGTCCCCTTCGCGTCCATAGAGCTCGGGAAGGCGGTCCTGCGCGCGAGAGCACGGCCTCGGGGGTAGCGTCCCGCGTGTGCACGAGCGTATCGAGAAAGGCTTTTACCCAGAAAGAGCTTCTTCTCGCGCTAGTATAGCGCTGGCAGGTGGGGCCCGAAGAGCCTCAGGAAGCTGATGTACCAAGGGATGTAGATCTTCTCCTTCCTCCGCGCGACGGCCTCGAGAATAGCCTTGGCGGCTTGCTCAGGCGGCACCCCGCGCATGGGGGTGCGCAGGCCCGCTCTCTCATGGAATTTCGTCTTAACCACGCCTGGGAGAACCTCGACCAGGTGTATTCCCCTCTCCCCGAGTTCCCTCCTGAGAGCCTCGGAGGCATAGTAGAGCGCGGTCTTCGTCGCGCCGTAGAGTGGTGCTTGAGTCATTAGGATGTGGATCCCAGCGGTCAGTACGTTCACCACCGTAGAGCCGCTGCGCATATGGGGTAATAGCTCCCTGGTCAGCACCACCGGGGCGACAAAGTTCACAAGGGTCATGCCGACGACCTCCTCCGCGGTCATCTCCAGTAGCTTCTTGGCAGAGCCGTACCCCGCGTTATTCACCAGGAGATCCAGCGGAGAGTACGAGGGGGCAACCCTCGCGGCAATTTCCCTGATGCAGCTCAGGTCCCTCAGGTCGCACGTGATGTACTCGAAACCTCCTCCCAGCTCCGCCTCGAGCCCTCTCAGGGCTTCCACGTCCCTGCCCACTCCCAGCACCCTGAAGCCTTCTCTGCAGAGCAGCCTGGCGAGCTCGCGCCCAATACCCGATGAGGCTCCTGTGACTACCGCGTTTCTCACATGGGGCTTTGGCGGGGATTTTGAGAAAAATGTTTTCGAGCAAGCAATGCTTAAAAAGCAGGAGGGGTCGCTGGGGGCCTGCGCATGTATGAGAGAGGCCTGGTGAGGAGGGTTTTCCTGTTCTCCGCCCTGGCCAACGCCGCTGTCGCGGCGCTGAAGATGGCGGGAGGGCTCCTCTCGGGAAGCACAGCGCTGCTCGCCGACGGCAGTGACTCTGTGCTGAACGTAGCCAGCGCGGCCATTGCGTACAAGCTCGCGGGCGAGGCTGCGAAGCCGCCGGACGAGCGGCACCCCTACGGCCACGCCAGGCTTGAAGTCTATGCCTCCATGGTGATCTTGCTCCTCATGGCTATCACCTTCTCCTTCGTCCTTTTTCAGGCACTGGACAGGGTGAGCCACGGGGTGTACGAGAAGATAGACCCCGTGGGCGTGGTCTTCGCCGTAGCATCGCTAGCGCTGAACCTCGTGGTCTCAAGCCTGCTGAGGATTTGGGGCAGGGGTAGCCCGGTAGCGGTCACCGAGGCCCGCCACGTGGCCCTGGATGTCGCAGAGGGGCTGACCACCCTGGCCGGTGTCTCCCTGGGAGCCTACTTCTCCGGAGTCTTCGACCTGGCAGCCACAGCGGTGATAATGGTCTTGGCCGCGTACTTCATGGTGAAGACCACCCAAGAGCTCAAACACCTCATACTAGACACGAGCCCCCCGCCCGAGGTTATGCGCAGGATAGAGGACGTGCTCAGGAGCTCTGAGAAGGTGCTCGGCTACCACGACCTCAGAGCCCGTGCTGTGCAGGGGAAGATTTACGCGGACGTCCACCTGGAGATGGACGCCTCCCTGACGCTGGAGGAGGTGCACCAGGTCTGCGACTCCGTGGAGAACAGGCTCCGCGAAGAGTTAGGCGACGTGGAGATAACTATCCACGTAGAGCCCGTGCGTAGAGGCGAGAAGAAGGATTCCTAAACCCTCGGGCTTAGCGAGAGAACATCCGTGGAAGCACCTGCGGGAACCTTCTGCCAGCACGCCTCAAACCTGTGTAAAAGATTCTGTGTATAGAGTACCACTGGGAGCAGGCTCTCTTTTTTTTAAAAAAAGGAAAACTCGGCAGCGGTTTGTGATAAGCTTTACTCGCAGCATTATAAAGGTGCAGGGGCTATCTCGATGCACGGGGAATTTTATTCAAAGACTCTGGAGATCGGCATATAAAGATCTCAAGCTACGGCACTGCCCCGATAAAGAAGCCTAGTATTAAGGTGGTAATCGCAGCAGTCATCGCCGTTGTAGCTGTAGTGGCTATTGCGGCCGTACTTCTCTCACAGCAAGCGGGTCCCGCCGCTCCGAGAGTGAAGGACGTCATCATCATAGGTACGACGGACTCTATACAAACCACCCTTGACCCCTGTGAGGCCTACGACTACCTCGGCGTAAACATCATACAGAATATGGGAGAAGGTCTCTTCGCGTACGAGCCCGGCACGGCAAAGCTCGTGAATGCTCTGGCTGTGAGCTACACGATCAGTCCCGACAGGAGGATCTGGGAGATTAAGATAAGGACCGATGCCAAGTTCCAGGACGGCACGCCGCTGACCGCGGAAATTGTGGTCTGGTCGTGGAACAGGACGATCACGCTCAACCAGGACCCTGCCTTCCTGATAGCAGACCTCATCGAGAAGGCTGAGGCCATCGGCCAGGATACGGTGAGGGTCTACCTCAAGGCGCCCTTCGAGGAGACCTACGTCAAGTCGCTGCTGGCTACGTGGGTCGCGTTCCCCGTTAACCCGAAGACCACGCCCATGGAGGTTGTCCAGCCCCCAAAGACCGTCGACATGATTGGGCCTTACAAGCTCGGGACCTGGAAGCCCGGCGAGTACATCGAGCTCGTCGCGAACCCGAACTACTACGGCGAGAAGCCGAAGACTTCCAGGATAATCATCCGCTTCTACAAGGACGCCCAGTCCCTCAGGCTGGCAGTCGAGAACGGAGAGGTGGATATCGCGTTCAGAACCCTCTCGCCGGCAGACATCAAGGACATAATGGAGAAGGGTAAGCTCCAGGTGGTCGCAGGGCCGGGTATCGCGCCGATCAGGTACATGGTCTTCAACCTGAACAAGGAGCCGTTCAACGACAAGAGGGTGCGGCAGGCGATCGCCTACCTGATCGATAGGGAGCAGATCGTGAACACCGTGTTTATGGGTAAGTTCGCGCAGCCGCTCTACAGCATGGTCCCCATAGGCTTCCTCGGGCACAAGGACTCCTTCAAGGAGAGGTACGGGAGCAAGCCGGACATCGAGGCTGCGAGGAGGCTGCTGAGGGAGGCTGGCTACAGTGAGGCTAACCCGCTCCGCATAGAGCTCTGGTTCACGCCCGTGAGGTACACGCCCGCGGAGCCGGACATCGCCGCGCTGCTGAAGCAGCAGCTCGAAGCGAGCGGCCTCATCAAAGTCGAGCTGAAAAGCGCAGACTGGGCTACTTACCGAACGCTCTTCAAGGAGGAGAAGATCGCGTGCTGGCTGCTCGGCTGGTACCCCGACTTCCTCGACTCCGACAACTACGTCCGCCCCTTCTATCACTCGGGAGCAAACGGCTGGCTGCGCGTGAACTACAAGAACCCTGAGGTGGACAGGCTGATCGACGAGCAGGTGCTGCAGCCCACTGAGCAGCGAGTCCAGACGCTGGCGAGGATACAGGACATAGTGGCCGACGACGCGCCGATAATACCGCTGTGGCAGGAGGGCCAGTTCGCAGTAGCCCAGCTGAATGTGAAGGGCGTAGTGCTCGACTACTCGCAGATCTTCCGCTATTACCTGCTCTACGCGGAGGTCCAAGGCTAGCCCCCTGGAAGGTGCCCCTGGGGATGGGCCTAAAGGAACACATTCTTTACAGGTTAGCCCTCACGCCACTTATGCTCCTCGTTCTCCTGACCCTCGTTTTCGTTCTCATGCGAGTCCTCCCGGGAGACCCCATTACAATGCTCGAGGGCAAGAACATCCCGGAGGACGTGCTGGCGCGCAGGAGGGCCGAGCTGGGCCTCGACAAGCCCCTCCACATCCAGTACCTGGACTACCTCTACAGCGTGTTCGTGAAGCTGGACCTGGGAGTCACGGCTCTGGAGAGGATACCGGTCAGCTACCTTATAGCCACTAGGCTCCCCGCGACAGTGGACCTGGCGATCGCGGCCTCCCTAGTCGCCATAGCCATAGGCGTCGCGATGGGCCTGCTCTCGGCAAGGTACGAGGAGAGCTGGTTCCAGCAGTTCGCCCGGGTGTACTCCTCCGTTGTCTACTCGATCCCTGTGTTCTACCTGGGCTTGCTCCTTCAGGTGGGCCTCGCCAGGCCCTCCGGCCTGCCCACGACCGGAAGGCTAAACCCGGTGAACATGGTAACCCTGGACTCGCTCCCGGTGCGGACGGGTTTCGTCCTCCTCGACAGCCTGCTCAACTGGAGGCTTGACATAGCCGCGGACTACCTTGCGCACATGCTGCTGCCCGCGCTCACCCTGGGGATTTACCTATCCGGGATATTCACGCGCGTAACCTACCTCTCCGTGGGCGAGGCTATGGTGCAGGACTACACGCGCGCGGCGAGAGCGAGGGGGATTAGGGAGTGGAGGGTGGTGACGCGCTACGGCTTCAGGAACGCGCTGATCCCCCTGCTCACGATGGCGGGCCTCCAGGTTGCCGCGCTGCTGGGGGGTGCGGTGCTCACCGAGACCACCTTCAACTGGGAGGGGCTCGGGCTCCTCGTGTACGAGGGGGTGCTGAAGAGGGACTACGCGATCGTGCAGGGAGCAGTCACGATATACGCCCTGATAGTCGCCCTGGTCAGCCTGGTCGTGGACATTGCCTACTCCCTGGTCGACCCGAGGGTGAGGTACTGATGAGGCTGCCGAAGGGCTTCGCCGAGTGGGGCCTCGTGGTAGGCACGGCGCTCGTAGCCATGTTCACAGCCCTCGCGCTGGTCGGGGAGGCCCTGGTGGGCCAGCGGGCCGTGAGCAACATCGTCGTGGTCGATGGGAAGGTGTACGAGGTGCCGCCGCTCCTGCCGCCCGGCTCCTCGCTCACGATAGGCGGCAGGGAGTTCGCCTTCATCATGGGTACTGATCAGCTGGGTAGAGACGTCTTCGCGCGGGTTGTGGGCGGCGCCCGCTTCGTCCTGACGGTGGCTTTTCTCTCCACCGTGATCTCGGCGGTCGTCGGCACGATCCTCGGGCTGCTCTCCGGCTACATCGGGGGTCTCTTCGACAGGGCTCTCTCGCTGGTGATGGACAGCATGTACGCGTTCCCCGGCCTCATCCTCGCTATAGCTATCGCAGCCCTCCTGGGCGTCGGCGTGCTGAATATCTCCCTGGCGATAGCCGTGGTGTACATCCCCTCCTACTACCGCATGGTGAGGGGGGTTGTCCTCTCGCTCAAGTCCGCGCCCTTCGTCGAGGCAGCGGTCGTGGCGGGAGCGAGCTCCTGGAGCATCGTCACGCGCCACATACTGCCGAACGTCGTCCCGCAGATCGTCTCCCTCCTACCGGTGAGCTTCGCCGACGCTATAATCACGGAGGCGGGCCTGACCTTCCTGGGGCTAGGCATAGAACCGCCGACGCCGGACTGGGGCTTCGACTTGAACAAGGGGAGGCAGTTCTTCCTGGCGGGCTACTGGTGGATCGGCGTGTTTCCCGGCCTGATGATAATCCTAAGCGTGCTAGGCTTCCTGCTGGTCGGGGAGTCGCTGAACGAGCTCCTGAACCCGAGGAAGGTGGAAGCATGAGCCTCCTGAGAGTCCAGGACCTCTGGGTGAGGTACCGCACGAGGCGCGGCGTGGTCGAGGCGCTCAGCGGGGTCAGCCTCTCCGTGGAGGAGGGCGAGGTGCTCGGCGTGGTCGGGGAGAGCGGGTCGGGCAAGAGCACGCTCGGCCTCGCGATAATTAGGCTGCTGCCGGGGAGCGCGGAGGTCAGGGGGTCTGTGCTCCTGAACGGGAAGGACCTAATGTCCCTCCCCGAGGAGGAGCTGAGGAGGATCAGGGGTAGAGAAGTGAGCATGGTGTTCCAGGACCCCTACTCGAGCCTGAACCCCGTGATGAGGATCGGCGACCACTTCGTGGAGCTCATGATGGAGCACGGCGCAGCCGCGACCAGGGAAGAGGCTCTCGAGATCGCAGGCGAGCTCCTGGAGAGGCTCGGCGTCCCCCGAAGTAGGCTAAACGACTACCCGCACCAGCTGAGCGGCGGTCAGAGGCAGCGTGTCGCAATAGGGCTGGCGCTCGCCCTCAAGCCCAGGCTTGTGATCGCCGACGAGATAACCACGGCGCTGGACGCCCTCGTGGAGAGGCAGATCATCGACCTCGTCAAGGAGATCAAGAGGGAGTATAAGACCTCGATGCTGTTCATCACCCACAACATGGGCCTCGTGGCGGAGGTCGCAGACAGGGTCGCCGTCCTTTACGCGGGCAGGCTCGCCGAGCTGGGAGAGGTGCACGAAGTAGTCTCGAACCCGCTGCACCCCTACACCGAGGCGCTCCTGCGCTCAGTGCCTAGGATCGGCGGTAGCAAGGACCTGAAGCCCATCCCAGGGGAGCCGCCCGACATGCGCAACCCGCCGCCCGGCTGCAGGTTCCACCCGCGCTGCCCTCTCGCGACCGATAGGTGCAGGCGCAAGGAGCCACCTTTGGTGGAGAGGGGTGGGAGGCTTGTCGCGTGCCATGTCAGGGGCTGAGGCCCTGCGGGTCGAGGACCTGAGGGTGTACTACCCGCTTCGGCGCACGCTAGGAGAGGTGCTGCTGCGGCGGCAGAGGTTCCTGAGGGCCGTGGACGGGGTGACGCTGTCCATACCCGAGGGCACGACGCTAGCGCTAGTCGGCGAAAGCGGTTCGGGTAAGACCACCGTGGCGAGGGCTGTGGTTGGGCTCGTGAAGCCCACGGGCGGCAGGGTGCTCCTCTGGGGCAGGGATGTCTCGGCGCTGAGCGACAGGGAGCTGAAGGAGGTGCGGAGAGCTGTGCAGATGGTTTTCCAGGACCCCTCGGTGAGCCTGAACCCGAGGATGAGGGTGGGAGACCAGGTGAAGTACCCCCTCGACGTGAACCGCATCGGCACGCCGGAGGAGAGGAGATCCATGGCGCTGGAGGCACTGCGCACCGTCGGCCTGACGCCGCCCGAGGAGTTCTACAGCAGGTACCCCCACCAGCTAAGCGGCGGTCAGAGGCAGCGCGTCGCAATAGCGAGGGCCATAGTGCTCAAACCCAGGCTGCTCATCGCCGACGAGCCCATATCCAACATAGACGTCTCCGCCAGGGCCCAGATCCTCGAGCTACTCAAGGGGCTGAGGGAGAAGATGGGCCTCTCCATGCTGTACATCACGCACGACCTGTCCTCCGCCTGGGTTATCGCCGACACGGTCGCCGTCATGTACCTGGGGAAGCTCGTGGAGCACGGCCCCGTTGAGGAGGTCTTCAGCAACCCGCACCACCCCTACACAAAGGCTCTGCTGCAAGCCGTGCCATCGCTGGACAGGAGGGAGGCCGGGAGCGAGGTCGTTAGGCTGAAGGGCGAGATACCGGATCCGCTCAACATGCCCAGCGGCTGCAGGCTGCACCCGAGGTGCCCGCTTGCTACCGAGAAGTGTATGCGCGAGGAGCCGCCCGCGGTCAAAGCCGGAGAGAACCACTGGGTGTACTGCCACCTGTACGCCTAGAGCAGACCTCTTCTTGGCGCGCTAGGCGTAGTAGTCCCTCTTCGTCAGCTTCAGGAAGTACTCCCTCAGCTCGTATATTTCGCGCCTCACGCTGGGGTCTGCGAGCTCCTCCCTCCTCTTCTCGTTCGACTCCAGCACGAACTCGAAGAGCTTGGAGGGGTGCACGGACTCGAGGATTCTCGTGTTCGGTATCAGGCAGTGGCCGCCGATGAAGTCGGGGTAGTAGACGGGCCTGTCCCCCAGCACCTCGTGCACCTCGCCGACGAACTCCGCGACCACCCTCAGGCTCGCCCCGTGGGCTCTAGCAACCCTGTGGAGCTCCTGCCAGGCCGTGATCATGACAGCCCTGTACACGGTCTCCCACAGCTTGGCCAGCTCGAGGGACTCCGGCGCCTCCTGGCACAGCCTCACCTTGAAGCCGGCCGCCCTCAGGTGCTCGGCCGCCTCCCCAGCCGAGGAGCCCGGCAGGGCGGCAACCCACTTGGGCCAGAAGAGGAGGTGCTCTTTTAGCTTGGGGTGCTTGCCCCTGACCGGGGAGAAAGCCACGGGTACTCCCAGCCTCGCGTGGAGGTTCCTCGTAGTCCCAGGAGCTACGGTCGAGTGCACCACCACCATCCTTGGCTTGAACTCTACAGCGTAGCCAGCCACGGCGTCGGGGAAGCGCTGCGAGTAGGGGATTGCGACGTGGAGGTAGTCCACGGGCCTGGGGATCTCCTCCAGCCTGTGCACGGTTCTGGAGGGGTCGACGTCGTAGCCGTAGAGCTCGAACCTCCCGGACTCCGCGAGGACCTCGTAGAGGGCCCCCCCGACCTCGCCCAGCCCCACGACGAGAACTTTCTCCCTCTGCACAGGCGCACCCCCTGCAGCCAGGGATTTAATACGTTACGCGCAGGCACGCTAGAGGTGGCTTGAAAGCTCCTGTAGCGAGCTCACAGCGTAGAACGTGTACTCGAGGCTCGACACGCCCAGCTCGCGGGAGCGCCTGAAGCCTCCGTTCGCGTTCTGCAGCTCCTGCACGTACAAGGCGTGGCTCCGCGCGTACCTCGGCCCTCAGCCTTAGCTGCCGCATCACGCGCAACCCGAAGAACAGGTTCTCCACGAAGGCTGTCCGCGAGTAAGGGGTTGCGCTGAACCCGCCCTCCGGGCTCTCGCACACAAGGACCAGCCTGGTAAGCTCCTCGCGGAGGCCTCTTGGCGGCTCGCGACCGAGGGCGGCCAGCGCCTCGAGCGTCCAGTAGGCGATATCCAGCGAGAAGCCGGCGCCGTTGAATTTCTCGAAGTGCTTCAGTAGCGCCTTGAAGGCTTTCTCCTCGTCCTCGCCCCCGATGCTGCCCACCGCCTTGAGCCCCTGCACCGCCATGGAGACCACCACGGGTGTGGGTAGCACGTCGGCCGACGTGATCAGGTAGGTGGCGTCCTTGGATCTGAGAACACCCTGTTCGTCGATAAGCGGCCGCTCGTCCCGGGGCAGGCTCTCCACCCTCCTTGCAGCGGCGAACGACAGCACTTTACTCAGGAAGGCTGCAGCGCCCTTGGGGTCGCGTGGAGCAGAGCCTAGCAGCCTCAGAGTCTTCAGCGCGTAGAAGGCCACCTCTACGCTGCTGTAGGAGCCCTCCGCGCTCTGCAGCCGACTTAGGAACTCGACCGTGTCGCTGGCTCTAGGAGGCTCGACGCCCAGCGTCAGAAGCGTCGACACAGCGTAGTAGGTGTCCTCGGCTGAGGACTCAAACATGTCCATGAACTGGAAGGAGAGGTAGCCCCCGTCACCGCCCTGCTTCGAGAGCGTGTACCCGACTAGAGCCTTTACATTTACCCACGCGGCCAGCTTGGCGAGCGCAGCCCTGCTTATAGCCATTAACAACCTCGGCGTAGCGGTCATTACACCTGAGTATTTAAGCGCTCGATGTTCACGAGTGTTAAGCTAGGCAGGGAGTTTGCTCGGAAGCCCTTTGCACGCCGCTTCTCAGGCTTCTGGGAGGCGAGAACGCCGCCGCCCTCGTGGGGGTTCCGAGGAGTACTGGGGGAAGTACAGGGAGATGCGCGCAAACGCTGAAACCTCCTCGGCCGTGAAAGCTACCACACTAAAGGGCGGTGTCGAACCGCAACGCTTTTCCCCAGCAAGTGTTACTGCACAGCGTGAAGCTAGCCCCCCTCCGCGTCGAGAGGCTTGCCAGGCAGGGAGAGTTCGTAGAGGCGAAGAAGTTCGACCTCGAGCTCTCCAGAAGAGTTGCCGAGCTGGAAAGGGAGCACGGAGTCCACTACGACCCCAGCAACCCCGTGCCGAGCGATCCCTCGCTCGGGAAGGCTGTGTTCGAGGCCGGGCTGGAGCTAGCGGCTGAGAAGGGCCTCTTGGTTGTGGACGAGAGCAGGGTTGTGCGCTTCACTCACGAGGAGCTGCTCGCAGCGCTGAGAGAGGCGCCCAGGGAGCTCGTCCTGGGGTCGGGCAGGGACGCGCGCACTCTCAGGACGAGGCGGGCTGGGGACAGTGCGAGGCCCTTTGTCTTCGGGGGGCTCGCCGGGACCCCGGTGCCGCAGGAGTACTTTTACCTCTCAGCCCTCTCGTACGCAGTCCAGCCCCTCGTCGACGCCCTGGACCACGGCAGTATTCAGGAGGTCTGGGGCGTCAGGGTGCGGGGAGGCGCCCCCAGCGAGGCGCTGGCCGGGGTGGAGGAGCTGAGGCTCCTGCGCAGGGCGCTCGAGGACGCGGGTAGGCCCGGTATGCACCTCCTAGCCGCCGAGAGCAGCGTGACCTCGACGGCAAGCCTGGCCGCGATGTCTCTGGGCCTGCTGAGAAGGGGGGATGCGCAGCTCCTACCTGTGCTCAACGAGCTTAAGACGGACTACCACCAGCTGACTAAGGCTGCGGTCGGCCTGGTGGCTGGCGTGCACGGAGCAGCGCTCGTAGACCCGATTGTCGGAGGCTTCGCGAGGGGGCCTGCCGGGAGTGCGATCGTCTTGGTGGCCGAGATCCTTCTCGCCCTCGCTGCTTACAGGGCAAGCTACGTCCTCCTTCACCCCGTCCACATCATCAAGCAGGCGACATCCACAGCGGAGTGCATGTGGGTCCAGGTGGCGGTGGGCCTGGCAAACGAGCATATGCGTCTCCCCCTGGTGGCCGATGTGTGGCCGAGCAACGGCGCGGGCTCTGCCGAGTACCTCTACGAGATCGCTGCCAACACCGTGGCTGCGGCGGCTGCAGGGCTCCACCTGCTGGGCCCTGTCCCAGCCAATGGAACAAAACCCAACGGCGGAGGAGCAGAGGCGCAGTTCATGGCGAAGCTGGGCGAGGCTACGGCTAGGAGGAGGCTGAGCCTCCAGGACGCCAACGAGGTCGTAAAGGACCTCTACAGGCTGTACTCCGAGCGGATAGGCGCGAACCCCGGGAAACCCTTCTGGGAGGTTTACGACCTCAGAACCCTGGAGCCCTCCACCGAGTGGAAGGAGGCGATAGACAGGGTGAAGAAGGAGCTGGCGGATAGGGGGTTACTCTAGCGCGCCGTTACGCCCCGAGACAAGCCCGCCACGGAAGAGGTGCACGTGGTCGCCAGTCTCACCTCCTCCCCAGGCGTGCCGACCGCGAGATAGAGAAGGCTGCGGCGAGGAGCATGATCAGGGACTGCACCCTGTACGAGTTCGAGATAGCTGCAGCCAGCTCCTCCACCCCTCCGGGCGCGGTGCTTCCCACGTCTGGCCCGGAGATTATCATCTTCGTTACCACCTCGTAGGGGACATAATGCGTCATCGTGAGCACAGCTATGTTCAGGCTGAGCGTGAAGCCCACGTTGAACGCGACAGTCCTTATCGAGGAGGCAACGCCCCTGCGCTCAGGAGGCACGCTGCCAAGTATCGAGCTCGTGTTGGGCGACGTGAAGAGCCCCGTGCCCACCCCCACCAGCGCCAGGTAGGCTGCGAGGAGGCTGGTCGGCGCGCTCGCGCTAAGCGTCGAGAGCAGGCAGAGAGCTAGGGAGGATGTGAGGCAGCCGGCGAGCGTCACTGGTGCGTAGCCGACGGAGTCTGAGAGCCTACCGCCGAGGAGCCCTGCCACCAGGAAGACCGCCTCGAAGGGTACAAGGAGTAGCCCGGCCTCCGAGGGAGGCATCCCCTTCACGGCAGTCATGTAGATCACGGCGAGAAGGGAGGTCGCGCCGAACGCTATCGAGTAGAGCAGCTGCGCCGCCACCCCGCCGGCGAACCTCCATATCCCGAAGAGCCTGAGGTCCAGCGCCGGGGACTCAAACCAGAGCTCCCAGACCGCGAAGGCGGCGAGGAGCAGCAGGCCGAGCAGGGCGAGCGCCCAGCTGTGGAGCCCGAAGCCCACGCCGTACGCGGCGAAGGTCAGAGAGAGCAGGATGAGCGTCACAGAGCATGTGAACAGCGCGAAGCCCGCCCAGTCGACCCGCGCCCCGTCCAGAGGCCTGTAGCTCTCTCTCAGCCTCCACATGCTCCAGGGCACAGCCGCCGCGCTTACGGGGGCGAAGAGCCAGTACAACCACCTCCAGCCGAGGTTGTCTATGATCAACCCCCCAAGGGTCAAGCCGCTGAAAGCTCCCAGCCTGAAGGCCACCTGGTTCACGCCGAGCCACGTACCTAACCTGTTGGGCGGCGCGTTGTCCGCGATTATCGTGAGGCTCAAGCTTATCATCAGCGCCGCGCCCAGCCCCTGCACGAACCGCAGCGCTACCAGGAGCAAGGGGCTGTTCGCGAAGCCGCAGAGCAGCATGGACGCCGCGAAGACTGCGAAGCCAAGGGTGAACAGCCTGACTCTCCCGTAGAGGTCGGCGAGCCTGCCGACAACCAGCTGCGTAGCGGAGGAGCCCAGCAGGTAGGCCTGCGTGAACCAGAGAGCCTGCTCGAGGTCTGCCCCCAGAGCTGCGGCGATCACGGGCAAGCCTATCACGGTGATCCTCGCGTTGAGCCCGGTTAGGAAGGCTGCCAGCGTGGTGACCGAGAGCACATGGAGCATGCTTGTTGCGCGCTCCTCCACGTGAACTCCCGGCGCTGCAGGCTGCTAGATATGCATTTGTCTAGAGCGCTCTAGAGATATAGGGGGCAGCGCTCCCCCCGGGCTACTCCTCTTGGACACCAGCGCGGTGGGACTCGGCCCGAGCTTCTCTGTCTGGTTGCGCGCACCGAATCAGTGCTGAGCGTGCCTATCCTCTGGCTGCCTGAGGCAGCGTGGCTGTCCAAGATCCTCGGGGTGCAGCTTCCTCCTCGGGCTCTTGGCGATTATAATCCCCCTGTGCAACCTCCCTGGGTACTGCACGAAGTCGACATCCTCGAAGAAAAGCCAAGCTAGCGCTAGAGGGCCTGCAAGATCCCAGTAGCGTATCTCGTGCGTCACGCGCTCACCTGTCACCGGGTCAAGGAAGAGCCTTTTCACGACGCCACGCAGGGGGTCGTAGCCCACTTCGAACGACAGCACTCCGCGCTCCTCGCCGCCCTCGTAGAAGACATCCCTGTACCTGCCCAGGACCGCCATGCTGTAGAACCTATCGTGCTCCTCGACAAGCAGGAGCCCATCCTCCACTAGGCTCTCAGCGGCTGAGGCGAAGACCCTGACTAAGCTGAAGGCGTCGAAGTGCGGCGTGCTTAAGCCGTAGAGAAGCGCTACATCGTACCTAGCACCCATCGCGTGCAGCTCCCTAGCATCGACTCTGCGCACATCAGCGGGCGCGCCCAGCTCCGCCGCGCTGAACTCCTCGGCTACCTTCAGCGCGCTGCTGCGCAGGTCGATCACCGTCAACTGTACTCTAATGCCTTTCTCCGCCAGGGCCTTCGCCAGCGCAACCCCTCCCACACCCGTCCCCCCGCAGATGTCGACGATGCTCAGCTCGCCCCTTGACGGCAGATCCTTTAACCAATCGTGCTCCAGCAGCTGCCTGAATAATTTGAGGGCTGACTCGTACCTAGCCCTGCCTCCAGGAGAAAACGGGTCCTCAACCCAGGGGAATAGCCTGTAGAACCTCTCAAGCTGCTCTGCAGCTGACATCACGCGCCACGCGTAGCCACAGCTATTAAAGCTTGCCAAGGCGCCGCGGGTACCGGAGAGGGATACCCGCCGCTGCGCAGTCGGAAGACCTGCGAGCGCGCGCCAGCACCACTGACAGCGAGCATCCTGAGACGGGCCGAGAGGCTGGAGGAGCCCTGGGACCTCGAGGATCGCATACACGTGGCAACAATGCTGGAGCTAGGTATTACTACGATTATCTCGAACGATGAGGACTTCGACGACGTGGAAGGTATTTAGGAGAGTTTTCTAAACTGCGCGAAGCGTGGCGCTAACTGCGCGGAACCCCGGAGAGGCACCGGCGCATAGCAGCACTCCGGCACAGTCTAGCAACATGCCCGCTACTGCACGTCATCTTGTATGCCTGCTCGCGGCCAGCTTCCACCTACTCCCGGCTGCCTCCGCTCCACTCTCCACCAAAAGCCATCTCGTAGGGTATTTCCCTGCTGAGTGCTATCTCCCTGAACACCAGCGCGCTGGGCCTTAGCCTGCGTTTCTTCGTCTTGTAGTCTACCTCGACGAGCCCGAACCTTGGCGAGAAGCCCTTTGCCCACTCGAGGTTATCGGTGAGGTTCCAGTGGAAGTAGCCCCGCACGTCAACTCCCTGCTCCAGCAGCCGCGATACCTGGTGCAGGTGGGCCACGACGAAGCCTGGGCGCAGAGTGTCCCTCGAGTCGGCGACGCCGTTCTCGGTGATGTAAACGGGCAAGCCATACCTCTTGCTCACGAGGGAGACGGCCTCGTAGAGCCCCTCGGGGTAGATCTCCCACCCGACGTCGCTGCAGGGCCTCCCATCCCCCGAGACCCCCCTGGGCGCGCAGAGGTACCCGTACCCATTCTCAACCCTAAACCCCAGGGGGCCCTCGGGCGAGACCACCACTCTCGTGTAGTAGTTCACTCCCACCCAGTCGAGCCTACCTCCCAGGTCCTCCCGCACCTCGCTGCCCAGCCTGCCGAACCTGGCCGCGTCCAGCACGGCCAGCTGTTCGCGCAGCACCAGCTCGGCAAG
>Ga0105158_1000486_pt1 | contig 17050 bp, 22 predicted proteins | sample LHCtaG_FD_81567 | JGI IMG/M metagenome (GOLD analysis project Ga0105158, IMG submission 81567) | Hot spring microbial communities from Little Hot Creek, USA to study Microbial Dark Matter (Phase II) - LHC4sed_matched | ecosystem: Environmental > Aquatic > Thermal springs > Hot (42-90C) >...
ATGAATGCAGGAAATGTGGGTTGAGGGTGGATAGGCAGCTTAATGCTGCCATAAACTATACCTTCAGATGGAGGGGCTTCCTCCAACTCCAAGGCTCTTCGAGGAGCTGATGAGGGGTTGGAGCGGGTTCACCCTGACAGGGGAGGAGGCCGATGAGGGCTCCAATGAACTCGAGAGGGGCCCAAAGCTCATGAATCCCAAGAGCTATATGGGTCTATTTAAGACCACATAACTCAGAACCCATTAACTACAGATTAAATCGTGGAAACCCGCTAAATTTTTTATGCATGAATTCTTTACTTATTTAGGGAGGTGTAGTTCTTGAGGATTTTTATTGATTCAGCTGAAATAGAGTAGATTAAAAAGGCTTGTGAGTGGGGGTTATAGACGGCGCAACAACAAATCCATCGCTGATTAAAAAGGCGGTTTATAGGAGAAATGTGAGGATTACCATGGAAGATTACATTAAAGAGATACTTAAAACGGTCCCTGGACTGGTAAGCTTGGAGGTTATTGCAGAACTCATTTCGAAAATAGACTAAAATAGATTTTATTTGATTGTTAATGGGCATCTCTCCGCTGTGCGCATGCCTTTAGCCTCCTTGCACCATCCGCCCTTCTCGAAGCGGCATGCATGTCTCAGCCTCTGGAATGTTAAGCTCACAACGTCCGACCACTCCACCCCTCTGACAGTATCGCCCAGTTCTCAGAAAAAGCTTAAATAGTTTAGAGATGAGTTCGCAGTTAAAGCCGATGAAATGGTTGAGCAGGCTAGGCTACTCTATGAAAAGTTCAGCCCTTATGGTGAGGTTGTTATTAAGATACCGGTGAACCCAAGTTTAAGGGATGATGGCTTAGACTTCGATGGCCTAAAAGCCATAAAGCAGTTGAGTAAGGGGGAATTCCAGTAAACTGTACATTGGTTATGACGCCGGAGCAAGCGATCTTAGCGGCTAAAGCTGGGGCAACATATGTGAGTCCATTTGTTGGTAGGATTGACGATTATATTCGGGCAAAGATGGGTATGAAGATAGGTGTAGACTTCAAGAAGGGAGTTATTTTGACTACAATCTAATCTGCAGAGTGAGAGATTTAAGATTAAATGAAATCATATCAAAATGTGGCTCTGTATCTGAAGCCTACAAAAACCAGGATGCAAGAAAACTCATCTATGTAAGCCAGGATAATGGTGTGCTTAGCGGAGTCGATTTGGTTGCGAGAATAATTAAAATTTACAGAAACTACGGATATAAAACGCAGGTAATCGCATCAAGCATCAGAAACGCTAGGCAAGTTAGGGAGGTTGCTGAGGTTGGCGCGGATATAACGACCCTACCATTTGAAGTAATACTGAGATGGTTAGGCATTACAAAACGCTGGGAGGAATGCAGGACTTCATTTCTGATGTAGTGCCACAATATGAGGAAATCTTTAAGCGGAAGTAAGTGAAGCTTGGATGGAAAACCTATCTATCTTTCAGAAAGGACAGAAAGTAGGAAGCAGGAGGTCTCCCCGGATTTTTCCGGAGGTATAACTATGTATAATTCACGGCATCACATTTTGGATGGAAAACTTGACCAAAAAATTTGAAAACAAATTCCTTGAAGGAGGTAATGGATAGATAATTTGACCATGTGCTTTTCGCATCCCTTACTATCTCAACGGCCTTCATAAATAATTTTACGCTTGACTAACTGTTATTGAAGACTTTTATTCAGTTACTTTTCATTTCAGAGATTATGTCTTTTGTCGCTTGCTCTACCGCTTCCCTACTATTCAACTTTGGCTTCCACCCTAGTTTTTTGATTTTTGAGATGTCTAATAGCATTTCTTTTACGTCTCCTTTCCAGCCCCTTCCCCCCTCAACCCCTCCAGTATAGTGTACTTCAACATTCTTCAGCCCCATCTCTCTGATTACTATGCTTGCTATTGTTGCTACGTCAACCGCGTCCTCTGATCCAATATTATATATTTCAACCTGCTCCACGGATTTCTCGGAAGCGGTAAGCATCGCCTCCACACAATCCTTAACATAGAGATAGGATTTTCTCTGAGTCCCGTCGCCTAAAACCTCAAGTCTATTTGGGTTACTCCTCAGTTTTCTTACGAAGTCGTAGATTACTCCGTGTCCGCTTCTTGAACCGACAATGTTTGCTAGCCTGCATATGACACTCTTAAATCCAAAAAGGTGCGAGTAACCTGATATTAGTGCTTCGCACGCGAGCTTCGACGCACCATAAAGTGATATGGGCTTTAGCGGGCCGTAATCCTCCGGTGTTGGCATCTTTTCCACCTCACCATAAACAGTCGATGTTGATGTAAAAACTATCTTTTTGCATTCGCCAGTCTCCCTCATAACCTCTAGAAGATTGTAGGTTGCAAGAATATTCTGCTCATAATCAACTTTAGTGTTGAATGGGCCGATCTTAACATCTGGGTTAGCTGCGAGATGAAAGACTACCTCACAGCCCTTGAGGGCATCCTTTAAATCATACGGGTTGAGCATGTCGCCTCTAATGAATCTGAATCTCGGGTTTCCGAGCCACGATGACAAATTGCTGAGCCTACCGCCGCTTAAATTATCTATCACGGTTACCTTTAGGCCTCTTTTCATTAAAGCGTCAACTAAATGGCTCCCTATAAAGCCAGCTCCACCCGTAACTAGAACATTACTAAAGCTTAAATTATGGGCGCTCATAATGATCCATGAAGCCGTATCTCAATTAAGCATATATATTTTGTGTTCTAAGACATATTTGTTACTCAGAGAGAGCTGGTGGTGGTTAATGTCTAAGGTTAGGGTTGGCTTAATAGGTGTTGGGAATTGTGCTTCAGCTCTTGTTCAAGGCGTATACTATTGTAAATATAAGGGGGAAAGCTTAAGTTTAAAGTATCCGGTTATAGGAGGGCTCCGCCCTGAAGATATAGAGTTTGTGTGCGCCTTTGACGTAGCGAAGAGTAAGGTTGGGAGGGATTTGGCGGAGGCCATATTTGCCCCGCCGAACAATGTTCCAAAGTTTACTGAGGTGCCAAAATTAGGCGTAGAAGTTTTGAAGGGTCCAGTTATGGATGGATTAAATGAGTATGCGAGAAGGATAATTAATGTTGACCCATCAGACGAAGCTAACGTAGCTGAGAAGCTTAGGGAGAGCGGTGCTGAAATAGTTTTAAATCTTCTGCCTGGAGGCGCGCAGAAAGCCTCGCTCTGGTATGCTGGTGAGACCCTTAAGGCTGGACGCGCCTTTATAAATGCAACACCAACAATTATTGCAAGCGACCCAGCTTGGAGCGATCTTTACCGTGAGGCCGGTTTACCGATAGTTGGAGATGACTTAATGGATCAAATTGGGGCAACATTCCTTCATAAAGCGCTCCTTGAGATTTTAAGTAGAAGGGGAGTTTTGGTATCGGAAACCTATCAGCTGGATGTTGGCGGTGGGACGGAATCTGCCGATATTGAGCGGGCTTGGGGGACGAAACGCGCCATTAAAACGAAGGCTGTTGAATCCTCCCTACCCTACAAGGCTTCTGTTGTGGCCGGCTCCATGGACTTCGTTGAGTTCTTGGGGAATAGGCGCGATAGCTACCTATGGGTCTCCGGCTTGCAATTTGGCGGATTAAAATTTGAGATCGAAATTAGATTAAACACTTTCGATTCGCCCAATGCGACCCCAATATTATTAGATGTTATACGGGGAGTTAAGGTGGCTTTGATGAGGGGTGACTCTGGACATATATTGCCAATATCGGCGTATGCATTTAAGCATCCCGCTAAGATGTTTCCTTTAAGCGAAGCCGAGAAGCTCTTTGAGGAATACATTAAAGAATGAGACCCATGATTTCCCTAATATTGGAGATGTATTTTGGAGGATCTTAGCTGTTCATCTTCACAGCCCTTAAGGCGCCCCCAGAAAATATGCGTGGCGATACCAGCCTCCTTAGTCTCCGATACTCCGCATTTAAGGGAGAAGACGTTTAAGGTTGGCTTAATAGGTAGGGCTTTAGCAATATTTCGGATTGATGAGGTTGCGATCTACCTGGATCAGCCTAAAATTGATCAGAGCGGAGACTTAAGGTTCATCGCAACCATCCTATCATATATGGAAACCCCACAATATCTTAGAAAAAGGCTTTTTGGAATAATGCCCGAGCTACGCTATGCCGGAATACTCCCACCGCTGAGAACACCGCATCACCCAACTCAGAGCAGGATGAGAAATTTAAGGGTTGGCGAGTTCAGGGAGGGCGTTGTTATCTCGGAAACTAGGGATGGTATTCTAGCGGATATTGGTGTTGAAAGGCCAATATTGGTTTTAGGCGCGCGAATCCCGGCTGGAAAGCGTATAACTGTTAAAATTACTAGTAATGGTGATGAACCAAAGGCTATATTAGCCAGTAGGGATGAAATACCCGTCTATTGGGGGTACAATGTTAGGGTCTCTAAATTTCCTCTTGGAAGAATGATTAGGGAGGAAGCATTCGATCTCGTCATAGCAACATCTAGGCACGGCGAACAATTCATGAAGGTTAAGGATGCGATTCTGGAGAGGTGGAGGGGGTCGCGGAGGGTGCTCGTAGCTTTCGGCTCACCAACACAAGGGCTTCAGGAAATAGTTAGGCAGGAGGGCATGGAATTGGATGAGCTGGCCGACTTCGTAATTAATACTATTCCTAGGCAGGCGGCTGAAACCGTACGTACTGAGGAGGCGCTATATGCAACCCTAGCAATACTCAATATTGTGGTAGAGTAGTTTTTCTCCAATAATAAGTTACTAAACCCCTTTTTGTGAACGCCCTATCTCTTTACCTTCAAAAAACTTAAAAGGTTCTCTTTTATTTATCTCAACTCTTTCGATTCTTGGAAGCAGGGTTTCAACCTGCAGGTAGTCTTCAATAGACTTCCTTGATAGGAGGGTAAAGATACCTATAGAGATAAAGGAGCCAATATTATAGCAGAAGACTAGATTTTCTCCAATAATAGGCTATTAAAGCTTTTGTCGGCGCTATGTTCCAATAATTATGTTTTCACTTATCTTCTTTAATGTTGCTATGGCTGAAAGGGCGGCAATATAGCTTGTTCTCGGATTGCTCGGAAACGGTTTATTAACAGTCCTTGTTAGTATTTCGCCAAACTCGCCCCTCACATGAACCTCATGGATAATATTTTTTATTCCAGGATCAACTATTATCTTAACTCTAGTTTTATCCGGGCCCACGCCAGCTAAACTTAATGTGGCTGCAACATTAACGTTCTGCGGAAACAATTTAACAGCCTCCCTAGCTGACCCCTCATATAGGGTTAGTGGCTCCTTAAGTGCTGATAGGTCGACCTTGCTTTTTTCAATGTACGGCGCGCCCTTAAAGCTTATTGGCGGCTTCCTAGTGATTAAAGTGACATCCTCGATTTGACCTATCGCGGCCGACTTCACATTGTCTAAGCCGACTATTGCGCCTGATGGAACATAAACTCTCCTGCCGCTGTTCTTGGCAGCCTCCGTTATTTTCGCCATTAGGGTCTCGTCTAGAAGTGCCCCCGTGCTCATAACCATCAAATCCTTATTGCTGGATAGAACCTTAACAGCGTATTGCTTAACGGCCTCCTGCGAGGCTGCCTCAATAACTATTTGTACATCGTCCCTTTCCAAGATCTCATTTATGTTTTTGGCTACAAGGGGTTTACAATTTAATTTGGAAGCAAGATTTTGGGCGCGCTCCATAATAATATCGTACACTACCACTAAATCTATTTCACCAGCCCTCCCACTATCTATCGCTTCAGCTATAACAGTGCCTATTGCGCCGCAACCAATTAGTCCAGCGCCAATTTTCGTTTTAGGTCGCCCCAATAAACCTATTGAATCAACAATAAATGCATAGCGCTCTAAAATAAGATTTTTCCCAGAGTTTACGGTAAATTTATAGGTTTGGTCATTTTTAAGGAGAATTGTTAAGGCGTGTGCTGAGTGGAGGAGAAGCCCTTGGATTGGTTTTATATAACGTCTGCTGCAGGCCTAATCTCGGTTGGGCTTGCAAGTTACTTATACCATTATGTCTTTAGGCAGGACAGCGGAACAGAAAAGATGAGGGAGATAGCCAGCGCCATAAAGGATGGCGCTAAGGCATATCTTAGAAGACAGAACATTACGTTAATAGTATTTGTTCTGGTGATGGCTTCGATTATTGGGGTACTCTACACATTATATCATGGCGGAAATGCTATTTTTGGTGCAAGCATGGCACTAGCATATATTCTCGGATCATTATGTACGACAGCCGCAGCGTACATTGGGATGATGGCTGCCGTTGAAGCAAACGTTAGAACAGCCAATGCGGCGAGGCAGGGGCTTAAGAAGGCTTTTCCAGTCGCATTTTATGGCGGAGCGGTTATGGGCCTATCGATTGTCGGTTTAGCACTACTTGGCGTTAGCATACTCTTCTATATTTACAAGTTTATACTTCTCTTTCCTGACGAAGATGCGATAAGCATTGTTTTGGGCTTTAGTTTTGGGGCCAGCGCCCTAGCTCTATTCGCTAAGGCTGGTGGTGGAATATACACGAAGACAGCTGATATAAGCGCGGACTTGGTGGGCAAGGTTGAGCTCGGGATACCGGAAGATGACCCGCGTAATCCAGCTGTTATTGCGGATAACGTTGGCGATAATGTTGGCGATGTGGCCGGAATGGGTGCAGACCTAATAGACTCATACATCGCGAGTATAGTAGCCGCCATGATAATAGGTGCGGAGAAGCATGTAAGCGCGTTAACGGTGCTTCCGCTTACAATTGCGGCTGTAGGTTTATTTGCATCAATAATAGGCGCAATGGTTGTTAAATTAAGCATTAAGGGTAATCCTGGAGCCGCGCTGAATAGGGGTTCATTCTCAACGTGGGCTATATTCGCTGTTCTACTTTTGCTTTCAACGTGGGCATCTGGGCTTGAGGGGAATAGGTGGCTCGGAGTCTTCCTGCCAACAGCCGCTGGCTTAACTGCTGGTGTTGTAATTGGACTAACATCAGACTACTTTACTTCAATAGATAGATTGCCAGCCCGTAAGGTCGCCCAAGCATCAACAACTGGTGCAGCAATAAATATACTGACGGGCTTCTCATATGGGATAATAAGCATAGTTCCGCCCGTGATAGGCATATGTATTGCAACATTGGCAGCCTGGTATCTGTCAATTTCATTTGGGGTAGATCCGTATTATGGTATCGCAATATCAGCTGTTGGAATGCTGTCGACGGTTGGCATGACAATATCGGCAGACGCCTACGGACCAGTATCAGATAATGCAAAGGGCATAGCTGAGCAGTCTGGTTTAGGTGAGGAGGTTATTGAGATTGCGGATAGGCTTGATGCCGCGGGGAATACAACAAAGGCCATAACGAAGGGGTTTGCCATAGGCGCAGCGGCGCTAACAGTCCTCGCCCTATTTGCGGCGTACACCCACCTAGTTGACATAAAAACGTTAGATCTTATGAAGCCTGAGGTTGTAGCCGGAGTATTCTTGGGGGGCATGATGCCGCCTTTACTCTCAGCACTATTAATCCTAGCCGTTGGAAGGAACGCTGAAAGGATGATTGAGGAGGTTAGGCGACAGTTCAGGGAGATTCCGGGCTTAATGGAGGGAAAGTCTAAACCAGACTATGCTAAATGTGTTGATATTGCAACTAAGGGAGCTATAAAGGAGCTTATGCTCCCATGCTCCCTAGCAATAATAGCCCCCGTACTAACAATAATATTTCTGGGCAAAGAGGCCCTTGCGGGCTTCCTAGCTGGCAGCATAGTTACTGGTATAATATTCGCCCTATTCATGGCAAACTCCGGCGGACTCTGGGATAACGCGAAGAAGTATATTGAGTCTGGAGTGCATGGCGGTAAAGGTTCGGAAGCCCATAAGGCTGCAGTTATAGGCGACACTGTTGGTGATCCATTTAAGGACACCGCAGGTCCATCATTAAACACGATGATAACGGTCATGTCATTAGTAGCCGAGGTCTTCGCTCCACTATTAATTGGACTCTCACTTGGAGCGCTTTGATATAAGGCAAAATGATACGCTCAAAAATCACTAATTTTTATTCCTTAATAATATAAAATATTATAAGTGGTTGCTTCCACCATATGTTTGGGGTGTTTAATTTGAAATCATGGTTTAGACCCAAAATATCTTTGGAGGGCTTCTGGAAGTTCAGGGCTGATCGGGATCTTACTGGCGATAGGGAGGGCTGGTTTAAGGGTTTCGAGTCAAATGATCTAGCATATGTTCCCTCATCCTGGAATGAGCAGAATCCTGAATGGGATCAGTTTAGTGATGTAGCATGGTATCAAAAGGATTTCTATGTTGGAGGAGATTTAGACGGTAAGGTGACGTGGATTATATTTGAGGGCGCTGGATACAGAACTAAGGTTTGGGTAAATGGAGCTTTCCTTGGTGAGCATGAAGGTTCATTTACGTCGTTCAAGTTTAGAGTGGATGGCTTGAAGTCTGGCGAACTTAATAGGGTTGTGGTGAGAATAGATAATTCTCCATCGATTTACAATCTGCCCCCATCACTAAACCTTAATGTCTCAGCATTCGACTTCTTCCATTATGGCGGTATTCATAGACCAGTATATTTAGAGTTCACGGATAAATGTTATATTGAAGATTTAACAGTTTATGCTGATGGTGAAGGAAACCTAAAGGTGCTGATTGACAATGTTTCTGAGGAGCCAGTTGACATAAAAGTATCCCTATGTGACAAAGAATTATTGACAGTTATACATGAGGGGACAATAAGTGGTGTGAGAACTGGTAGGTACGTTTATGAGGGAAAGATTAGCGGCGTAAAATTATGGAGCCCTGAGGATCCGAATCTTTACAACTTGGTTGTAGAGGTATATTCAGGCGGTAGGATTTTGGATTCAGTGTATGAGCGTATAGGTTTCAGGAGTGTAAAGGTTAAAAACTGCAGAATTTATGTTAACGATAAGCCAGTCTTCCTAAAAGGCTTTGGGAGGCATGAAGACTTCCCAGCTTTTGGTAGGAATTTGCCTGGACCAGTACTTGTAAGAGACTTTTATCTCATGCGGAAAGTCGGAGCAAACTCTTTCAGAACATCCCACTATCCATACTCTAATGATCATTTAGATATGGCTGATGAATTCGGTTTCCTTGTGATCCTAGAACCCCCACTATGCTATTCGGGCATCGATCGGCTACTTGATAGGAATGGTGTAGCAAATCTGTTCAGGAGCGACGAGTATTTGGCTAAGGCTAAGAGGGTTATCGCCGAAATGGTTAGGGAGCATAAGAATAGGCCGTCCGTCATAATGTATAGCGTTATGAATGAGCCGCCGAGCGATATACCTGAAGTTGCAGAATTCATAGATAAGATTTCAAGATATTTTAGGGAGATTGATCCAACGAGACCGACGACGTTTGCATCCCACAGGAGCATTAGGGACTTGGCGCTAGGCCACGTAGATGTTATATCAGTGAACTTTTATCGCGGGTGGTATTCTGAGTGGGGTAATATAGATGAGGGTGTAAAAAGCGTGCTATCTGATATAGAAGAGATACATAAGAGGTTCCCTGATAAACCAGTAATTATAGCGGAGTTTGGGGCTGATGCAGTTATAGGGTTGCATAGTGATCCACCACAAATGTGGTCTGAAGAGTATCAAGCCGAATTCATTAGGAAGTACATCGAGAATTTATCTAAGAAGGATTATATTGTCGGCTTCCACGTATGGAATTTTGCAGACTTTAGGACGCCTCAAAACCCAGGGAGAACAATATTGAACAGGAAGGGTGTGTTTACGAGGGATAGGCAGCCTAAAATCTCCGCAATTATACTTTCACAGTTGTTCAGAAAACTAGGCTATTGATAAAAATTAGATGATATATGGCGCGTTCCCCCTCTTCTTCCTCAATTTTATAGCTTCTCTTGTCATCCTCAGCGTAAGCTTAGCCATTTTCAGCTCATACTCATCAAGGATCTTTGCGGGGTCTCTCCTCTTCTTTTTGCATTTTTCTCGGACATGCTGAGCACTCTCCTTAGTGCCTGAGGATTAAAGCATTTTAAGAATACGGATCAAAATAGGTAGTAATTCTTCCCTCTTATAAACATTTCATTTTATAAACAATTGACCTCAGGAGGCTAGGAGAGTAGGTGGATGTTCCCTATTCTTACATTCTTAAGATACTTTTCAGCGATCTCATAGCATTCATATGCTTGTTTTCTGCTGGTGGTCGGCAGATCGTCCATAATATACTGGGGGTAGAATGCGAGGAGGGTATATGGTATACGCGGATCTATATCCGCAATGAACTTGGCTATATTCTTAACCTCGACAGTATCTATGTATCCGGGGATGAGGAGGGTGCTTGCAGTTAAAACCGGGATTTCAGGTCTATCCCTAAAGTATTTTTCGCCTATAACCCTGAAATTTTCGAAGGATGGCTTATTAGACACCCCGCATAAAGCCCTATAAATTTTCTCGTCCCAAGCCTTTAAATCAAATTTTATAATGCCCCCGCTTCCAAGCGATAGCTCAGCTGCCTTAAGAGCGAAATCTCTACGCATGTTACCATTAGTCTCCCAACATATTCTTAGTATGCGTTTTTCGCTGCTGGTTTTCTCCAGAGCTATCTCGCTCGTTTTTATCGCGTGCGGCATCTGAACCGATGGGTCACCGCCAAAGAAGCATATGCATGAAACCCTTGAGTTAACTTTGCCAGCTAATTCCTCACTGCTCAAGTAGGGTCTCAGCTTCTGGGAGAGATATCTATAATGCCAGTTTTGGCAGAAAAGGCAATCTAGGCTGCACGAACCATAAAAGACCGCCAAATTCATGTAGCCCGTCTCAGCAGTAGGCTTATAGGCGTATTTTGGATAACCCGCACCAGTACAGCCCGGACAGAACCACCATGCAACACAATTTGTTGGCAGGGGATCATAATACCATTCTAAAATCCCTTTATCGGGCGTTCCACCCAAACGTGTTAGGTGCCCATCACTATTACATGTTAACCCGCAGAATCCCCTCTCATTCCTCCCAATAATACAATCATTTGCGCACATCCCACACTTCACTCCACCTGGACTTTTCGGCACCTCTGATGGTAGATTAAAGATTTCACGTGAGACTCTACGTACCCTACTAACAACTTCAAATGCCTCATCAGGCTTTTCCCTAATGCATTTTACACAGACACCTAAATTACTTGAGATTAATGGCGATTCAATATTGCAGAGTGAGCATCTTCCCAATTCTCTCACTAAATTAGAGATAGTTATTTATGGCTTATTTATTCTTGAAGTATCAAATTTGATATCAAATTCGATAAATTTTAAATTAACGATTTTTATCTTTCCAATTGAAGCAATATGTCAAAAGTAGCGATAGAAACAATTAACTTAGTTAAGCGTTATCCAACATCCGCAAAAAATGTTAGCGGTAGACATCCATGGATGGCTTGGCAAGTTGGCGGTATAAGAGATCTCTTATCTAGGAAGAAGGGGTTCGTTCAAGCATTGAATGGGGTTAACTTGAAAGTTTACCACGGGGAGGTATTTGGTCTTCTCGGGCCAAATGGGGCTGGAAAAACAACTCTCATAAAAATACTTTGTACACTAGTCCTCCCGGACGGTGGAGAAGTCTATGTGAACGGGTATGATGTTGTAAGGGAGCCTAATAAGGTTTTAAGGAACCTTCAAGCGGTTTTAGGCGATCCTAGAGGATTTGACTGGAGACTTAGTGCTAGGGCGAATTTAGAGTTTTATGCAACGCTTTATGGACTGCCAAAAGATTATGCGAGAAAGCGTATAGAGGAGCTTTTAGATTTTATGGGGTTGCTTGAGAGGGCAAATGACATGTATCAGCGCTTTTCAACTGGTATGGCTCGCAAGCTACAGTTGTGCCGAGCTCTACTACTAGATACCCCAATCCTTCTATTTGACGAGCCAACAGCTGGCTTAGATCCAATTTCGGCTGTAGATTTCAGGCATTTGTTGAAGGATAAGCTCGCGAAATCTGAGGGGAGAACTATCTTTATTACCACGCACAATATGTGGGAGGCTCAAACGATGTGTGATAGAGTTGCGATAATAAATAGGGGTGAGATAATTGCGTGCGATAAGCCTGAGAATTTAGGGAGATACGTTAACCCTATAAAAAGATACGCATTCATATTAGATGCAAATAGCGGACAATCTAGCATTTTGGAGGGCTTTATGAGGGAGGCATCTAGTTTAAGCGGCATCATAAATCTTAGGTTACTGCATGAAGGCGACTCACTTAAAGTAGTTGCCATAATTGACAAGGACTTCTATATATCTGATATTCTTGATATTGCTGTTAGGCGGGGAATTAAAATTAAAGATATAGAATCTTATGAGCCTAGCCTAGAAGAGGCTTTCATAGCTCTTGTTGGAGGGAGAAAATTTGATAGGTGAAGGATTGAATCTATCAGTAGCTTTAAGGCAAATAGCGGCTTTTGCTAAAAGGGATTTTAGAGATTGGAGAACCTATAAAGTCCAAGTGATAACTCAGCTAATAACGATAGCGATAGGGATTTTCAGCTGGGCGATAAATGCCATGTATAGGAATAGGCCTGTACCTGAATACGATACAGATTACATATCTTTCTTAGTTGTTGGCTTGGTTATAGGTAACCTTGTTATGCCAATAGCTCAGGGCATCGAGAGGAGACTTAACCCATGGACCCTAGAAAACATCATAATGACTGGTATACCTATACCAATATTTGTGGCTGGGCAGATAGCTTGGCCATACATATTTTCGCTTATAACATTCATACCGCAATTGCTCATAGGGATATTTTGGTTTAATGTTAAGCTTAGAATTGATCCCCTCTCAACATTTTTAGCATTCATTATATCAGCTATGATTTTACTTGGATTAGCCATGATAAGTATAGGTTTCAGGCTCGTTACTAAGTCGACTGACCCAATAACTTGGACAATAAATACTCTGCAACAATTGCTTGCTGGAATATCATTCCCAGTTCAGTTTCTGGACGCTTTTATTCCAGGAATCTCATATATCTCTTGGTTCCTACCGCAGACGTGGGTTTACCATCTATGGAGGTTGGCGATGCTTAAGGCGGCATCGGTAACCGACCCTTTAATTCTGCTAGAATTCCTTAAGGGCTCAATATTTGCGGTAGTTCTTTTTCCAGCTGGCTATAAGGCTTTTAGGTGGGGTTTGGATAGGGCTAGGAGGGATGGGACTTTAGGATGGTTCTAGAGAGTGGTCCTCAGGTAGCGCGAACCAGATTACTTATATTTTTCCACGTAATCTACTTGTTATTTTATTGTTAGGAAGGTCGTTTCATGGGTAAGCTTGAGGATGAGATATTAAATCTCTTGAGCAAATCTGAACCCCTAACCTTAATGGAGATAGCGGAAAGGCTGAATAAGACGCCTAAGGCTGTCTTTAAATCATTACGTAAGCTCTTTGAGGAAGGTAAAATTAGCTGCGATGCTAGGACGAGACGTTACACCTTAGAGAGGGAGTATGTGCAGGAGCAGGGGAAGGAGGAAGAGGAGACACTAGACTTAGAAGATCTAGAGATTTAGGGGCATATCATCAGGCATGCGCAGCATTTTCTCGAGGTTGAATCTCTGATATAAAAGGGTAAGTGCCTAACCTTCATTTTATCATTCTTAGTATGTCTGGTTTATCGCTGGCTATGCCGTCAACGCCCTTATTTGCATATTCTTGGGCTTCTTCAATGGTGTTTATTGTCCAGGCGATTATTTTCAGCCCCTTCTCATGAGCCTTTTTAACAAAGGCCGAGCGTATAAAGCGGTATAATGGTAGCAGATATTGTGCTTTAAGGGATAAGGCTGCCCCTATGGGGTCCTTATGCTTCACGTATATTAAGCCTGTCTCAACTTTATCGCTTAACTCCCTAATTCTCCTCAAGGCTTCCTCATGAAATGATATTACTATAACGTTGTCCTCCAGCCCTTTACCCCTCACAACATCTAAAACCTTCCCCTCGATTCCAACCTCCTTTATCTCTATAAGTATCTTTACCCTCCTATCAAGGAAGTCTAGGGCCTCTTCTAGAGTTGGTATCTTCTCGCCCTTATCGGTTGATAATTGCTTAATCTCGCTTAGCGTTAGCTCGCTAACTAAGCCCTTACCGTTAGTTGTCCTATCCACTTCAGCGTCATGTATCACCACTATTTCCCCATCCTTTGTTCTTCTAACGTCGAGTTCGATGGCGTTTACACCTAATTCCAGAGCCTTCATGAAGCTTCGTATCGTGTTTTCAGGCTCGTAGGCTTTAGCCCCCCTATGCCCAATTTTAAGCTCCAACATGAAATTAACACCCCGCTCCCTACTCTCTTTCCTCCACTATTATCTTACATTTTGTAACTATTGCTGCTATAACACCTAGGGCTGCAACCCATGGTGCCAGAAGAGCGCCTATAAGCCCAACCGTTACTGGGATTTCTAGGAGGGTTTCATCCTTTTCATTCTTCACAATTATTTTTGTAACATTTCCTTTACGGATTAGTTCCTTAATACTCTTAATTAAATCATCCGATGAGACTTCATATTCACTCATCCTAATTCCCCTTGTGGGTGTGCCGCAGTATGGGCAGTAATTCATTTCTTCAGATAATTCTTTACCGCATTTCACACAATAAATCATTCTTCCACCACACGATTTACTCCATAAACTATTGTTTTTCGGCCTGAAAATATATGCGTTTATTCCGTAACTAACTTTTTCATCATTCTTATTCCATCCCTCTCAATCCCATAATAGTTTCTCAGCCGCTCCAGAAACCTATAGTTATGTTTGAGGTAAAGGTTTATGGCTGCAGTATTATTTACGTAAACTTCTAGATAGCAGACTTCCACCCCGCTCTTCCTTAATTCATCCTCAATGGTCTCCAGTAGGCGCGAGCCAACCCCCATACCCCTATACTCCGGCTTAACATCTATAGAAAATATGTGGCCGGAGAGCTTCCCCTTAAAAATCTCTATTGCGCCAGTAATGAAACCTGCAACCTTATCGTCTACAAGGGCTACCAGAGTGATGAACCACGGCTCCTCAACGAGCTGTTTAATGTAAGATTTTGGAAAAGCATCCTCATGGAAGCATTCAACTTCAATGCTATAAAGATCTTCTAAATCTAATGGGCTGGCTTTTCTCACAGTGATGTGCGGATCATACACAAGTAAAATATTGAGTTTTCCACTAAATATATTTGATGCTTAAACTGATGCGAATGGAGCGTTAGAGCACGAAGGGCATATATGTGCTGGTAGTTTCCGTCAGAGAGCCTACGACTATGACCGTGGGCTCCTTAGGCAGCCTGAAATTTAATAGTGGACTTTACGCTTACATCGGCTCAGCGCAAAATAGCCTAGAAAAGAGGGTCATCCGCCATCTTAGGAGGGATAAGCGCATCTTCTGGCACATAGACTATCTACTTAACAGTGAGAGGGCTGAAATCCTTGAAATATTTTGTAAGAATGCTCCTAAAGAGCGCGAATGTGAGACTGCTAAAGCAATTATGGGGTTTGGTGAGCCAGTAATCGGGTTCGGTTCTTCAGATTGTGGATGCAGGAGCCATTTGGTTAAATTAGGAGACTATGAGGGGTTGAAAGGGCTTATGGAGGCGGAGGGGTTCACAAGATTAAATGTTAACTTAGTTAGGGGAGAAAAGAAAGTTTGAGTGTGGAACTTATAAAGGAGATAATTCTCTTTATAGCTATCTCTTATCTCTTTGCGTTTTTTCTTGATGCTATGTTACTTTACGGTTTGCTGCCAGCGTTCTTATGGGGTTTTGTGAGGATATGGAGTGTTATGTTGTCCGCAATATTATGTCTAAAAATGTTTGGGGGAAAGTTTTCGGGGATTAGGGATTTTATAAGATTCTCAAGGAATCTGCTTAAAATATATCTGTTTTCGCCACTCATTATTTACGTGGTTTTAGGGATTTATATAGCCATAGCAACATTGCTAGGGTTCTTTGATTTCTCATCTTACGTAAATTTGATATTTAGAGGACTTGCTGAGACCATGAATGCGCCTGAGGAAGAAATAGCCCGCCTATCTTGGGCGCTGTCTTACATACAAATAGCTCTAGCATATGTGCCCTCTATAACGTTAAATGCCATTTTTGCATTAGGTGAGGAGATAGGTTGGAGGGCTACCTGTACAGTTTGCTCGGCTCGAAACCGACGTGGAAAACAAGCCTGATAATAGGTGTTGTATGGGGTTTCTGGCATGCCCCCGCAATAGCCTTTTTAGGGTTTAACTATCAATTTAATAGGTTGGTTAGCATACTGCTCTTCACCACATTAGCGGCATTGTTCACATACCCACAGCTCCTATTAACTAAGAGGACTGGTGGCAGCGTCCTACCATCAGCATCATTTCATGGAGCGATAAATGCTATGTGGGGGAATAACAATGATTGCGACAAGGCTTCCAATTGAAGTTAGCGAGCTGATGCTGGGATTTGGATTGGTGAGTATAATGGCATGGGCAATATTAGACGTGATGATCTACGCGCTAGATAAGAAAGTTTTCCGGGAGGGAACTAAGTGAGGATTAAAGTTAGATTGATGGGTGTATTAAGAAGAGGTTGCGGGAAAGATGAGGTTCAAGTCGACTTAAGTGAAGGTTCAAGCCTTAGGGATGCAATCCTCAAACTCATAGAGAATGAAAGAGCATTAAGAGATTTAATCCTAGACCCTGAGCTTAAGGACCCGCGCCCAAACACAATTATACTAATCAATGGCAGGGAAATGAACGTTCTAGGAGGCTTAAAAACAGAGATTAAAGACGGAGACGAAATAACAATAATACCAGTCGTGCATGGAGGCTAAACAAAACGCTCTCCAGTGGAAATCGGGGTTGTTTCCACTGGACTTCGGCGCAAACACGTACTTTATGTGCAGATTCCCCACCGCCGAAACAACACCACAAGCTTTAAATACAAAAAACGCCCAAAATAGAAAACAGAGCAAGAAAAACCCTCGGAATCTCACAAAGAGAATTGAAAGTTG
>Ga0105158_1000487_pt1 | contig 17004 bp, 15 predicted proteins | sample LHCtaG_FD_81567 | JGI IMG/M metagenome (GOLD analysis project Ga0105158, IMG submission 81567) | Hot spring microbial communities from Little Hot Creek, USA to study Microbial Dark Matter (Phase II) - LHC4sed_matched | ecosystem: Environmental > Aquatic > Thermal springs > Hot (42-90C) >...
GAAAGAATTAGCCACTTCATATCTGCACCTTAAGAGAAGCCCCTTTTAATATCTCCAGAACAAGTTCATCGAAAGTAAGCCCCTCATACGAAGCAGCCCGAGGAACAAGGCTTGTGGCAGTCATACCTGGAATGGTATTGACTTCTAGAACCCAAAGCCCTCCCTGGGGATCCAACCTGAAGTCAACCCTAACACAACCGCTACACTTAAGGGCCTTATAAGCCAAAACCGCAAGTTCTTTGGCCCTTCTCCTAAGCTCATCCCCTATGGGGGCAGGTATCAAATACTGGGCCTTTCCAGGGGTATATTTCCTTTCGAAATCGTAAAAGCCTCCCTCGGGCAATATCTCTATAACCTCAAGGGGCCTACCATTTAAAACAGCCACCGTGACTTCTTTCCCAGGAATAAAACGTTCGATAAAGACCTCGGAGTCATACTCTAAAGCTTTTGACAGCGCGGGTTTAAGTTCGGCTTTATCTTTCACAATGCTTACACCGATAGTTGAACCTTCCGAAACCGGCTTAACGACCCAAGGCAATGGAAAACTCGGGTTTATCCCCTCTTCCCAAACCACAAACTCGGGTGTGGGTATACCTGAGGCGAGGAAAACCTGTTTGGCTTTAACCTTGTTCATAGCCAAAGCACTTCCTAAAACCCCTGAACCCGTGTAGGGAATCCTTAAAAGCTCCAAGAGTCCTTGGATCGTGCCGTCCTCTCCCATTTTTCCGTGCAGGGCCAAAAAGGCAAGGTCTATTTTGGCATCAAGGATCTTCTGCACTATATCTCCGTCTAAGATTACCGGAAAGGCGTCAATCCCTTGCCTCCGAAGGGCCTCAAGAACCGCCATCCCGCTTCTCATCGATATCTCTCTTTCGCTCGAAAGACCCCCCATAAGAACGCCTACTCTTTTCCCCTTCAACTCCAAATTTCGACCTCCAGCTCCAGTTCCACATTGAAAAGTTTAAAAACTCCTTCTCTTATCTCCTCAATTAATCCCATCACATCGCTGAAAGTGGCATCCCCTAAGTTCAAGATAAAATTGGCATGCAAAGGAGAAACTATCGCCCCTCCTCGTCTTTTGCCTTTAAACCCCGCCTTATCGATAAGATACCCTGCCGGAGGCCCATTGGGTGGGTTTTTGAATATACAACCAGCACTTGGGAAGCCTATGGGCTGTGTCTTCATTCTTTTAAGTCTTAAACTTCTTGTCTTCTCTCGGATCTCTTTGGGATCTCCTTCCAAAAGTTCAAAACCAACCTCCCATATCACCTCGTTTTCCCTCAGGGGACCTCGGCGGTAAGAAAAGGCCAAACTCTCCCTTTTTTCCCTTTTACCTTGAGGGGTGTAAACAATAAGGTACTTTATCCTGTCCCCAATCTCATATCCCCAGGCTCCGGCATTTCCCTTTATAGCTCCTCCTACCGAACCCGGTATCCCACAAAGTCCTTCCAAGCCCGAGAGCCCTTTGCTCTCGCAAAAACTGAGAAGATGTTCGAGACTTGTACCAGAACCAACGGCCAAAATAGGATCTTCGGATCTAATAAAATTGGAGGCCTTTTTCAAATCTATTAAGACCTCCTTGATTCCGCAGTCATCCACCAGGAGGTTAGTTCCCTTCCCTATGACCCTAAAGGGCACGCCCCAATGATTTAGAACCTCAAGGATTTCCAAAAGCCCTTCTTCCGAATAAGGCCTTATAAGCAAGGGCACAGGTCCTCCAATCCTAAAAGAGGTAAGCTTCTTCATCAAAAGGCCTTCCTCAATTTCCACCATCCTCTTTTTCTTCATTTCCTCGATTAGAGCCTTCATCTCAGAAGAAGCCTCAGCAACTCTTCTGAAACCTCACTTATGTTGCCCGCCCCTAAGGTGACCACCACGTCGCCTTCTTTCAAAATGGGCAAAATAAGATGGGGGATTCTCTCCCGCTCTTCCACATATAACACCCTATCGCCCACTTTCCCTTTTAGTGTTTCATAAAGCCTTAAACCTGATACCCCCTCTATTGGTTCCTCCCCTGCCGGATAGACTTCGGTAAGTATCAGTAAAGCCACCCCATCGAAACATTGGGTAAATTCCGTAAAAAGGTCTTTTAACCTTGTATAGCGATGAGGTTGAAAGACTACAATTATCCTTCTGCCTAGTTCGCTTAATGCTTTAAGGGAGGCCTTTATCTCCTCGGGATGATGAGCATAATCATCAACTATCATTATGCCTTGGGCTTCGCCTTTAACCTCCAGCCTTCTTTCCACTCCTTTAAAGTCTTCAAGCGCTTCTTGGATGGTCCCAAAAGGAATGTCCAATTCTAAACCGCAAGCAACCGACGCCAAGGCATTTTGGACGTTATGTTCTCCAGGTATCTTTAACCTGATCTCTCCTAATTCTTTTCCTTCAACGTAAACCCGAAAGGCAACTCCCCATTGTTTTTTTTCAATCACTACGCCTTTAACCTGAGCCCCATTCGACAACCCATAGGTAATCTTTCTCTTTTTTATGAAAGGTATTATTTCCCTCACCACCGGATGATCTTCACAGAGAATGGAAACGCCATAAAATGGCACCTTGTTTGCAAACTGAACAAAAGCCTCTTTTAACCTTTCAAAGGTCCCATAAAAGTTGATGTGTTCGCGATCAATGTTGGTTATGACCACTATTGTAGGAATCAAACTTAAAAAACTACCGTCGCTTTCATCGGCTTCAGCCACCAGGAATTCGCCCGCTCCCAACCTGGCTCCTCCTCCTATTCCTTTGACCCTTCCCCCAATAACTGCCGTAGGGTCAAAACCCCCACAAGCCAAAACTTGGGCGATCATGGAGGTAGTGGTGGTCTTACCGTGGCTTCCCGCTACGGCTATTCCGTATTTCATCCTCATCAACTCAGAGAGCATCTCCGCTCGCGGAATAACGGGAATCCCCCGCTTCAAGGCCTCCTGGACTTCCGCATTGGTAAAAGGAACTGCTGATGAAACCACTACCACATCTGCCCCCTCTACATATCGAGGATCGTGACCGTAAAACACCTTACAACCCAATTCCTCAAGGCGCTTTGTGGCTTTATTGGGTTTTAAATCGGAACCTGTTACCCTATACCCTAAGTTATGTAAGACCTCCGCTATACCACTCATCCCTGAACCGCCTATACCGACAAAATGGACCTGCCTTATCTTCCCACGGTACATCTCTCAAGCTCCATCGAACGGTCGACTATTATCTGAGTAGCATGAGGCTTACCCAAACTGAGAGCCCTTTTTTCCATTTCAAATCTTAATTCCTCTTTCGTCATCAATTCCTCCACGCTCTCTATCAGCTTCCCCGGTGTGAGCTCACTTTGAAGGATCATCTTAGAAGCCCCGTGTTTTACGAAAACTTGGGCATTTTTCACTTGATGATTCGAAGTGGAGTGAGGATAGGGAACCAAAATGGAAGCCCGTCCCACACAGGAAATCTCAGCCAAGGTCAAAGCCCCTGCCCTCGATATGATCAAATGAGCCTTACCATACCATCTACCTATAGATTCATCAAAAGGGAAGATCCATCCTTCTACGCCCATTTTAGCGTATTCCTCTTTAAGCCACTCATAATCCATCTTCCCTGTTTGATGGATTATCCTCACTTTATCCTTTAAGCTCCTCAAAGCCTCGGAAACCACTCGGTTTAATGCTGAACTCCCTTGACTACCCCCAAGTACAAATACCGTGAAAGGCATTTTTCTCTCCTCTTTTCGAGCATCCTCTATCACCTTTTGGCGAACGGGGTTTCCGGTAACTTCGGTTTTGGATTTGGGAAAATAGGAAAGGGTTTCTTCGAAGGAGACGAAAACCCTCTGGGCAAAAGGCGCGCTTAAACGATTGGCCAAACCCGGTATCACATTCTGTTCGTGAATTGCTCGGGGGATCCTCAGTATAGCCGAAGCCAAAATCATAGGGCCTGAGGCATAACTTCCGAAACCTAACACAAGGTCTGGTTTTATGGATCTCAATAAAGCGACTGCTTGGGGTAAAGCAAAAACAAGCGCCAAAAGCCCCATTATACCTCCTACTATTCCTTTCCCCGTTAAAGGCTTGGCTTGAAGGGCCCTATATTCACCGGCTGATAAAAGAGATCTCTCCACCTCTCTTCCGGTACCGACAAACCAAACCTCCCATCCCCTTTTCTGGAACTCTTGGGAACAAGCAAGGGCAGGAAACACATGTCCCCCCGTACCACCTGTGGCTATCAGAACCCTTGGCGCCAAATCTTTTTTTCTCCTGCGTCTTGCGATGTTCGCAAAAGAATACCCATGGAAACCAAGGAGATCAAAAGGGAAGACCCCCCATAACTTATAAAGGGAAGTGGCAGACCCGTTATTGGGAAAATCCCAAGCACAACCCCCATATTCAAAAAGGCCTGTAAAGCCAACATCAAACCTAAACCTATGGCCAAATTGCCCGAAAAAGGATCGGGATGTTTTAAGGCAATTTTAACACCTCGCCAAAAGATGATGAAAAAGGCCATCCCTATGCCAGTAATGCCCAAAAACCCGAATTCTTCACCTATATTGGCCAAAACGAAATCCACATGAGGAAGAGGCAAAAAGAAAAATTTTTGCTTACCAAGCCCTATCCCAACCCCTAAAAGCCCACCTTTTGCAAGGGCTAAGAAGCCCTGTTTTAACTGATACGGCGCTTGAGTAGGGTCTTCCAGGTAGGCTAAAAAGTCCATGAACCTTTTAAAAATGTAACTTTTGGAAATCCCCACCAAGATCAAAGGGGGTATTAAAGCCAAGGTAGCAAAAACTAAATGCGTCAATCTCCATCCGTAAAGGAACATTAATAAGATCCCCAAGATGTAAAGAAAACCTGCCGTACCGAAATCAGGTTCAAGTAAAACAAGCCCCACAACCGTAAACAGTATCGCTAATGGCCGTAGAAAATCCTGTAACTCCGTTTTCGGATACTCAACACTTGTTTTGGCCAAAAACAGAACAAGCCCGAGTTTCGCCAACTCTGAAGGTTGGAAGACGAAAATTGGTGCTTTAATCCATCTCCTTGCTTCACCCGCCTTAATTCCTATCCCTGGCACCAACACTAGGATTAAAAGCAAAATCACCACTCCCAAAAGAGGAAAGGTCCATTTTTTTAAAAATTTGGGGCTTAACTTGAGGAAAAATACGAAAATCGGCAAGGAAAAAATAAAGGAGATTAATTGGCGTTTAAAGTAATAAAAGGGATCGTCAAACCGCAAGGAAGCCCTCGGGGCACTCGCACTTAGAATCGATAAAAAACCCATTAACAAAAGTCCTATGAAACATCCGATTAACCAGGGGTCATAACCCCTTTTCACTGGCTAACCTCCTTACTGCTTCCTGGAAGACCTCGCCTCTATGCTTGTAATCCAAAAACAAATCGAAACTCGCGCAACTTGGAGAGAGTAAAACGCATTCTCCTGGCTTGGCAGCGGAAAAGGCGAGTTTTACTGCTTCTTCCATATCCTCCGCTTCAAACACGGGAATTAAATCTTGGAAGATCTCTTTAAGTTTAGGCCTCGCCTTTCCTATTGCTACCAGTGCCTTTAGCTTTTCGGCTTTACTCCTTAAAATCCCCAGATCAATCCCTTTATTCAATCCCCCGGCGATGAGAATAACAGGATTTTCAAAGGCTTCAAGGGCCCTTAAGGTCGCATGAGGGTTTGTGGCCTTTGAGTCATCATAAAAGAGAACACCATCTACTTCTGCCACGAATTGAAGTCGGTGGGGAAGGGGCTGAAAGGTATAAAGCCCTTCCCTGATCCTTTCTTCATCAAGCCCCAATAACAAGGAAGCTCCAATTGAAGCCATCACGTTTTCCAGGTTGTGAGGACCTTTTAAGGGAATACCCTTAAGTTCAATGGCTCCCTCTTTCCCCTCAAAATCCCAACGGATTTTCTCACCTTCCAAAAAGATCCCTTTAATGGTTTTTTTTGATATTGGAATAACCTTGGGGTTTATTTTTTTCTCAAACTCCTTAACTACCGGATCGTCAAAGTTCAAAATGGCAAAATCCTCTTCCGTTTGGTTTTTGAATATATTGGCCTTGGCCCTGAGGTAATCGTTAAAGTCCCTATGACGGTCATAATGGTCATCACTTATGTTAAGGAAAACCGAAATAAAGGGCTTAAAGCTTTCTATGGTTTCCAGCTGAAAACTCGAAACTTCAAGGACCAATACCTCCGCCTTTTCCCTCCTTAAAACGTACTCGCTGAGAGGCGTTCCTAAATTCCCTCCTACAAAGGCCTTGATGCCACCCTTTTGAAGGATATGGCCTATAAGTGAAGTGGTGGTACTTTTGCCATTTGTTCCGGTAATTGCTACAATCGGTTCCTTCACTCTTTGGAAGGCAAACTCGAGTTCGCCTATAACCTTTATCCCCTTTTCCTTTAAACGCCCAAAAAGCTCGGCCTTGAGATCAACACCAGGGGAAACTATCACCAAAGAAACTCCTTCGAAACTCCTTTCATCATAGGGACCAAGCTCGACCCTTATCCCCTTCTCCTCAAGCTCCCTTTTCACCTCTTGAAGGTCCTCATTAAGATCGAGCCCCAATACTTCGAAACCCTCCTCCTTCAGAAGCAAAGAAGCCGCCCTCCCGCTTTTCCCAAGTCCTATTACTGCAGTCCTTTCGCCCATCTGCCAATCACCTCAGTTTGAGAGTGCTTAATCCCAAAAGCCCCAGGACTATCGATATAATCCAAAACCTAACGATTATTTTAGGCTCGGGCCATCCCTTCAGCTCAAAATGGTGATGTAAGGGGGCCATCTTAAAGATCCTCCTTTTCCTCAACTTGAAGGACAAAACCTGTAGAATAACCGAAACGGTCTCGGCCAAAAACACCCCGCCCACCAGAGCTAAAAGCAGTTCTTGCCTTAACAATATGGCCATACTCCCCAAAGCGCCTCCTAAAGCCAGAGCCCCCACATCCCCCATGAAGATCTGGGCGGGATAAGCGTTAAACCACAAAAAACCCAATCCCCCACCTAAGATGGCACCACAAAAAACCGCCAATTCGCCTGCCTCTCTGATGTAAGGGATTAAGAGATAACGCGAAAATTCCCAATGTCCGCTACAATAGGCAAAAATCGCAAAGGTACCGGCACTAACCATAACTGGTCCTATAGCCAAACCGTCAAGACCATCGGTAAGATTCACCGCATTTGAGGTCCCGCACAATACAAAGATCGAGAAGGGGATCCACCAAGAACCTAAATCCGGTTCAAATCCCTTGAAAAACGGAACGGTTAAGGTGCTTTTAAAGCCCGGAGCTTTTAATATAATGTAGGTTAAGATCCCAGAAAATATCAATTGAAGCAAAAACTTGACCTTTCCTGACATTCCCCTTTTTCTGATTAACTTTAGATAATCGTCCAAAAAGCCTATGAATCCAAACCCGATGAGGGCGAATATGACAATCCAAAGGTAAAAGTTGGAGAGTTTCCCCCAAAGAAGGGTTGAACCTATTATGGAAAAGAGCAACAAGGTACCTCCCATGGTGGGAGTGCCCTCTTTTTGCCTATGTCTCACAGGGACTTCTTCCCTTATCCTTTGACCTATCTGTTTTTCCCTGAGCTTTTCTATTAGGTAAGGACCAAGAATGAGGGATATGAGTAAGGCCGTAAGGATCGCCCCTATAGTTCTGAAGGTTATGTATTTAAAGACGTTAAACCCAACAAAAACATTACTCAATGGATAAAGAAGTTCGTAAAGCATCACTCCTCCTCAAGAAAGCCTTTTACCTTTTCCATCTCCATAATCCTCGATCCCTTTAAGAGGACAAAATCCCCTTCTCTCAGGTACTCCTTAAGGGCTTTTCCTATCTCAGCATGATCTTTCCCAATGAATAAAAACCCCTTAAACCCTTCCTCTATGGCACCGGAGGCGATGCTTTCTGCCCACTTTCCGAGAAGGAAAAGCGCGTCGATCCCTAATTGAGCGCACCACCTTCCCACTTCCTTATGATAAACGTCCGCCAAAGATCCGAGTTCGGCCATATCGCCCAACACTGCAATCTTTCTTCCCGAAGCCAAGGAAAGCACATTTAAAGCAGATCTTAATGACATGGGATTCGAATTGTAGCAATCCTCTATGATCCAAAAATCCCTAAGTCTTACCATACACCCTCTCATGGGGAGGGGTTCGAAAGAAGAAAGACCTTCTCCTATCTTCTCCAAGGGGATACCCATCACCATAGCCACCGAAGAAGCGGCAAGGCTACAATAAACCCCCCCTTCCCCGAGAACCCTGGTTGAAACCCTTATATTTTCGCTTGGAACCCTCAAGGTGAAGCTAACTCCTTTTTCAGTCACCTTGATGTCCTCAGCACTTATGGTGGTTTTGGAGGATTTACCAAAGGAAACTTTTTCCCCCTCGAAACTCTGGGCTATCTCCCTGACTAGGGGGTCGTCTTCGTTATAGATCAAAATTGAATCGGATTTCATTCCGTGTAAAAGTTCTGATTTTGCCCTTTGAACCCCTTTCAGATCCGAAACACCTTCAAGATGGACCGGTCCTATATTGGTTATAACGCCCAATTTGGGGCGAGCTATTCGGCTCAAATAAGAAATTTCCCCAAAAGAGGACATCCCCATCTCAAGAACGATCGCCTCATCCTCCGGAGAAGCCCAAAGAAGAGAAAGGGGAAGTCCAACTTGGTTGTTGTAACTCTTAGGACTTTTAGAAACTTTAAGCCCTCCAAGGCTAAGAAGATGAGTTATCATCTCTTTTGTGGTTGTCTTGCCACAAGAACCAGTTATGCCTATCACAACCCCCTTGAGACGATCCCTCCAAAAGGAGGCTAATCTTCCAAGGGCATGAAGGGTATTCTCCACTTTTATAAGTGAAAATCCTATCCTACCGACCTCCCTTTGAATGACCGCTCCACTTGCCCCCTTCCGTTTCACTTCTTCGATAAAATCGTGACCATCATATCTTTTGCCTTTCAAAGCGAAGAACAACTGACCCGCCTCAAGGGTTCTTGAATCCGTTGACACTCCCACTACCCTTTTTTCCGGATTACCTTCCAAGAGTCTTCCTTCCAAGGCTTCTACCACTTCTCTTATTCTCAGCTCCAACCCCTCTCCTCCAAAGCTCTTTTGGCCTCGATACGATCGTCAAAGGGAATCCTTTCGTTTCCTATTATCTGGTAAGTCTCATGCCCCTTTCCAGCGATCAATACGGTGTCCTCCTTTTGAGCCCTCCTTATGGCCTCTTTTATGGCTTCTCTCCTATCTGGGATTATGAGATATGGTACTCCCTCAAGGAGCCCCTGTTTTATCTCCTCTATTATCCTCACCGGGTCTTCTCCCCTTGGGTTATCGGAGGTCAAAACTACCAAGGAAGCTAACCTTGAAGCGATCCTTCCCATTAATGGCCTTTTGGTCCTATCCCTTTCACCTCCACACCCAAATACCACTATCAATCTTCCTGAGGTGAGTTTCTTAAGTTCTTTTAGTACCTTCTCCAAAGCATCAGGGGTGTGAGCGTAATCCACAATTACCAGGGGATTTTCCTTTATCTTCTCCATCCTGCCCGGTACTCCTTTAAAACCCGCTATACCTTCCTTAATGGCTTCCTTATCTATCCCCAAGGCTAAACTCACCCCTAAAGCTGCCATCAGGTTATAAAGGTTAAAAAGCCCTACCAAAGGGGAAGTCACTTCAACTTCACCCCAGGGAGTCTCGAAAAGTGTCCAGATACCTTCTTTATTTTCCTTAAAGGACAAAGGCCGAATATCACCCTCTTTACCGAAACTTAACCTTTTTGAGCAAACCGCCCTTTCTCCCACCTCTTTGACTTTAGGATCATCGGCATTATAAATAGCCCAAGTCTCTTTCTCGCTCTCCTTGAGCACCTCTTCAAACAAAAGGGCCTTGGCCCTAAGGTATTCCTCCATCGTTTTATGATAATCCAGGTGTTCTGGTGAGATGTTGGTAAAAAGACCTACGTCGAAATGACAACCTTTAACCCTTTTCTGCACCAGGGCATGAGAGGAGACCTCCATAACCACGTACTTTACTCCGGCCCTTCTCATCTCATCGAGAAGTTGCTGTAAATACAAGGCAGAAGGAGTAGTATTGAGAGCCTCTTTTTCGATTCCGTTCCAGCGATAATTGATAGTCCCTATAACGCCCACCTCAAAACCAGCTTTTTTGATTATGGACTCAAGAAGGTACGTGGTGGTCGTCTTTCCATTTGTACCGGTGATTCCTATAAGTCTCATCTCCTTACTCGGATGGCCATAAAAATTTGAGGCCACCTGCCCTAAAGCAGCCTTAGTATCCTCCACCAGAACATAAGGAACATTAACCCCCTCGATCCTTCTTTCCACTAAAAGGGCTGAAGCCCCTCTGTTTAGAGCTTCTTTTATGAATAGATGACCGTCATTTCTCTCGCCCTTTATGGCCACAAAAAGACAGTTGGGTTCCACGGTCCTTGAATCGCAACTTATGCCTTCGATATTAAGGGTAAGGTCTCCGCAGGCTTCAACGATTTTAATACCCTTTATAACTTCTTCAAACCTCATCCACCCTTTCCCATCTCAGACATGGCTAAGGTACTCCGTGGGGGTATCTTCCAATATTGAATGAGCTCTTGAACGATCTTTCTGAATACCGGAGCCGCCACTTCTCCTCCGTAAATAGAAGTCCTGGGTTCATCAAACATCACCAGTATTACTGCCCTCGGACGATCAGCCGGGAAAACCCCCACAAAAGAGGCCACAAAATGCTCCCGGCTGTAACCTCCTCGATGAGGGTCATACTTTTGGGCTGTTCCAGTCTTCCCTGCTATTGAATAACCCTCTAAAAAAGCCCTCGTCCCCGTACCTTCGAGAACAACCCTTTCTAACATCCCCATTATTAGCCTCGAAACCTCGGGGGAAAGAACCCTTTTCTCCACTTTAGGTTCCATCACCAAAACCTTACCATCCCCTACTTTTCTGAGTTCCTTAACGATGCGAGGCTTAACTTTTAAACCACCATTGGCTATTGCTGAATAAGCTGCGGCGATCTGCAACGGTGTACAACTCATACCTTGACCAAACCCTAGGGTCATAAGATCCACAGGTGTCCAAAGTTTTGGTGGTTTAAGTACCCCCTTCTCTTCTGGTAGTCCAATGCCCGTTTTTTCACCAAATCCCAGGCTTTTAAGAAATTCGTAATACTCATCGGCTCCTATGGTTTTCGCTATTTTCGCAGCTCCTATATTACTTGAATATTTAATGACCTCTTCTACCGTAAGCCAATCATAAGACTTTACATCCCTTATGGTTACACCAAAAACGTTGTAACGTCCCCTTTCACAGAATACGATATCATTAGGCCTTAAAAAACCTTTCTGCAAAGCGGTTGCCACAAGGAAGGGTTTTAAAGTACTACCTGGTTCAAAGAGTCCCACCGTGACGAAGTTTTTCCTGTTTTCGGGAGGATAGAGCCAGAAAGAATTTGGGTTAAAGGAAGGTAAAGAAGCCATCCCCAATATATCTCCTCGGATTGGATCCATTATTAAACCCACAGCTCTTTTCGCTCGGCATTCTTCAAGTCCCTCCTGTAGGGCTCTTTCAAGGATGTATTGTACATTTACGTCTAAGGTCAGATAAACATCCCATGGACCTTCTTCCCCCTTTTCGAGGGGCAAAAAGACCTTTCCAAGTCCATCCCTTTCGATGACCATATCCATTAAAGGAGCCTTGAGAAATTTCTCATAAACCCTTTCAACCCCTTCAAGCCCCTCATGATCGATATTGACAAATCCGAGCACCACCGAGGCCAATTCTTTATAAGGGTAAAACCTTTTGGGTTCCTCAATAACCCCTATACCCTTTATTTTCAATTCCTTAACCCTTTCCCACTCTCCCGGTGATACGTGACGTTTTATCCATACGAAATGTCTATCGGTAGAAAACTTTTCCAGGAGTTCTTTTGGATCTAAATTTAAAAGGCGGGCTAATGATATTGCCGCCTTCTCTTTGTTTTCTATAAGGGAAGGAACCCCATAAACGGAGGGAACCGTAATGCTCAAGGCCATTTCTCTTCCTTCCCTATCCAATATCCTCCCCCTTTTGCTGGGAAAAGAGAGCTTCGTGTAATGTTGTCGGTTTATTTTCTCGAAAAACTCATTCCTTGAAATAAATTGGAAATAAAAAGCCCTTATCTCAAAGGCTAAAAATATAAAAAACACCAATAAACTTACTAAAGCCAATCTAATTCCCTTGGGGCTCATTTTCTTCCCCCAGGACGATCACTTCTTCCTTTTTAGGGAAACGCATCCCCAATTTTTCTCTCGCCAGACGTTCTATTTCTGAGGGAGAAGTTGATAAAGCGATCTCAAGCCTTAATTCCTTTTTCTTTCTCAAAAGTTCTTCCCTCTCTTTTTGAAGTTCCGAAATTTCATATTTAAAATGAATATTGGAGCTCCTTATAATCCCCAAAAAAAGCACTCCGCCTAACATCATTAAAATTCCCAAAATGACTTCCTTATTACCTCCCCTTTTCATATCCTCTCCGCTACTCTCATTTGAGCGCTCCTTGATCTAGGATTGCGTTTGACTTCCTCTTCACTCGGTAGAATTGGATTTCGAGTAATAACTTCCAAAACCTTCCTGTTACCTCCACACAAACATTGAGGATACCAGGAAGGACATATACAGTCCTTTGATAATCGCCCAAATACCTCTTTCACAATGCGATGTTCCAACGAATGAAAAGAAAGGAGTACAATTCTACCCCCTTTCTTTAAACAGAAAGGAAGTTTTTCTAAGACCTCTTTGAGGTTTTTAAGCTCTTGGTTCACGGCAATCCTTAAGGCAAGAAATGTCTTGGTAGCGGGATGGATCTTCTCGGGATGGAATTTTTTGGGGATTACTTGGGAGATTAATTCAGCTAGTTCACGAGCGCTTCTTACTCCACCTTTTAAACGCTTTTCTCCTATGGCCTTTACAATCTTTGAGGCCCATTTCTCATCTCCGTAAAACCTTATGATTCGCCTCAATTCCTCAAGAGGCCACCTGTTAATTATCTCGTCGGCAGTAAGGGAACTACTTTTATCCATCCTCATGTCAAGAGGGGCATCTTCGTTAAATGAAAATCCCCTTTTTGAACTCAAATGAAAAGACGAAATTCCTAAATCCAAAAGGACCCCATCTACTTCTCTAAAATCAAGATCCTGAAGAATCGTATCTACGTTAACTAAATTATCTCGGACAAGCACAAAGCGGCCTTCAAACTTCTTAAGGCGCTTTTTAGCCCTTTCCAATATCTCCTCATCCCAATCAACGCCTATGAGGAATACCTGAGAAGAGGCCTTTAATATCTCCTCCGCGTGTCCTCCCTCACCTACAGTTAGATCAACAAAAACGCCCCCTTTGGCACAATTGAGGTATTGCACCACCTCCTTAGCCATAACCGGTATGTGGAAGAACTCTTCTTTCTCTTCTGTCATCTGACACTCTACCGCAAAAGCCATTCTAAAAACCCATCCGCTCCGCGATCATTTCGCTGATTTGGTCAAAACTCTCCTCACATTTCTTCATCTCTTCTTCCCATTTCTCCTTGTCCCATATCTCGAATCCCTTAAGCATACCCACTAACACCACTTCCTTTTTCAGATTGGCTTGTATCCTCAGTTGAAGGGGGATCAATAACCGACCGTGATCGTCAAGCTTACAATCCACAGCCCCTGAAAAAAAATACCGAAAGAACCTCTTAATCTCACCCCTTAAAAGTGGGAGCTCCTTCAACTTCTCCTCCCATTTCCTCCATTCCTCCATAGGAAAGGCAACAACACACGAATCATAAACGGTAAGTACCAACTCCTCACTCTTATAATGAACCTGAAGAACCTCCCTAAACTTGGAGGGAATGCTCACTCGTCCTTTACTGTCAATCACATGCTCAAATCGCCCGCGAAACACGGTGTCACCACTTTATCCCACCTTGTCCCACTTTAGTCTATTTTGAGGAAGTTGTCAACTTTTGGAATTATGTTTCAAAAAACAAAGGGGAGGGTTGACCCTCCCCTTTTATTTTTTGAGAGATATGGCCCTTTAAGACGTTAACTTTTGGCCTTTTCTCTTTCTTCGAGTCTAACTTTACGTCTCAAAATCTTTCCTGAAGGTGAGGTGGGAAGGCTTTCCCGGAACTCGATAAAGTGTGGTACTTCGTAAGGTGCGAGTTTTTTGCTGCACCACTCAATTAGTTCTTGAGTTGATGGGGGGGCTGTTACTTCTTTTTTAAGCACAACCAGTGCTTTTATCTTCTCGCCCACTTCGGGATCGGGAATTCCTATTACACAGGCTACCGTCACGGAAGGATGTTCGTTTAAAACCCTTTCGACTTTTGAAGGAACTACCCTATATCCTTTATGTTTGATTATATCACCTGACCTATCTAAGAAGAAGACCCACCCGTTTTCGTCTATTTTTACTATATCGCCGGTTTTATACCATAATCTATCCCCTATTTTTATAAAACTTTTTGCGGTCTCTTCGGGTTTATTCCAATAACCTTTAATCATATGGTCAGAAGAGATAAGAAGTTCTCCCTGCCCCGGAACACTAACCTCTTCCAGGGTATCCGGATCCACAAGTTTTGCCTTCCAATGAGGGAGAACTCGGCCTAAACTTCCTTCAGGAATTTCTTCGTCTCCTGGAGTCATGGTTATACCACCACAGGCCTCTGTGGCACCAAGGCCTTGATAGATATATTTCCCCGTTCGTTCTCGCCAACGCTCAATGAGAACTGGAGGCAGATAATCACCTCCACTGTAACACCATTGAAGAGAGCTTAAATCATATTGATCGATTTTCGGATGTTCCAAAATCATCCGATAGAAAGTGGGAGTACCAAACATGTTCGTAACCTTATAACGTTCAATATGAGCTAGAACATCTTCAATGTCCATCCTAGGAAGTATCACCAGGGTATCTCCGTAGAGAAGCCCTGAAAGCCCCTGGGCCTGTCCTAAGATGTGATAAAGAGGGGATCCTTGAAGGATTACAGCTTTTCCTTTTGGCACCACCTTAGCGACAGTTTCTCTTTCTATTTTTGTACAGGAAACAAAAACGTCATGGGTGAAGGGGACACCCTTGGGTAGACCGGTTGTACCACTGGTATAAAGGATCTCAGCTAGGTCATCGGGATCTACTTCTACTTTAGGAATCTCTTTCCCCTTTTTGAGAAGTTCGTCAAACATTATCACCCCTTCTGGGTTTCCAAATTTTCTTGCCTTTAAAACAACATCATTAACTACTTCTTTCCACATCGGTAAGTGTTCAGCAGTATTACTGAAAATTACGTTTTCAAAAAGTCCAGCGTTTTTTAAAGGTTCCACATTTTGGAAATTTGCTTCACAACAAAAAATCGTCTTAGCTTCGCTATCCTTAGCTATGTATTCCAGATCGTGAGAGCCATAAAAATGGGTCACTGGAACCGCCACAGCTCCGATCCTTTGTAGGCTAAACCACGCTATCACCCACTGAGGGCAGTGGGGTAAATAAATTATAACTCTTTCCCCCTTCTTAACTCCCATCGTATTAAGGGAACCGGCAAGTCTTTCACACAAACTACGAAGTTCAGAATAAATGTACTCAACTCCAAGGTAAATCAAGCTGGTTTTATGTGGCTTCATCTCCACCGTTTCTTCGAAAACATCCCATACGCCCCTTTTCATGATCCCCTCCTTGAGAGTTTTTGCCTTAAGTTATGTCCTATTAGTCCCCCATTATATCCTTCATTGTAGGGTTTGTAAAACGAAAATAGATAAGCTCCCTACTTTAGAGTAGGAGGCTCATCTAACTTGTCTTAAACGTAACGTCCTCCCCTCGATAAATTTAGGGGCATCATAAGACGGATACACACAAAGGTTTACCTTAGTGCTTCGGTTCGGCGATGCCGCGCCACACGGTTACTGCTACCCTTCACGGGAGATACCTGATACGCCCTTTTGTAAATATTCAAGGCACCATTTACATCCGCCTGTGTTCTCCACCCGCAGGAGCATACGTACAAAGTCCGGTGCTTCCGGTTGGAAGCCGCAACCTTCCCACAGGTATGACAAGTGATGGACGTGCTCTTCTCATCTACGTTATCCCGTACCAGAATCCCCGCCAGTGCCCCTTTGTATTTAAGCATATCAACCAGCTTTCGGTACGGCCAGGCATGGAATCGCTGGTTCAGTCGGTCTCCATAGTCAATGACCTGACGGATCCCGTTAAGGTCACCAATGGCTATCTCCTTCCACCTGCGGGAGTTCTAGTGGAGACTTGCGCGCACCTTTGCCTTCCCCGTCCCATTGTTTTCGCAAGCCTTAACTTCCACCACCAGACGGGCTTCTATTTGTCCGGAATCCTTGTCGTAGATGATGGAAAGTTCACGCACCCGTTCGTATTTAACCTTGATATATACGGAAAAAGACCCCTCTTACACCATCTTCCCGGTTGGTGCCTAGACTTAGTGTGACTCTATCCCCTTCCACTTTGAATCCACTCTGCACGTACTTGAACGGAGAAAAATACGTGTTGCGTAAGACCCTTTTCCTTGAGGGCAAAGAAAGACTTATACGCTTCCCGCACTTCATCACGTGTAAGCCGTACCGACATCGAATAATAGCCCTTAGCCCTAGGCAGTTCCTTTAAGATGCGGTTGAGATCCTTTCGAGAAATATCTACCGTCCTGGTTTCCTTGCGCTCTTTCCGCAGATGCCACAAAAGCCCGTTGTACACCTTGGTGGCACAGAACATGGCGTCCTTCAGGACAGCTTCAGTCTGCGGGTCCGCATGGATTTGGACTTTGAGGGTGATTAGAGGCACTCATTCACCTCCCTCTGTTTTTTTGAGCTTCCATCTACCGCCTGATAGTCTCGCTTAAGACCTCTCCGGCTGTACCTACAGAGTAACTTGGGTTCCATTAATGCCTGTCCCAGAGCCTTTTCTTAAGCTCCGGATGCTTTACAAAGAGCTGGCAAGCCGTGGAACCCTTTAATATTTTGGCTATCACCGCCC